>VFQM010000359.1_pt1 | contig 52539 bp, 45 predicted proteins | sample 3512391 | NCBI WGS metagenome assembly VFQM01 (sample SAMN10412369, study PRJNA504923) | tailings metagenome | isolation source: Replicate 1 from Balatoc abandoned mine | place: Philippines | reverse complement strand
TGGCACGGAGCGACAGCGCATCGCAGGCGGCAAGCTCGGCATCGATGGTGTCGTGGCCCATATGAGATTCCTCGGATGCGTGTGGGACGGCCGGCCCGATAGTCGGGCCGGCCGGCGGCGCCGAAGGCGATGACTTTCGTCGGAAAGTCATCGCCGTTCGCTCAGCCCTTCAGCTTGCGCATCTCCTCGGCCAGCATCCACAGCGCACGGTTCAGGCTCACGCCGCGGTCGATGCTGCCCACGGGCCGGGTCTGCAGCCGGCGGCCCTGGGCGCTGCGGCCGGGCTGGCCACCGCGGATCACGTTCTCCTGCACGCGCTGGAACATGGTCCAGAGGCTGTGCCCGATGTCCTCAGGCCGGCGCGCCTCGATCAGCTGCTCAGCGGTGACGGGGGCCGGACGGTGCCCGCCGGTCTCCTCCACGCCACGCTCACCGAAACGCAGCGCCAGTGCGGCCGTTGCGAAGGCGATCTCCTCGGGCGGCTCGAGCTGCAGCGCCTTCATCGCCTCGGTGTGCTCGCCCACCGCCTCGAACTCGTCGAGCACGCGGAACGCGCCTTCGATCACCTCGCCCTGGATGTTGCCCTTGTGCGGGATGCGGATGTCCTCCACCACCTCGCCCACCACCAGGCCGTTGCAGCAGACGAAGCGGAACATGCCGGCGAGCATCTGGTAGGAGCTGGCGCCGTCGTGGCTGTTGATCAGGATGATCTCGTTCGCCTCGGGCCGGGTCTGCACCTGCCCCGAACGGTCACGAACATGGCGCATGCGGATCATGTGCTTGGTGAACTCCGCCTTGCCTTCGACGCGGCTGGCGCCCTGGGCGACCATGAAGGGCTCGAAACCCTCCTTGCGCAGGCCGCGCAGGACATCGATGGTGGGGATGTAGGTGTAGCGCTCGGAGCGGCTTGCGTGCTTGCCCTCGGCGAAGATGGACGGCGCCGCGGCGCGCATCTGGTCTTCGCTCAGGGGCTGGTCGCCACGCATCACGCGGGTGTTGCGGGCAAAGCGGGTCGCCAGGGTCGGGGTCGAGTACATGATGGTTTCCTTCGATCGTTGAATGAGGTTCGAAGGGCGGGCGCGGCTCGTCGGCATCACGCCCACCCGATGAGGGTTCAGGCGTCGGCGTGCGCCGGCTGGCGCGCGGCGCGGGCCTTGCGGCTCGCGGCCGGGGTGCTCGGGCGCTCGGCATTGGTGGTGCCGCCTTCGGCACTGGGGCCACCGCTGCGGCGGGCTTCGCTCTCGGCGCGGCTGTCGAGGTAGTCGATCTCCTCGGCCGTGAACGCCATGCCGTAGACGGTTTCGCCGTCCTTCTCGTAGTTGTTGTTGCGCAGGCGCCCGACGATGTTGACGTGCGAGCCCTTGCCCAGGTACTCGGCGGCGTTCTCGGCCTGCTTGCCCCACAGCGTCCACTGGATCGCGGTGGATTCCTCCTCGCGCTGCTCGCCCGAACCGCGCCGCGTGTTGCTGATGGCGGTCAGCACGCCCTTGGCAATCTTGCCCTCGCGTCCGTTGACGAATTCGAGCTTGACGGCGCCCGCCAGGTGCGCGTGACGTTGGAACACTTGAACGTTGGCCATGGCCATATCTCCTTGCGTGAGAGATCAGCCGGGCCCCGGACCGGGTTGCCCTGAAAACTGATCCTCTCGCTCGGACTTCCTCGCTCCCGCCCACGGGCGGGCGGGGGGTGGGCATGGCACCTTCCCTCACGGGAAGGGGTTGGGGATGGGTGGGGTTCTCAGCAGCCGAAGCAGTGAGCCAGTTTCCCGGCCCACCGCTTGAAGATCCCCCCACAAGTCCCCCTCACAAGTTGACGGGGGCGCCGTGGGGGGAGCGCGGTGGGACGACTGGCGCACGGGCTGCCACCTCCCGCGGGCGGCGCAGTGTCGCGGCCGATGTGCCAGCTCGCCTGGCGCAGCGGTTGCAGCGCAGCCGACCGAACGATCACGAGCAGCAGCGCCTCTGCGGCCGACGTGCCACCAAGCGCAGCGACTGGCGCGGCGGTCGAGCCGCTGCGAGCACTTCACTGCACCCGGTCTTCAGCGGCCCGGCTCCGGGCTTGGCGGGTGACCGGGGTGGCGATCTGGCCGGCGCCGCACCGAGCGGAGCGCAGCGCAGCGACCTGCAAGCCGGTCAGTTCGCCAAGCGGGCCTCGCTTACGCGCAGCGTGAGGGAAACAGGGCCCGCGATCCCCGGGCACGGGAAAGGGCCGCGGCGTGTCGCAGCCGGCATCGCCGGCCTGGCCGTGTTCGCGTGAGGGATGGCAGCCCGACAGGGGCGAGACGCTGGGCCTTTGACAGCGGCTCGACGCGCAGCGCAACAGCCCGGCCCCGCGCAGCGGGGACACGCCCGGGAAGAACCTCCTGATCGAGACCACGGCAACAGAGGTCGCCACGACTCCCACAGCCAGCCCACCGCCGAGAACTACCATCCACTTTCGCCGATCCCATCAGGCCTCTGCATGTCCCCCAGTCCAACACCCAGACCAGGCTCCTCGTCGAAGGACCTCAACCCCGGAGAGCGCGTCTACTACCGCGACCGCTTCCGTGAGGCGCGCTACGCCGCCCTGGCCGATGCCGAAGGCTTTGGCGCCATCTGCTTTGCACTTGAAGCCCTGGGACTTCGGCTGCACGGCAAACAGGCGGTACTCGAGCACTACAAGCCCAAGCTTGCCGTCTGCGCGGCGAACTCGCCGGTGCTGACGGACCTGCCCGAGCGCTTCCCGTCGACGTTCAAGTCGTTCGAGGCGCTCTTCAAGACGGTTCAGACGGCCCGCAACGACGCAATGCACATCGGCGCCTACGCGCGCCACGCAACCGAAGCCGCCATCGAGCTGAGCATCGGACTGGAGGAAGCACTGATGGCGAACTTCGAGAGGAAGGTCAAGGACGTGATGGTCAAGTCACCGATGACCGTTGAGCCGTGGCAACCGGTCGCCCAGGCCCGGCAACTCATGTTGATGCACTCGTTCTCCTTCCTGCCCGTGCGCATCGGCAGGTCGTGGTGGCTCGTGTCGGAGATCGGCCTGGCCAAGTTCCTGAACGGGGACGGCAAGAAGGACCGCCTCGCCCAGCCGATTCAGGATGCGAAGGCAGATGGCATGCAGCTGGTCCGCTTGCGTGAGGCAGATCTGCTGCACGAAGACACGCCGATCGCCGACGTGCTGGAGCGAGCGAAGGTTCAGAAGGGGCCCACCCTCTGGCTGGTCATCGACAAGAAGCACCCCGACCACCTCGCCGGAGTCCTCTCGCCCTTCGAACTCATGTAGGTCGCATCGGACCCGAACCCCGGCGAACCGCGCAGCGGAGCCCTACGACGCGCCGGCTCCGGCCCCCGCAGGGGAATCGAACAACGGGTACTTGACGTCGCTCTCGGCGTTGATCACCACGGTGCCGGCCGCAACCAGCTTGCCCAGAGCCACCTCGATCGAGGTATCCCCGGTCTCGGCGGCGAGCAACGACTTCAACAAGCGCCGCAGTGCGGCCGGCTTCGTTGGGCGATTGACTCCGAACTTGCGAAGGTTCTCGGTGATCCTCTTGATGTCGGCGTCGGACACGGACTTCTTCGTCGACGGGGACTCAGTGAGGGCGCCAGTGACACTCGGCGCCACAGATGCCGGAACGGCCAATACCTTGACTGGCCCAGGCGCCACGCCCTTTGCCCCGGCCGGTGTGGATGCTGGCGCCTTCTTGGCAGGCGCGACCTTCGGCGGCGACGCCTTCTTCGCCGATGGCGAAGACGCTGGCACCTTGGCGACTGGCTTCTTCGCGACGGCAGGCTTCGGTGCAGCCTTCTTCGCCGCGGGCTTCTTTGCTGCAACCTTCTTTGCCGGCGCCTTCTTGGCGGCCACCTTCTTCGCCGCGGCCTTCTTCGCGGGTGGCTTCACCTCACCATGCGGCTGCCGGCGCACGACAAACCCCATCGCCTTCGCATGCTCCAGCATGGGCTCGTAGCCCTTGTCGTTGGCGACGACAACCATCTTCGAGTCGGGATTCCGCGACGCGATGTAGCCCATGTAGAACGACAGATGGAAGTCCAGCGCGTTCTTGCCCGTCTTGCTGATCGGCACCGCCGTGGCACCGGTCCCGAACGACGCGAAGCGCTTCTCGACCTCGCGCTGATGCGGCCCATGGAACACCCAGACCTGGCCCACATCAGGGACCAGCGCCCGCAGCTCGGCATCGCTCGGCTGGACGTTCTCGTAGTCCAGCAGCACATGCGTACCGGGCACCGATGCGCGCGTCGGCGACACCCGCGGGATCGCGCGCTTCGCCGGGTACTTGACCGCGTTTCTCGCCAGCTTGTCCTGCACCGCTTGCGACACATCGATCTGGCAATGATCCGCCACCTGGAGCAGGTAGAGCAGTACGTCGGCGACCTCCTCGCCGATGCGTTGCTTGGCTGCGTCATCCGCGTGCGCAACCTGGGACTCCTCGGGCGTCTGCCACTGGAAGATCTCCGCCAGCTCAGCTGCCTCGACCATGAGGGCGGTGGTCAGGTTCTTCGGCGTGTGAAATGGCTGCCAATTGCGCTCTGCCGCGAAGTGCCGCAACTCAGCCTGCAGTTCACCAAGGTTCATCCCTGTCTCCCTTCTTTGGGCGCATCTTGCCACCCGCGGTGGCGGCCCCCACGCCGCAGAATTGCACTATGAGCGACCCGGACACGACATGGCTGCTGTTTGACTTCGGTAGCCCAGGCACGGTCACCGAATGGCACGCGATCGACGACCGCGTGATGGGCGGCGTCTCCAGCAGCCGACTGAGGTTCGACCCGGCCGGCCATGCCATCTTCGAAGGCAATGTCTCGCTCGAATGCAACGGCGGCTTCGCCTCGATCCGCTCAACACCTGCCGATCGAGGCAGGCCCGGTGCGCAGACCTGCTTCATTGAGGCCCGCACCACCAGCAAACGCTTCAAGTTGAATCTACTGACCGAGGAAGCCTTCGACGGCATCAACTACCAGGCCAGCTTGGCCCCGAGCGCTACTTGGCAGACGCTGCACATTCCCCTGCCCACCTTCCGCGCCACCTTCCGCGGCCGAGAGGTCCCTGGCGCGCCGGCACTCGACCCTGCCCGCATCTGCCGGGTCGGCCTCATGATCGCCGAGCGCCAAGCCGGCGCATTCGCGCTCGAAGTCCGGCGCATCGGCCTGGCGTGACCGGAAAGAAGCGCCGCAACGCGGCGCCTGCGCCGAGCTACACAAGCCCGCGCTCCGCAAACGAGCACACATCGGCGCCTGCCACCACTAGGTGATCGAGCACCCGCACGTCGACCAGCGCCAGCGCCGTTTTCAGCGTCTGCTGAGGAACTCGTCGGCCCGGCTCGGCTCCACGGAACCCGACGGATGGTTGTGCGCCAGGATGACCGCCGCCGCATTGCAGCCCAGCGCCTCCTTGACCACCTCGCGCGGGTACACCGAGGTCTGCGTCACCGTGCCGCGGAACATTTGCTTCAGCGCGATGATCCTGTGCTGCGCATCGAGGAACAGCACGCAGAACACCTCGTGCTCGAGACCGCCGATCTCCAGGCGGAGGTAGTCCTTGACCGCCTGCGGCGATGACATCGTGGCTCCGCGCCGCACTCGCTGCGACAGCACGCGCCGCGCCTGCGACAGCACCTCCTCGGCACGCGCAGGACGGTACTGGCCATCGACATCGCGCACCAGCAGTGCATCGACAGCGACGGCGGAAGAAGTGGAAGACGACGACATGGCGAACTCCGGACTGTGTCGGGCGGGATTGCCCGAGACCGGAGCACCACGGCGCAGCGCAGCAGTCAGGGTTCGGAGACGGCCGCAGGCCGCAAGCGCTCGCCCCGCGAGCGCGCAGACCTTGACGGCGAGAACGACGTGGTAGCGTGGGTCGACCAGGCAAGCCCTCCCACCGCACGCCACCACCCTGCAATGGATGGCTTCTGACTGCAGCAATCGCGGCAGCCAGGGCGCATTCGAGGATCGAGCTCAGCCCTGGCTGAGTTTGAGGCGCTCGGCCTTGTCGACATGCAGCGGCTTCGATCGCCGCCTTGATGCATCGGCGTCCAGATTGAGCACGACGCCGGCCTTGACCAGACGCACGAGCGAACCCTGCAGTTCACCGGGGAGCCAGTTGGTGGCCTCCAAGATGTCAGCGAACTCGGCGGTGCCGACACGTCGTTCGCCCGCCGCAAGATACCGCCGCCAGAAGTCATCGATCTCGTCAGGGCTGCAGCGGCCATCCGATGGGTCAAGCTGCGGTTCCGTGTCGAACAGTTCCACGACACCGGTCTTCTGCTGGCGTGCCTCGATCTGCTTGGCGGCGCGGACACGTCTCTGGACGAGTTCCACGCGCTCAGAGATGTCCATGAACTCGACAATGCCGGTGGGATGACTCGTCACGTACACGAGGTGGTACTTGGTTCGCCTATGCAAGGGATCGAGCACCGTGACGTAGGCCGAGCGAGCACGGTACCCAGAACGACCGGCCGGAACGCAAGCCTTGAGACTCGTTCGATACGCGTCGACCAGTGCCGCTTCACGCTCCGAGGGCTCAAGGCCATCAAGGTTCACCGTCGATCCCAGCAGCTTCGCCATCGCGTCCTGCCAGACGGGCATCGATGCCGTGCGGTTGATGAAGTTGTAGGCGAAGTTGATCAAGAACTCGGACCGTGGGCGCTGAAGCAAGGGCCTCATCGTCTCGATCACGATGTCCTTCCAACCCTTGGGATCGACGAAGAAGAAGGTGAAGGCGTCGTGCCCGCACCAACGCAAAATGTCGCCGCGCAATTCGACGAAGTCGCCCTGCAGACATGCCTGGCTGACTGTCGGCGGCGCCTTGGAGCCCAGGAAAGTCGAGAGCCGATCGAACGCGCCCTTGTCCCTCTCCACAAACAAGGCGCGCATGGTGGCGTCGACGCCGAGCGTTGCCAGCTTCTGCTTGCAGGCGGCCAGCGTCTTCAGCGACAACGAGATCGACGTGCCCTCCAGATCGTCGTTCGGTGCACCCCATGGGCCTGCAAAGCAGTCCACGTAGCAGATCTCCGCGCGCCCGGCCTTCTTGGCGCTCATGCCGATGATCAGCACGAGCTTTTCCAGGTAGCTCGTGAGAAGCGCATGCTTCACCAGAGCCTGCTCGCGCCCTTCGTAGGCGCTCGGAATGATCGAAGTCAAGTTCGGCGACTCCTGCAAAGACGGTGCTCGAAGACAGCTCAGCCAGTCATGAAGAGCGGGCGCTGTGGTGGCGACAAGATCTGGTCGCTGTCCTTGATCTGCGCGGAGGACCGGCGCTTGGTACCGTCGACGCCGACGATCTCGACAGCCTTCTCGTCGAGCAGCTTGCCAATCGACTCGCGATAGATCTGCGCCGACGCCGGTGAACCGTTGCAGGTAGTGGCGAACAACTCGCCGAAGCTGATCCCACTGTCGTCGGCGTACACACGTCGTGGGATGTGTTCGTTCAATGCCGTGATGCTCGCGCGCCGCGCGACATCGTCGAACTCGAATCCAAGAAGCGACTGCCCAAGGTAGGCGGCATCATGTGCAGGGTCGTAGCCGACCATCTGGAACATGTCGAGGCCCGCGCCACCGTAGTGGATGAAGTAGTTGCTGTTGGCCCAGTGCACCTCCGTCATCACGTCACGGGCGCGGTGGTGCTGGGACATGTGGATCAGCCAGTAGTCGCCGTGGCCGCCGCGATTGCGGATGAAGAAGGGCGTGAAGTGCCGGGCGCCGCAGTTCTCGACGAGTCGACGGTAAAGCGTGCTCTGCAGGAAGAGCCGCCAGTCGCGGTCGGACGCCTTGATCTCCTCGACCGAACGCCCGCGGAAGATGTCGGGTAGGCCGAGCCCGTCGAGAAGGTCTTTGACCTGTTCGCCGTCGCTGGCGAAGTTCATGAACGAGTCGACCCCGAACGTCAGGATCACCTCCGCGCTGGGTAGCGCATCGAAGATCTTGCGCAGGAGCTGCGTCGGCACCTCCTTGTACCCGTACTGATCGAGCGCGAAGATCGAGCGGCCATTCTTGGGGCTCTTCTTCTTGATGAACCCAATGATCGCGTCGGCCTTGTCCTGGAACCGTGCGTGGTCGATGTAGATGCCGTTGCCGATCCTGTCGCCGTGTCCAGCTTCCCGCAGCACCTTGTCGAGGTGCAGGTAGGCGTGGCGGTCTGCCTCGGTGAAGAAGTAGTCAACCTGGAGTTGGACCGGCTTGCGCCGATCCTTGTTGATGAGGAACTCAGCCTCGCGCGTGGCTTCGAGGAAGATGAACGGCGATCCCTTGACAGGCTCGCGCGTGTCGTTGTGGACGTACATACCGCCGCCAGCAAACCCGTCGACAAGGGTCAGACGCAGGACATCCTGGTTGGGCGAGCTGACGAGGGTGCGGAAGTACGCTGCGAGGTAGGCCTCAAGGATGCGGTGCTTTGCGACGCTGTGCTGCTGGATGAGGTCGGGACCGTTTGTCCAGTTGTACTGTTTCAGCGTCATGCGGCCCTTCAGACGTGAGCGGACAGTGCTGGCATGTCGTCCCAAGTCCGGCCGCCAAGCAATCGGCCGTTGGCTTTCTTGGAGCGGCGCTTGCCGTCAGCCCCCCAGCCACCCCATTGCTTGAAGAAGAACTGCACGCCCTGGTCCTCACACTGCTGTCGGATATTTTCAACCCATTCCAGTTTCATCGGGCGTGCCTTGGGCCCGGACTCACCACCAACGATGACCCAGTGAATGTCGGTGAGGTCGAGTTCGCCAACATCTTCGAGCAGTGGTTCAACCGACAGAAAACGTATGCGTGCGTCGACCTTGCGCAAGCCTTCGATACGCGGCACGCCGTACTTGCGGTCTTCGACGGAAACGCCGATCCAAGCATTCGTGGGCACGTCGCGGGTTCGGAAGAATGTGGCTAGGCGGTCGGCTCGCTTGGTCAACACCTGGAAGGTGTGCTGCGGGCACTGCCTGATCACGTCGAAGACCTGAGCGATGTACGCGTCATCCACACCTTTGTGGAAGAGGTCGGACATCGAGTTCACGAAGTACACCGTCGGCTTCTTCCTCATCAGCGGCTCCGACAGTCGATCCGGCAGGATCGTGAGCTTGAAGCCGTTCTCGTAGCCCGGTGTGCCCATGGCCTTCAGCCGCTTGGCCATCGACTCGGCGTAGCAGTGCTTGCAGCCGGGCGAAATCTTGGTGCAACCCACGGTCGGATTCCAAGTTGCCTCGGTCCACTCGATTCGGCTGGCTTGCGACATGAGGGCCTCCTTTTGCTTCAAGGTTTGTGCAGGCGTCTAGACCGCGCGCAGCACGCGCGTCACGACACCCCAGATGTGAAGATCGCTTTCGTCGGCGACGTGGACGTCGGCGAATTCAGGGTTGCTGGCTTGCAGCATCCAGCCGGTGGCCGTCCGCCGCAGGCGCTTGACGGTCAGCTCACCGTCGAGGTCCGCGATGACGATGCGCCCGTCTTCGGCGGCGACACCGCGATCGACCACCAGCTCGTCTCCGTCGGCGATACCGGCATCACGCATGGACCACCCGTCGACCTTCATGACGAAGGTATCGCCGGGGTCACGCACCAGGTGCTTACCGAGATCGACGGCATCCTCTTGGTAGTCGTCGCCCGAAGTGGGCTTGCCGGCACGCACGCGGCGGCCAAGGGCGGGGACAGCGACGGTGATGCCGCGCGTGGAAACAGGGCGCAGGACGGCGCCACCAGCGACGCCGACCGGCGCGCGTTTCATCGCCGCCAGATACCCCACGACCACGGGCACGAGGCTGTGCGGCACTCTGACCGTCTTCGTGGGCTCGCCATAGGCAGGCTTGCGCCCGGCACCCTGTCGGGATCCGCCGTGGCCGGGCTTCGAAGGCTGCGCTTGCATGATTTCGTGACGAAATCAAGGCTAGCACGGCAAGCAGTACAGGGGAAGGCGGTCAGACCTTGATACCGGAGACTCCCGCGCCGGGCCCGATCGGACGTTTTGAACGCTCGCACAGACAAAAAAACCCGCCTCTGGGGCGGGTTCTTGTTGGTGGCGGGACCGGGTCAGTCCGCTATCACCTGCGGATAGTCGCGGCGAGAGCTGCCAGGAGTTCGCGCTGCAGCCTCCAGGCGCGCCTTCGTCTTCGCGTCAACGCGCGGAACGCCCTTCAGCGAGATCGTGAAGACACGACCCGCCTTCGCCGGCGTCGCCGACTTGGAGGTCTCGGTGGGCTTCTTCAGAAGAGTGGTGGACTTAGACATGGGGATCCTCGACGGACACCTTGCTGAGGACATAGGGTAGCAGTTTTCGCCAGGAGCGGCTGTCGGCCGCCAGGTCGAATGTCATGCGCCTCTGGGAGCCGTTCTGCTCCCACCAGGCCGCATCCACATCCAGCACATCTTGTACGGTCTGGCACCCGACCGGCCCAGGTGGGTCATCGAGCTCGCCCGGCAGCAAGTCGGCATCGAACCCCAATTTGGGCCAGACCCTGTAGCCGATGTGGCGTGGGTTGAACCCTCTGCCCCCTGCGGCGACCAGGGATACGTGCGCGAGCCCCAGTCGGTGTGCGGTGATCGCCGACAGCGCGAACGCGAAGGTGCCCAGGCTTGGCGGCGTGTTCCGCTCGTTCAGAAAGAAGTGATCGATGTGCAACGACTCGATGTACAGATCGGTTGTGCCGACCTCTTCCGTGACGAGGCCAGCGCGGTTCTTGTGCTGGCTCTGGATCAGCCGGTTGTTGATCACCGTGAAGTACATGCCAGGCGGGGCGTCGTCGTGGCTGGGCTTCTTCTCGGCCTGCTGGTGGACGCGACTGCCGTCGAAGACAGAGAAGAGGTGGGCCAACTCCAGCGTCGAGATCATGCCGAAGGGCAGCTCGAACCGATCGGCCGCCGACAGCTCCGCGCCGTCGAAGCGGATGCCGGTACCGGTCAGGTAGGTCTGCACAACGGCATGCCCCAGCAGCCGGTGGTGCAGCTCGGCCAGATGCTGTTCGTAGTAGCTCGTCGTCACACGTGTCTCGGCTGGGGCTCTGGTAGGTGGTCAAGCACCGGCCGACGCACTTTGGCACACCTCGCGCACGAGGATCTCGATCGCCTGGCGCTTCTCCGGCATGTAGTCGTGCCCGTCGTAGTGCCGTGCCTGAACACCGGTCAGGCCGTGCGACTGCAGATGCCCCCTGATCTCGCGGCTGACGCCGTTCGCCGCAAGCAGCGTCTCCACCCCGGATCGAATTCGCTTCAGCTGGAAGCCGTCGATCGTGTCACCGACCGCGTCGTGAGCCCAGCCCGCCAGCGTCCGCACGCTGATGGCCTTCTTGCCGGCTGTTGTCGAGATCGCGAACTCACCCTCACGTTTCAAGAGGGCGAGATCGGCCCGAGCCAGCTTCACCAGGGGAATCTGGTGAGCGCGCGGTCCCTGGCCTGGCCGTCCCTTGCCGTCGAAGATCGTCAAGGCCTCATCGCTTACGTCAGCCCACTTCAGCCGGACGAACTGCTCGATGCGCTGGCCGCCGGTCAACACATGCAACCGCAACGCCGCGGCCTCGACGCCCGGACGTGCGGCGATGCGTTTCCAGTACGCCTGCAGGTCGGCCTTGGAGAAAGGTCGCTTGTCGGCGCGATCGAACTGCGGGGATCGACGCGTCTGCGCGGCTGGGTTGAAGACGACCCCGAAGGACTTGAAAACGACCGGGATCGACGCTGTGGTGCGGACATCCAACGCGCACTGGAACGCTGCACGAAGGTATGAACGCAGCTTGTTGGCCGTACGCCCCTTGTTGGCCTCGATCAGCCTGCGCAGCATGTCCAGCACCTGGTCCGGCGACAGGTCAACCGCGGGCGCCTCGGCCACGCTGGGCCACGCTTCGGTGACGTGACGTTTGAAGATCTGGTCGGCGTCGACGTGGCTGCGACGGCCCTGGGTCTTCAGGTGCAACACATAGGCGTCGAGAAGCTTCTGCAGCGTCCGCTCGGACTTCTCGGCTTCGGCCGCCTTCTGCGCGACGAAGGACTTGCGCTTCTCCGCCTTGGCCTCTCGAAGTCCGCCCGTGTCGGCCCGCGCCGAATGAACGTCGGCGAGCTCGCGGCACTTTTCGAGCGCGGCGGCAAGGCCATAGCCGCGCGGGGTCGGCTGCAACTTCTTCGGCGGTGCCGACGGGTCGTAGACGCCGATCGGTTCGCGGCTCGTTTTGCCGCCGAGGGAGTAGCGCCAGTAGAGCTGCACGGCGCCGTTCGAGAGCTTGCGCGCCTGCAGCGCGCCGCCTCGATCGAGGCGGCTGTGCAGGGTCACGAAGGCGCCGCCGTCCAGCGATTTGATGGCGGCGGAAGCCGCTGAAACTTGATCTCTTGCCATAGTCCGTAGCTAATCTGGTGCCAGTCTGGTGCCAGTTTCGGCGAGGATGGTCCGAGACGGCTTGAAATGACTATGGACGTAAGCTGTTGATCTGTAAAGGGTATTCCGGAGGTGACTTGTTTCAGAAGATCCCAGGAAATCCCATCCCCAGGGACTGTTAATCCGTAGGTCCCTGGTTCGAGCCCAGGTCGGGGAGCCAATAAAATCAAGGGGTTAGCTTCATTTGGAGCTAACCCCTTTGGCTTTGGTGTGACGGATTTGTGCCGTGACCTCGCCCGGGACTCGTCGGGCGCGTACGACGACGGCCTTCCTACGGTCTTGGCGTTTGACGCATCCCAGAGCTGGCTCACATGGGCCAGGTCCCGAGCGTGGCGAACCCGACGCAAACGTTCTTGTCGCTGCGCCACCTGGCCGTTGCGTGTTAGCGGTCCCCACCGATTGCAGGCTTGCCGATCAACGGTGATGAGCTTCCCGCTGCGAGCGGGTCTGGCCAGGTCACCGGCAGAGTAGACGGCTGGTCGATCAGTGCAAGAGGTCCAGTCCTACATCAAGAGCCTGCTACAACCGTCGCGGCGCCAAGCAGGCGGCGTGCGCACCGCAAGCCCGAGCCATTGCGCGTCGGTGGGGCACAATCCGCTGTAACAATAGAGCGCCCGAGAACTTGGGCAATCCGCCGAACAGTTGCAAGAGGACCTTTGGCACAAGCCTGGTACCGCTGAGCTTCGCGATTCGGCCAAACGCGCGTACAGACCCTTCGAGACGTTCAGGTGACTCATGCGCGCGAACGGGAGAGTTGCACTTTGAAGTTCGCGCCGCCTTGGGACGTCAGCTATGACGTACCCCGACAAGAAGATTTCGCGTTTTCAGGTGACCCAACTTGGCGTGCTGCGGGACTCGCTGACTGGCTCGCGATGCCATCCGACGACTTTGAGTCTCGGCATCCATTGACCGCACGCCCACACGCGAACCAGCTCAACCGTCGGGTCGTGCGATCGCTGCTGCCGGTGCTCACTAGGCAACCGAGCGAACGGGAAATTCATTGCAAGCCCATAGAACTTGCGCTCCGTCTACCGTTGCCGCCAGCTCTCAGGTTCTACGCGTTCACCGCGACCCAGCACGAGGCCGAGCGACAGGCGGACACCTACAAAGTCCAGCTAACGCACGTTCCGCGATTCCCAGAGGGCGCTCGATGGAAGTTCTCGCGTGAAGGCGGCATTCGGCCGATCCTAGTTGGCTTCGTTCCGTCACTAGCCGTGTTCATCCTTTGGGACGCCGACGTCAACGATGCCGGGGAGGGATTCACCTACTCAAAGAGCGTGCAGGCACCGCCCGGCCTGGTATACGAAGCGTTGGCAAACGGGAAAGCAGTACGGAGTCGCCGTGTGCGCGGAGTAGGCATCGAACAGATAGTGGCAGCGCGCCACACCCGCCTCGTGGAAGGGCTCCTTACGCGCATCGAGCTTAGCAATCGCGCACTGATCGGATTGCCCGGTGCTCATTGACTACAAGTTCGAAGCTGACTATGCATCGGAGGAGGACGACATCCTCCGAGAGTTCTACTTGCCCGCCCTGGCGGCTTCGAATCGCTATGACCGCATTACTGGATTCTTCGCGAGTTCAGTTTTCGCAATCGCGTGGCCATCAATGCGAACGTTCATCCGATCCAACAGCGGGAAGATTCGCCTTTTGTGTTCGCCGCGCCTCGCCGAACCCGACGCAACAGGCATCATCTCCGGCTATCGCGCACGCTCAGAGTCTGAGCTGTCCGCAGAGCTTCGCCGAGAGCTCGACAGCATGCTGGAGCAACCCACACTCCGCAGCAACGCTCTCCTTCTTGCCTGTTTGGTCTCATCCGGCTCACTCGAAGTTAGATTGGCAACCGTCGCTGCGGTAGCCGAGTCCCGTTCCAAGCGAATGGTCCACGACAAGGTCGGGGTGTTCCATGACCGCGCAGGGAATCAAGTCGGCTTTCGCGGCACCTTCAATGAAACGTTCCTTGGTCTCGCTGCCGAAGGAAATATTGAGTCAGTTGATGTGTGGACATCCTGGGAGGGCGGGAAGGACGTGCGCCGCCTACGTGACGCCGTGGCTCGATTCGAGCGGATCTGGAGTGGTGAAGCGCGAGGCATCCAGGTAACTCAACTGCCCAACATGACGTTGGAACGACTGCGCGAACTTGCGGCAGCTACAGACGCTGATGCACTTCTCGCGGAACTGGAGGCACCAAAGCAGCTAACGGATGCGCCGGCAGATGAGTGGATGCTCGGCGAACGTCGACTCGCCAATCATCAGCAGGCTGCAGTTGCCGCATGGCGGCGCAATCGAAGGGTCGGGCTGCTCGCGCACGCGACTGGCGCCGGCAAGACAGTGACTGGAATGTTCTGCATCCGCGAGGCGCTCCAAGAGGGACTACACCCGATCGTTGTCGTTCCTTCCAAGCTGCTGCTCCAACAATGGGATGTGGAAACAAGGAGCACGCTTGGAGTCCGGACGATGCTTTGCGGCGGCGGACACAGCGCTTGGAGTGGCGGGCTGCTTCAGGCGGCCATGGAAGACGATCATCCCCGAGTGGTGATCGCAATTGCGAACTCTGCTGCCTCGCCGCAATTTATCAAACAGGTACGCCGCTACGCTGATCGAACCCTGCTAGTGGCCGATGAAGCTCACCGTTTGGGAAGCACCAAATTTCGAGAGCTTCTCCAATCCGTTCCCGCCGCAGCCCGTCTCGGGCTCAGCGCTACACCTGAGCGCGCGGGTGACACCGAAGGTACGGCGGCACTCTTTGAGTACTTCGACCGAACGGTCCACACGTTCGGCATCAAGTCAGCGTTGGATGCAGGCGTTCTGACCAACTACGAATACCACCCGTCGTTCGTGTCGTTGAACGAGGACGAGCAGGAGCACTACAACCGAATCACCACGAAGATTCGCCGCCTGGTCGCCATCAACGCCCGTTCGGGAGACTCATCAAGCAGGGATCGTCTCCAACAACAACTTATTGCCCGAGCACGAATCATCAAGAACGCTGCTGCCAAACCTGCTGCCGCTGCCGAGATTCTTGCTTCGCGCTATCGAGAAGGCCACCGATGGCTGGTTTACTGCGACAACCGTGAACAGGTCTCGGCTGTCCGACGCATACTCGCAGATCGTGGCATTCGAAGTTGGGAGTACTTCCGCGGCATGGAGGGCGACCCTGACAACACACTCAAGGCGTTCAATGTCAATGGCGGCATAGTCGTGTCCATCCGCTGCCTCGATGAAGGTGTGGACATTCCAGCATCAGACCACGCGCTAATTCTTGCGTCGTCACGCAACCCTCGCGAGCACATTCAGCGTCGCGGGCGTGTGCTGAGGCGCGCAAGCTTCAAACCATTGGCGCACCTTTTCGATGTACTAACCCTGCCAGTTGCGATCGATCCGCACGACAGCACTATCGGTACCGTGACCGGGGAAGTGGCGCGCGCGATGGAGTTTGCGTCGTGGTCGCTGACCAGGCAGGCCGAGAGCATCATCCGAGACAAGTGGGTGGGACTAGGACTTAGCTTGGACACGCTACCTGAGGCTCAAACTTCTGGCGTTGAAGACGACAACGAGGACGAAATTGAAACATAACGATCGCCTGTTTGCGGCGCTGGAGCACGTGCGCGCACAAACCCATCCGGAACTCGAGGCGGATCTAGTCCGCGACATCCTCAATATTGAGTTGCAGTTCCAAGACGACCAGGCCGAAGCCCGTCAACGCGTTCGGCAACGGATATCGCAATGGGCATCGGCCCAGGTGCGGTCTGGCAGTTCGTCATGAAGTACCGCAAGCTCACGGTCGAAAACTTCGGCCCCTACTATGGGACCCAAACGATTGACTTCAATAGCGATTCGGGCGTTTGGGTAATCTACGGGGAGAATGGTAGAGGCAAGACAAGCCTCCTAAATGCATTCCGATATGCGCTGCACGGAAAGGTTTTCGGGCGAAGGGGAGAACGGCCGATTCTTGATATGGCCAACCGTCACGCCGTAGCCCGTTCGGGGAATCGCGAGTTCAAAGTTGCTCTTGAGATCACCCATCTTGGCTCGTCGTACACCATCACCCGCACTTTCCGAAATGGTCACCAGACCTGCATTGTCGAGCGAGATGGACAACCGTTGAGCGACCGTGATGCCAACGTAGCGTTGCTCACAATCGCTCCCGAATCTATCAGTCAGTTCTTCTTGTTCGACGGGGAGCTTCTTCGTCAGTATGAGGACCTGCGCGAGCCCGATGCTGATAGTGGCCGTCGGATGCGAAACGAAGTGGACCGCCTACTTGGCGTTCAGGCGCTCGAGAGGTCGATAGCCGATGTGCGCGAGGTTGGAGCCGAGGCGGCGAAGGAGAAGGCGAAGGCGCTCGCATCGCAGACGAAGGCCCAAAACCTAGCGAACGGCATGCAGGAGGCAACTGCGAAACGCGACGCTCTTACGCAGTCTCTTGCCGATCTGAAGTCAAAGGAACGCGAGCACGAACGCCGACTCGGCGAACTTGAGGAAGAACTTGCCAAGGACGAGCAGGCTCGGTCGATCCTTGGGCAGATCGACCAACTGAAAGAGGCAAAGACGAAGCTAGAACTGAGGCTTGAGCAAGCAAAGGTCGATTTGCAGGATGCGGCCTCAGAAGCTTGGCGAGCGATCCTTCAACCCGCCGTCGCCGATCGACTAGCCACAGTCTCCGCCGAGCTGGAAGCAGTCGACTCACGCCGAGTGGAAGCTCTCCTGGCTCACCGGCACGCGCGGCACATCGAACGCCATCAGGAATGCCCGGTATGCGACACCGTATTGGATGGGGCCAAACGCGAAGCGATCATTCGACGGTCTCCGAACTCGGGTACAAGCGAACAGGTCGACAGACTTGACGAACTGGTCCAGGTGCTTCGTAACCGGGTGAAGCTCCTGCGGGAATTGCAGGATTCGAGCGTTGGCGCCGTCATCGCTGAGCGCGAAAAGGCTGTCCGCCGACTGAAGCTAGAGCTGGAGGAAAATCGAGATGACCTTCAGGCTCGCGAGGAGAGCTTGGGTGGCATCGACTCGGCAAGCGTTCGACGCCGACAGCGCGAGCGTGATGACATCAAAGTACTTTTGGCTAAGGACCGTGATGCCATCGGCAGGACCAACGACGACGTCGCTGAACAGGACGTCGCAATCGATGGCTTTCGCAAGGCACTCCGGGAGTTGAACGTCACAACGGACGCAGTTCTGGAAGCCCGAGACGACGCGTCCAGCAAGCTTCTGCGGGTGTTCGAGCGAGCGCTCGATGAGTACCAGCGCGAGCTGATTACTAGAGTGGAAGCAATTGCCTCAGATGTGTTTACAGCTATCCGCTCCGAGGAAGGCTATGCGCGGCTTCGCATCCGGGATGGCTACGGTCTTTCGATCGTGGATGAAAACGATGTCGAAGTCACTGGGCATTCAGCCGGATACGAGCATCTCGTCGCACTCTCGCTCATCGCCGCTCTCCAGCGATCATCGCCGGTACAAGGCCCGGTCGTGATGGACTCTCCCTTTGGTCGGTTGGACCACGGCCACACCAGAAAGTCGGTCGCCGCGCTACCTCAGATCGCAGAACAGGTCGTCCTGCTGGCGTTTGAGGGTGAGTTCGATCGCGATGCGGCATCCGCTGATCTTGCTGACGCCTTCGTGGGGGAGTACGTTCTCCGACGCGTTGACACTGACCACACAAAGATCGAACGCCGGAGCTGATCACAATGTCAGATGCTCGCAATATCGCACTCACCTCGGCAGCAACGGCTGCTGCCGAACGAGTGAAGAATGAACTCAATTTGGAGTCAATTACTGAGGCGGCACGCGTCGGTTTCGCGTACGCCCTGCGCTGTGGCCTCAGCCCAGCGCGAGAGGGTCAAGCGCCGCAAGGTTCAAATTTCAATGTGGCCACGATTGACACAGGCGCTGGTTCGCTTCGTGAACTGGTGAAGGTGTTCTATCCCGACGACGCAGAGGTGGCAGGCGCGCCTTACCGGGCGATCGAGGCGCTCATGTCGCGTGGCCTTGTACAGCTTCGATCCCACTTAGACGATGGGACAGTTCGCGGACTGGGAGATCTCGTGGTTCCTACCAAGACAGATGATGCCTGATTGCCTGGGCCTCGACTGCAATGGCACCCTCGTCACGCGCCGCGAGCCTAGCACTCGCGTAGAACCACTTACCATGCCGATCCAGACAACACCAGCTGGAACTCGCGTCGCGTATCGGACGGAGCTGGGAACGCAGCTAGTTGGCGACAGTCGGGACATGCTACGAGGGCTTTCGCGGGGGTCCATTGATCTCATCATGACAAGCCCACCGTTTGCTCTGCTCCGCAAGAAGGCGTACGGCAATGAAGATCAGCATGAGTATGTAGCGTGGCTGGCAGAGTTCGGCAAACTCGCCCTCCCGGCACTAAAAGATACAGGTAGCCTCGTCATCGATCTCGGGGGCGCGTACCAGCGAGGAGTGCCCACCCGCTCGCTATACAACTACCGAGTGCTGATCGAATTTGTGGACAAGCTAGGCTATCGCCTCGCCCAAGAGTTCTTCTGGCATAACCCCTCAAAGCTGCCGTCGCCGATTGAGTGGGTCAATAAGCGCAAGATCCGCGTGACAGACTCTGTCAACACCGTTTGGTGGCTGTCGAAGACCGACCACCCGAAAGCAGATGTTCGAAAGGTGCTCGTGGAGTACTCGGACAAAATGAAGCAACTGCTGAAGGACCCGGCAAAGTACTACGACCCAACCGAGCGGCCATCGCAGCACGCGATCTCTGCCGGCTTCGCCCGAGACAATGGCGGAGCTATTCCGAAGAACCTCATTACCCTTCCGAACAGCGAATCGAACTCGCGCTATATGCGTGCCTGCAAGGCGATTGGACTCACCCGCCACCCAGCTCGTTTCCCAGAGGGACTGCCCAAGTTCTTCATCGAGTTCCTGACGGACCAGAACGATCTCGTTGTGGACATTTTCAGCGGTTCAAACACGACAGGTCGAGTCGCTGAATCACTCGGCAGGCGCTGGCTTGGATGCGAGAGCAATGCCGACTACGCAGGCGCCTCGCTCATGCGATTCCTGGAGAGCCACCAGTTGGACAACGCCAGCGACATTGCTGATCTGACAAGGCTATATGGCTGCGCGTCAACCAAGGGCGGGGTTGATGTCACGAAGGCTAAATCCACTCTCGCGAAACGCCGCAAACCCTAGCTTCCACGCGGATTTTCCGCCAGTCAGACGTTGGGGCAATGACGGCTATCCGGAAAATCGAATACCTGCTGCCGGCGACAAGACCCGTAGCACGCAACTCCACAACTCCATTGCCCAGAACTTCATTAGTTATCTGCCTGACACTAGGGGGAATGCAATCCGGTGGTGCAGAAATAGCGCGACTGTCGACTCATTCTCGCTCCGGCGCCTTGGCTACGAGGCGCGGGATGCGGTCAACGGTTGGACTGAGCAATTCGTCAATCACCGCCGCATGCCGCGCCAGATGCTCCGGCGCCAGATGCGCATACCGCTCCACCATCGAGTCCGACTTCCACCCGCCCATCTCCTTGATCATTCCCTTGGGTACGCCGTTCTGGATCAACAGGCTGGCCCAGGTGTGGCGGGTGTCGTGGAAGCGGAAGTCCTCGATGCCCGACTTCTTCAGCGCGTTGCGCCAGGCGGTGTTCACCGTGGCGTTCAGCCGCTTGCCCCTGTACACGAAGACGAACTCGTCGTGCTTGCCGATCTGCGCGCGCAGTATCTCCATGGCCGTGGCGTTGAGCGGTATGCCCAGCGTCTTTCGACTCTTGATGTCGCTGGCGGCCACGGTCATCACCTGGCGCTGCATGTCGATCTGGCTCCACTTCAGGCCCAGCACGTTGGCGCGCCGCAGGCCGGTGGCGATGGTGAAGCGCGTCAGTGAACGCAGGTGCTCCGGCAGGTTGCGCAGGAAGGTGTCGATCTCGGTGGGCGTGAGGTAGCGCACCCGGCCCTCGGGCTCGCGGTGCAGCCGGATGGTGGGTACGCTGTCGATCCAGTTCCACTCGCGCATCGCCCGCCGCAGGATGGACCGCAGCAGCTGGTAGTAGCGGTTGCGCGTGGCCGGCGCCTTGTCGCCCTTCTGGCCTTCCACCACGGCCTGCATGCGGTCCCAGGTCAGCTCGGTCAGCGGCAGGCGCTTGAAGAACGGGGTGAGGAACTCGATCTTCTTCGCGTCGTCGCGGATCGACGCCTTGTGGCCCTGCTCGTTCAGCCAGCGCAGGGCCGCGTCTTCCCAGGTGTAGCGGGGCTTGTCGCCCAGCTTGGCCTGGCGCCACAGGTCGTGCTTCAGCCGGTCGTGGAGTTCCTTCGCGGCCTTGCGGTCAGTTGTCTCAGCCGACTGTCTAACGCGCTGGCCACCTGGCGCGGTGATGTCGATCCACCAGGTGTTGCCTCGTTTGAGGATGCCCATGTCCTGCCTCCAATGCGTTCACATGCGTTGCGATGGCCCTGCGCCCGTTGCTGCACGGCCTCGGTGCCTTGCTGCACGAAGGCATCGATGGCGGCCTGGGTCACTTTCCAGCGCCGGCCGATCTGCATCGCTTTCAGCTGGCCGGTGTTCACCAGGTTCCAGGCGGTGGAGTAGTCCACGCGCAGCATCGTCGCCGTCTCGCGCAGGTCGTAGAAGAGAGGTGTTACTGCAGTCATGTCCGTGCCTTCCTGGCTGCACGCAGCCGGGTCAGTTGGATCTGCTGCTTCGCGGCCGGCGTCAGATCAAAGATCGCACGGTCGCTAGAGGCGTCAAGTTCACAGCCGTCCCCGCGGGCGCCTCGCGCGCGGGGTGTGGGGTGGGATGGGTTCGCTTCGTGGTGGATCAGGCGCGCAGGGCGTCAAGATCGGCCATCAGCCGGCGCTTGCCGTACAGGCACATGCCGCGCACGCAGGCGTGCATCGGCTCGGCGGCCACATGCACGGCCTGTCGATGGAACAGGCCTTCCGCGGCCTGCAGGAAGTACGCTGCGCCGCCACCGGCCAGCCACACGGTCTGCGGTGTGGGCAACTCGGTCAGGGATTGCGCAATGCCGCTCAGCATCCGGCGGGCTCGGCCATGGATCCACGGCCAGTGAAGCTGCAGGTCATGCAGTTGTCCGCTCGCCCGCACGGGCTTGCCATGGCGCAGCGCTTGATCAACGGCATCGAGCCGGACGTCGCCGCTGGGGGCACCTTGGCCGATCCGGTCGTCCACGGTTCGCAGCAGGTTGGCCACGCCGTGGTATTCGGTGCCGCCGGCCAGGGGTTCTAGGTCATGGCCGCGGTACAGCGCCCAGTCCAGGCTGCCGAAGCCCGCCACCAGCACCAGCGACACTTGCGTTTTGTCGAGCTCGGGCGAGTCGAACCATTCGATGGCGCTGGCCGCTGCCTGCGCCAGAACTTCCACGCGCGCCACCGTGACGTTGGTGTTGGCCGCGGTGCGCACCGGCCGGCTCAGCCAGTCGCGGATCTTCGGCTCCAGGGCATCGCGTTCCCGTAGCGGCACGGTCAGCACCAGCATGTCGATGAAGGGTTCCTCGATGAAGGCCAGCGCGCCGGCGACGCAGGCGCGGTAGTCATCGGTGGCCGCAAAGCCTTCTGATTGCAAGTGAAAGATCGCATCGCCCAGTGCCGCTTCGATGTCCGGGCCCACCTCGACCAGGTGGGTACCGAAGGGGATCAAGGCATTGCGCCGCGGGGCCCTGAGCCTGCTGCAGCGGCTGTCGTGAAAGACGATGTCCGTGAGCGACGGGAAGACTTCGATGTCCGCATGCTGGCCTGGGCGCAGCTTGCTGAACTTCGTGAAGCCGCAACCGGCGTCGATGGCGGCGATGACAGGGCTCTTCGTCATGGTGGTGCTCCGCGTCGGCCTTGCAGTGCAAGGTTCATGGGTTTGGCCGTCGATGGGCCACGGGCCTGTCACGCGCGGAGTCCAGGCGTTCGACTGGCGCGCGACTCAGGCCGGATGAGGGGATGCACCCCTGGCGGGGCGATTCGATTGAAGTGCGGGTCACGACCGCTAACGCCGCCATCTGGTGGAGATGGCGGGGGCATGGCAAGGTGCGCATGCCCGAGCGCAGTGAATCTACGCCTACCGCGGGCGCCTGCCAAGCAGGCCCGCAGGTCGGGTCCCAACCCGACCCAGCACGGGCTGCAGGTGGTTTCAGCGGCGCGGCTTGAAGGGCTTGACGACGTCTTCCACCTGAATCGGGTCCAGCATCTCCTCGACCTGGTTGGCCAAACTGACCTGGTAGTGGCGGCGGCTCAGCATCGCGACCGGGCCATACAGCGCCAGCAGCGGCAAGCCGATCAGCAGGACCATCGGATGCCAGTAGGCGCCGAGCATCAGCGCGCCGAACGATCCGAACACGATGACCACGACGTCGATGCTCCGCAGCAGCGCGATCGGGTTCTCCAGCACGAAGTTCACCCGCATGCCGATGCTCAGGTTGTATAGGCCCACGCCACGCCCGCCGTAGTGGATGACGGTGACGGCATGGCCCGTACGCGCCGGCATGCACCGGCTGTAGACGACGATCTTGTGCTCGTGGTTGCTGGCGTCGGCCAGCCACAGTTCCCAGCGCTCGCGCGACGGGTCGTCGTCGCGCAGGCCGGGGATGCGGTTGAGGTAGCGGCGCGCCTCGATGAGACGCCCGGTCAGCGTTTCCAGGACGTACATGGTGACTCCCAGGTGAAGGTTCACCTGAAAGTCCCATGCGATCCGCCGCGGTCAAGGCTTGCACCGTCGGCTACTCCGGCAGCGGGTCGTCGAAGATGCCGCCGGCCGACGGGCTGGCCGGTGGCGATGCCGGCCTGAGCAGTGCGCCATGCTTGGCCTCTCCACCTCGCCTTTCCTGTTCGACCAGGACGCCCAGGTAGGCCAGCGTGCGGAAGCGCTCGGCGCGGCGCCGGCCCTTCGGCAGCCTCGCCAGGTCTTCGTAGAGCGGACCGTGCTGCCAGGCGCCGACCTGGGCATAGAACTCCAGCATTGGCTCGTCGCGGCCCGCACTCGCTCGGCCAGGCGCTTCGTCGTCACCCTCACTGCGCTTCATGGTGTGCTCCTGCGCTGGCATCGGTGGCGGGCTGGGCGCGCAGTCGGTCGACACCGGCACGCTGGAAGCCACGCACATTGGCGTAGAACGGGTCGGCCAACTCCAGCACGGGCTGCTTCTTGAAAGCGTCGCGTAACGCCTTTCGGAAGAGATGCGCGCCGCCGCCGCTGAGCACGATGTTGGCGAAGCGGTACTTGCCGCCGATGGAATTGGTCAAGGCCAGGATGCCTTCGGCGGCAATGCCTTCGACGATGGGCATGTAGCGCTGGATCTCACGGGTCTTGCCGTAGGTCGTCAGACTCCTGCCGGTGCGAAGGGCCTCGTCCACGGTGTGCGGCTCGTCGTAGCGCTCGCCGATTTCGCGCGAGATGGCGTCGCAGATCGCCGACACCACGTCGTGCACGCCGTACTGCGCCGAGTAGCTGCGGTTGGCCACCAGGCGCAGGCCGCGTGCCGTCAACCAGTCCAGCGTGCGCGTGCCGCAATCGATGATCAGGTTTTCCTGCTGGCCGATCTGGTCCAGCAGGCCATGCTCCTCGGCGTAGGCCACCAGCGCACCTTGCGGCTGCGCCACCACCAGCGCCTTGTGCACCTTCACCTTACGGCCCTTGCCCACGTCGTGCTCACCCACGCACAGGCGTTCCAGCGCCGACTTGCGTGCAGTGAACTCGGAGACAGGCAGGCCCACCACCAGCACGTCAATCTCGTCGGCCTGCATGTAGTGCAGTGCCCCGAGCATCAACGCCTTGTAGTCGGCTGCCTGTGTGTAGCCCTCGACTGACAGGATGGGTTTGCTGCGGGCGCCGACCGTCAGAACGTCCGGCCCCACCTCGTAGAACAGTTGGCCCACCCGCACCGACACCGTCCGTCGCGGCGCCAGCAAAGGGCGCGCGGTGTGCGGCTCGACGCTGGCCAGGGCCAGCGACGGAAAGCTGGCGTATCGGAGCTCGCCGCTCGCGTTGACGGTGGTGAACTTGGTATGGCCGAACCCGAGATCGATGGCCCTGACGATGCTTCCCATTGGGACCTCCAACAGCAGTGGTGCCGACATGGCTCCACTGTTGCCAAGGCGACCGCGCACGTCTACCGCGAAAGGTGGGTCGAAGTCCCCCCGGAAATCGGCCGTCGATCTCCGGGATCACGCGCTGCGGCACGTTTTGCTTCGGCGAAATGGGGCTGCAGCCCGAGTGAAGCAGCCGTCCGATCGCTTGTTTCGGCTCTCAGGTCCGTTTCCGGTGAGTCTGCAACCCGACCAACAAGTCCGGCACGATCAGGCTTCGGAGAGAGAGGTATGGAATCCATCCGTCAACCCCAGGGGCTTGCAGTCCTCTCGTAGGTATTGGCGCCGTAACGGCACTTTTCGCGCTTGCAAGGGCGGCGGCCTTCGCGCATGCTTGCATCGCCTTTGGCACCGGGCAGCTGGCCCACCGGGCGCATCGAGCGCGAATTGGCAAGCCCTCCAGAGCACCTTCGGGTGCACGAGCCTGCGGGCTCTGATCCCCGGCCTGTCAACCCGACAGCCGATGACACTGCCGGCGGCGACCTTGATCGAAGCCGACATGCAAGCCCCTGGCCTCCGAGCCACGCGGGCTTGATGCGCGCGACCTCGATCGCGCAACAGCAGCGGGCACGCGATGCCTGCTGGAAGACTCCCCAACGACTGCTGCGTGCGCGCCTACAAGGCGCCGACGAACACCGACACGATCGGGTTCGCCGGTGTGCACGCACGCATGGCGCGCCAGGTGGCACTGGCGCACTCAGGCCATGCGGCAGATCGTGAAGCCCTGAAGCGCCCCGAGCGCTTCAGCATGGGTGACGCCCATGCACCTGCTGCGCAGCGTGGCCACCAACGTGGCCATTCCCCTGCGCCCCGCCTTGAGCGGGCTGCCACGGCGCCAGACGCCGTGTTTGGGCGATCACTTTTACGACTGGCCTGCGCCGATGCCGACATCGGCAAGCGCGAACCCTGAATGCGCCTGGCACCGGCGGGACGGTGCCGCACGAACCCACCCACTCGCTGGCCGCGCCAGCGGCCTGTACGGAGAACGACCATGCGTGACCTCGACCCGCGCACCGTCAATCTGCGCACCCTGCCGATTCAGATCAGCAGGCGAGGCTTCGTCCTGCACGCGCTGTTCGTCCAGAACAACTTCCGCCACGCGGTCAAGGACAAGGGTGTTTCCCACGACACCATGGAAGACCGGCGCCAGTACATCTACCGCGCCTTCCACTACCTGGAGCACAACTGCATCAAGAGCTTCAAGCCCGACCCGCGCTCGTTCGGCGACCGGCATGTGCGCTTCCTGTTCGCCGACATGGAACGGCGCGCCAAGGCCGGCGAGCTCGGACCTTCCGCCATCCAGAAGGCGCACAGCTACCTACGCACCTTCGCTGGCTGGATCGGCAAGCCTGGCCTGGTGCTGCCGATCAGCGCCTACATCAGCGATGAGACCCTGTACCGCCGCAGCTACGTGACCAAGCACAGCAAGGCCTGGGTCGACAACGGCGTGGTGCCCGACGAGGTGATCGCGGCCGTCGCCGAGTTCGACGAGCGCGTGGCCGTGCAGATCGAGCTGATGAAGGAGTTCGGCCTACGCTGCAAGGAAGCGGTGATGTTCCGCCCCAACCAGGACATCGTGACCGCGGCCCAGGCCGGCAAGGCGGCTGCCGGCGCGGCGGAATACCTGCAGCTGCGGCGCGGCACCAAGGGCGGCCGGCTGCGCTACGTGCCGGCGGTGACGCCCAGCCAGTTGGCCGCGATCGAGCACGCGCGCCGCGTGGCGCCCGGCGAGAACGACAGCCTGAGCAACCCGCGCTACCAGCTCGCGCGCGCCATCCGGCACCAGCGCTACGTGATGGAACTGTTCGGCCTGACCAAGGCCATGCTCGGCGTGACGGCGCATGGCTTGCGGCATGGCTATGCGGCCGAGCGATATGAGGCTGAAGCCGGTGTGGCACCTCCGGTGGCCACCGACGAGCGCGCCGATGCGGCCGTGGATCTGGCGGTGCGGCGCCAGGTCTCAGAGGCCCTTGGGCATTCGAGAACCCAGATCACGTCGGTGTATCTGGGTTCGAGTCGCGCTCGTCGCTGAGTTACGCTTGTCCGCCCATGTCGACGCCTGCTGCCACCGACTGCCCGTTCTGCACCTTGCCGCCCACCAGGATCGTGCATGCCAACCAATTCGTTGTGGTCATCCGGGATGCCTACCCTGTGTCACGCGGCCACACGCTGGTGCTGCCGCGCCGGCACGTAGGGAGCTTCTTTGAGCTTGAGCCACCCGAGCGCGACGCCGTCTTCGAGTTGCTCGACGTGGCACGACGCGACCTGGACCAGTCGCTGCACCCCGATGGCTACAACATTGGCATCAACGATGGCCCGGCCGCCGGGCAGACCGTGCCACACCTGCATGTGCACCTGATCCCGCGCTACAACGGCGACCAGGCCGATCCGCGAGGTGGTGTGCGGTGGATCTTTCCGGAGCGTGCTGACTACTGGTCTGCCCGTGGCGGTGAGCCGGTTTGAGATGAAGACAGCCGCGCAGGTCCTCGAAACCTTCGACAACATCCGGCGCGCACAGCGGGCCGGTGTCTACGCCCCACACAAGCCGCTGCTGATCCTGCTGGCGCTGGCCCGCGTGCAGCGTGATGAACCGCGGCTCGTGGAGTTCGCCGCCATCGACGGTTCGCTGCAATCGCTGCTGGCCGAGTTCGGCCCCAGTGGTGCCGCGAAGTCGCGTCACTATCCGTTCTGGCATCTCGCCACGGATGGCCGGGGCGCGTTGTGGGATCTGAACGGGCCCCGTGAGCTGTTGACTCGCCCGGCCGGCGCAACGCCCAACCTGGGTGAGCTGCGAACGCATCACGTGCAGGGTGGATTTCCGCCCGAGGTGGACGAGGCCCTCCGAAAAGTGCCGGGCCTGCTGGAAGCCGTGGCCGGGCGTGTACTGGAGACCTACTTCCCTTCAACGCTGCATGCCGACATCGCAGCCGCTGTCGGGCTGGACCTGGACCGCCCGGTGGCGCACCTGGCCGCCGAGTCGGACGTGCCGACTTACGGCCAGGCCGAACGCCGCAGGCGCGACCCCAGCTTCCGCGAGCGTGTGCTGCGGGCCTACGAGTACCGGTGCTGCGTCTGCGGCTTCGACCTGCGCATCGGCCAGGTGAGCGCGGGCTTAGAAGCCGCCCACATCCAATGGCACCACGTCGGTGGCCCCGACATCGAACCCAACGGCTTGGCCCTATGCGCGCTGCACCACAAGCTGTTCGACTTGGGCGCGTTCACGGTCGAGCCCGCCGAGCACCGGGTCATCTTCAGCCAACACGCGATGGCCGGAGACCGCAGCCAGCAAGGTGAGTTGCGGCACCACGGGCAGCGGCTGCTGGCGCCGCAGCAGGTGGAAATGCGGCCGGCGCCGCCTTTCCTGGTGTGGAACCAGAAGAACGTTTTCAAGGCGCCCGCACGGAAGCTCGAAGGCAACCTCGGTCACACTCGAATGACTTGACCGAGGTTGCCGTGGCGGGCGAAAGCGGCCCGCACGCCGACGCGGCAGACATCAAGGTCAGCCCAGGCAGCGGCTGCTAACCTCGCATTTCCACCGACTCGTTGGGCGTCATCGTGACGGGCATGAAAAGCGCACTGTTCGTCGATTTCGACAATGTCTTCTCCGGCCTGCGGCGGCTCGATCCCGCAGTCGCCGATCGCTTCGCGTTCCAGCCAATGAACTGGATTCGATGGCTCACGGATGCGTTGCCTGCACCGCTGCACGCGCCCGAGGGCGCTGCACGACGCCTGCTCGTCCGGCGCTGTTACCTCAATCCGCAGGTCTACCAGCGATTCCGGCCGGCCTTCAACCGAGCCGGGTTCGAGATCATCGATTGTCCGGCAATGACGAGCGAGGGCAAGACCAGCACCGACATCCACATGGTGCTGGACATCGTCGAGCTGCTGCAGCACCAGGTTCACTATGACGAGTTCATCGTGTTCTCGGCGGATGCCGATTTCACACCGGTCCTGCGCAAGCTGCGACGGTGGGATCGACGCACCACAGTCCTGGCCATCGGATTCCCCTCCGCGGCCTATCAGGCATCCGCCGATCTCCTGATCGACCAGGACGAATTCATCAGGACCGGACTCGGATTCGACGAACCGGAATCCGCGCCCGCGGCACCGCCGGCCGTTCCCGAGCGGTCGAAGGCAGATGTTGCTCGAGACGTTGGCGTGTTCATCAGCAAGGCCGTCGCAGGATCTTCCAAACCTGTCGCGTTGCCCTGGCTGGCCAGCAAGGCCCCCGCAGAGGTCAACGGGCTCGACCCTGCCGATTGGGCCGGGTTCAACAGCTTCCGTGCGCTGGTGGACTCGCTGAAGCTCGAGCCACTGCTCGTCCGCTGGGAAACAGGCGTGATCCTTGATCCGGCCCGTCACGAGTCGCCTGAGCGGAGCGGCACTACAGCCAAGCAGGCCGGGGCCAGCACAGGCAACCTGGCGGCCGTGGGCCAACTGGTTCGCGACGAAGTTGCTGCGGCACGAAGGCCCGTGCCGTGCGGCAGGCTGGCCCAGCTGATCATTGATCGGCACGGCTCGCTGGCCGCGGATTGGGGCGGCAAGGCGACATTCAGGCGCTTCCTGGAAGCCCTGGATCTCGGACCCCTGCGCACGGACTGGTCGGTTGCCGGCGGCTTTGTCACTGATCCGGACCTCCCGTCGCCGCCGCCTGCCGGCCCGAACTCCTCGGCTCGGCCGGACTGGGGAAGCGACAGCGATCTCCTGCCGGTCATGAACCTCGTCCACGTCGCCACGGGGATGCCGTTGCTCTCGCCAGTCGAACTGCATGCCGTGCTCGCGGCGCTGTCAGCAGACCTCCAGGCCCAACCGTTCCAGCTTGCCGAGACAGGCAAGAGGGTCCGCGACCAGTGTCGCGAGGCGGGGCATGCCATCAGTCGCGCTGACGTGAGCTTCGTCCTCAAAGGCATCGTGCTCGGGGGCCATCCGTTCGGCGAAGGCGCCGACGATCCGAAGTCGCTCGCTCAACGCTTCATCGACAGCGTGCTCGAACTCAGTCGGCGGGAACAATTGCCTCTCGACGAATCGCAGGTCGCACAAGTCCGTACTTGGGCTGGGCGTTCACTCGCCAGTTGATGAGATCAACGACAGAGGGCCAACTCGGGCGTTCGCTTTCGGTGAGACCGCAATGCCAGTGCTCAGCCCCTTCAAACCAACGCGGCCGACTGGAAGAACAATGTGGATTCCGCGCACTGTCTTGACTACATATTCCTCAGCAGAAGCGACTCGCGCACGATGTGCCTCTCTGGGTAGAAGGCGCTTGCCGTTTGCCCCACAATTGGCGAATCGACCTCAAACCAATCTGCCAAGTCCTGAAAGAGAGCTCGTACAAACCGTGCGTCACCGTCCTCTCTAGGAAGCACTGGCCAATTCAGCTGGGCAAGCGCTGCAGCACCCTGCAGCGTCTCACTGTAGGAAGCGTCGTAGTGAGTCGCCAGCAGATGCTGGAGGTAGTCCTTTGGGTGCCGCTCTTGCAGCCACCAGGAGCGCCCGGACAGCGCTTGCTGTTTGTTGACAGCATGACATGACGGTAGCCAGGTAGTGTCAATGGCTTCGAAGCTCTCCACGTCAGTGGCGACACGTAGTCGCGGAATGTCCGGCCTTACTCCGGCGCGCTGGAGTGCTAACGGGTCGCCGAAGAAGTATGCCTCCGGCATGGGCCGGAGCACATGAAAGGAGCAGCACCTCTGCAACCGCCGGCGATTCCGCTCAGCGGTCCTCATGTCCCATCCTTGGGCTCGCTCGCCAAAGACCTTCAGCACTGCACGACGGAAGTGGTCGGCAATGATTTCCTCCTGTCCAAGGTTGTCTAGCTCGACATCCTCGACCACGATCACCAAGTCGACCGGATCCCCTTGGCGGCCGGTGATGACCTCTGCGAGCATCGCTCTCGCCAGATCACACATCGCTCGCGAAGGGTCTTTCCCGGATCGCAGCCGGTGACTAGTCGCGCACTGCGACCTTCGCGGCTTCAACCAGTTCACTTCCTGGCCATCGCGTTCCGCTGGGAACTGAGCCTGAAAGGACTGGGCCAGCGACTTGACCTCCATGTCGCCAGTGACCAGCAAGCGAACCTGAGGCATTTCCTAGGCGTCGTCGTTGCTGCCGATTTCGCCCTGCGAGTACAGGGTGCCGAGGTTAAAGCCCGTCAGCCACTCCCGATCGCGGAGCTTGTCGAGCGCGCAGGGCTGCTCGCTCTGCCCTTCCGAGATCGTCATTACGAAGACGTCGCCAGGCGTGGAGTTGAACTCGTCTAACAGCACCGTCGAATGGGTCGCGAGAAGCACAGTGACGTGATGCTTTGCAGCCCACTGCCGCGCCTTACGAAGAAAGACGCGCATGGCAAACGGGTGGAGGCCGTTCTCCGGTTCATCGATCGCGACGACCCCGCCATCGTTCGTCTGGGCGACATCACACAGGAGCACTGCCATTTGGATCAAGCCATTGGCGGCGTCTGTAAGCCAAGAAGGCAGTTCGCTACCTGGCCGGTAGATCCGGGCGGCTAGCGTATTGCCGGCCTGATGGAAGTCGATTGATTCGAAGTGCTCCGGGAATGCCTCGCGGAGCCCTCCCACGACGAAGTCAAAGCGATCTCTGTCCGGCCGGCTCTGATGCCAGCGCCGCAGAACCGTGACTGCATTGCTGCCCCGAACCTCTAGCGTCTGGTCGTCTTCCGCCGGTGAGCCTCGCCGAAGGGCGACCAAGTCGGGCTCCTGGAATACGCCGATCTTCTGAAGGAAACTGGCGATACTGCGGATAGACGGGTCAACAGCGCCACGATCGACCATTTGGCGCAGGGCAGTGGACCCATGCTCCGACGGCACGACCAGTTTCTTGTGCCGGAGCACGCCGAGGGCATCACGGCTCAATACAACTTCTTCGCCGTCCACAAGCTCTTCTTCAGCGACGGCGTCAACGGAACCTTCGGAGGCGTTCAGGGCGATCCGCCAGCGTACGTTGCCAAGTGACACGCCGACCTCGGTCAGCGCATCCTGGGGGCGTCCCCAAGAACTCAAGTTGTGCGAGCCGCCTAGCGCCTGCCGCACCGCTTCCGCCAAGCCGCGTTCATAGGCCAACCGCAGCATGCGCAGGACGAGGAGGGTTGTAGTCTTTCCCGCGCCATTTGCGCCGATCAGAAGGCTGACTGCTGCGGGCTTCCAGTCCACGTGCCTCAGCGCGCGCAGTTGCCTTACGTGGAGGCCAAACTGAGGCGGTCGAACGGGCTTCGCAACATCACCCCAAAAAGGAATCGCGTTGCTTACATTCTGGACGTCAGCATGCGCGGAGAACGGCTGGGCGCCTGCCCAGTTCCTCATGTGGTCGAGCACCTTCGACTTGAATCCCCCGCCGAGGCCCCATTCACCGCTGCATCTCTGCCAGAGCGCATCGTCGGCCTGCAACGTGTGCCGCACTTCTTCCTCGACCGCATTTGCAAAGGAAGTCACCGCATCGACGAGGCCCTGCGAGAACTGACGCATCCGCAAGTTGACGAAGTCGGAGATCCCCTGCATCGCCGGGTCCTCGCCTGCGCCCTTCAAGTATGCCTGTACAGCCTGAACGGGAGGAGCAAGCCAAGCGGTCAAAGAGCGCGATGCTTCGGCCTTTATCGCCTCGTACAGGTCAAGGTTCCGATACTCGCCCTTCCGCCGGCAACTCGCATAGACAACGGATGCGTAGCGCGTCCTGTCGACGGCGGCATAGAGCCCGGCCAGCGGATCGGGGAGCGGTAGCCCCTCAAGCATCGCTCGCGCGAGCCGCTCCCGAATCTGGTCGTCAATCGCTTGCTGGAGCTTGCCCCGCCCCTGTCCACGGCGTTCGAGAAAGTTCTGGGCGTTTGCAAGGGCTTCACGCAAATCCGCTTCCGCAGCCTCGCGAATCGAGTGCAGGCGGCCCTTCAAGGCATCTAGTAGCTTGTCACGCGAATCAAGAAGGACGTCAAGGGCGATGATTTGATCCGAACCTAGCAACTGGAGATCAATCCCCACGTCGGCTAGTTCTCCTCGACACTCCGAAACCTTGATCTCTTGGCCCGTTTGTCTGTCCCCATCAGCGCCGTTAACTTGGTCGGCGTCGCCTTGATCGAGCAGAACCAACTGGACGCGCCGCAACGCATCGCGCCAGCGCGCGTCGTCCTTAAGGGACAGGAGGAGGTTGCGGACTGCGTCGCCGGGCGCGGACTTGAAAGGTGAACACAAGACCAACAGTGCGCGTTCGTCTGCGACAAAGTCTTGCAGGTCTCTTCGACCGAATAGGCCAACGCCCGCATCTAGCCCGCGCGTGTCCACCAGCCCCAGGTCGAGGGCTTCGCCAGCTGACAACTGCTGGCTGAGGTCAGCGAGTATCTTCGGAAGCACGAAGGTCATGGTCTTCGGAAGAGTTGCCGAAGCCTCGCTGCCTGCGTTGATTGCCTCCGCCTTTGCCTTGAGCCCTTGTAATGACACCTCTGTGTCGTCGGGCCAATGCCATCTTGTTTGGTTCCGACGCTCAAGATTCATCCGTTCGCGAAGATGGGCCGTCAGCGCAGAGGCGCTTTCGCACCCGGAAACAATTTCATCGAGTGGCTGGACGGTTCGGCGACGGAGCAGGTTTCCGTCGCGGTACGTTTCGATCCTCTCGGCGTAGCCGGCCATTGCCCGGAGCGCTCTGGCAACCTCCTGAGGTGTAGGTGGGGCCTCGTCCGGTACTCGACTGTGACCATGACGGCGGCGCCATTCGTCTTCAGCCCAAAGTGCGACCAACTGATCGAACTCGGTCTGGGCGATTGGCTCGATTTCCAAAGCGATCCCGGCCAACGCCGATACATCAGGATTGGACTTGACCCGGACCTCGCAGACCGTAGTTCGGCCCGCTCCGATCGCAAGGAGCGACTGCCCCTTGAGCGACGCCCTGTCGGTGGGCACGTGGCCGGTGAGAAGAAGGCGTGCCGCTACGGCAACGAGCGACGATTTTCCGACCCCAACCTCCCCCACAAAGACGACTGGATGATCTGTCCGCTGAAGGAACTTGCTCGCGGAAGAGATCGCGCTTTGCCAAGCGCGTGCGCCTTCCTGCTCGGGATCAGGGCGCGCGAGAAGTTCGTCTAGCTTCTTCAGGACATGATCGATCACATGGGGATCGGTGGACTCGGTTTGCTCTTGCATTCCCTCTCCCAGCAAACATCGGATATGGATTGTGAATGAAGGCGAGCACGAGGCCACCGAAGACTGCTCATCACGGGTTTGTCTGGCCCCGCAGGACCGCGGCTACGCTGACCTTCTAGTGCCTCAAGCTCGGCTACATCCGCTTGTGGCAATGGGCGAGAGTTGTATGGGGACGAGCGGATTATCGGCAGGTAGAGCCTGCCCCCGATGCGCAGCCTGAGAGGCGTACCCTGCCTTCAACTTCATCCGAGCGATGTATGGACAAGTGACGTACAATACTGACATCACGAACGCAGTACACCAAAGGCACCCCATGGCCCAAGCGCAAGCCCAGGAACCCGTCACGATCAGCATCCGCGCCAAGGCCGGGCAGCGCGACCTGATCGACCAGGCCGCGGACCGCCTGGGCCGCAGCCGCTCGGACTTCATGCTCGAAGCCGCCTGCAGGCAGGCCGAGGACGTGCTGCTCGACCAGACCTACTTCGCGCTCGACGCGAAGAGCATGGCCGCCTTCCAGGCCATGCTCGATCAGCCGCCCGCGCCCACTGACCGCCTGCGCCGCACCCTCAAGGCCCGCGCGCCTTGGGACACGGCAGGCTCCACCGGCAAAGCTACAGGCCAACGCAGGAAGTGACCGCGCCGATGCTCTCGGCGCCACAACCGCTGGCCGAACGGCATCAGCTCGCCGACTTCGACAGCGGCGAGCCGACGCTGGACGACTGGCTGAGACGCCGCGCGGCCAAGAACCAGGCCAACGGGTCGTCGCGTACCTACGTCGTGTGCGAGGGCGACACCGTGATCGGCTACTACTGCTTGGCCGCTGGCGGCCTCGGCCACGCCGAGGCGCCGTCCGGCATGAAGCGCAACCGGCCCGACCCGATCCCCGTGCTCGTCCTCGGCCGCCTGGCCATCCACAAGGACCACCACCAGAAGGGCATCGGCACCGCGCTGCTCAACGACGCCATCCGGCGCGCGATCCAGGCCGCCGACATCGCTGGCGTCACTGCGTTGCTGGTGCACGCCATCTCGGAACAGGCACGGCGCTTCTACCTCTCACGCGGCTTCATCGAGTCGCCCATCAAGGCCATGACCCTGTGTCTGATGTTGGCCACGGTCGAGCAAGCGCTGCGCGAGCCCTAACCGCCCCGGGCTTCAGGGCGTGTAGCCGCTGACCTCACCGGAGATTGAGGCCCCGAATCGCTGTGACAGATTTGTGCCGTAACTTCGAAAAAACAGCCTGAAAACAGCCACTTTTCGGCTCAAAACGCGCGTCTCCAGAACGCCCAAAACATCAACAGCGACAACAACTTACGCCACTTCATTGGGCCCGTCCGGTTCGACTGTTAATCCGTAGGTCCCTGGTTCGAGCCCAGGTCGGGGAGCCATAAAAATCAAGGGGTTAGCGATGCAAGTCGCTAACCCCTTTGACTTTCCAGACCCTCCGTGTCCGACTCGTGTCCGAAATTTCGGGCCCAGGCGTGGCTGTGTCCTGAGCACAACATTGGACAGTCCCATGCGGTCCGGTGCAGTCTCACTGGGGTCACCAAGCAGCCCTCGCTCCGTCCTGCACCAAGTCCCTGCCGTCTAGAGCAGTGCGAACATGACGGCGCTACCGGGATTGACGGGACAGGGCCATTTGCCTCGGCGGAGATGGCTTTGTCCACCCGGACGGCGACGTACGGGCCCGACCGCCCATGGCTTGGTGGCGCTGGTGTCGCTTTGCGGGGATCGAGCTTCAGTTTCGTCCGGAAGATCCCCGCGGCCGTCGATGTGGGAACGCAACTGCAGGTTGGCGCGCATCGATGACCGCCTGCTTGCGAGCGCAAACCGAGCATTCGTCCAGGTGAAGCAAGAGGCTGGAACGGGGCGTGACATGCCGGCCGGCTTCCCAGGTTCATCACCGAGAAGCAGCCCTTGAAGCTGCACTCCCCGGAAGCAGCCGATCGCCACTGCGTTCAGTCGACCCACTGCTGCCCTTCGCCACTTCTCACCCGAAGGACCGGTGCACCCAGGAAGCAGGCTCTCCCTCGCCGAAAGCAAAGCTGGCAGTCGAATCGCGGACGCACCTACGGACCCGAGGCAATCTAGAACAAGGTGAGTTGAGAAGGCATGGCTGCGTCTTCCTTCTGCTGCAGACGCTCCTTGGGGCGGGCGTGCGTCTGTCGCCCGGGCCGCTCCTTGAACCCTGGCGCCGGCTGCAGGTCCAGGCTTGACCGCAGCGCGGCGATGTCCGCTTTCACGCATCGGTGCGCCAGTTCGAACTGAACCAGCGGCAGCGGATAGTCGGCACCGTCGACCAAACCATATCGCCGGCGTGCCGACGTCGGCATGCTCCAGGGCAGGAAGATCCAACTGTCAGGGACTTCCCGCAACTCACCGACCCAGCGGCGGACGAAGTCTCCCTGCGGGTCCAGTTCACGGGCCTGCGTGACGGGGTTGTACAGGCGCAGGACAGGGCTGGCAGCCATGCTGCTGTGCATCTGGATCTGCGTGTAATGGATGCCGGGCTCGAAGTCCACGAACAACTGGGCCAACCAGTCCGCCACCGGCCGCCAAGGCAGGGCCAGGGTGTGCGTGGCCACTGTGACCAGCATGGCCCGCATGCGGAAGTTCAGCCACCCGTGGTGGTGCAGGAATCGCATGCAGGCGTCTACCACGGGCCAGCCTGTGCGGCCCAGGCGCCAGGCATCGAAGCGCTGCAGGTCCATGGACCTTGGCAGCTTTTCCATCTCGGGCACCAGGGCGCGGCGCTCCATGTCGGGCTGGTTCTCCAAGACCTGCAGCGCGTAGCAGTGCCACCAGAGGCGGGTCACGTAGCTGTTCAGGTGGCGGTGCCAGTGCCCGCGCGGGGCGACTTCGCTGGCTTGCAGTGCGCTTTGAGCGATCTGTCGCAGGCTCAAGCTGCCGTGCGCAATGTAGGGACTCAGACGCGAGCAACCGCGCTCGGCCGTGGCCGGGGCGCTCATGTGCGCTGAGTAGCCCTCGCCGCGTTCGGCCAGGAAGCTGGCCAGCAGATCGCGGGCCTGCTGAAGTCCGCCCCTCTGCCTCCCGGGGCACGGCAAGGGGTCGTCCTTGACGGCTGCAGGCAGCACCGCCGAAGTCTTTCCGCTGGGAGGTTGCAGCCACTCAGCCCGGGCTGGCAACTGCGCCAGGGGCGCTGTCGCCCAGGCCTGCCAGTGCTCCCTGAAACGACGACCGCGGCGCGACACGGGGCGGACGACACCGTTCTGCACGTACTCACGCCAGCGCACGCCATGTGCCCGGCACCAGGCCAGCACCGCGCGGTCACGCTCGAAAGTCCAGAGCCCGCCAGTTTCCTGGTGGCTGTGCAAGGTGAACGGGCCGAGCCGCAGACGCAAGGCATCCAGCATCTGGATGACCGGCGCCACATGTACTTCCAGCGCGGCGCCCAGTGCGTTCAATTGCGCGTCCAGACTGAGCAGGCATTCACGCACGAACTGCCACTGGCGGTCGCTCGTGCAAGGCTGGCGCCAATGGTCCAGCTCGACGGCATAGACGCACAGGGTGGGCCCCGCGACCGTGGCGCTTGCCAGCGCTGCATGGTCCTGCACCCGAAGGTCGCGTTTGAACCAGACGACCTGCGGCAGCAGGTCGTCCGCCGTGGTCGGTGCGGCAGGCATGGGCGCTAAGCCGTCGCGCTGGCCGCTGCGTGCGGACACAAGCCGGCCACGCAGCAGCCTTCGCAGCGCGGGTTGCGCGCGGTACACACCTGCATGCCGTGCTGGATCAACCACTCGTGGGCGTGGCGCTTGTAGCGGGCCGGCGTCAGAGCGTTGATCTGGTCGGCCGCCTCTTCGGCCACAGCGGTGCGGACGATGTCCAGCCGGTTCAGGACGCGCAGCACGTGGGTGTCCACGGCCACGGTGCTCTCGTGGAAGATGAAGTTCATCATCAGGTCGGCCACCTTGCGGCCCACACCCTGCAGCTTCATCAGCTCTTGATGGGTCTCGGGGATCCGCCCGCCGAAGTCCTGCAGGATCTGTCGGCACATCGTCTTCAATTGGGTGGTCTTGCGGTTGTAGTGCGCCACCGGCTTGATGATGGCGCGCAGCTCTTCGTCGTCCAGTGCCAGCAGTTCCTCGAAGTTGGACACCCGTTGGTACAGAGGCACGCAGGCCTTGATCACGCGCGGCGTGACGGTCACGGTCGACAGGCACCCCGACACCAGGGCCCGAAACGGCGTGCTGGACAGACCGTTGGTCATCCAGGGGTCGTCGGTCTGGTCGAAGGTCGGGTAGATGCGACTGAGCGCGTCGTAGATGGCGTCCAGGCGCTGTGCGCCGCCAGGATGACCCGGGTGGGAACCAACTCGGGTGGCAGCAGCAGTGATCGGGGCAGGCGTTGCAACCATTCGAGGTCTTCCAACTCAGTGCAGGTCGCGTGCCCTAACAGTAATGGACGAACTCGTCCTTTAAGGGGTTGGTCCAGGCTGTGCGCGGGCTCGAGACTCCGCCGCGTCCGAAATCCTGGTGGCCTGCAGCAGCTTCACCGCGTCACGGACGCACGCCGCGGCGCGCAGCCGCAGCAGCGCTGCGTCCACCCCGAAAGCGGCCTGGAAGGACAGCGGCTGTACGGCGATCTCCACGAAACGCTCGGCCAGGCGTGTCTGTTCGGCGTCGGCATCCTCCCGGTCCTGCACACCGAGCGCCCGAAGCACCTGGCGCACAGCGCCCTTGAAGCTCACCTCGTACGCCGACAGCGCCAGGTTGGGGAAGTTCTCTGTCTCGGCGGCAGTGATCCGCATGAGCGCCACGCAACGCGGGTGCAACATGCCCTCGACAAGGCTCTCGCCCACCCGTTGCAGGCGCTGTCCGATGTCCGGGTCGTCGTGCACCGCTTGCATGTCGTTGAACATGGTTTGGATGGAGCGGTCGACCACCGCAGTGAATAAGGCACCCTTGTTCGGGTAGCGCGCATACAGGCCTGACTTGCCCACCGCGGCCTGCTGCGCCACCAGATCCAGGGTCGTGCGGCCAAAGCCTCGCTCGAGAAAGAGCGTCGTGGCCGTGGCGAGGACGTGCTCTTCAAGCAGTGCGGCTTGCGCGGTCGATGGACGGCCTCGACGACGGGCAGGTGGTTCAGGGCGTGCAAGGGGCATGGGGCTGGGCGTGCGAGCTCGGTCGGGTCAGCAATCATTGATCGCCAAATCCTGGACTAAGGCAGGTTGCCGGCATTGAACCATGGCGAACTGCGAGACGGGGCCGCCACGGGCCAACACGCTTCGGCAGCTGCACTTCCGAACCGGTCGTTCGTAGCGGCAAACTCGCGCCAACTGGATGTCTGGAAGTGGCCATGTTGAGCCATAGACGGGCTCGGACTCGAAGCCGGAGAGCGGTCACTCGGACGCACCTCTGGGCGCGAAGTTCGAGGGCGCGGGCCAGGACCACTTGTGGCCGGGACTTCCAGTTCGCGGTCGACGTTGACACCAGCCGTTCGGTTCGGCGCGGTCTGAAAGACCGGTCTCCCAGGTGCCGAACGCCCGTGAGTCGACCGGTCGACCCTGTCGCCTGACATTCCTCGTCTGCGATAGTGCCAAAGTGGTGCACGCGCGTGGGGCAGCGCCACGTCGGGCGGAGGTTCCGTGCATGCCTTGGACCCGACAACGAGCCTGCACGGGATCATCCCGTGGCAGCCCCGCCAGCCCTTGGCCTACCATCGACGGGTACGCCGCATCGGGCGTGACGGAGCCTCGGCCATGTCCGCCTCTTGCGATCGAACGACCCCCCGCACCGCCGTGACGGCCACGGCAGGCTGACATCGCGCAGTTTCCCCGTGTCGAACGCCGTCAAGATATTCCAAGGTCGCTTCGGCCGTGTGGCGCTGCTCGACATGAACGCGCCCCTGGTGGGCCATGCACATCACCACTGCCACATCCTGCTGAAGGCCGGCGGCGCCGACAGCGCCTTCAGCGTGCGCGGCGAGACCGCGCCACTCACCGACGACAGCGCCGTCCTCGTCAACGCCTGGGAACACCACGCCTACACCCACCCGGTGCCGGCGGGTGAACGCACGCTGATCCTGGCCCTGTACATCGAACCGAGCTGGCTCGCCGAGTTCCAGCGCTCGCTGGCGATGTCGGGCCATCCGCGCTTCTTTCCGCAGAACTGCGTGCGCGTCACGGCCGCCACGCGCAAGATTGCCGAGGAATTCGTGCTCGAGCTGTGGTGGGCCGACGAGGTCTCGCCGCGCCGGCTGGAGGAACTGCTGTTCAACCTGATCATCTCGGTGGTCGAAGGCTATTCGGGCTGGCGCGACCTGATGAGCCTGCTGCGCAGCAAGCCCCCGGTGGCCACCGATCCGCGCATCCGCCAGGCGATCGCGCTGATGCGCCAGGACGTGGGCCGTGAACTCGACATGGACAGCCTGGCCGCGCAGAGTGGCCTGTCGCGGGCGCACTTCTTCGCGTTGTTCCAGCGCGACACCCAGGTCACGCCTCTGGTGTATGCCAACGTGCTGCGCTTTGAAGCCGCGGTCCAGCGGCTGACGCAGTCGCAGCAATCGGTGGGCGATGTTGCCTTTGGGCTGGGCTTTTCGGCGCCTGGCCACTTCTCACGTTTCTTCCGCCAGCACCTGGGCATCACGCCCAGCGACTACCGGCGCGTTGTGAACCTGTTCGAGCCACCGGCGGGCGACGCCGTACCGCCTGCGCCGCTGATCTGAAGTCGCGCCACGCGCCGGCTGCCGGGCCCGCCGCAAGAACACCCTGTCCACGTCTGCGGGTTTCCCCTCGAACGGGCCGAACTGCTGCGCCGCAGCACGCACATCACCAGACGATTTGGTCAGCCACCGGACGATCCGAACTTTCGCCGGACGCCCGCGTTAACGCCCGGCCCCCCGTGCTGTCGAGACTGCGCCACACCGCACGACGACACCACGGAGCCCCTTCTTGCACAGCGACCCGGGCCTGCAACCAGCCCAGCCCACCCCTCAACTCGGCCAGTCCGCACCGCGCCATGAAGACGCGGCGCTGCTGACCGGTCGCGGCCGGTTCGGCGACGACCTGGGCACCACCCCGGGCACGCTGCACGCCGCCGTGCTGCGCAGCCCGCATGCCCATGCCCGGCTGCTCGGCGTGGACACGACCGCCGCGCTGGCCCTGCCCGGCGTGCGCGCCGTGCTGACGGGGCAGGACGTGCAGCGCTGGCAGCAGCCCTTCGTGGTTGGCGTGAAGGCGCCGATGCAGCATCACGTGCTCGCTGTCGACAAGGTGCGTTATGCCGGCGAACCGGTGGCCGTGGTCGTCGCCGAAGACCGCTACATCGCCGAGGACGCGCTCGACCTGCTGCGCGCCGACTACGAGGCCCTGCCCGCGGTGGTGGACATCGAAGCCGCGTGCGACGCCAGCGCCGCCGTGCTGCACGAGGCCGTGGGCAGCAACGTCGTCAGCGACCGCAGCTTCTGCTACGGCGACCCCGACGCAGCCTTCGCCGCCGCCCACCGCCGCATCGGCCTGACGGTGCACTACCCGCGCAACAGCTGTACGCCCATCGAAGGCGCCGTCGTCATCGCCGAGTGCCTGGCCGGTGGCGAGGGCTATGAAGTCACCAGCAACTTCATGGGGCCCTTCAGCCTGCACTCGGTGATGGCGCTGGCGCTGGGCGTGCCGGCCAACAAGCTGCGCCACAAGCTGCCGCGCGACAGTGGTGGCAGCTTCGGCGTCAAGCAGGCGGTGCTGCCGTATGTCGTGCTGATGTGCCTGGCTTCCAGGAAGGCCGGCGGCGCACCGGTGAAGTGGGTCGAGGACCGACTCGAACACCTGGCCGCAGCCACCTCGGCCACGGCACGGCTGACCCACATCGAAGCCGCGGTGCAGGCCGACGGCCGCGTCACCGCGCTGCGCTGGGACCAGCGCGACGACGTCGGTGCCTACCTGCGCGCGCCCGAGCCGGCCACCTTCTACCGCATGCATGGCGCGTTGAGTGGGGCTTACGGCATCGCCCACATCGCCGTGCGCAACCGCGTCGTGCTGACGAGCAAGACGCCCACCGGCCTGGTGCGCGGCTTCGGCGGGCCGCAGGTGTACTACGCGCTCGAGCGGCTGATGGATCGCATCGCGGTCGAGCTGGGCATGGACCACATCACGCTGCGGCTGCGCAACTTCGTGCAGGCCCATGAATTCCCGTACACCGCGGCGGCGGGTGCGGTGCTCGACTCCGGTGACTACCAGCGTCTGGCCGAACTGGCGCAGGCTGCAGCGGCGCGCGAAGACCTGCAGCAGCGGCAGGCCCAGGCGCGCGCAGCCGGGCGGCTGTATGGCATCGGCGTGGCCGCGATCGTCGAGCCGTCGGTGTCGAACATGGGCTACATCAGCACCGTGCTGACTGCCGAGCAGCGCGCCAAGGCCGGACCGAAGAACGGCGCGATTGCCAGCGCCACGGTTGGCATCGACCTGCTCGGCGGCTTGAACGTCGTGGTCGCCTCGGCGCCGGCCGGACAGGGCCACATCACGGTGTGTGCACAGGTCGTCGCCGATGTCTTTGGCCTGCAGCCGTCGCAGGTGGCCGTGAGCGTCGACTTCGACACCGCCAAGGACGCCTGGAGCGTGGCCGCCGGCAACTACAGCAGCCGCTTCGCGGGTGCCGTGGCCGGCACCGTCCACCTGGCGGCGATGAAGCTGCGGAAGAAGCTCGCGCGCATCGCTGCGGCACAGTTTGGCTGCGCCGCCGAGGCGGTGCGCTTCGAGGGCGGCAAGGTCTTCGACGCCGCCCGCCCTGCCCAGGCCCAGGCCTTCAGCCGCCTGGCTGCCGGTCCGCACTGGGCACCGGCCCTGCTGCCCGACGGGGTGGAGCCCGGCCTGCGCGAAACCGCGTTCTGGACGCCGCCCACGCTGACCGCGCCCGACGCGCAGGACCGCGTCAACACCAGCGCCTGCTACGGCTTCGTCTTCGACATCTGCGGTCTCGACGTCGACCCCGCCACCGGTCGCGTCACCGTGGACCGCTACATCACCGGCCACGACGCCGGCCGCATCCTGCACCCGGGCATGGCCGACGGGCAGATCCGCGGCGCTTTCGCCCAGGGCCTGGGCGCGGCGCTGATGGAGGAATTCCGCTACGGTGCCGACGGCGGCTTCCAGAGCGGCACCTTCGCCGACTACCTGGTGCCCACTGCCTGCGAAGTGCCCGACCCGGTGATCGTGCACCTGCAGACGCCCAGCCCCTTCACGCCGCTGGGGGCCAAGGGCATTGGCGAAGGCAACAACATGAGCACGCCGGTGTGCATCGCCAATGCCTTCGCCGACGCGCTGCGGCCGCTGAAGGACGTGGCCGACATCCGCCTGCCCCTGACGCCGTCGCGCGTGCTGGCGCTGATCGGTGCCCAAGAGCCGGCTCCCCCCGCGGCCATGGCCGCAGCCACCGCCCAGGCCGCGTCGCCAGCGGCGGCCGGTGGCCTGGCGCTGCAGGCGCGCGGCCATGTCGACATCGCCGCGCCGCCCGAGCGGGTGTTTGCCGTGCTGCTCGACCCGACGGCTCTGGCGCGCGTGATTCCAGGCTGCCACGCGCTCGTCGCCACCGCTCCCAACCAGTACCGGGCCGACGTCACCGTCGGCGTTGGCCTGGTGAAGGCGCGTTATGCCGCGCGCATCGCACTCAGCGAGATCGACGCACCCCGTTCGCTGCGACTGGCCGGCGATGGCCAGTCGACCCTGGGCACTGGCGCCGGCAGCGGGGTGGTGCGGCTGGAGGCCACGGCCGCCGGCACGCGCCTGCACTACGACTACGCCGCGCAGGTGGGCGGCAAGGTAGCGGCGGTGGGCAGCCGCATGCTCGAAGGCGCTGCGCGCATCGTTCTGGCGCAGCTGTTCGAATCGCTGGGCAGGCAGGCCGTGGGTGAGAACGCCGCACAGCCCGCGGCGCGTGGCCTCTGGCAACGCCTGCTGCACTGGCTGGGGGTGGCAAAGTGAAGCCGGCCACCTTCGACTACCAGCGCATGGACAGCGCCGACGAGGCCTGCGCCGTGCTTGCTCAGATGGGCGAGGACGCACGCATCCTGGCTGGCGGGCAGAGTCTGATGGCGGTCCTGAACATGCGGCTGGCGCAGCCGCAGCGGCTGCTGGACATCTCGCGCTGCGCGCCACTGCAGCACCAGCACGCAGCGCAGGGTGCGTTGCAGGTCGGCGCCGCAGTCACCCAGGCCATGCTCGAGTGGCGCCCGACGCTGGCGCAGGAGCTGCCGCTGCTGCAGCGGGCCTTCCCGCACATTTCGCACTTCCAGGTGCGCAACCGCGGCACTGTGGCCGGCAGCATCGCCCACGCCGACCCCTCGGCCGAGCTGCCGCTGTGCCTGCTGGCGCTGCGCGGCGAGGTGCTGCTGAAGAGCGCACGGGCCAGCCGCCGCGTGCCGGCCGGAGACTTCTTCACCGGCATGCTGCAGACCACGCGGCGCGCCGACGAACTGGTCGAGGCCGTGCGCTTTCCGCTGGCGCGACCGGGCCAGGGCTTTGGCTTCGAGGAGTTCTCGGTCCGGCATGGCGACTTCGCCGTCTGTGCCGTGGCCGCCGTGGCCGACGCGCAGGGGCTGCGTATCGCCGTCGGCGGCGTGGCCGATCGGCCCGTGGCACGCGACTTCCCGCTGCTGCAGGGCGATGCGCTGACCGATGCGCTGAACGACTTCGCCTGGCAGCTGCAGGCCCGCGACGAACCCCAGGCCAGCGCCGCCCTGCGGCGCCAGTTGGTACGCCAGCTGGGCCGGCGCGCGGCAGAGCAGGCGCTGGCCGACCGCAGCGAACGCCCCCAACCCGCCTCCATTTCAGCAGGACCCCCGGCATGAACGTGCTCACCCGCGACCGCACCCACACCGTCCAGCTGCTGCTGAACGGCCAACCGCGCTGCGCCACCACCGAACCGCGCCAGCTGCTCAGCGACTTCCTTCGCCACGAACTCGGCCAGACCGGCACGCACGTGGGCTGTGAGCACGGCGTCTGCGGGGCCTGCACCGTGCGCGTGGACGGCGTCGCGCAGCGCGCCTGCCTGATGCTGGCGGTGCAGGTCGACGGCTGCAAGGTGCAGACCATCGAAGGCCTGGCCGCCGACACCGGCGGCAGCACCGACGGCGAGAGCGACACGCTGGGCGACCTGCAGGCCGCGTTCAAGCGCCACCATGCGCTGCAGTGCGGCTTCTGCAGCGCCGGCATCTTGATGAGCGCTGCCGACTGGCTGCAGCGCGTGCCGCAGCCCAGCGAGGCGCAGGTGCGCGAGATGCTGTCCGGCCACTTGTGCCGCTGCACCGGTTACACGCCCATCGTCGCGGCCATCCTCGATGTCGCCCGCGCCCGCGCCGCGAGCGCTGCGACCCCAGCGAAAGCCGCGCATGTTTGACCTCGGCCGCACGCTGCTGCAGAGCGTGGAGCGGTCGCCGGGCCGCACCGCCATCGTCGACGGCCCCCAGCGCTTCAGCTACGCGCAGTGGGCGCGGACGGTCGGCGCCGTGCAGACCGGTCTGGCCGCGGCCGGCCTGCGTCGCGGTGACCACCTGCTGGTGGTGCTGCAGAACCGATGGGAGATGGCGACCCTGCATTGGGCCTGCCAGTTCGCAGGCATCGTCGTGACGCCGCTGAACTGGCGCGCCAAGGGCGACGAGATCGACTACTGCCTGGCCGACAGTGGCGCCCGTGCGCTGGTCTGGGAAGCGGCGGTCGATGGGGCCGTGGCCCAGAGCGAACACGCGAAGACCGTGCTGCGCATCGGTGTCGGCGCCGCAGACGGCGAGGTGACGGGTGCGCAACTGCAGTTCGAGGACTGGCTGGCCGCGCCCGCCGACCCCACGCCCCAGGCCAGCGCCGAGGACCTCTCGCTGATGCTCTACACCAGCGGCACCACCGGACGACCGAAGGGCGTGCCGCGCCGCCACCGCGCCGAACGTGCCGCCGCCCTGGCCCATGTGGCACAGAACCGCTACGGCGATGGCGAATGCACCTTGGGCGTGATGCCGCTGTACCACACCATGGGCGTGCGCAGCCTGCTGGCGCTGGCGCTGGTCGATGGCCGCTTCGTCTGCATCCCGCGCTTCGATGCGCAACAGGCGCTGGCCGCCATCGAAGCCGAACGCGTGACCCACCTCTACCTGGTGCCCACGCTCTTCCACGACCTGCTGGCGCACCCGCAGTTCGCGGCCACCGACATCAGCCGCGTGCGCAAGCTGGGTTTCGCCGGTGCGCCCATGCACGACGCCCTGCTGCAGCGCCTGGACCACGCCTTCCGCCCCGAGCTCTTCGTCAACCACTACGGCAGCAGCGAGGTCTACACCTTCAGCATCAACCAGCGTGCCGTGGCGAAGCCCGGCAGCGCCGGCCGTGCCGGCCTGAATACGCGGCTCCGTGTTGTGAAGCTGGACCACTGCGACCCCGCCTGCCTCGCCGCCCCGGGCGAAGAGGGGCAGATCGTGGTCGATCTGATGGGCGACGAGGCCTTCGAGGGCTACCACCGCCGCCCCGACGCGAATGCCAAGAGCCTCCATGGTGGCTGGTACTTCACCGGCGACATGGGCTACATCGACGCCGACGGCGACCTCTTCGTCACCGGCCGCGTCGACGACATGATCATCAGCGGCGGCGAGAACATCTCGCCGGTCGACATCGAGTCGGTGCTGTCGCTGCACCCGGCCGTCGACGAAGTGGCCGTGGCCGGCCTGCCCGACCCACGCTGGGGTCAGAAGGTGGTGGCCTTCGTGAAGGCCTACGGCCCGGTCGATGCGCCGACGCTCGACGCGTTCTGCCGTGGCAGCGACCTCGTCAATTTCAAGCGCCCGCGTGACTACGTGTTCGTGCGCGAGATCCCCAAGAGCCCCGTCGGCAAGGTGCTGCGGCGAAAGCTGCAGGCCGGCGAATACGAGGCCGCGTCTCCCCAACAAGGACCTTCCACCCAAGGAACCCCATGAACCTGCCCGAACTGAACCACCCCGCGCACACGCTGCCCGCCGCACCCGACGGCTTCCGCATCGAGATCGACCCCGCGCGCGAGCGCGCCGACATCGTGCTCGACAGGCCGCCCTTCAACGTCGTCAGCATGCTTGCCCGCGAGCAGCTGCGCATCGCCTTCGAGGCCCTGGATGCCGACGAGCGCGTCCGTGTGATCGTGGTGCGTGGCCAGGGCGAACACTTCAGCAGCGGCGGCGACATCAAGGGCTTCCTGGCTGCCACGCCGGAGAAGGTCAGCCAGCTGGCCTGGAACATTGCCGCGCCCGCCCGCTGCAGCAAGCCGGTGATCGCTGCCGGCCGCGGCTACTGCTTCGGGGTGGGCTTCGAGCTCAGCCTGGCCTGCGACTTCCGCCTCGTCACCGAGACCACGTTGTACGCGCTGCCCGAGCAGAAGCTGGGCCAGATCCCGGGCAGCGGCGGCAGCGCCCGGCTGCAGAAGATGGTGGGCATCACACGCACCAAGGACATCGTGATGCGCAGCCGCCGCATCCCCGGCCCACAGGCCTTCGACTGGGGTGTGGCCACCGACTGCGTGCCCGACGCCGAACTCGAACGCGCCACGGACGCCCTGGTCGACGAACTGCGCGCCTTCAGCCCGATCGCCCAGCGCACGGCGAAGAAGCTGCTCAACGACACCGAAGACTCGCCGCTGTCGATCGCCATCGAACTCGAAGGCCACTGCTACTCGCGTCTGCGCAGCAGCGAGGACTTCCGCGAGGGCGTCGAGGCCTTCCACAGCAAGCGCAAGCCGAACTTCGTCGGCCGCTGAAGCCCGCTGATCCCGCCACGTCACCCCCAGAACCACAGGAGACAGACATGCAGAAGACCATTGTTGCCACCACGCTCGCACTCGCTGCCGCCACCGCTTTCGCCCAGGCGGGAGCGCCCATCAAGATCGGCGTTGTCACACCGCTGTCGGGCACCTACGCCGGCATCGGCCAGCAGGTGAAGTGGGGCCTGGACCTGGCCGCTGCGCAGATCAACGCCACAGGCGGCGTGATGGGCCGCAAGCTCGAGCTGCTCTACGAAGACGAGGAAGCCAACCCGGCGGTGGCCACGCAGAAGGCCGAGAAGCTGTTCCAGGTCAACAAGGTCGACTTCCTGACCGGCACCGTCAACAGTGGCAGCACGTTGGCGGTGGGCCAGGTGGCCGAGCGCAACAACCGGCTGATGGCAACCACGGTGTCCTTCGCCGACAGCATCACCGCCGACAAGTGCAGCCCGAACGTGTTCCGCGTGAATGCCCGCGCAGGCATGCAGAGCGCGGCCCTGGCCGACTGGCTGGCCACGACGCAGAAGGACGCCAGCGTTTTCTACCTCGGGCCGGACTACGAGATGGGCCGCAGCACAGTGGCCGCCTTCCGCAGCGCCGCCGAAGGCAAGGGGGCAAAGACCGCCGGCGAAGTGTTCGCACCGCTCGACAACAAGGACTACTCGCCCTATTTCGGGCAGATCCGCGGCGCCCGGCCGACGGTGATCTACACCTCGGTGGCCGGCAACGACACGGTGCGCCTGTTCACCCAGATGGCCGAGTTCGGCGTCAACCGCAACATCCAGGTGGTCGGCGCCTCGGGCACCGTCACCGGACAGAACCTGGCTGCCATCGGCAAGGCGGCCGACGGCTTCGTCACCGGCGTGGGCTATTCGACCAGCATCCCGACGCCGGAGAACCAGAAGTTCGTCGCCGACTTCACTGCCGCCCACAAGGCCGCGCCCGACCTGTACGGTGCCGACAGCTACGGCGTGCTGTTCGCCTACAAGGCTGCCGTCGAGAAGGCCCGAAGCACCGACACCGATGCCATGCGCGCGGCGCTGCGCGGCCTGCAGTGGAGCACACCCCAGGGCCTGAAGACGCTGCGCGCCGGCGACCACCAGGCGATGCAGGACATGTACGCGGTGAAGGTCAATGGCGGCAAGTTCGAGATCGTCGGCAAGGTCGCGGCGGCGGCCGCGATCGGCCCCGACACTTGCAGCAAGTTCTGAGGACCCGGTGATGCTCGAATGGCTGCAGTTCGTGCTGGCGCCGCAGGTCATCAACGGCCTGTCGATCGGAGTGGCCGTCGTGCTGATGGCGCTGGGGCTGACCATCATCTTCGGTCTTCTCGACGTCATCAACATGGCGCACGGCGAGTTCTACGCCATCGGCGCCTACGCGGCGCTGGTGCTGATCGGCATGGGCCTGCCGTTCTGGTGGGCGCTGCTGCTCACACCGCTGCTGATGGCGGCGGTGGGGTATGCCACCGAACGAACGCTGATCCAGCGTGTGTTCCACAGCAAGGACCGCCACACGCTGACCCTGCTGCTGACCTTCGGCATCGCCATCATCCTGGAAGACCTGCTGAAGATCGTGTTCGGTGCCAACCCGCTGCGCATCGAACAGCCGATCAACGGGGCCACCGAGATGTTCGGTCTGTTCTTCCCGAACTACCGGCTGTTCCTGATGGCAGTGGGTGCGCTGGTCATCGGCGCGGTGTGGTTGGTCGTCTTCCGCACGCGGCTGGGGGCGATGGTGCGCGCGGCCGCCTTCGACCGCCACATGGCCGCGTCGCTGGGCGTGCCGGTGGGCGTGGTCTACGCCGGCACCTTTGCCTTCGGCGTGGCGTTGGCGGGGCTGTCGGGCGTGCTGCTGGCGCCGATCTATTCGGTATTCCCGACGATGGGGCGCGACTTCGTGCTCATCGCCTTCAGCGTCGTGATCATCGGCGGCATGGGCTCGATCAAGGGCGCCGTCATCGCCGGTCTGCTGCTGACGCAGGTGCAGTCGATCAGCAGCCTGTTCATCTCGCCGGTCTGGAGCGATCCGCTGCTGTTCTCCATCATGGTGGGGGTGCTGATGTGGCGCCCGCACGGTCTGTTCGGAAGGCTGGGTCATGGCTGATTCCACTGTGCGTGCCGTTCGACTGCTGTCGTACGGCTTCTTCGCCTTCGCGCTGGTGTTCGCGGCGGTGGCCTGGGTGCTGGACGACGTGTTCTTCTTCCGCCTGGCGACCGAGGCACTGATCTTCGGTGGCCTGGCGCTCAGCGTCGACCTGCTGCTCGGCCGCACCGGCCTGCTGCCATTGGGGCAGGCGCTGTTCTTCGGCTTCGGCGCGTACGTCTCGGCCCTGGTGCTCAAGCACATGGCGCCTTCCTTGCCTCTGGCGTTGGCCATCGTCCTGCTCGGCAGCACGGTGGTCGGCCTGCTGGGTGGCGTCATCGCCATCCGCGCCAAGGGCGTGTACTTCGCGCTCATCAGCTTTGGCCTGGCGCAGGTGGTCAGCAAGGTGGTGTTCAACACCCGCGAGCTCGGTGCCTCTGACGGTCTCATCGGCGTGCCGGCGCCGGTCTGGCTGGGGCTGGACACGGCGCACGCGCCCAGCTTCTTCCTGCTGGTGCTGCTGGCCATGGCAGCGCTGCTGACCTTCCTGCTGTGGCTGTTGAACACCCCTTTCGGCCGCCAGCTCGACGCCATCCGAACCAACGAGCACCGGCTGCCCTTCCTGGGGTTCGACCCTTGGCGCTACAAGCTCGCGGTGTTCGTGCTGGCGGCGCAGGTGGCTGCCCTCAGCGGGGCCCTGTACCCGATGCTGCGTGGCTTCGTCAGCCCCGAGCTGATGTTCTTCCAGGTGTCGGGCAATGCCGTCATCAACGTCATCGTCGGCGGCACCGGGACGCTGGTGGGCGCGCTGTACGGCAGTGCGCTGCTGACCGTGCTGAAGTCGGTGGTCGGCAGCTTCACGGCGCACCACGCCATCGTCATCGGCGCCTTGTTCGTGGTGTCCGTGATCTTCTTCCCCAGGGGCCTGGTGGGCTATCTGGCGCCGGCCCTTCAGCGTTGGCGGAGCAAGCGCACATGAGCAATGACACCATCCTGAACGTGCGCGGCCTGACGGTGCGCTTCGGCACGCTTGTCGCCGTGAACGACGTCAGTTTCGACGCGCAGCGGGGTCACATCACGTCCGTGATCGGGCCCAATGGCGCGGGCAAGAGCAGCCTGTTCAACCTGATCAGCGGCGCGATCCGGCCCAGCGCCGGCCAGGTGCTGTTCGAGGGCCGCGACATGACCGGTGCGCGGCCCGATCGCATGCTCGCGGCCGGCTTGGCCCGCTCGTTCCAGATCACCAACCTGTTCTTCGAGTTGCCGGTGCGCGAGAACCTGCGCCTTGCTGCACAGTTCGTCGAGAACGGCCGCGGACTGTTCCGCGGCATCGCGGCCAGCCGCGCGGCGCTGGCACGGGTGGACGAACTGATCGAGCGCTTTGCGCTGCAGGCGCGCGCCGACGAGCTGGCGGGCTTCCTGTCGCACGGCGAGCAGCGCCGGCTCGAGATCGCCGTGGCGCTGGCCGCGCGCCCGCGCCTGCTGCTGCTGGACGAACCGACGCAGGGCATGAGCCATGCCGACACCCAGGACACCGAGGCGCTGATCCGCAGCCTGGCCGCCGAGGGCTTAAGCCTGCTGCTGGTGGAGCACGACGTCGAGCTGGTGATGAATCTGTCGGACCATGTGGTCGTGATGCACCAGGGCGCCAAGCTTGCCGAAGGCCCGCCATTGCAGGTGCGCGCCGACCCTGCTGTGCAGGCCGCCTACTTCGGCGATGTTCCGGGCGATGTACGCGAGGCTCCCCATGCTTGAACTGAACGATGTGCACACGCACTACGGCCTGAGCCATGTGCTGCAGGGTGTGAGCCTGCGCGTGGGTGCCGGCGAAGTGGTGGGGCTCTTCGGCCGCAACGGTGTCGGCAAGACGACGGTGATGAAGACCATCGCCGGGTGGGTGGCGCCGACGCAGGGCACGGTGCTGTTCGATGGTCAGCCCATCGGCGGCGTGGCGTCGGAACGCATCTGCCGCCAGGGCATCGGCTTCGTGCCCGAAGACCGGCGCATCTTCCCGGGCCTGACGGTCGAGGAGAACCTGGCTCTGGGCTTCATGCAGAGCCCCGGCCGCAGCCGCGCCGAAGACCGGCGCCAGCTCGAAGCCATCTACACCCGCTTCCCGCGTCTGGGTGAACGCAGGCAGCAGATGGGCACGACGCTGTCTGGCGGAGAACAGCAGATGCTGGCGATGGCGCGCGTGCTGCTGGGCACGCCGCGGCTGCTGCTGATCGACGAACCCACGGAGGGCCTGGCTCCGAGGATCGTCGACGAGATCTTCTTGCTCATGGAGGGCCTGCGCCGGGATGGCATCCCGATCCTGCTGGTCGAACAGAACATGCACCGGGCCATCGGTCTTGTGCAGCGCTTCTATGTGCTGGAGCGTGGTGCGGTGGTGTTGTCGGGCGATGGCACGAAAGCAGCCGATCGCGAGGCCTTGGTGCGGCAGCTGGCGGTGTGAGATGGCGATCGATGACCGGCGCATTGCCTGGCTGCTGACGGCCGAAGCGTACGGGCGCGACAGTGCCGTGGGAATGGCTTGCCTGTCCGCGGCTGCGAAGGCAGGGTTCCGCGTGGTGGCGATGGACCGCTCGGCGGCAAGTGGCGGAGTCGCGCCGGCGATCGAGGCGGAGGCGATGCGGCTCGGCATGCAGTGCATGCTCGTTGATGGAGCCGCGCACTTCCGTCTCGGCGCCGGCCTGGACCATGCAGAGCGGCGGTCGCTGGCGCAGGCCCTGTCGCGTCGCGGGTTCGATGGGATCATCCTGTGCGAAGGCTGCGACAGCCGCACCACGGCGGAGTCGCTGCTCGCGACAGCTCGTGTGCTGTTGCGGGATCTGGATCAATGCGACTGGGAGTCGTACCACTAGGGGCGAACCGAGTCACTCGTTGAAGCGAAACCGCACCAAACCATCCTCTTCGGTTCATTCCGGTGGAATGCGGATCCTCGTCACCGGTAGCTCCGGACATCTGGGCGATGCCATCGTTCGCACCCTGCGCAGGCAGGGGCATGCCGTCACCGGCCTCGACATGGTTGCCGCAGCCAGCACGGACGTTCTTGGCTCGATCGTCGATCGCTCGGTCGTCGGGCGCTGCATGCAAGGCGTCGATGCCGTGCTGCACACCGCGACATTGCACAAGCCTCTGGGCTGCTGCCGGTTTCCAGGACACCTTGTTAAGGTGGAATCAGAAACTGGAGG
>VFQM010000356.1_pt1 | contig 52786 bp, 39 predicted proteins | sample 3512391 | NCBI WGS metagenome assembly VFQM01 (sample SAMN10412369, study PRJNA504923) | tailings metagenome | isolation source: Replicate 1 from Balatoc abandoned mine | place: Philippines | reverse complement strand
TGCGATCAGGCCATAGGCGACATAATTCAGTCCCGCGCCGCCATATTTGGGGTCAATCGTCGCGCCCAGCAGGCCAAGCTGGCCCATTTCGCGCATAATTTCGCGGTCGAAACTTTCGTCGAGGAACGCGCGGGTAACGCGCGGGAGCAGTGCGTCGGTGCAATAGGCGCGCGCGGTATCACGTACCATGCGCTCTTCTTCGCTAAGCTGAGCGTCAAGCAGGAAGGGATCGTCCCACTGCAAGGCAGCCACGCGCTGCGGATCGGCCAGTGCCATGTCGGTGTCCTTCGTTGTTCAGCGCCGCGCAGGGGCTGGCGTCAGCGCTCGTTCCTGCGGCGTCAGTATCGCCGCGGTCTCGATAAGGTCAAGCGCGCGCCGCGCTTCGTGATAGCGCCGCGCCTCGACAACCCACGCGTCGGCAAGCCGCGCACCGGGCAGCGACTCAACCTCGCGGATGGCGGCATCGACCAGCCCCGCATCGAGCAAGCGCTGCGCGCGCGCGGCGCGCTGCTCGGGGCGCGTCGAGGGCGCGTCGGCGTCGCGCAAGGTAAACAACCCGCCAATTTCACGCCGGAGCCCGCTGAACAGCCCTTCGTCCGGGGCGCCGCCCGACAGCGCCGGGACCAATTTGGCAAATTCGGTCTGCAACCAGTCGAGCGTGACCGGAGTGCGGGCAACATCGATGACTGTCCGCACCGCGTTGGGCTGGGCATCGCCAAAGCGCAGCCGCAGCTGGCTTTCCAACGTTCCCAAGGCCAGCCCGCGATCCAGCGCGCGGCGGGCAGCAAAGGCAATCAGCAGCCCTTCGGCGCGCGCAGCATTGCCCGCAGTGCCACCAGTAGCAACGCTGAGCTCGGCGAGCCGTGCTTCGAGCAGACGCACCCGCGTCGCAAGGTCCGCGGGCGTTGGTGTGGGCTGAACCGGGCCGACGGCAGCCGCAGTGGGCTCACCGAGCAGGGGCGGCGCGTCGCTCGCATTGCGCTCGACTGACGCGGGTTCGGACGCAGGGGTGCCGCGCCATTCGCGCAAACGGTCGATCGCCCAGCTGCCCGCTACCGCGCCGGTCAGCAACAGCAGCATCGCCCCGAGGACATACCAGCGCAGCGCCGTCCGCCGCTGGGTCGGGAAAGCCGGGGGCGAAGCGGGCGGCGGCGCGGTAGTGCCGCTTTCAACCATGGACAATCTCGCTTGCTGTTGACCCTGCGGTTTCTCGGTGCCCGCTCATGGTCCCGGCGTCTGGCATAGCTTGGCGGCGATTGCCAGTAAATCGGCGTCGGTGGGGGCGGGCGCGACCAGCAGCTGCTCCCAATCGGGACCGGCTGCGGCAGCCACAGCATCGCTGATTGCGATAGCAATCAGATGCTTGCGGGCATCGCTTGCTAGCGCGCTGGCGCGCTGTGCCGCGCGCGCCGAATGGAGCAGCAGGATGGCAGGTACGGCAACGGTTTGGGCCCAGCCTGGCGGATCGGCAATTTCGGCGGCGTGGTAACAGACCAGCGGCGTGATCTGCGCGCTATCGCTGCGCAGCATTGTGCGGTCTTTTCCCGTCAACCACAACAGCTTGCGGTGGTCGCGTGACGTCATGCTATCAACCAGTGTCTGTGCTCCGGCGGTGCCAACGTCCGCGACCGTCAGCCCCGCCGCACGGGCGGCGGCGGCGGTGGCAGCGCCGACGCAGTGGCAGGGCAGGCTGGCGAGCGCCGCGAGCCGCGGTCCGGCATGGCGCACCGCGTTGGCACTGGTGACCAGCAACGCATCGAAATCGCTCACGTCCGGGGCTTGCCAGTCGAGCGGCTCGACGGCGAATAGAGGAACACATTGCGTGTTGAGCCCCAATTGCGCGGCGCGCCGGGCCGTTACGCTGGCGCCTGTTTCGGGACGGACGATGATCAGGGGGCGCATCAGCCGCCGCTGAACAGCGCGGCTATGGCGGGCGGAGCGCTTGCAAGCAGTGTGCGGGCCAGTTTGGCCGGCGCACCGGGTGTCAGCTCGGTCTGGTCTGCAATTTGCGCGCTGCCATCTTCGGCAAATAAAATGGCGCGCAAAATCCAGTTTCCGCCTGTATCCTGACTAGCGTGCGCCGCCACCGGCGAGCGGCAATCGCCGCCGAGCGCGGCGAGGAGGGCGCGCTCGGCCTCGACTGCAACGCGGGTGGGTGCGTGGTCGATGGCAGCCAGCAGAGTTCGGACGCGTGGGTCGTCGGCGCGGCATTCGATGCCGACGGCGCCCTGCGATGCAGCCGGGAGCAGCGTTTCGATGGCGATGGCAGTGCCGACGTCGCCCATGCCAAGCCGGTCAAGCCCGGCGGCCGCGAGCAGCGTCGCATCCACGGTGCCGTCGGCGACACGCCCCAGCCGCGTCTGGACATTGCCGCGCAGCAATGGCGTTTGGAGGTCGGGGCGGATGGATTTAAGCTGTGCCGCGCGGCGCGGGCTACTGGTGCCGACGCGCGCGCCGTGCGGCAGGTCCGCAATATTTGCCGCGCTCCAGTCGCTGCGCACGATCAGCTTGTCGCGCACATCGGCGCGCGGCAACATCGCGGCGAGGTGAAAGGCGGCAGGCCGCAGCGTTTCGACATCCTTCATCGAATGTACTGCAAAATCAATGATATATTCGCCAAGCGCAGCATCGAGCTCGCGCGTCCACAGCGCCTTACCCCCCACCTCGGCGAGCGCGCGGTCGAGGATGCGGTCCCCCGTCGCGGTCATGGGCACGATTTCGATGGCAAGGCCGGGGTGCGCGGCGGTGAGCGCCGCGACGGTCAGATGCGCCTGGGCCATGGCGAGAGGGGAGGCGCGCGTGCCGAGGCGCAAGGGGGCAGGGTCAGTCATGGGAGTGGGGCCTAGCGCGGCTTGGCCGCACGGTCTAGGGCGCGACCGATGAGCCTGATCCTTGGCATCGAATCGAGCTGTGATGAAACGGCGGTGGCTTTGGTCACCGGTAACCGGCGCGTGCTGGCACAGCATATTGCCAGTCAGGATGCCGAGCACCGCCCGTTCGGCGGCGTTGTGCCTGAAATCGCGGCGCGTGCGCATGTGGAGCGGCTGGCCCCGATGGTCGCCGCGGTGCTGGACGAAGCGGGGGTAAACCTGGCTGACGTCGATGCGATTGCTGCGACTGCCGGGCCGGGGCTGATCGGCGGGGTGATGGTGGGGCTGGTGACGGGCAAGGCGCTAGCGCATGCCAGCGGCAAGCCGCTGATCGCGGTCAACCATCTGGAGGGGCACGCATTGTCGCCGCGCCTGACCGACCCCGAGCTTGGCTTTCCCTATCTGTTACTGCTCGTGTCGGGCGGGCATTGCCAGCTGCTGCTGGTCGCAGGTGTCGGGCAATATCGCCGCCTTGCCACCACCATCGACGATGCAGCGGGTGAAGCATTTGATAAAACAGCCAAATTGTTGGGCTTGGGCTTTCCAGGTGGCCCGGCGGTCGAGCGTGCGGCGATCGGAGGTGACCCACGCGCGGTGCCGTTGCCCCGCCCGCTGGTCGGCAGCGCTGAACCGCATTTTTCTTTCGCCGGCCTCAAAAGCGCGGTCGCGCGCGCCGTGGCCAGCGGCGCCTATGGCCGCGACGATATCGCCGCATCGTTCCAGCAGGCGGTGGTCGATTGTCTGGTCGATCGCAGCGCGCGGGCGCTGGCGCAGGTGCCCGAGGCCACCGCCTTTGTCGTTGCAGGCGGTGTCGCTGCCAACGGCGCGATTCGTACGGCGCTGACGGGGTTGGCTGCTGCCCATGCGCTGCCCTTTGTTGCGCCGCCGCTGTGGCTGTGCACCGACAATGGGGCGATGATCGGCTGGGCCGGGGCCGAACGGTTGGCAGCGGGGCTGACCGATGGGCTTGAAACGCCCGCGCGTCCACGGTGGCCGCTCGACCCGCAGGCCGAAACGGTGCGCGGCGCGGGGGTCAAGGCGTGAAGCGGTTTGCACCGCGCGCGCCGCGCCGCTAGACTTTGTTTCCATCTGAGGGAAACAGGGTCTAGACCAGCATCCGGGGCGTTGAGGGAAAAGGTTTGACCGGACCGGCCAGCACGGCAGTGACAGACGCAGGCGACCCGGCACGCGACGATGTCGCGGCGCTGGCGAAGGGCGGACGCACCAATGTGTTCGGCTTTGTCCTGCGCCTCGTTGCGCGGCTACCCTTCCTCTATTTTGCCGGACGCTGGTACGGCCCCGATGCGCTGGGGCGTTTTGCTTATGCCATTTTGGTGGTGGAATTTGCGGCGCAAATTGCGACGCTCGGGTTGAAGCGCGGCTTGGCCGAACAGCTGAGCAAGCCCGGGGCCGACCCGCGCCTGGTGGTCTGGGACGGGCTGTTTGTCGCGGCGCTGGTGTCGGGTCTGGCGTCGGCCCTGCTGTTCGCCGTGCCGTGGCTGATGTTCCCCGCGGGCGACATCAGCGCGGTTGACCGCCTGTTGCCGCTGGTCATTTTTGCCATCGCCGGCACCGAAGTCGCGCTGGCGGCCTGCGCTTATCGTTTCAATGTCGGGGCAACGGTGTGGGCGCGTGCGGTGGTCGAACCCTGGGCCATCAGCATTGCGGCGTTCGTTTTTGCCTATGTCACGCTGCGCAATGGCCTGATCCTGTCCTACCTTTGCGCGATGGGCGCGGCGTTTTTGACCGCGATGGTCCCGACCATCCGCAGCTACGGGGGTCCGGCTGGCTGGCGGCCGCACCCCGTCGAGCTCATCATGGTGGCACGGCGCAATGCCCCGCTCGCCGCTGCCGACGCCATCGAATGGGCGACGCGGCGGCTGGATCTCGCCATATTGGGCCTGTTCGCCAGCCCGGCAATTGTAGGCATTTACTATATCGCGCAGCAGGTCGCCTCGTTGCCGCAAAAGCTGAAAACCAGCTTCGAACCCATTTTGGGGCCGGTCATCACCCGCAATCTGGCCGAAGGGCGCAAAAGTGCGATTGCCGCGCAGGTCAATCAGGTGGGTTTCTGGATTATCGCGGCGCAAATCGGCGTCGCGCTCGCGCTCGGTATCCCGGGCGAAGCGGTGATGGGGCTGGTCGGCCCCGAATTTGTGAGCGGCAATGCCGCGCTCGCGTTCCTGCTCGCCGCCGAAGCCGTGGCGGCAACCGCCGTCGTGAGCGAAGCGGCGCTGGTTTATATCGCGCGCCACCGCAATCTGTTAATCAGCATCGCGACGCTGACGGTGCAGGGGCTGTTGTCGGTGGGCTTTATCTTGCTCGCGCGCTCGCTCAATCTGCCGCCCATCAGCTATGCGATCGCGGTGGCCGCTGCCTTGATGCTGGCGCTGGGGTTTGCCTCGCTCGTGAAAGCGCGGTTGCTGGCCCATCTGCTCGGCACGCCGATCAACAATCTGCGCTGGGCGCTGGTGTGGGCGACGGCGGGGGCGACGGTGCTGGGTTGGGGCGCAACGCAATTGCCCGAATGGGCCGAACTGATCATCGGGGTGCCGCTGATCCTGGCGGTTTATTGCTGGCTGATCTGGACGCGTGGCTTCGGGCCCGAAGACCGCGAATTGTTCCGCAAACAGCCGCCGGCGTGACCGGGGCATTGCGAGAATAGGCAAAATGCTGCATGGCTGGATGATGGACGCCGTTCACCGACGCGGGCCACGCAGCGGCGTGGCCTTGCCAACATGACCCCCTTCCCCTGGACCGATGTCGCGATCATCGCCGTGCTGGTGCTGCTGAACGGCGTGTTTGCCATGTCCGAGCTGGCCATCGTCTCGTCGCGTGAGGCGCGGCTGGTTGCAGCCGAGCGCAAGGGCAGCAGCGGCGCGCGCGTCGCGCGCGAGCTGGCCGCGGATTCCGGGCGATTCCTGTCGACCGTGCAGATCGGCATCACACTGATCAGCATTTTGGCGGGGGCCTATTCGGGGGCTAGTCTGGGTGCGCCGGTGGGCGACCGGTTGCAGGCCTGGTTCGGGCTGGGCGACGAATTGGCCCTGACATTGGGCTTTGGTCTGGTGATCGCTATTACCACCTACGCTTCGCTGATCATCGGCGAGCTGGTGCCCAAACAGCTGGCACTACGCGCGCCCGAAGCCGTTGCAATCATCATTGCGCGGCCAATGTCCTGGCTGAGCCGTGCGGCGGCGCCGCTGGTGTGGCTGCTCGACCGCAGTTCGGCGCTGGTGTTCCACCTGCTGCGCCTTGACCGCGATTCGAAAGAGAAATTGACGGCCGAGGAATTGCATCTGGTCGTCGCCGAAGCCAGCAAATCAGGCGTGATCGAAGAACATGAGCGCGCCATCATTTCCGGCGTGGTACGCCTCGCCGACCGTCCGGTGCGCGAGGTGATGACGCCGCGCACCGACGTCGACTGGCTGGATATCGAGGCCGATGCGGCGGCGGTGCGCGATGCCCTGCTCGCCTCGCCGCATACGCGGCTGCCGGTGGCGCGCGGCTCGGTGGATAATATCGTGGGCATCGTCCAGGCGCGCGACATTGCCGGCGCGCTGTTTCGCGGCGACCCGCTGGATCTGGAGCGGCTGATGCGCCCGCTGGCGGTGGTGCATGACCAGATCGATGCGATGGATGCGCTGACCACGCTGCGCCGTGCCGATGTGCCGATGCTGATGGTGCATGATGAATATGGCCATTTCGAAGGGCTGGTGACGCCCGCCGACCTGTTATCGGCCATCGCGGGAGAATTTGCCTCGGATCAGGATATCGGCACCGAACCTTTCGTGGTGGAACGTGACGATGGCAGCCTGCTGATTGCGGGATCGATGCCCGCCGACGCCATGGCCGAACGATTGGGCATCAGCCTTGATGAAGACCGCGACTATGCGACCGCGGCGGGGCATGCGCTGCACATTTTGCGCCACCTGCCGGTGGAGGGCGAGCATTTCGCCGATCAGGGCTGGCGCTTCGAAATCATCGATATGGACGGGCGCAAGATTGACAAATTGCTGGTGCGACTGGTCGACCGGCGCGAGGTCGGAACCGACCTGCTATAGTTCGCCGCCCAGCGCGCCATATTTGGCCTCGAACCCCGCCTTGTCGCCGCGCGCCAGATAGCCGGCCTGATCGACCCAATTGTCGCGCGCCGGACGCCCGGCAAACGCGCCAAGCTGCGCATCGATGGCGGCCAGATCGGCGTCGGACCAGCCCGCAATTTGCTCAAAGCGCGTGACGCCAAGGCCGGCCAAAATTGTAACCAGCTTGGGACCCAGCCCTTTGATCAGCGTCAGCTTGTCAGCAGGGCCAGCCGCCGGGGCCATGGCGGGTGCCGCTGCGGGAGGCGGTGGCGGCGCTGAGGTCGTGACAGGTTCGACGGCCGCGAATTGGGCGGGTTCGGCGGCAATAATGTCGGGCTTTACCGGTTGCAGCGGCGCGCTGGGAGCTTGCGGCAGCACGGGTGCGTCACCGCCACGCCCGCGCAGCAGCAGCCACAGGAGGATGGCCGCTGCCAGCAGCGCGATGGCGCCGATAATCCAATATTCCGTTGGCATATTCGCCATGACCTAAGCCTCCCCTTGTTCGCGCGCGACTTCGCGCCAGCCGATGTCGCGGCGACAGAAACCATCGGCGAAATCGAGCCTGTCCACAGCGGCGTAGGCGCGCGCCTGCGCGTCGGTGACCGATGCACCGGCGGCGGTGACGTTGAGCACGCGCCCGCCCGCCGCGACGAGCTGGCCGTCCGCGAGCGCGGTTCCGGCGTGGAAGATTTTCGCTCCGTCGGCCTCGGCGGCGTCAAGATTGGCGATTGTCCCGCCCTTTGCGGGCGTCCCGGGATAACCGCGCGCGGCCATAACGACCGTCAAGGCATAATCCTCGCTGAAGGATGGCGGCTGGGCATTGGCCAGCTGCCCCGTGGCCACGGCGAGCAGCAATTGCGGCAAATCACCCTGAAACCGCAGCATCAGCACCTGGCATTCAGGATCGCCGAAGCGGCAGTTATATTCGATCAGCTTGGGTCCGGCATCGGTCAGCATCAGGCCTGCAAATAGAACGCCGACATAAGGCGTGCCCGCAGCGCGAAGCGCCCGCACCGTGGGCTCCACAATGTCGTTCATGGCGCGGTCGATCAATTCGGGCGTCATCACCGGCGCGGGCGAATAGGCGCCCATCCCGCCGGTATTGGGACCGGTGTCGCCGTCGCCGACGCGTTTATGATCCTGCGCGGTGCCGAACAGGCGGACGCGGTGGCCGTCGCTCAATGCAAACAGGCTGGCCTCTTCGCCCGCCATAAATTCCTCGATGACCACGCTGGCTCCGGCGCTACCGAATTCGCCGCCGAACATATCGGCGATGGCGGCTTCGGCCTCGTCCGCGCTTTCGGCGATGATCACGCCCTTGCCCGCTGCCAGCCCGTCGGCCTTGATCACCACTGGCAGACCAAAAGTGGGCAGTGCCGCGCGCGCATCTTCGGCGCTGGTGCAACGGCGATAGGCGGCGGTCGGAATCGCATTGGCGGCGCACAAGTCTTTGACGAAACCCTTGCTTCCCTCCAGCTGCGCGGCGGCGGCGCTGGGACCAAACACGACAATCCCCTCGGCGCGCAGCTTGTCGGCAAGCCCCAGCACCAGCGGCACTTCGGGGCCGACCACGACCAGATCGATGGCCAGCTTATGCGCGGCATCGACCAGCGCATCGATGGCGTCGGCGGCAATCGGTAGCAACCGGGCATATTGGCCGATGCCCGGATTGCCGGGCGCGGCGAACAGTTGGTTACAGCTTGGCGATTGCGCCAGCTGCCACGCCAGCGCATGTTCGCGCCCGCCCGAACCGATAAGCAGGATTTTCAAATGTCCGATCCCTTTGCCGACGAAACCGATGGCGCGCCCGTGCGGCTGTTAGCCGAAGGTGCGGCGGGCGACAATGCGCCCGCGCTATCGGTCAGCCAGTTGTCTGCGGCGCTGAAGCGCGTGGTCGAGGACGGTTTTGGCCGCGTGCGTGTGCGCGGCGAACTGTCGGGGACCAAACGCGCCGCGTCAGGGCATCTTTATGGCGCGCTCAAGGATGACAGCGCGCTGATCGACATGGTGATGTGGAAGGGGCAAGCCGGGCGGCTGGCGTTCCGGCCCGAGGATGGTGTCGAGGTGATCGCCACCGGGCGGCTGACCACTTATCCGGGGCGCTCCAAATATCAGCTGGTTGCCGACAGCCTCGAAGTCGCGGGCGAAGGCGCGCTGATGCTCCTTTTTGAAAAGCTCAAGGCGCGGCTGCGTGCCGAGGGGCTGTTTGACCGCGCCAAACAGCCGCTGCCGCGCCTGCCGCGCACCATCGGGGTGGTGACATCGCCAACGGGTGCGGTGATTCGCGACATACTCCACCGCATCGGCGACCGCTTTCCCGTGCGCGTCATCGTGTGGCCGGTGCTGGTGCAGGGCGAAGGGGCAGCGGGCCAAGTGGCCGCAGCGGTGCGCGGCTTCGATGCGCTGCCGGAAAGCGGCGGCGCGGTGCCGCGCCCCGACCTGGTCATCGTCGCGCGCGGTGGCGGCTCGATCGAGGATTTATGGGCGTTCAACGAGGAAGTGGTGGTGCGCGCCATCGCCGATTGTCGCATTCCGACGATCAGCGCTGTGGGGCACGAAACCGATGTCACGCTCGCCGATCATGCTGCCGACGTGCGCGCGCCGACGCCAACGGCAGCGGCCGAACTGGCGCTACCGGTGCGCAGCGAACTGGCGGCGGCGCTGGCCAACATCCATGCTCGCGGGCTACAGGCGGCGCTGCGCCTGCGCGCGCGCAGCGCCGAGCGACTGACTGCGCTCGCCCGGCTGCTGCCGCGCCGCGACGCGCTTTATGCAGGACAGCGCCAGCGGCTTGATGAATTGGCTGAACGGCTGGCGCGCGGCGTGGGCGGGATTACGCGAAGCGCACGCGATCGGTTGACGCAGCGCGTGCTGCGCCCGGCGCTGCTGCTGCGGCGGATCGAGGGCCAGCGCGGCGCGCTTGGCGGGCTGCTGCGCCTGCTCATATCGCTCGATCCGCGCGCTTTGCTGGCGCGCGGCTATGCCATGGTGCGCGGCGAGGATGAGGCGCTGGTCACCACGGCGGCGGCCGCGCGGCGCTTGGCAGCGATGCAGCTGATCTTCGCCGATGGCGCGGTCAGGGTCAGCACGGTTGGGGTGGCGGCCCCCGCGCGGCGTGCGCCCCCCAAGCCCGGGCAGGCCGATTTGTTCGGCGAATAAAGGGGGCATGGCAATATGCCTTATTTTTGCTAAGCAGCGCCCATGCTTGTTGCCTCGACCCAGCGCCCCGCGCGGCTCCATTATCAGCCCAATGGCTTTCGCGTGCTCACCCCCGGCGATCATGTTGTCTGCGCGGTGTCGGGCCAGCCGATTGCCCTCGACGAACTGCGCTACTGGTCAGTGGACCGGCAGGAGCCCTATGCCAGCGCCGCCATCGCCACCGAAGCGATGATTGCCGCTACGTCGGCGCGCGGATGAGCGCATGGCGGCGGCGAGCCGCAATCGCCGCGTTGCTGATCGCGCTGCCCGCTAGCGGCCTGACCTCCGCAGCCCCTGCAAACGAACCCGCGCTCGACACTGGCGACGCCTTTGTCCTGCAGCGGGCGCTGCGTCAGGGGGTGGTAACGCGCGCGCGCGCGCCGGCGGGAACAACGGCGCTGACGCTCGATGGTGCGGCGCTGCCGCTTGCCGATGATGGCATGTTCCTGCTCGCCTTTGACCGCGATGCCCGCGCAACCGCTACATTGCGCGCCGAGCGCGGCGTTGATCCGCCAATCGAGGCAACGCTCCATATTATCCCGGGCAAGTGGCGGATCCAGCAAGTTGACGCGCCCTATCGTGGCAGCGCGGCCAGCGATGCCGAATTTGTCCTCCGCCGGACGGCAGAGCTTGAGCAGATTGAAACGGCGCGCCGCGCCAATGCGGTCAGCGACGGGTGGCGACAGGATTTCATCTGGCCGGTGCGCGGGCGGCTGTCGGGCTTTTTCGGGTCGCAGCGCATCTATCAGGGCAAGCCCGGCAGCTATCACAGCGGTCTTGATATTGCTGCGCCTGCGGGCACGCCTTTTGTCGCGCCGGCAGACGGGGTGGTGGTGTTGGCGGCGGCGCAGCCCTTCACGCTCGAGGGGCATTTGCTGCTTGTCGATCACGGCATGGGGCTGACCAGCGCCTTCCTCCACGCATCGCGGCTTGATGTCGTGGCGGGACAGATTGTCCGGCAGGGTCAACCACTTGGCGCGGTCGGCGCGACCGGGCGGGCGACGGGACCGCATCTGCACTGGGGGCTGCGCTGGCGCAGTGCGCGGCTTGACCCGTTGCCGCTGCTGCCGGACTAGCGCAACTTTATTTCAATCGTCGTGTATTTGACGCAGTGCTGCTGCGTCCCAGCCACCGCGCTGTTGCAAATCCGTCACAATGGCCGCCGAAACGCCCTTGTCTGCGCTGCTTTCCCTTGCCTCTTGCCCCGCCAAGCGTCACTCCGCACCCTATCGGGGTGGAATTGCGCGCGCCGAAACCGTCGCGCGCTTTTTGCATCCGGGTAGTTTAACCACCAGAGCAAGGGACTGCACTGTGAAAAAAACCCAAATTTCGAAGCTGAAGATGGGCGCCGCACCGCTGGTGCTGGGCATCGCCCTGATTTCGGCCCCTGCCTATGCGCAGGATGCGGAAGAAGCGACGGATGAAGGCGAAATCGTCGTCACCGGTACGCTGATCCGTAACCCCAACCTGGAACAGTCGACCCCGGTCAACGTGACCACGTCGGACGCCATCGAACTGAAGCAGTCGAACACGGCTGAGGAAGTTCTGCGCGAAATTCCGGGTATCGTCGCCAACATCGGTTCGGCGGTCAACAACGGCAACGGCGGCGCTTCCTACGTCGACCTTCGTGGTCTGGGTTCGACCCGCAACATCGTGCTGCTCGACGGCAACCGTCTGGTCCCCTCGCAGCTTGCTGGCCGCGTCGACCTTAACAACATTCCGCTGGCGCTGATCGAGCGCGTCGACGCGCTGACCGGCGCTGCCGTGACCACCTATGGTGCCGACGCCATCACCGGCGTCGTCAACTTTGTCACCAAGCGCGACTTTGCCGGTTTTGAAGTACAGGCATCGCAGCAGCTGACCGAACAGGGCGACGGCCACTTCTTCCGCGTCGACGCCACCATCGGTGCCAACTTCGACGATGGTCGCGGTAACGCTGTGCTCAGCATCGGTTATCAGCAGTCGGACCCGATCTATCAGGGTGCCCGCGATTTCTCCTTCTTCCAGATCTCGAGCTACACTGGCGGCACCGCCGGCTCGGGCACCTCGGTTCCCTCGCGCTTCTCGGGCACGCGCCCGCTGATCGCTGGCACCAACACCCCCGACACCACGACCTTCTCGGCAACGAGCAATGGCAACGGCGGCGTGCGTCAGGTGAACGCCGCTGGTCAGGCTGTCGGCACTTTCGCGACCTATAACTTCAACCCGTTCAACGTGTTCCAGGTGCCCTTCGAGCGCTTCAACATCTATGGCGCGGCGAACTACGAAGTGTCGGATGCGGTCGAAGTCTACACGCGCGGTATGTTCTCGAAGAACACCGTGTCGACTATCATTGCGCCGTCGGGTTCGTTCGGCGGTACGGTAACGGTCAACCTCAACAACCCCTATCTGCCCGCGACGCTGCGCAACCAGTTCTGCGCCTTCAACATTGCGCCGCTGGGTGGTGGCTACACGCCGCGCTTTACGCCGGCCGAATGTACGGCTGCTGCCACGGCAACGGGCCGTACCGATGCAAACTACCGCGAAGTCACGGTCACGTTGAACCGTCGTACGCCGGAAGTCGGTCCGCGTATCTCGGAATATCAGACGACCTTCTTCGATTATCGCGTTGGCGTACGCGGCGCGATTTCGGAATCGATCGACTGGTCGCTCGAAGGCGCTTATGGCGAATCGGAGAATCTGGAAACCATCCAGAACTACACGCTGCAGTCGCGCTTCCGCGCCGCTTCGCTCGCCGACAACACCACCACCTGTCAGGGTGGTCAGGCGGGCTGCGTTCCCGTCAACCTGTTCGGCCCCGAAGGTTCGATCACGCCCGAAATGGCGGCCTATCTGTCGGCCAACTCGACCTCGATCAACCGCGCCACGCTGGCGCAGGCGCGCGGTATCGTGTCGGGTGACTTCGGCTGGAGCATCAGCGGCGGTGAAAATGTCGCCTTCGCTGTCGGCGCCGAATATCGCAAATATGGCGCGACCCAGACCTCGGACCTGCTGGCGCAGACCCCGGGCGAACTGGGCGGTGCCGGCGGTGCTGACCCCGAAATCGACGGCGGCTATGACGTGTACGAAGCCTATGGCGAAATCATCATTCCGCTGATCGAGGACAAGCCCTTCTTCGAAGATCTGACGCTCGAAGCCGGTGCGCGCTATTCGGATTACAGCATTCGCGGTGCGGGCGGCTATGACACCTTCACCTGGAAGGCCGGCGGCAGCTGGACCCCGGGCGGTGGTTTCAAGCTGCGCGGTAACTACAGCCGCGCGGTTCGCGCCCCGAACATCGGCGAACTCTTCACCCCGCAGACGGTTGGCCTGACCAACCTGGGTATTGACCCCTGCGCTGGTGCGGCCCCGACCACCAACGCCAACCTGCGCGCCATCTGTATCGCACAGGGCGCTCCGGCCGGCACCATCGGTGCGATCACCAACCCGACCGCGGCGCAGGCCAACATCACCGTTGGTGGTAACCTGAACCTGCAGCCGGAAACGGCGAACACCTGGACGCTGGGCTTTGTCTGGCAGCCGGAATTCGCGCCGCGCTTCTCGATGTCGGTCGACTATTACAACATCAAGGTCACCGACGTGCTTGGCACGCCGCTGCCGAACGACATCATCGACGCCTGCTTCGGCAACATCACGGCGGCGAGCGCTGCGGACCCGGCCTGTACGGTTATCCGCCGTAACCCGATCACCGGCGGTCTCGACGGTGACCCGTCGATCACCGGCGGTCTGTTCGGCCTGACCAACAACCTGGGCCGCCTGTTCACCGACGGTGTCGACCTGATCATGAACTACAACACCGATGTCGGCTTTGCTGACCTCGCGCTGTCGTTCGTGGGCAACTGGACGAACAGCTCGAAGTATCAGGCAGACGTCGCGGCGGGCTCGCTCAACCGCGAATGCGTGGGCTACTATAGCGTCAATTGCTCGTTCACGGGTTCAATCCAGCCCGAGTTCCAGTTCTCGCAGCGCACGACGCTGTCGTTTGACGATGTCGATCTGTCGCTGCTGTGGCGCTACATCCACGGTGTCGAGTTCGAACCGGCGCAGATCATCGCTGATGGCGGTCCTGCCCTTACGGTTCAGGAACAGTTCCGCACCATTCCGGCCGAACATTATTTCGACCTGACCGGGCGCTGGAGCATCACCGACAATGTCACCTTCACGGTGACGGTGCAGAACCTGCTCGACAACCAGCCCAAGGTCGTCGGCAACACCATTGGTTCGACCACCTACAACAGCGGCAACGTCTTCCCGTCGACCTACGACGCGTTGGGCCGCCGTTACGCTGCTGCGGTGAAGCTGAAGTTCTAAGCTTCACGCACAGTCGAGTTCGGAAAGGGCGGGCCTTCGGGTCCGCCCTTTTCATTTGGGCGCAGCACACCCTTGACAAATGCAGGTGACAGCGGCCCTGTCGCGGCGTGATTGATCCTGCGCTCGAAGCCGCCGCAGCCGAGGCCCGCGCCAACTTCGCGCGCGGCACCGCCGATGCCTATGACCATGTCATGCTGGCGCTGGAGCACAGTGCGCGCCGCGAATTTACCGAGGCTGATGCGCAATTTGCAAAGGCGAAAGCGCTGGAACCGGGCAACCCGGCAACGCTGACCAGCCTTGCAATTCACTATCGCCGCCAGGGCCGCTTTCGCGATGCGGTGCTGGCCTGCGACGAGGCCATCCGCCATTATCCCGACTATCCCGATGCCTGGCTTGAACGCGCTTCCATATTGGCGTCGGGCGGGTCGATCGCAGTGGCACGCGACAGCTATACACGCGCGGCGCAGCTTGCCCCGGCCAATGCCATGGCACACGCCGGGCTGGCCTCGCTTGCGGCGCGCGAGGGGGACTACGCGGCCGCGCGCGAGCATTCGCAGCGAGCGCTCTCACTCGATCCGGCCAACGCCATTGCCACCAATGCGCTCGCCAGCGCCGAACTTGGTTCGGGGGCACCCGCTGCCGCTGCGGCATTGCTCGAGCCACTCATCGCTCGCATTGCGGGGCCAACGATTGAGCGCAGTTTTGCGCACAGCCTACTCGCCGATGCGCGCCATCGCCAGCGTGACCATGCCGCCGCCTTTGCCCATTATCAGGCCGCAAATGCCGATTTCGCCGCCATCCACGCCGCCGATGCGGCGCAGCAGCTCGACCAGACCAGTTTTATCGAAGGGCTGATCGCGGGCTTTGGCGCAACCCCTGACACGGCGTGGCACGAAGCCCCCGGAAAGCAACCCGGGCATGCGGCGCAGCGCCACATCTTCCTGCTCGGTTACCCGCGTTCGGGGACAACGCTCGTTGAAAACATCCTCGCTTCGCTGCCGGGCGTCGCCGCGCTGGAGGAACGGCCGACATTTGCCGCCGCTGATATGGACCATATCGCGGGATCACATGATGAAATCGTGGCGGGGCTCGCTCGTTTTGCCGGCTATGGCGGCAGTCGGCTCGACCATTATCGGCGCGCCTATTGGGACAATGTTATCGCCTCTGGCGTCCCGCCGGGTGCGCCCGCATTTGTCGACATGGACCCGATGAAGGGCACGCGCCTCCCCTTTATCGCGCGCCTGTTCCCCGATGCGCGCATCCTGGTCATGCGCCGCGACCCGCGCGATGTGGTGTGGAGCTGTTTCAAGACCAGCTTTGCGATGAGCAGCCAGACGCTGGAATATACCACGCTCGAACGCACCGCGCGCCATTATGATGCGCTGATGCGGCTGACCGAAATGGCGCTCGCACGGCTGCCGCTGGCCGTCCATTTCGTCGATTATCATCGGCTGGTGCGTGACTTTGACGCCGAGACGCAGGTGATGTGCGCGTTCGCCGGTTTGGAATGGAGCGAGGCGGTGCGCAGTTTCGACCGGACGTCCAAAGCCCGCGGCGTCAGCACCGCCAGCGTCGCACAGGTCGGACGCGGCCTTTATGATGGCACGCGCCAGTGGGAGCCTTATGCGCCGTGGCTCGAACCAGTCCTGCCGATCTTGGCGCCATGGATCGAAAAATTCGGTTTTGCCCACTAAAGTGCCAACGGCGCGGCACCGTGCAGCCTGACCCCGGCATTGTCGGCCACCGCCTCGGCCCAGCTCACCACCTGCGCAATTTCCTCGCCATAGGCAGCCTCTGCAGCGGCCAGATCGGCGTCGCGCTGGCCGCTGGGAAAGGCGCGGCCTGATTTGGAATCGCGCGCCAATGCCGGATGTCCCGCAAAATAGAGCCCGGTGATGCCATAATGGCGCGCTACTGCTGCCGCAGCCTCGACCGGATTGCGCGTCAGCGTTTCGCTGTCCAACGTCGCGATGCGCGGGCCCAGCCGCTCGGCGAGGCGAGCATAGGCGGCCTGCTGCGCCAGCCAGCCGACGGCGGCGACCTGCAGGTCCGACTGGCGGAAAAAGTCGCGCGGATCGAACCCCAGCTGGACAAAGCGATCCTGCAAATAACCTTCCAGCAACTCGCGGCACCACAGACGGCACCACAGCCCTTTGCGCGCCACCGAGAGCAAAAAATGCCTAAGCGGCGCATAGAGCAGCACCGCGCGCGCCTCGGGCCGCAGCGCCAGCGCGGCGGGGGCCAGCGCCGCGAAGACGTTCGATGGCTTGACGATGGTCGCCGCTTCGCCCGGAAAGGGACGCGCCAGCAGCGAGAGCGCTGTCCCCATGACGGCGGCATGGTCGGCAATGGGCGCGCCGCGCCTTCGCCAGCCGGTCATATCGTTAAGCAGCTGCGGCTCTGATAGCCCCATGGCATGCCCCGGCTGGTCAAACAAACGCACCAGCATGGTCGACGCACAATAAGCCGAATGGAACAAGAAATGGACGGGCGCGGACGGTGAGTCCCGCAAGGCCGCCTCGATCTCGCCGCGCCGGATAACCAGCGGATCGGCCGTCCCCAGATGTTGGTCCGACAGGAACGGGACGCTGGCATGGACCGTGCGTTCGACGCGGCGAAACTGGAAGGCGTCCTGCGCCTCGTCATAGCGGTGCGCCAACCATTCGGGCGAGCGCACCAGCGCAGTCAGGTCGGGGGCCAGTGCCATGGCTGGACCTTGCCGACACGCTGCCGTGATGGCAAGCACGGGGCATGACCATGCCTGCACCCAATCCCGCCGCAGCCGCCGCAAACCGGCTGGGCATGGCCGCGTTGCAGGCCGGCGACGGTTCGGCAGCGGCTGCACATTTTCGCGAAGCCGTGACGGCCGACCCGCGCTCGGGAGCCTTGCAGCGCAATCTGGCCTCCGCCTATCGGTTGGCCAATGACGGTGCGGGTGAGCGCGCGGCGCTCGAGGCGGCTATTGCGCTCGACCAGCGCGATTTTATGGCGTGGCTGCGCAAGGCGGAACTGCACGAACGCCAAGGGGAAAACGCGTCGGCGCTCGCCGCATGGAACGCAGCAGTGCAGCTGGCAGCGGGACTTAATCCGCTGCCGCCACCGCTTGCGCCGCTGATCCAGCATGGCCGCGATTACATCGCCCGCGCGACCGCGGGCATCGCCGCTGCCGTTGATGAGGCTTTGGCGCCGATGCTGGCCGACGCCGATCCGGCCAGCGCGCGGCGCGGTGCGGCCTTTGCGGCGCATGCCCTGAAGGGGCGACCGGTTTATCAGAATCAGTGCGCTGGGCTATTTTATCCCTTTTTGCCCGCCGACGAATTTTTCGACGATCATCATTTTCCTTGGTTCGCCGCTTTCGAGGCGCAGACAGCGGCGATCCGGGCCGAATTGCAGGCGCTGCTCGCCGACCCGGGCGATGCGCTACGCCCTTATGTGCGCATGGGCGAAGGGGCGCCGGACAGTATCTGGTCCGGGCTCGACAACCGCCTCGACTGGGGGGCCTGCTTCCTGTGGGAATATGGTGTGCCCAACCAGCCGGTGCTCGATCGCTGTCCGGCGACCGCCGCCGCGCTGGCCGCAATCCCGGGATCGCGCATTGCCGGACGTTCCCCTTCGGCCTTTTTCTCGCTGCTGCGCCCACGCACGCGGATTCCGCCGCACACCGGGGTGACGAACACGCGCGCGATTGTTCATTTGCCGTTGATCGTCCCGCCGGGCTGCGGCTTTCGCGTCGGCGGCGAAACGCGGGCGTGGGTGGAAGGGAAGGCCTTCGCCTTTGACGATACGATCGAACATGAAGCATGGAACGACAGCGATGAATTGCGTGCCGTGCTGATTTGCGATGTGTGGAACCCGCACCTGAGCGCCGCCGAGCAGGCAATGATCACGGCCTATTATGCGGCCGCCGATGCGACCGGCTTCAGCATGCTGCCTATTGGCTGAGCACCGTCATTCGTCGAAAATGGCGTGTCATTCGCGGCGGCAGGATGTTACCGACGGCGCGTGAATGGCTGGACGGTTGCGAACGGCCTGAAATCAAGGACAAGCTATCCATGAAAAAACTCTCCTGCGCCGCTTTTGCGCTTCTGGCATTGGCCCCCCTTTCCGCGCTCGCCAACGATGCAGCGCTCGACCGCGACCCGCCCGAAAAAGCGCCCTCTGCGATGACCAACAAGGAAATTGCGGCCTATAATGAGGGTCTGGACGCCAACCATCCCTTTTACATCAAGTGCCGCAAAATCGAGGAAACCGGCTCGCTGGTGAAAAAGGTGCGGGTGTGCCGCACCAATGAGGACTGGAAAAAGGCTTTCGCGGTCGGCAACCAGAATTCGCGCGACACGATTGATGCGATGACCGGCAAGTCGCTGACTTCCAATTAAGAATTTGGACAGCAAAAGGGGCGGCGATGCATAAATCAGGAGCCTTGGCTGTTTTCGTCAGCATATTGGTCGGTGCATCACCGGCCTGCGCCGATGAGGCACCGGAAGGCGAAGTTCCGCTCGTTCCATCAGAAATGACCAATACGGACATTGCTGAGCATAATGCTGAGCTCGAACCGCGCGATCCGGCCTTCATCCGCTGTCGCCGCATCGCCGTCCCCGGCTCGCTGGTGAAAAAGGCGCGCGTGTGCCGCACCAACGCCGACTGGGCCAAGGCGTGGCAGCTGGGCAATCAGGATGCGCGCGATACCTATGACGCGATGAACCGGGGGTCGAGCAATTCAGTCGAGCCGGTGGATGAATTCACCGCGCCGGGGGCACAGAACCGGCCAAATTGATGTTTGGAGTCACAACAAAGGGGAATGGCCATGTTGCGCACCATTATGCTGACCATTGCCGCTGCGGTGATAGTTGCAGCGCCAACGCTCGCTGCAGCGGGCGACGAGGGGGTTGCGCCGACCATTGAGCGCAAAATCCCCGAAGGCCCACCGTCGGCGATGACCAATGCCGAGATTGCTGAGCATAATGGCGGGTTAGATCTTCGCCACCCGGACTTCATCAAGTGCCGCAAGATCGACATCATCGGCTCGCTTGCCAAGAAGGCGCGCGTGTGTCGCACCAATGAGCAATGGGCAGAAAGCTGGGAAAAGGGCAATCGCAACGTGCGCGATACCGCCGATGCCTTTGCACCGAAGTTTCAGGACTGCCGCAACGGCGGCGGGTGCTGACCTCTGTTTCAGGCGGGGCGGATTACCAGCCCGCCGTCACCTTCATCGACCTTAATCAATGACCCGTCGCGCACCTCACCCTTTAGGATGAGGTCAGCAAGCGGGTTTTGCAAATAGCTTTGCACCGCACGCTTCAGCGGCCTTGCACCATAAACGGGATCATAACCGACGCGTCCCAGCCAGGCGCGGGCGCCTTCGGTCAGGTCCAGAATGATCTTGCGGTCACCCAACATTTTCTGCACGCGCGCCACCTGAATATCGACGATACCGCCCATATGCTGCTGGCCAAGCCGGTGGAATAGAACAATCTCGTCGAGCCGATTCAAAAATTCGGGGCGGAAATGGGCGCGCACCTGTTCCATCACCGCCGCCTCGGCCTTTTCGACCGGATCCTCGTCGGCGAGCGCGGCGATATGTTGGCTGCCGAGGTTCGAGGTGAGGATGATCAGCGTGTTGGTGAAGTCCACAGTGCGCCCCTGCCCGTCGGTCAAGCGGCCGTCGTCGAGCACCTGCAGCAGGATGTTGAACACATCGCCGTGCGCCTTTTCAACCTCGTCGAACAACACCACCTGATAAGGACGGCGGCGCACGGCTTCGGTTAGCACGCCCCCCTCTTCATAGCCGACGTAGCCCGGCGGCGCGCCGATCAGCCGGGCGACGCTGTGCTTTTCCATGAACTCGGACATGTCAATGCGCACCATCGCGGTGTCATCGTCGAACAGGAAGCCTGCCAAAGCCTTGGTCAGCTCCGTCTTCCCCACCCCCGTCGGGCCGAGGAACAGAAAGCTGCCGAGCGGCCGGTTCGGGTCCTGCAGCCCCGCGCGTGCGCGGCGCACGGCGGTGGATACGGCGCGTACCGCTTCGGCCTGACCGATGACGCGCTGGCCGAGCGCGCTCTCCATATTGAGGAGCTTCTCGCGCTCGCCTTCCAGCATGCGGTCAACCGGAATCCCGGTCCATTTGCTGACCACGGCGGCGATATCGTCCGCGGTGACCTCCTCGCGCAGCATGGCGTTGCCGGTCGCAGCCTCCGCTTCGGCGAGCTGTTTCTCCAGCGTCGGGATGGTGCCGTAAGATAGCTCTCCGGCCTTGGCGAGGTCGCCTGCGCGCTGCGCTTGCTCCAGCTCGCTGCGGGCGGCGTCGAGCGCCTCTTTGATCTTGGCCTCGGCGTGAATCTTGTCGCGCTCGGCTTGCCAGCGCTGGGTCAGTTCGGCGGACTGCTGCTCCAGATTGGCGAGCTCGGACTGCAGCGCGGCTAGTCGCTCCTTCGAGGCGGCATCGCTTTCTTTGGATAGCGCCGCTTCCTCGATCTTCATCTGGATGATGCGGCGGTCGAGCGTTTCGATGGCTTCGGGCTTTGATTCCACCTCCATGCGGATGCGGCTCGCCGCCTCATCCATTAGGTCGATGGCCTTGTCGGGCAGAAAGCGGTCGGAAATATAGCGGTGCGACAGGGTGGCGGCGGCGACAATTGCGCCGTCGGCGATGCGCACGCCATGGTGCAGCTCATATTTTTCTTTCAGGCCGCGCAGGATTGAGATGCTGTCCTCGACCGTCGGCTCGCCGACGAACACGGGCTGGAAGCGGCGCTGCAACGCCGCATCTTTTTCGACATGTTTGCGATATTCATCGAGTGTGGTTGCGCCGATGCAATGGAGCTCGCCGCGCGCAAGCGCCGGTTTGAGCAGGTTCGACGCGTCCATCGCGCCCTCGCTCTTACCCGCGCCGACCAGCGTGTGCATTTCGTCGATGAACAAAATGATCTCGCCCTCGGCGGCCTTGACGTCATCGAGCACGCCTTTGAGCCGCTCTTCAAATTCACCGCGATATTTGGCCCCGGCGATCAGCGCGCCCATGTCGAGCGACAAGAGGCGGCGATCTTTCAGGCTGTCGGGCACGTCGCCATTGGCGATGCGCAGCGCCAGCCCCTCGGCGATGGCGGTCTTGCCGACACCGGGTTCGCCGATCAGCACCGGATTATTCTTGGTCCGCCGTGCCAAGATTTGCACGGTGCGGCGGATTTCCTCGTCGCGGCCGATAACCGGGTCAAGCTTGCCCGCGCGCGCCACGGCGGTGAGGTCGCGGGCATATTTTTCCAGCGCCTGATAACTGTCCTCGGCGCCTGCGCTGTCGGCGCTGCGGCCGCCGCGCAGCGCGTTGATGGCTTCGTTGAGCGTCTCAGGCTTCACGCCCGCATCGGCAAAAATCTTGCCCAGCGGCGTGCCGCTGCCCAGCACCATCGCGAGCAGCAGCCGTTCGACGGTGACGAAGCCGTCGCCCGCCTTGGTGGCCACCTGTTCGGCTGCGTCGAGCAGGCGAACTGCATCATTGTCGAGCCCGGGCGTCGCTTGCGCGCCCGATCCCGACACGGCAGGAATTTTGGCAACCAGCGCGTCGATTGCGGACCGCGCAGCCTTGGCATCACCGCCTGCGCGCGTGACCAGCCCGGCGGCCATGCCCTCGCCATCGTCGAACAGCGCCTTGGCGATGTGCTCGGGCGCAATACGCTGGTGGTTCAGCCGGATGGCGATGGTCTGCGCGGCTTGCAGAAACCCCTTGGCGCGGTCGGTGAATTTTTCGAGGTTCATGGACGATTGGCCCCTTTCTCAGCCTGCAAGATAGTGTTGCGTCTTTGCAACACAAGGGGGTGGCCGGTGCGGCAGCGACTTGTCACATTTTGCTATTTCATTCGTCATCATTCCGTCCCGATTAGCAACTGGTGTCGTCACACTGTGGGCTTAGCGCCGCCTCCGCCAGACGGTGCAGAGGGCCTGCACCGCCAATTTTGACAGGGGCCAGACCATCATGAAAATCCAGCCGCATATCATTGCCTTGCTTGGCACCGCCGCCATGATCGCGCCGGCTACTGCCGCTGCTCAAGACGTCACACCAACGACCGAGGCAGAAGCCGGTGACGCCGAAATCGTCGTCTATGGCCGCGGCGAAACGCGGCAGGTGCAGGAACTCGACAGCGCGGCGCTGACCATATTGGCAGCTGGCACCAGCCCCCTGAAAGCGATTGAAAAGCTGCCGTCGGTCAATTTCCAGGCGGCCGACCCGTTCGGCAATTATGAATGGTCGCAGCGCATTTCGATCCGGGGCTTCAACCAGAATCAACTCGGCTACACGCTCGACGGCATTCCGCTCGGCGATTTCACCTATGGCAACCACAATGGCCTGCATATTAGCCGTGCGATTGCCCCTGAGAATGTCGGCGTGACGCGGGTGTCGCAGGGCGCGGGTTCGATTGGCGCCAATTCGACCAACAATCTGGGCGGCACGCTCGAATTTTTCTCGGTCGATCCGTTTGACGCCATCGGCCTCGACGCCGCTGCAACCTATGGGTCGGAAAACACCATCCGCGGCTTTGGCCGCTTCAACATCGGTTCGGCCGACGGTGCGCGCGCGTTTATCTCGGGCGTTTATCATGATGCCGAAAAATGGAAGGGCGATGGGTCGCAGCGCAACTGGACGGTTAACGCCAAAGCCATTGTCCCGGTCGGCACGGTCGAATTCGACGCCTATTTTTCGTACAGCGACCGCGCCGAGCAGGATTATCAGGACCTTAGCCTCGAATTCATCGACCGGCTGGGCTATGACTGGGACAATTTCTTCCCCGATTATGCCACGGCCGTGCTGGTCGCCGATATCGCCGCCAACCGCGGCGATTCGGGCGCGACGCCGCTCAACCCCGCGGCCGGGACCGTCTATCCCTCGCCGATCGCGACGGTCGATGATGCCTATTATGACGCCTCGGGCCTGCGCAAGGATACGTTGGCGGCGGTCGGGCTGACGCTGCCGATTGCCGAGGGCGCGAGCCTGAAGGTCAAGGGCTATTATCATGAAAATGACGGGCAGGGCACCTGGGGTACCCCCTATGTCCCCAGCCCCAATGGCGTGCCGCTGTCGGTGCGCACGACCGAATATGACCTGCAGCGTACGGGCTTTTTCGCCAACATCGCGGGCGACATCGGCATGCACAGCGTGTCCGCCGGACTGTGGTTCGAAAACAATGACTTCATTCAGGCGCGCCGCTTCTATGCTTATGCCAGCCGCACCAACCCGGGCTACAGCCACCGCGACTTCGCCGAAAACCCCTTCTTCACCCAATGGGAAATCGATTTTAACACCCAGACCATCCAGTACCACATCCAGGACAAGATCGACTTTGGCGATCTCACCATCAATCTGGGGTGGAAGGGCTTTGACGTCCGCAACGAGGCCGATGCCATCGTTCAGGGCGGGCGCGCGACGGGTAACATCAAGGTGACCGACTGGTTCCAGCCGCACGTCGGTGCCGCCTACCGCGTCAACGACATGGTCGAAGTTTTTGGCGGCTTTACCCAGGCGACGCGCGCGTTCGTGTCGTCGACCACCAGCGGCCCCTTCTCAACCACGCAGGCCGGGTTTGACGCGATCCGCGACACGCTGCAGCCCGAGGAATCGGACACTTATGAGCTCGGCGCGCGCTATAATGACAGCACCGTCAACGCGCTGGTCGGCGTTTATTACGTCAATTTCCGCAACCGCTTGCTGGGTATTACCACGGGCGCGGGCATCGTCGGCAACCCGTCGGTGCTGCAGAATGTGGGCTCGGTGCGCTCCTATGGCTTCGAAGCGGCGGGCGACGTGCGGCTGGGCAATGGCGTGACGCTGTTTGCATCGTACAGCTACACCGATGCGACCTATCAAGACGATGTCGTCAACGCGGCGGGCGTGGTGGTGGCCGCGACCGACGGCAAGACAGTGGTCGACACGCCCAAACATCTGCTGCGCGGCGAAATTGCCTATGACAGCGACACGATCTTCGCCCGCGTCGGTGCGAATTATAACAGCAAGCGCTACTTCAACTATCTGAACGACCGGTCGGTGGGCAGCCGCCTGCTGGTCGATGCGACGCTGGGGTATCGCTTTGACATCGGCGCGCGTCAGCCGGTTGAGATCCAGCTCAACGCCACCAACCTGTTCGACAAACGCTATGTCGCGACCATCGGTTCGAACGGCTTTGGCAACAGCGGCGATAACCAGACGCTGCTGGCGGGCGCGCCGCAGCAATTCTTCGTCACGCTGCGCGCTGGTTTCTGATGGATCGGCGCAGTCTGCTCGGCGGGCTGGCGGGTGCTTCGGCGCTCGCCAGCCTGTCGGCGCGCGCGGCAGTGCCGCACCGCAGCAACGCCGCCATCACGCGCATCGCCTTTGGCAGCTGCTGCCATCAGGACAAGGACCAGCCGATCTGGGAGCGCGTCAATGGCTGGGGCCCCGAACTGTTCATATTTCTGGGCGATAATATCTATGGCGATACCGAGGATATGGCGGTGCTGCGCGGCAAATATGCGCAGTTGGCTGCGAAGCCGGGGTTTCGCGAGCTCAGCCGCCGCGCCCAAGTGATCGCGACCTGGGATGATCACGACTTTGGCGTCAACGACGGCGGCAGCGAATATCCGAAGAAGGCCGAATCGCGCGCCGCCTTCCTCGATTTCTGGGGGGTGCCGGCAAATCACCCGCGCCAGTCGCATGATGGAATTTATGGCGCCTATTATTTCGGTCCGCCCGGCCGGCGGGTTCAGGTGATATTGCCCGACAACCGTACATTTCGCTCGCCGCTCTTGGGCTATAGCGTCGAACCGGCCGACAAGGGGCAATATATCGTCAACAGCGATCCCGCCGCCTCGATGCTGGGCGCGGCGCAATGGGAATGGCTGGAAGCCGAGCTACGCCAGCCCGCCGACCTGCGCATCTTCGCCTCGTCAACACAGGTGCTGCCCGATGCGCCGGGATATGAAGCATGGATCAACTTCCAGGCCGATCATCAACGGCTTATGGACCTCATCGATTTCGCCCAAGTGGATAATCTGGTCTTTATCTCAGGCGACACCCATTATGCTGAACTGTCGCGGCTGGATGAGCGCGTGCCATATCCGCTTTACGAGCTCACCTCCTCGGGGCTGACCGAGGTGTGGCCAGTGTTTGGCCCCAACCGCCACCGCATCGCGCAGGCACCGCTAGAGCCGAACTATGGCCGTTTGACCATCGACTGGACGGGCAGCGACCCGGCGGTGCTGATGGAGGTTGAGACATTGTCAGGGCAAATCGCCATCCGCCAGCGGGTCAGCCTGTCCGCGCTGCGTCAGCCGGGGCGCTAGGGCGTCTCGGCATCGCGGGCCAGCTGGTCGAGCAGGCGCACGCCGAAACCGGTCATACCCTTGGGCACCAGTGCCGACCCGCTGCTGGTGTCATTCACGCCGGCGATGTCGAGGTGCGCCCACGGCATTTGTTCATCGACGAAAAAGCCGATGAAATGCGCGCCAAGGCTCGCGCCTGGCCCCGCGCTGGGGGCGATGTTGCGGATGTCGGCGATGTCCGACTTCATCCGCTCGGCATATTTGGGGTGCAGCGGCATGCGCCACAGCCGCTCGCCGCTGGTCTCGCCCGCCGCGAGCAATTTGGCAGCCAGTGCCTCGTCGCGCGCGAACAGCCCCGCGAACTGATCGTCAAGCGCGCCGACAATCGATCCCGTTAGCGTGGCCATATTGACGATGGCGCGCGGCGCATATTGGCGCGCGGTATATTCATTGGCGTCGGCCAGCACGAGGCGACCTTCGGCATCGCTGTTGAGCATTTCGATGGTCTTGCCCGATAGCGTACGCACGACATCGCCGGGGCGCTGGGCATTACCGTCGGGCATATTTTCGGCGAGCGCCGCGACCGCGACAACATGCACCGATGCGCGCGATTTGGCGAGGCTGAGCGCCGCGCCCATCACCGATGCCGCAGCGGACATGTCGCCCTTCATCGCCCACATCCCCGCGCCGGGCTTCAGCGAAATTCCACCGCTATCAAATGTAATGCCTTTGCCGATCATCGCCAGCGGCGCGGCATTGCTACCGGGGCCGCGATAGCGCACCAGCATCATGCGCGACCCGCGCGGGCTGCCCTGACCGACGCCGACAATCGTGCCCATGCCGAGCTTGCGCATCGCGGCTTCGTCGAGCACTTCGATCGTCACGCCCGCGGTATTGCCGAACGCTTTGCGCACTTCCGCCACGAAGCTTTCAGGGTAGATGACGTTGGCGGGCTCGTTGGCAAGGTCGCGCGACAGGCGCACGCCGTCAACCAGCGGCGCGTGGCGGCTGGTATAGACAGCGCGCGCGGCGGCCGCATCGCCGCCGACAATGGTCACCGCATCAGCGGGCGGGGTCTTGTGATCGACCGTCTTGTAGCGGTCAAAGCGGTATTGGCCGAGCGCAAAGCCATAAGCGACATCGGCGGCCTCGGTGCCGGTGAATGCACCAGTGACGGTGACCGCCGCAGCCTCGCTGCGCAGCTCCTGCGCCGCCTTGCCGCCCGCCTCGGCACGCGCCAGCATTTTGGGCGCGGTGCCGGTGCCGACCAGCAGGATGCGGCTGTGGTTGCCAATCCCGCGCAGCGACAATGTGCTGCCCGCTTTGCCTTCAAATTTGGCCGATGCGATGGCTGCCGTCACCGCCGCGCGCTCGGCCTCGGTCAGCGCGATGCCGGGCAGTGCGGGCAACGCGGCGTCGGCCATCAGGATCACCAGCGCCCCGCCTGCTACTGCGCTGTCGGAGAAGGTTATGGGCCGCTCGGCGCTGTGGCCGACCGTTGCGGGGGCGACGCCCGATCCGACAAAATCCTGCGCCTGAACGGCCGGAGCGGACAGCGAAACGGCAAGACAGCTGGCAAGCAGCGCAAAACGGATGCGCATTCAAATTTCTCCTCTGGGCTTTGACGTTATGGGATGGCCATTGATGGCCGCTTGGTAATCAAGCTGTCACGATGCGCAAGATGGCGTCGACAAACAACCGTTGCTTGCCAACCGGCGGCAGCCTCCGCATGAAGACGCCAAAGCATGGGAGAGTGGGTTGATGCTGCGCAAAGCTGTGATCGGTTTGGTGCTATTGTTGCTCGCGGTGTCGGGCGGGCTGGCGCTCTGGGAACCGCTCAGTGTCACGCCGCCGGTCGCTGCGACTTACACCCCCAAAAATGTCGAAATCGTCCGCGATGGTTTTGGCGTGCCGCACATCTTTGGCGATACCGACGCCGATGTCGCCTACGGCGTCGCCTATGCCCACGCCGAGGATGATTTTTCGACGCTGCAGGAGGTGCTGGCGATGACGCGCGGGCGCGCGGGGGCGATGCTAGGGGCCGACGGCGCCAAGATCGACTTCGCCGCGTATCTCTTGGATATCCGTAGCACTGTCGACCGCGACTGGGGCAAGCTACCCGCCGATGTGCGGGTGCTGTTTGAGGCCTATGCGGCGGGCCTCAACCGCTATGCCGACAAGCATCCGGACGAGGTGCGCATGGCGCGGCTGTTCCCAGTTTCCGGGAAGGATGTCGTCGCGGGCTTTGTGTTGCGGTCGCCCTTCTTTTTCGGGCTCGACCAAACATTAGGCGCGCTGGTTGAGGGCAAGCCGCGTGGACGCGAGGGCGGACCGCCGCTGGCCCCAACCGTCGGCGCGCCCAAAAGCGGGGCAACGCCGGTGGGCAGCGATGCCCCGGACAACGGGTCCAACGCCTTCGCCGTCGCCCCGGCACGCTCGGCCGATGGCGCGACGCGGCTCGTATCCAACTCGCACCAGCCGTGGGAAGGCGGCGTCGCCTGGTACGAGCTGGTCGTGCATAGCAAAGAAGGGTGGGATTTTGCGGGCGCGAATTTCCCTGGGTCGCCCTACCCCTTTCTGGGGCACAACAAGTATCTGGGCTGGACGAATACGGTCAACCGCCCCGACCTTATCGACATCTACAAATTGACGCTTGATGCAGAGGGCAAGAAATATCGCTTCGGCGACAAATGGTTGCCGCTAACGGCCAAGCGGGTGTGGCTGAAGGCCAAATGGGGGCCGTTCGTCATCCCCGTGCCGCGCACCATCCACCGCTCGGTCCACGGGCCGGTGATCATCAATGACCGCGGCGCCTTTGCGATGCGCTATGCAGGGATCGATCAGCTCAAGATGGTCGAGCAATACTACCGGCTGAACAAAGCGAAGAACTTTACGGAATTTCGCGCGGCGATGGCGGGGCAGGGCGTGCCTGCGACCAATTTTATTTACGCCGATGCCGCCGGCAATATCGCGCTCTTCTACAACGCCATGTTCCCCGATCGGGCCGACGGATATGACTGGCGCGGCGAGTTGCCGGGTGATGATCCGCGCGCGCTGTGGACCAAGACGCTCCCGTTTGATCGCGTCCCGGCGCTGGTCAATCCGGGGTCGGGCTATGTCATGAATGCGAACAATAGTCCGTGGCAGGCGGCGGGCCCTGGCGACGAGCTGGACCCGGCGGCCTTTTCACCGCTCTTGGGGGTGGAGGATGATGTCACCAACCGCTCCATCCGCGCGATCCAATTGTTCGAGGAGTCGGGCCAGATTGACGCAGCGCGATTGAAGGCCATCAAGTTCGACACCGGCTATGCGCAGGCGAGCTATGCCAAGGCGTGGATGGACAAGCTGCTCGCGCTCGACACGCAGGGTAATAACCAGCTGGCCGCGGCGCAGGCACTGCTCAAACAATGGGACTGGACGCTGGATGGCAAGGGCAAGGGCGATGCGCTGGCGCTGATGGTGCTACGCCCCGGCAACCGTGCCCATTATCAGCGGACCAAGGACGGGCCCGATCCGCGCGACACGCTGGCCGAAATGGCGGGGCATCTGCAGAAGCATTTCGGTTCGCTCGACCCGCCGCTGGGCACGGTGCTGCGGCTGCGGCGCGGCAAAGTCGATCTGCCGCTCGATGGCGGCAACGATACGCTGCGCGCTTCAACCTTATGGGATGTCGAGGACGACGGGCGATTGAAGGTGCGTCACGGCGACAGTTTCCTGATGTTCATTAGCTGGGACAAGGCCGGAAATGTCCGGTCGGAATCGATCCAGCCATTCGGCGCGGCGACCACGCGCCCCGACAGCCCGCATTATGCCGATCAGGCGCCGCTGTTCGTCGAAAAGCGGCTGAAGCCGGTGCTGTTCGACCCGAGCACTTTATTCGCCACTAAAGTGCGCCGCTATCGCCCTTGATCGGGGGAGCGGCGCTGACTACCCTGCTGTCCAGCAATCATAAATTCAAAGGATGCCCATGACCCCCATTCGCTCGCTCGCCGTCGCATTCGTGCTTTCGACCGCGCTCGTTGCCGCCCCCGCCGCGGCGCAGCGCAAGGCCCCGCAGCCCGCGCCGGTGTCCGAACTCGTCAAGGCGGTCTCAATCCCCCATGAAAGCTTCACCCTGTCCAACGGGCTGCGCGTGATCGTGCATGAGGATCGCAAGGCCCCGGTGGTCGCGGTGTCGGTGTGGTACCGCGTTGGGTCAAAGCATGAGCCCAAGGGCAAGACGGGCTTTGCCCATCTGTTTGAGCATCTGATGTTCAACGGGTCGGAAAACGCCCCCAGTGATTTCTTCGAGCCGTTGCAACAGGTCGGCGCGACCGATTTCAACGGCACCACCTGGCTCGACCGCACCAACTATTTCCAGACGGTACCGACAGGCGCGCTTGATCTCGCGCTGTTCCTCGAAAGCGACCGCATGGGCCATCTGCTGGGCGCGGTGACGCAGGAAAAGCTCGATAACCAGCGCGGCGTCGTCCAGAATGAAAAGCGCCAGGGCGATAATCAGCCCTTCGGCCTGTTCTTTTACGATGTGCAGGAAAATCTCTTCCCCAAGGGGCACCCCTATCATCACAGCACGATCGGTTCGATGGCCGACCTCAATTCGGCGTCGATGGACGATGTGCGCAAATGGTTCACCGACAATTATGGCCCCAATAACGCCGTGCTGGTGCTGGCGGGCGATATTGACGTGGCGACAGCCAAGGAACGGGTGACCAAATGGTTCGGCGACATCCCGCGCGGGCCCGACATTCCGGTGGTGAATGGCGGGGTGCCGACGCTGCCCGCGCCGCTCGCCAAGACGGTGAAGGACCAGATTCCGACAACGCGCATCCACCGCCTGTGGACCTATGGTGGGCTCAACGAGAAGGACGCGGTCGACATGCAGCTGGCCGCTTCGGTGCTCGGCGGGCTTTCGTCTTCGCGGCTCGACAACAAGCTGGTGCGCGGCGAGGCGATTGCGGTCGGCGTGTCGGCCTTTACGTTGCCGTTCGAGGACGCCAGCATTTTTCTGGTACAGGCCGATGTGAAGCCCGGGGTCGATCCAGCGCATGTCGCCAAGCGGCTCGATGAAGAAATTGCCGCCTTCATGGCCAGCGGGCCGAGCGCCGACGAATTGCAGCGCGCAAGCGCGAGTTTCCTTGGCGGGGCAATTGGCGGGCTTGAATCGGTCGGCGGCTTTTCGGGCAAGGCGGTCGCGCTGGCCGAAGGCGCGCTTTATTCAAACAATCCTGGCTATTACAAAGTTGAGCTGGAGCGCATGGCGGCAGCGACCCCGGCCAGTGTCACGGTGGCGATGCAGAAATGGCTGAGCCGCCCCGTGTTCGCGCTGACCTATGAACCCGGCGAGCGCGTCGCGGGCGGCGAAAATCGTGGCGGTGCGGCGACGCCGGCGGCGGTGGTCGTCAAGGCCAATCCGGCCGCGCCTGAATATTATGCCGATCCGGCCTTTGGCGAGGCCGCGTTCGGTCCGCAGGCGCAGGTCGATCGATCAACTTTCCCGCCGGTAGGCGAGCTCAAAGGGCTCGATTTCCCGGCAGTCGAGCGCGGCAAGCTCAAAAACGGTATCGAGGTCGTCTTTGCGCGCCGCGCGACGGTGCCGACGGTCAATGTCGCGGTCAGCTTCGACGCGGGCTATGCCGCCGATCCCAAGAATGCACTTGGCACCCAGTCGCTGATGCTCAGCCTGATGGGCGAAGGCACCACCACCCGCGATTCGACGGCGCTTGCCGAAGCGCAGGAACGGCTCGGCGCGCGCATTTCGGGCAATGCCGGCAGTGACGAAACGGTGTTTTCGCTGTTCGCACTCAAGCCCAATCTGGCGGCGTCGATCGATCTGCTGGCCGATTATGTCCGCAATCCGGCGTTCGACGCCAAGGAACTGGAGCGGATCAAGGCCACCCAGTTGACGCGGCTTCAGGCCGAGCTCAACAACCCCAATGCACTGGCAACGCGCACGATTGCGCCGGTGCTGTTTGGCAAGGACCATCCCTATGGCATCCCGCCATCGGGGCTGGGCGATGCCGCTGCGGTTCAGGCCGCAACCCGCGATAGTCTGGCGGCATTTCATGCCACCTGGCTGCGCCCCGACAATGCGCGCATCTTTGTGGTCGGCGACACCAGCCTGAAAGAAGTGGTAAAGCTGCTCGATGCCAGTCTGGGCCAGTGGAAGGCGCCGGCAGCGCCCAAGCCGGTAAAGGATTTTTCCGCCGCCATTCCCACGCCACAGCCGCGCATCCTGTTGGTCGACCGGCCCAAAGCGCCGCAGTCGGTGATCGTTGCGGGCAAGGTGCTGGCCGCGAAGGGCACCGATAGCCTGGAGGTGCTGCGCGCCGCCAACGAGATTTTCGGGGGCAGCTTCCTCTCGCGGTTCAACATGAACCTGCGCGAGACCAAGGGTTGGTCCTATGGTGTGCGCAGCCAGGTGCTAAACAATCGCGACCGGGTCGCCTTTCTGGCGGTGGCTCCGGTGCAGGCCGACCGCACGGGCGATTCGATCCGCGAACTGCAGAATGATCTGCGCGGTTTGCTGACCGACAAGGGCGTGAGCCCCGAAGAGCTGACGCGCATGGCCAACGGCAATATCCGCGAGCTGCCGGGTAGCTTTGAAACATCTGGCGATGTGCTTGGCGGTTTGCAGAATAACGCGCGTTTTGGCCGACCCGACGATTATTACGAGAAGCTGGCCGATGTGTATCGCGGCATGACCGCGGCACAGATTGACGCTGCGGCGCGCGCCGCGCTGAGCGTCGATGATCTCACCTATGTGGTCGTGGGCGACGTCGCGACGGTCAAACCCCAGCTTGACGCGCTGGGGCTGCCCGTGGAAGTGGTGCCCGCAGCAGGCGCGCCTGCCCAGTGATTCCAACCCGGTCTTGAGGAGAGAAAGAATGTCGAACGTCGCGGGCAGCTATGACTGCGTGACCAAATCGCCGATGGGCGATCAGAAATCGGTTTTCACCGTCAATGTCGATGGCGACAGCTTCACCGGCAGCAACGCGGGGGCCATGGGTGCGCTCGATGTCGAGAACGGCAAGGTTGATGGCAACAAGCTGACCTGGACGATGAACATGAAGGTGCCTATGCCGATGACGCTGGAGTGCGAAGCTACGGTGGACGGCGATACGCTGACCGGTTCGATCAAGGCGGGCCCTTTTGGTTCGATGGCCATGACCGGCACACGGCAGGGATAATCCACTAGCGATTTTTCGGGAAAAGCCCGTGCCAGCGGCTCGTTGGCGCGGGCTTTTTCTTTGCTGTGGGGGTGGCCCTGTCTCCCGCATGCGCGCATAGCCGCTGCCCATGGCCCGCACCGATCCTCTCGCGCCTACAGCCGAATCGCGTCCCAGCCTGCCTGGTGCACGCGAAACGATCGTGATGATGGCGATGCTGATGGCATTGAATGCCATGGCGATTGACACGATGCTGCCCGCGCTTCCCGAAATGGCGCGCGATTTGAACATTCGCGTCGATAACCACCGCCAATTTATCATCGCCATCTATTTGATCGGTACGGCGGTGGGTTCGCTTTTCTATGGTCCGCTGGCCGACCGTTATGGGCGCAAGCCGGTGCTGCGCAGCGCGCTGCTGGCTTATTCGGCACTGGCTTTGGCCGGCGCGCTGGTGAACGGGTTCGAAGTCATGCTGGTGCTACGGCTGGGGCACGGGCTGGCAGGCGCGGCGCTGGGCGTCGTGGTAACGGCGATCATCCGCGACCTGTTCGCTGGCGATGCGATGGCGCGGCGCATGTCCAGCATCATGCTGGTATTCATGGTGGTCCCCGTGATTGCGCCGACGATTGGTGCGGGTATCATCGCAGTGGCCAATTGGCGCGCAATTTTCGTGGTGATGGCGGTGCTGGGCCTCATCATGTTCGCGTGGATCCGCCGCCTGCCCGAAACGCTGGATCCGGCCAATGTGCGGCTGCTCGACGTGCGGACGATGGCTGCAGGCTGGCTCGCCGTGACGCTGCACCGCCGCGCGGCGGGCTATATGGTTGCCGCCGGGGTGATGCAGGGCGCGCTCTATGGCTATCTCAACAGCAGCGAGCAGATTATCAGCGAAGTGTTCGGCGCGCGCGCGTGGTTTCCGGCGGTGTTTGCGGCGGTCGCGGTTGGCATTGCGGTCGCCAATTTTTCCAATTCGCGCATCGTCGAACGTTTCGGGGCGCGGCGGGTGTCGCACAGCGCCCTGTTCGCCTTTCTGACCTTTGCCTTGCTCCAGGTGCTGGCATCGCGCAGCGGAGGTGAAACGCTGGCGCTGTTTACGCTGCTCTTGGCTTTCAATGTCGGGCTGATTGGCTTTGTCGGGGCCAATTTCGGCGCGATTGCGATGGAGGATTTTGGCAAGATGGCGGGCGTCGCGAGCTCCTATCAAGGCTTCGCGCGCGGACTGATTGCCGCCTTGGTCGGCGCGGGCATCGGCCAGTTGTTTGACGGCACAACGATGCCGCTGGCGCTGTCGTTCATCATCGCCGCGCTGTTGGGAATAGCGCTGGTGTTGTGGGCCGAGCGCGGGCGGCTATTCACCCGGCCAGGGACAGCGCCCAAGGGCCATTTCTGACGCGTAAAGAAAAGGGGGCCGCAGCCCCCTTTTCCCAATCATAGAATTTGCCGCCTTCAGTCTTTGAAGGACGGAGCGGGCGGAACCGAAGACGGAGGCGCGTCTGCATCAAGCTCATGCACTTCAACCAGCCCGCGACCAACATGGCTGCGGCTGCGGCTATAGAGGAAGTATACGACCAACCCGATGACGGCCCAGCCGAGAAACATCAATTCGGTATAGCCCGACAATTGGAAGAACAGGAACACGCAGCCAGCCGCCGCCAGCGGACAGGTGATCCAGAACAATGGCGTACGGAACGGGCGGTGGCGTGTTGGATCCGTGCGGCGCAGGATCATCACGCCAACCGCGACGGTGAAGAACGCAAACAATGTGCCAGAGTTGGAAATGTCGGCGAGTTTGCCGACCGGGAACAGTGCTGCAAACAGCGCCACAAACACGCCGGTGCAGATGGTGACGACATGCGGCGTACCATACTTCGGGTGCAGCTTTGAAAACACATCGGGTAGCAGCCCGTCGCGCGCCATAACGAAGAAAATGCGGGTTTGGCCAAACATCATCATCAAAATGACCGACGGCAGCGCGACGCCCGCCGCAATGGCAACCAAGTCACCTGCCCAGCCCTGACCGATTTCGCGAAGAACAAAGGCCAGTGCGTCGTCCGATTGCGACAACGCCCCGCCGGGTTGCGCGCCAATGGTCCCAATCGCGCCAGCCGCGACCAGAATATAGATGATGGTACAGAAGCCGAGCGATCCAATCAGCCCGATGGGTATGTTCCGTTGCGGGTTGATCGTTTCCGCTGCAGCCGTCGAAACCGCGTCGAAGCCGACATAGGCAAAGAAGATCGAAGCCGAAGCCGCCGCGACGCCAACGGTGATCATATTGTTGCTGATCGGATCCATCACCTCTTTGGCGAAAAAGCCGTTTGGACTGAACGGTTCGAAATTTGCCGCTTGCATCGCGGGAATTGCGAGCACCAGAAACAATACCAGCGCCGACACCTTGACCGCGACCAATATGGCGTTGAACCGGGCGCTTTCCTTAGTACCGACGATCAGCAATGCCATGCAGACAAGGCCAATCAGCATGGCCGGAATGTTGATGATACCGGGCGTGTCATCAAATGGACCCTTGGTGAAAGTGACCGGGATGGTCACATCGAATATCTCTTTGGCCAAGCTGACCATATATCCGGACCACCCGACTGATACGGCAGAGGCGGCAATTGCATATTCAAGCACTAGCGCCCAACCAACGATCCATGCGATAATTTCTCCGAAGGTCGCATAGCTGTAAGTGTAGGCCGAACCCGATACGGGGACCATCGCCGCAAGTTCGGAATAGCAAAGCGCGGCCAGCCCGCACACCACCGCAGCGATAACGAAGCTGATCATCATGGCTGGACCGGCCTTGTTGGCCGCTTCCGCAGTCAATACGAATATGCCCGTGCCGATGATGGCACCAATTCCGAGCATCGTCAGTTGAAACGCCCCCAGCGTGCGCGTGAGTGCCTTCTTCTCGGCCGTGGCCAAAATGGCGTCGAGTGGTTTGACGCGACCAAATATCATATGTCTTCCCCTTGGCGGAATGCTGTTGCCGCAATCCTTGATGTTGAAGGCCGCGAACCTAGCTGCTTAGCCCGCCAGCGCAACTTAATTTCCGTGCGCCTTAACGCACCGTGAAGCGGATGCGGTCGACGGTCCGGCCGCCGGCGTCGACGAGGCTGACCAGGTGCGATCCAGGGCGGGGGGCGATGCTGACCCCTGCCTCGGCATCGCCCAGCACTGCCTTGCCGATCAGCAGCCGGTGGCCCGCCGCTGCGCCGCTAACGCGGATGGCAAGGCGCTGGCGGTCTCCAGGGATATCGGGGTCGAGTGCATAGATGCTGCCATTGGCGGGGCTGGCGATGCGCGGCGCGCGCGCGGCGGCCGGGGCGGCGCTCACCAGCCCCTGCCCGGTCCCGGCGAGGAAATATTCGCGGCGCGGCGGTTCGCGTGTGCCCGCCAGCGTGATCTGGCGCGCTTCAACGCCGGCGGGCATGGCAGGCGGCTTGCCCGGACGCCCGTCGTGCAGCGCGAGCATGACGTCGCGCCACACCGGCGCGGCGCCGCTGGTGCCTGATACCGCGCGCATCGAATCGCCCTCCAGATTGCCGACCCACACCGCGACGGTGAAGCGGTCGGAGTAGCCGATGCACCAATTGTCGCGCATCGCCTTGGACGTGCCGGTCTTCACTGCCGCCCAGAAGGGCAAGCGCAGCGCGCTGTCGGCGCCAAAGGCATCGGCGCGCGCCGCAGCATCGGCGAGGATATCGCCGGTGATAAAGGCGGCGGCGGGGCTGAGCACCTGCCGCGTGTCGCCCGGTTGTGCCGCCTGTGTCAGGCGCAGCGGCGTAAAGCGCCCGCCATTGGCCAGTGTACGAAAGGCGTTGGCCTGCTCGAGCAGCGAGACTTCGGCAGAGCCAAGCGCGAGTGAAAAGCCATAATATTCGCCGTCCTCGACGATGCCATGATAACCCAGATCCCACAGCCGGTCGCGGAAATCCTGAACGTCGCCCAGCACCAGTGCGCGCACGGCGGGGACGTTGAGCGAGCCTGCCAGCGCTGCGCGAACGCTGACCGGACCGCGAAAGCTGCGGTCATAGTTTTTGGGGACGTAAAGCCCTGAAGCGGTGTCGAGCTGGACCGGGCTGTCGTCTAATATCGAGGCCGGGGTCAGCCAGCCACGCTCGATCACCTGCGCAAAAAGATGTGGTTTCAGGGTCGATCCGGCCTGTCGGCGCGCGCTGGCCCCGTCGACGGCCGCTGCGGTCGACTTGCCGCCCACCCCGCCAACATAGGCAAGTACTGCGCCGCTGGCGTTGTCGAGCACTACCACCGCGCCGTCGCGAACGCGCGTTGGCCCAAGCGCTGCGAGCTGACGGCGCAGAGCCTTTACAGCGGCGCGCTGGATCGCAGCGTCGAGTGTAGAAGTGATGCGTGCCCCCGGCTTGTCGAGCAGCCGCACGGCGAGGTGGGGGGCGAGACCGGGGTCGAGCGAGGCTGCCCGTTCGCCGCTGGTCAGTGTGGCAGCGGCGCTGGTCAACGCCTCGCACTGCGCCGCATCGGCACTGCGACAGGCACGGCGCGCCAGCGTTTCAGGACCGGCGGCGGGGTTGGGGAGGAGCGCGGCGAACAGCCGCGCGTCGAGCGCGCCCATTTGTGCCGGGGTTTTGCCGAACAGCGCGCTTGCCCCTGCCCCGATCCCTTGCGTCTCGCCGCGCAGCGGTACGAGATTGAGATAGGCCTCCATAATCTGGTCGTGCGTCCAATCATTGCCGAGTGCCAGCGCGGCACGCATCTGGCGCAGTTTCTGCAGCAAATTGCGCTGGCCGGGCGCGGCGAGCTCGGGGGCGAGGAAAGCGGCGAGCTGCATGGTGATGGTCGATGCACCGCGCGAACGGTCCCCCGTCAGCCGCGCGCGCGCAGCAGCGGCCGTGGCAAGCCAGTCGACACCATTGTGGCTGCGAAAACGGCGGTCCTCGGCGCCGATAACGGCGGCAGGCACGGCGCCACCGATTTTCTCCAGCGGCACCCACGCACTGCGTCGGCGTTGAAAATCGATGCGCTGGCTGTCGAGGAGAACACCATGGCGATCGAATAGCCACGCCTCGCTGGGCTGCCAGGCGGCGCGCACTTCGGCATAGGCAGGCATCGGCGGCGGGCGCGTCCACCATGTCAGGGTCAACAGCGCTGCGGCCAGCACGCCCGACACCAGCCACCACCAGCGCATGCGGCGCGGCGGCTGAATACTGCCGTTCGGGGGCGCCGTGGCAAGTGGATCAGCGGCCATCACCGGCGGAGATGGTCATGGGCTGGTTTGGCCATGCGCCGCTGACCGCCGGCGAATACATTGCCTCAACGCGCGTCGGCGGCAGGCTGAAGCGCCCCGAGCCGTTGAGGCGGACGACATATTCGACGCTGTGCGTGCCTTGCGGCAGCCAGGCGAAATAGCCGCGCCAGCTATCGCGCCCGCGCTCGACATAGCTTGGCTGCGAACCTTCGCCTCCAGCCTCGGCGGCCAGAAGTTGCGACTGGCCACCCAGATTGCCGACGATAGTCGCGCCGGGCGGGACGGGGTCGGCAATGACAACCCAGGTCCGGCCTGCCGTCGCGATCACCTCAATCCGGACCTTGATGACGTCGCCGCGTGTTAGCCGATCCTTGTTTGCGGCCTTAACGATGCTGGTACTGCGCTTGATGCGATAGCCGGCGTTCAGTGGTTCGAGTAGCGGCACTGCAGCGCGAATGGCGATCAGCGCCCAAGGGGTGCCGCCGCCCTGATGCGTCAGGCTCAGCGCGCCGGTGCTGAGCGGCAATGAAAGCGGTGCGGCATCCACGGTTATGGGCCAGCTTTGCATCGCGCTCTGGCCTGCCAGCGTAACGCGGGTTGTTCCTGCAATAGCGCTGGCAGGATAAAGTCCAGCGAAGCGCCGCACCACGACCGCGCCCCAGGCGTTAGCGGGGGTGGTGTCCCAGTGGCCGCGGCGCTGGCGCTGGGCGATGCCCACCATCAACTTGCCTGCGTCAGCTTCCCAACCGGGCCGCCCAAGCACGACGTCGAGCAGCTTGATCGCCATTTCATCGCCGCTAACCATCATCCACCATGGCGCGTTGGCCGCGTCGACCAAATCGAGCCGCGTGCCTTCAAAGACGAGGCGCTTGCGCAGCTCGGCTTCGGCAGCGGTGCGCAATTGGGCGGCGCCGCGCAGGCCAGGAATGCGCTCAATTGCCGTTAGCCAGTCTGCGACCAGCCCCGTCGGCATGGCGGCGGGCGCGATGTCGATACGCTGGGCGAGCGCGGCACTGGCTGCACCGCTGCGAGCGAGCGCGGCGAGTGCGGCGACGCGCACCAGCCGCAGATCGCCGGGGCCAAGCGCTTCGCGCCCCAATCGGCCGTCGACCACGGCCTGCAATGCGGCAATCATTTTGCGGCGCGGACCATCGGGTATGGCAAAGCCATTGGCGGCGGTGATGGACAGGATATAGGCAGTCAGCTCGGGTGACCCCTTGGCGGCGCTGCTGGGAAAATAGCGGATAAGTCCGTCATCATCCTGATAAAGCGGCAACTCGCCTGCCAGTGCCTGCCAGCGCGCCGCGTCGCCAAGCGCGACTGCGCGCGACAATTGCTGTTCGAAGCAGTTCCACGGATAGAGCGCCATATAGTCGCGCACACCGGCGAGCGGCGGTGCGAGCGTAGCTGACAGGCGGATATCGACGCTGCCGCCAGGCAAGGCGCCCTTGGGCGGCGCGACGGGCAGGCTGCTGTTTGCACCCACCGGCATCAGCGTGGCGGCCCAGGTGGTGATCGGGACGACTGGTTCCACCGTCTGTTCGACGACCAGCCGGTCACGCTTGCCGTCTTTTGTCACCACATTGACGGCCCAGCTGACGGTGCCGGGCGTGTCGGGCGCGGTCATCGTCCAGCTGACTGGAACCGCGCCGCCCGCCGGGATGATGACGGTCAGGGGGTCGCCGGTGGCGACCGCAGGGGTTAGCGTCGGCGTCGCAGTGACGGACATCGCCTTGTCAGTGCCATTGCGCAGGGTGAAGCGCGCGTCGAAGCTGTCGCCGGTGCGCACCAGTTCGGGCAGGCCCGAAAAGACGCCGATATCTTGCACTGTTCGTACGCTCGTCTCGCCGGTGCCGAACAGCGCGGGACCAGCGGTGGCGACCGCGACGAAGCGGAACGAGGACAGGCTTTCGGACAGCGGCACATCGATGATGGCGCGGCCCTTGGCGTCCAGTGGCACGCGGCCTTTCCACAACAGCATCGGGCGGAAATCCTCGCGCGCGAGACCCGACATATCCTCGCCGCCGCCGCCGCCGGGGGCGAGCGCTTTGCGGCCATAATGGCGTTTGCCAACCACCTGCATCTGCGCGGTCGAGGTGAGCACATCCAAGGTGCGCTGGCCCATCATCGCGTCGAGCAATTGCCAACTGTCGTTGGGGGCAAGCTGAAGTAGCGCCTCGTCGACGGCTGCGAAGGCAATTTCGGCGCTGGCAGGGAGTCTGCCTCCAGGCGCGGTCACCTGCACTGCGACCTTGGCGGTTTCGCGCGCGGCATATTTGGCTTTGTCGGTGGTCAGCTTGACGCCAAGCTTATTGCCCTCCCACCCCACTTTGATGCGCGCGATACCAAGGCGGTAGCTGGGTTTGGCAAGGTCGACGAGCGCCGTCGGCGGCGCCCCCTCGCTGGTGGTGATGTCGAAACCAACGGCGCGCTTGGCCTTGCGGAACCAGCTTTCATTTCCGGTCACGCGCCCACGCACCGCCATAACCGAGACATAGACATCGGGGGCATAGCTGGCCGGAAGTTTGACCGAGACGACGGGGTTGGTGCCCTTGAGCGGAGTGACAAAGCTGGACAGCACGCCCTCGCGCTCGACGGTGACCAGCGCGGTCGCCTCGCGAAACGGCATGCGCACCTGAAAACGCGCCGTGTCACCTGCCTGATAGCGCGGGCTTTCGGGGATCACATCCATGCGGTCGCCATTGTCGCCGCCGAACCACCATTCGTCATCGCCCGCGAGCCAGACGGTGCGCACCGCCCGCGCCTCATTGCCTGCGGCGTCGCGCGTGGTGGCGACAACGGTGACCTCGCCCGAAACGCCGGGCGACAGCGCACAGGCAGCGCGGCCCAGCTTGTCGGTGCGCGCGCTGCAAGCCACCGGCAGCCGGGTTGTCGTCATGCGGTTGTCATAGGCATAGAAGCCGCCGATCAGCCGTCGCCGCGCGGTGGTGATTTCGCGCTGATAGACGGCGACACTGACGGGCTGCCCCGCGACCGCTTTGCCATCGAGGTTCAGCGCAACAAATTGCAGGCGCAGGTCGCTGTCGCGCATCAGCCAGCCATCGGTCTTGACGCCGAGCTGGATCGCCGATGGGAAGAGGCGGATGCGGCGGCTGGCGGTCAGCACCTCGCCATTGGCATCCTCATAATCCATTTCGACCGTCATCAATGTGGGTTCGATAATCGGCTGGTCGATTTCGATGCTGGTCTGCACGGTCCCATCGGCGCCAAGCGCAAGCGGCACGGTCCGCGCGAGCGGCAGCGGGGAAGAAGCCTCACTGCCCGAATCGTCGAGCGGGACCGTGCCTTCGCTGACCGGCATTCCGCCAAAATCCCAACCGTCATAATCCTCCGGCGGTGACCAGCTTTGCGTGAAGGCGGTGCGCATAGTGACGGGCAAGCCGCCCGCGGGACCGCCTGACAGGAAGCCCACGAACAGGTTCAGCGGCACCGCAGCGGGGCGAACCGGCGGCTCCTTTGGGCCGGTCACTGTGGCGCGCATGGTCGGTAGACGATATTCATCGACGCGCACCGACTGGCGGGTGAAAATGGTGCGCTCCTCGCCCTTCGCGTCCTTGGTCACGAATTGCAGGTCATAATCGCCCATCGGTGCGGCGGCGGGGACATTCCATATATTCTCGCCCACGCCCCCCGCATCGATCGCGAAGGGTAGCTCGAAACTGGTATCAGATCCCCGGTGCGCCAGCCGGAGCGTGCCCGACAGCGTGGGCGCAAAGGCAAAACCGACGCCGACCGGGCGGCGCAGGACATGCTTCATGCTCACGCTTTCGCCTGCCTTCACCAACGCGCGGTCAAAAATGCTGTGCAAGATGTCGGTGCGTTCGGACCAGCCATAGGGCAGGTCAAAATCATAAGGGCGAAGCCCATCGCCCCAATCGGTCAGGGTGAAGCTGAAATCATCGCCCAACCGCGCCGACACCATCAGCGCATGGACCTCGCTACTGTCGGCGGCGGTCGCATCATCGGGGCAATCCGAATAGGTTTCGGGCTTGGGCAATCCGCGCGTGATCGCAAGTCTTCCTTGCGCGTCGGTGGTGCCGTTGGTCAGGCGGCGTCCGGTGCAGGCATCGGTCACGCGCACCTCGGCCCCGGCGACAGGCAGGCCGGTGTCGAGGGACGTGACCCAAGCCAGCGACACCTCGCGCCCCCATTTGAAATGCACCGCCATATTGGTGACCAGCGCTGCCGAGGCGACATAGCGCGTCGCCTTGCGCCCCAGCAGGGCCGCGCCCAGTTCGGGGCTGGCCAGTTCGACAACATGAAAACCGGGCTCAGTCAGGGGAATGCCAACGACCTCAAACTCTTTGCCCTCGCCAGGCAGCGGCAAGGCGAGGGCGCTGCGCGCCGGAGTTCCTGCGGGCACGGCGGCGAACACCGATTTGGTCCCGGTATAATTGACGGTGAAAGTGCCGCCCTTGCCATCATCCTGTTCGCGATAGTCGGTGTCGTCGGCATCTTCGACGCGGTCCAGCCATTTGAGCACGGCGGCATCATCGTCGCCAAGGCGCAGCGTTGCCCCGGCAATCGACAATTGTTCGCGTTTGAGCTCCGGCTCGACGCCGCGCACGGTGACGGGCAGCACCCCGCCCTCGCGCGCTTCCAAAATGCCAAAGGGGGCGGCGAATTTGACGAGCGGCGGCGTGCGGTCGATCGCGACGGCCTGCGGGAAGCGCGCTGCGTTCTGGAGCAGGCGGCCCGATTGGTCGGCAAGATCGGCAGGCAAAATCAAGGACGCCTGCTGCGTTTCCGGAAAGGGGCCGGTGAAGCGCACCTGGCTGAGGTGTGCATCATTATCGCCCGGGGCAGTTGCGGCACGCATGCTGCCGTCGGCCATCCGCAGCGTCGCGGCGAGCGCAGCGCTGCGCGGCACCGGTGCGGTGAAACTGACGACGATGTCCTTGAGCGGGTTGCAACCCGCAGCGACGCTGACACGCGAGCAGGTGAAGCGTGCGGAAAAGGCCGCGCGCACGCTGTAATCAAAACGTTGGTCGCGCCCTGCGGTGCGCGTCGGCGTCCCGGCCTGGGCAACGCGCGCATCCCACACCCGCGCCATGTCGCGCCCTGGCGGCAGCGGACGACGGCATTTGGCGGCGACAATGCGACTGAGGAAAGCGTCACGGTCGGCGCCCGCAGTGGGGATTTGTGTGGGCAACCCGGCGGCGGTTAGAAAATCCTGCCGTTCCCAGTCATTGTTGCCAAGACCGGTCAGGATTTCTTTCGCCGTTGTCGCGGGCAGCAAGTCGAGCGGGATTTTCTCGCCAATGCCGTCAACCGCACAATAGGCAAAGCGACTGATCGAGTCGCGGTCGGCAGCGGCATTGACCGCGATCAGGAAAATCTGGTCTTCCTCGATCCCGCTGTACGAACCTCCCGCCAATATGGCCCGAACCGTGGGGCCGCCAGTGTCGATAGGAAAGCTGCGGTTGCCGGTTATTGTGGTACCGCGCTGGGTGAACAGCCGGTCGTTCAGTGTCACTTCGCAGCTATTGCCTGCCGGGATCGCGCGGTCGAATTCCAGCACCCAAGTCTGCTGATCGACCCAGCGGCCTGCACCGGCGACGGGGCAGTTGTGTTTGGCGGGCGCAGGCGCGCGCGGGTCGCCAAGCGGCACCATCGCCTCGGAAAAGCGCAGAGTGAAACGGTTGATGCTGGTGTCGCCCGCCGTTGCGCTGCCGGGCGTGGCAAGCACGACTTGCGGCACCGTATCACCGCTGGCGGCGGCGGCGAACAGCGCCAGCGGCGCGAGCAAAGCTTTGGGCCACCAGCGCGGTTTCGGCTTGTCCAGATGCTGTGCCATCGCCCGCGAATCCCCCCGTCAAGCCGCCGCCACAGCTTGCGCCAAGGCCGGGTTGCTGTCTAGCGCATCAGCATCGGCCCCAGCCACTGGCCGCCGAAAAGATGGACGTGGAAGTGCGGCACCTCTTGCCCGCCGTGCCCGCCGATGTTGGCGAGCAAGCGGTATCCCGGTGCTGGCAGCCCCAGGTCGCGCGCGACCTGCCCCACCGCGCGAATGAAGCCGGCGATTTCATTGGTGCCGGCGCGCGCCGAAAAATCATCCCAGCTGACATAGGCGCCCTTGGGTATCACCAATATATGTACCGGCGCCTGCGGATTGATGTCGTGAAAGGCGAGCGCCCATTCATCCTCATAGACGCTGTTGCACGGCAGTTCTCCGCGCAGGATGCGTGCGAAGATGTTGCGGTCGTCATAGGGCTGGGTGGCGTCAATCGGCATGCGAGGCTCCCGTGCGTGCGGCTTTTTCGGTATGGCCCGAGGTGCCCGCGCGGCGGTCGAGTTCGGCCTCGATCGCGTCCCAGCCGATGCCGCGCGCAGCGAGCAGCACGGTGAGGTGGAACACCAGGTCGGTCGCTTCGGCCACAATCTCGGGCTCTTCCCCTTCGACAGCGGCGATGACCAGCTCGAGCGCCTCTTCCCCCAGCTTGCGGGCGATGTGGCCATGGCCCTTGGCGATCAGGCTGGCGACATAGCTCGCCTCCGCTTCCCCGGCCACAATACGGTCGCGGACGGTGGCTTCGAGACGGGCGAGGGCAGAAGCGGGTGTTTGAGTCATGGAAGCTGCCTATCGGGGTGTGCGCGCTGCGACAAGTCGCTGGACAGCGCGCGCGCCATCGCCGAACGTTGGACTATGGCCGATATCAAACTGCATCCCGATTGGCTGGCGCATGTGGGTGGTGAATTCGATCAGCCCTATATGGCGCAATTGAAGGCCTTTTTGGCGGCCGAGCGCGCAGCGGGCAAGACCATCTTTCCGCGCCCCAGCCAATGGTTTGCCGCGCTAGACGCCACCCCGCCCGATGCGGTGCGGGTCGTGATTCTCGGGCAGGATCCCTATCATGGGCCGGGGCAGGCGCATGGCCTGTGCTTTTCGGTGCAGCCGGGGGTGCGGGTGCCGCCGAGCCTCGTCAATATTTACAAAGAGCTCGCCAGCGATCTGGGCATTGCCCCACCCCGCCACGGGCATCTGGCGCACTGGGCGGCGCAGGGCGTGCTGCTGTTAAATGCCGTTCTGACGGTCGAAGCGGGGCAGGCAGCGTCGCACCAGGGGCGCGGGTGGGAGCGATTTACCGACGCGGTGGTGGCGGCGGTGGCGGCGCGCCCGCAGCCGACGGCTTTCCTGTTGTGGGGCAGCCATGCGCAGCGCAAGGCCGCCGCCGTGCCGGGGTTGGGCGCAGGGAGCCCGCACCTCGTACTGCGCGCGCCGCATCCGTCGCCGCTGTCGGCGCATACCGGCTTTCTGGGGTGCCGCCATTTCAGCCGGGCCAACGCCTTCTTGTCAGCGCAGGGACGGGGTGAAATTGACTGGCGGCTGCCGGAACATAGCGCATGACTGCCGAGGCCTTGCCCGTGGCATCGGCTAGGATGGCGGCGATGGTCGCCTGCCTGATGGCGGTACCCGACATGGCGGCATTGTCACGTCGTGTGTTTGACCGGTTTCTGGCGGACTATCCTGATGAGGCAACGCGCTTCATCAACATCGATGCGGCGGTGCTGCGGATGACCGACGAGACATTCGTGCTCCTCCACGCGCTTGCCAGCGGAGAAACCTGGGCGGCGGGCAGCGCGGCGCATTGGGTCGACCTGCACCGCAATTATGGACCGATTGCCAGTGCCCGCTATCGGGCATGGACGGCGTTGTGCTTGGCCGAGCTGAAGATGGCAAGCGGATCGCTGTGGCAAGCTGCCGCCCCCGGGTGGCGCCAAGCAGCAGCACAGCTCGACGCCCTGCTGATGGCCGAAAATGAGCGCCTTCAGGGCACCAGCCAGCCTGCCTGCCATTGATTGCCGATGCGCTGGAACAAGGCGCGGCGGTGGCCGTCGTGCGCGAGATAGAGCCAGTCGATGCGGTCGAGCATTACGGTCAGCGTCGCGAAATGGCTGCGGCCGGCCTCGCTTTCGGCCAGCGTTGGGAAGCGTTGTTCAAATTCTTCGGGTAGGCCGCTGGTGGGGGCATCCGCTGGGCTGCTGGGGGCGACCGGCGCCAGGTAGCAGCGGCGGCTGGTGGCGGCACTGCCAGCCCAGGCCGCTTCGGTGTCAGCATCGGCGGTTGCGACATGCCCGCTGCCTGAACAGCGCAGCTGAAGTTTTGCTCCCGGATCATAGAAAAGGACCGAGACGCGTGGGTTCGCCGCAATCGCCGTCACCTTCGGACTGCGGGCATCGGTGTGGAAGCGCAGCGTTGCCGCACCCCGATCAACGTGGCGCAGCACCATGACGCGCAGATCGCCATCAGCGGTGCCGACCACCGGGGTGTGCCAGGGCGACTTGCGGTCGGCCTTGCCGCGCCCCAGCCGCGCCCACAGGTCCGCCTCTATCGCGGTCAGATCATCGCGCGGAATGAAAGGGTCGCTGCTCATGCCGCTAGCCCCATGGCGATGGCCATCAGTCCCAGCCCCGCCGACAGCAACAGCCGCAGCGCGAGCCACCAGGGCGGAGCCAACCCCAGCGCGGCGATGCGCCGGTCGACGAGCGGCGAAGCAAGGATGCCAAGCCCCAACCAGACCAACGACGGGCCCGGCCAAGGCTCGCCGATCAGCCACGGGGTCAGTGTTGCCAGCGCCAGTAGGCTGGGCAGCACGCTGGCGGTATAGAGCCAAACCGGTGCGCGCGGGCCAGCCGCCGCGGCAAGTCCCCACCACAGCCCGCCAAGGAAGCTGAAGATCAGCGCGGCATAGAGCCAACCGAGCGCTACCGCGCCAAAACGCAATGCGTCACCGCCGCCAACAACCAGCGCCAGCAATCCAGCCATCGGCAGGAGTCCGGCGAATCCAAGGGCACGCGGCAAGGGCGGGATCAAGATCGACATGCAGCGTCCATGCGACAAGCGATGTGATGCGGCAAGATGCCGGTTAGCGCCTGCTGTCCGATGGCCGGGCTGGCCAACCATGTCCCGGGACTGGTGATCGAAGAGCGGCGGCGCTAAACAGCCCCGCCGCCCGTCAATCCATCGTTAGGCGTTGGTCAGGTTGACCGCTGACGCCTTGCCGTTCTTGCCGACTTCGATGTCGTAAGAAAGGCGCTGGTCTTTATCCAGACCGTGCATCCCTGCGGCCTGGACGGCGGTGATGTGGACAAAGCTGTCCGCGCCGCCGTCTTCGGGAGCGATGAAGCCATAGCCCTTGTCGGTGCTGAAGAATTTTACGGTGCCGATTGGCATAGGAGTGTTCCTTTCACGAAACATAGGTGTCCGCCGTGCAACAGCGCACGCCGGGGGTAGCCAGGGTCGTGAAGTGGAGTTTGGGTGCGCCAGAATCGTGTCGGTAAAGACGCGGGCCCAGTGCCGAAAATTCCGTCAGCGGCGACGATAGCAGCCATGCACATAGGCTATAAATCCCGACTTGGCAAATCATGCGCCGGTCGCCGCACAGGCGATGCCCGCGAATTCATGCCATGTTTTGCCAGAAAGCGCCTAGGCTAGCGGGCTACGGACCAATTCGGTCCCACACGAAGGACAGGCATCATGGCCAAGAGCCAGAAGAAATCGAACCGCGAAGTGCGCAAGCCCAAGGTGGAAAAGCCGCCCAAACAAAATGCCTCACAGCCAAGCCAGAAGGTCGGCGTGGTGGCGGGCCTCGACAATATGAAGAAATAGTCCCGCCGCCGGGCGGATAAGGCGAATTTCGGCTTAACAGCCGGTCGCAAGGCGGGTCGACAGTAGAGTGGTGCACCGATAGCATCGGGACATGCGGCACGTCTTTTCCTCGATTGCCCTTTTGACGCTCGCGGCGTGCGGTGGCGGTGGCGGTGGCGGCAACCCGCCGCCTGCCGCGAACCGCCCGCCGACCTTTACCTCGCTGCAAACCGCCGGGGTGAGCGAGAATGTGACCGCCGCCTATCAGGCCACCGCGAGTGACCCCGACGGCAACCCGCTGACCTTCAGCATCACGGGCGGCGCCGACGCCGCGCGCTTTGCTATCACCGCCGGCGGCGCGCTCAGCTTTGCCAGCCCGCCCGACTTCGATCTGCCCGGCGATGCCGATGGCGACAATGTCTATGCCGTCACGCTGCGGGTCAGCGACGGGCAGGCAAGCGCAGACCAGAATGTCAACATCACCGTCAGCAACAGCCGCGAGGGCATCGCCGTGCGCCGCGTCGGCACCGGCTTTTCGCAGCCGCTTTATGTCGCCGCCATCCCCGGCGATACCCGCGTGTTCGTGGTCGAAAAGACCGGCGGGGTGCACCGGCTTGACCCCGCGAGCGGCGCGCGCACCTTGCTCTTCACCGTCGGTAGCCTGTCGACCGATGGCGAGCGCGGGCTGCTCGGCCTCGCCGCGCGGCCCGATTTTGCCGCCAGCCAAGCCTTGCTGACCGTCGCCACCGCGCCCGATGGCGCGGTGCAGGTGCGCCACCATGTGCTGGGCACGCCCGGTTTCACCACGGTGCTGAGCACGCCGCACGCTGATTTCAACAATCACAATGGCGGCTGGATCGGCTTTGGCCCCGATGGTCATGCCTATGTCGGCATCGGCGATGGCGGTGGCGGCGGCGACCCGCAGAACAACGCCCAGAACCTCAACAACCGCCTCGGCAAAATCCTCCGGCTGGCGCGCAACCCCGACGCGAGCTCGGCCACGCTGTACGTCCCCGCGCCGGGCAATCCCTTTATCGCGGGCGGCGGCGATCCGTGGATCTTTGCCTATGGCCTGCGCAACCCGTTCCGCGCGTCGTTCAGCGGCAACCGCCTGATCATCGGCGACGTCGGCCAGGGCGCGCGCGAGGAAATTAGTGCAGCTACGACCAGCCAGGGCGGCCGCAACTTCGGCTGGCGCTTTCTGGAGGGGACCGCGCCGTTCAACGGCACCGCCCCTGCCGGTCTGACCCCGCCGGTCGCCGAATATAGCCATGGCACGGGGCCGCGGCAGGGCAACAGCGTGACCGGCGGCTATGTCTATCGCGGCCCGGTGACGAGTTTGCAGAACCGCTATGTCTTTGCCGATTTCGTGCGCGGCAACATCTGGACCGTCCCGCTCGCGTCGCTGGTCGACGGCCAGACATTGGCATCGAGCAATTTCGAGCGCCGCAACGAAGATTTCGCGCCCGATGCCGGGACCATCAACCAGCTGGTCAGCTTTGGCGAGGACAGCGCGGGGAACCTGTTCATCGTCGATTTCGACGGCGAGATTTTCATGGTGGTGCCGGGGTAATTGTGCCGGCGTGCCCCGGCGCGCGGGGCATCCAGTGATTTATATTCGACCGGCGGCGCGCTTTCAGGCGCTGCATCATCGTCAAAAATGGCGGATTCTTCACAAAGTTGAAGCGACCCCCTGACCCTGTCGCGCGCCTCGATTTCGCTGTGCGGCAGGGCGCCGGCGAAGAAGGCGTCCCACAACCCGGCGCCGCTGGCGCCGCGATCGATCAGTTCGACGTACCAGTCAAAGCTGGTGGCGACCGCCAACACTTCGGGCAGCGTCGCCGCCGGATTGACGCGATCGAGCAGCGCGAGCGACAGGCGCGTGTTCTGGCGGTGATAGGTGGTGACGCCCTCTTCGCGCACCCAGCGCGCCTGTTCGCCCTGAATCGCGGCGGTCATCAGCTTATCGACAACGATGCGCCGCGCGATGATCAGCGCCGCTTCCCACCCCAGACTGAACGGATGCCCGCGCGCGGCGCGGCGCAGCGCATAGGCCCCGGCAAGCGACATGCCGACGCTGCGCGCGGCATCGGCGACGACGCCATGATCGGCCAGATGCGCCAGAAACGCCGCCTGCCGCCCCGGCGACCAGCCATCGGCGCGCAATTCGTAACGCAGGAAAGCCGCAGCGGGCAGGCGGGCGTCGGCGTCGCCGGTGAGCGGCGAGTCGGATATGGGAGAGTTGCTCATCCGATAGGGTAGAACATAAAGCGAACGTGTAGGAAAGGGGTTTTTGGGGGTGGGGTGGCGAGGATTTGCGTGTCACCTTGGGGAGCAAGGATAAGTCGCTAGGCAAATTGTGATCGTAATCCGGTAACCTAACAATCAGTGAGTTTTGTGCCAGAGCGACTCCAGATAGTTAGCAAGTTCCTCAAGATGATCTGGCTCATTCGAAACTAGCCAACGCGCAATAATCTCACCATGACGGATTTTTGAGTAGGAGATCTGAAAGCGGCCAAAAAGCTCTTCAAGTACCTTTGCGCCGTGACATTTACTAATCCAATCAACGTCATCGGTCCAACAAAGTTCCTTGCGTCGAATGTCGTCAACGGATGAAATTTCAGCAATTGCTTCACTAATTTGCACTGTTGTTGGCGGCGGGACTTCTATGTTCCGAAAGGCTAGCTCGTCGGCGATTGCGTGCGCCAATGCACCGCAATGTAAGAAGTGGTTCTCGAGCAATCTGCGAGGAAGAAATGTCACTTGGCCTCCCGACTCCCGATGGAGGTCATGAAGTTGATTTTGGGAACGGCACTCCCTGTCAAAGCTGAACCCGATTGTAGGTGGAACTAGTGCAACGCTTTGGGATAATCGCTTGTAAATGTCCCAGACTTGCTTGGCATCCGCAGATTTGGCATCAAAATCACCTGTCGCTCGAACTGGAACAAACATCGTTCCCGATGGCGGGTGGTGCTTCGTGATAGTCGAAATTATCGGAAAGCACTTTGCTTCTGTTGGCCCTTCAACCCAAATAACTTGGTCTGCCCCAAAGACGTCAGAAAGGCGTACGCCCAGGTCGGTTAGAATTTCAGACATCTCATCGAGGTTTACGTGATCAACCATTCTGACTTTACTTTCACCAGACTGTTTGTCCCAAGTGACCTGATGAAGAATGCTCGGCTGAATTGCCGCAATTAAATCAGCGGAATGGGTGGCTACAATATATTGATTTTTATTGTATATTTTTAGAATCTCTATCAGCTTTCGAGAGGCTCCAGGGTGTAAAAAGCTGTTAGGTTCGTCGATAGCAATGACGTTACCTGTCCTCGTCATTGCTATGTAAAGTATTGCAAGCACTTGCCCAACGCCGGTACCGCATTCTTTCAGTCTTACAGCCAGATCTTCCCTTTGCGTTTCGATCTCGACTTGCCAAACGCTTATTGTGATCGAGTTTGCAGTATCAGTTGATGGCGGAGTCGTGATTGAAGTAATCTGTGGGAAAATCTCGCTAACATGTTGGTTAAATCGTACCCAAAGACTTGGATTTGCCTGCATTTCGTGCAGCAAAGTGGGAAGATTTCTTGCATTTGGCTGAAGCGCCTGACCAGCCGCTGGCTGCGAAACATCTATGTTAAGCCTCTCAGCATCAAATACAAAGACTTGCGTTCTTAATGCGTAACTAGCTAAGCTAGGTAAGTTTTCGACATTACCGGTGATCCCGGAAAATCTCCAACTACTTTGCTGGATGTCATAGTCTAATACCATTGAAAGTCGCTCGTGTGGCGAGCCCGGATCATGAAATTGACCATGGGATGGCGAATTTAGCGCAGTTCCCTCACCGGAATTTGATGGCCAATTTAGCTCAATTTTTGTTTCCCTGCGTATTAAAAAACTCCGCCAGTTTTTCTTGATTTCAGGATAGCTATTTGTTTCGTTGGGATTAACTGGATAAACTACTCTGTTTGTATTGTTGCGTCTCGCAATTATTTCAAATTCGTGCCAGTCTAAAATCACTTGAACATCGAAATAGGAATTTTGGTCCGGTACAAATTCGCGAGGCTGGAGTGGCGAGCGATGCGGCTTCGCCCCGGCTACGTCTAACCGAAGCCCTTGTAAAAGCGCAGATTTTCCAGAGTTGTTTTTACCGACAATTACGGTGAAATCGGGAGCAAATTCGATTTCACCGCTATCTCTGTAGCTCTTGTAGTTCCGGATTTTTAGCCAGCCAATTTTCACTTATCCCCCCGTTCGTGACGAACCTCAATCATGCTCCCGATCGCCAGCGCCCATATAGAGCTCCCGCCCGGTTTCGTCATAGACCTTGCTCATCTCGGCCATGCCGGCTTCGGCCTCTTCCGCCGCAATAAACCCATCGGCTTCCTGATTCTGCAACCGCGCGAATTCGCGCACTTCCTGACTGATCTTCATCGAGCAGAATTTGGGGCCGCACATGCTGCAGAAATGGGCGGTTTTCGCGCCCTCCGCCGGAAGCGTCTGGTCGTGATATTGCTCCGCCGTGTCGGGATCGAGCGACAGGTTGAACTGGTCGCGCCAGCGGAATTCGAAGCGGGCTTTGCTGAGCGCATTGTCGCGGACCTGCGCGGCGGGGTGGTCTTTGGCGAGGTCGGCGGCGTGGGCGGCGAGTTTGTAGGTGACGCCGCCGACCTTCACATCGTCGCGGTCGGGCAGGCCGAGGTGCTCTTTGGGCGTGACGTAGCAGAGCATCGCCGTGCCGTACCAGCCGATCATCGCCGCGCCGATGCCGCTGGTGATATGGTCATAGCCCGGCGCGATGTCGGTGGTCAGCGGCCCAAGCGTGTAGAAGGGGGCCTCGCCGCACACCTCGAGCTGTTTGTCCATATTCTCCTTGATCTTGTGCATCGGGACGTGCCCCGGCCCTTCGATCATCACCTGCACATCCTGTGCCCAGGCGCGCTTGGTGAGCTCGCCCAGCGTGTAGAGTTCGGCAAACTGCGCCTCGTCATTGGCGTCGGCGATGCTGCCGGGGCGCAGGCCGTCGCCGAGGCTGTAGG
>VFQM010000355.1_pt1 | contig 52855 bp, 43 predicted proteins | sample 3512391 | NCBI WGS metagenome assembly VFQM01 (sample SAMN10412369, study PRJNA504923) | tailings metagenome | isolation source: Replicate 1 from Balatoc abandoned mine | place: Philippines | reverse complement strand
TGGTAAGCTGGAGCGGCCATATTGTGCCGTTCATCGTGACGGTGGCGATCTGGTTTGTCGCGACCGGGCTGATTGCCTGGGCGGACAACCGCGAGCGCGCCACCTTCTCGCGCAGCCTGATGGTCGGCAGCATTGCCGGCATCAGCGGGCTGGTGGTGATCCTCGTCGCCTCGCTCTCGGTCGAGGTCTGGGCGGTCTACCTGTCCTTCATCGGCGCACTGATGGTGTGGGGCTGGCATGAGCTGAGCTTCCTCACCGGCGCCTCGGCCGGCCCCCGGCGCGGCCCGAGCGATGCCTCGCTCACCGGCATCGCCCGCTTCCGCCAGGCCGCAGCGACCGTCATGCATCACGAGGTTGCCCTTGCGGTGACAGCGCTGCTGCTGATTTCGCTCTCGTGGAACGTCCCCAACCAGATCGGCGCGACGGTGTTCGTGCTGATGTTCGCGATGCGGCTGGTCTCGAAGATCAACCTTTTCGTCGGCGTGCCCAACAGCACCTCCGAGATGCTCCCCGAGCAGCTTGCCTATCTCAAAACCTATTTCGGCCCCAACCGCATGACGTTCCTGCTGGCTGCTTCGGTCGCCGGAATTGCTGCGGCGACGGCCTGGTTCGCATCGCTCGCGCTCGGTGCGCCCGGCGGCAGCGCGCAGATGGTCGGCGCAAGCCTGCTGACGACGCTCGCCCTGCTCGGCGTGCTCGAACACCTGTTTCTGGCCCTGCCCTTCCGTGACGGAATGCTGTGGGGCTGGGCCTTTCCACAGCGCCGCGTAGCGGCGCGGATCAAACGAGATTGACGACAATGACGACGACAGAGGGAATGGGCATGGACTTCGAAGCCTTTTTCGCAGGCGAACTCGATGCGGTGCGTGCCGACGGACGTTACCGGGTGTTCACCGACATCAAGCGCCACCGCGGCCGCTTCCCCCACGCCACCCGCTTCATCGCCGATGAAACCCAGGCCGTGACGGTGTGGTGCTCGAACGACTATCTCGGCATGGGCCAGCACCCCGCGGTGCTCGAGGCGATGCACCACTGCCTCGACGAATGCGGCGCGGGCGCGGGCGGCACGCGCAATATCTCGGGGACGAACCACTACCACGTCGAACTCGAGGCCGAACTGGCCGACCTCCACGGCAAGGGATCCGCGCTGCTGTTCACCTCGGGCTATGTCTCGAACTGGGCGGGCCTCGGCACGCTGGCGAGCAAGATCCCGGGCTGTGTCGTGTTCTCCGACGCGCTCAACCACGCCTCGATGATCGAAGGCATCCGCCACTCCCGCGCGCCTTACAAGGTGTGGCGCCACAATGATGCCGGGCACCTCGACGAGCTGCTCTCGCAATACGGCCCCGAGGTTCCCAAGCTGGTCGCTTTCGAGAGCGTCTATTCGATGGACGGCGACATCGCCCCCATCGCCGACATCCTCGATGTCTGCGAGAAGCACGGTGCGATGAGCTATATCGACGAGGTCCACGCGGTCGGCCTTTACGGTCCGCGCGGCGGCGGGATTGCCGAACGCGAGGGGCTGATGGACCGCATCACCGTGATTGAGGGTACGCTCGGCAAGGCCTTCGGGGTGATGGGCGGCTACATCGCGGCCTCGGAAAATCTCGTTGATTTTGTTCGCTCTTTTGCCAGCGGCTTCATCTTCTCCACCGCCCTGCCCCCTGCCGTTGCGGCCGGAGCGGCGGCGAGCATCCGGCACCTCAAGGTCTCGAGCGAGGAGCGCGAGATGCAGCAGCAGCGCGTCGCGCAGGTGCGCCGCCAGCTCGATCTGATGGGCATCCCCCACCTCGACAATCCGAGCCACATCATCCCGGTGATGGTCGGCGATGCCAAGAAGTGCAAGATGATCAGCGACTGGCTGATGGACAACCACGGCATCTATGTGCAGCCGATCAACTATCCCACGGTCCCGGTCGGCACCGAGCGGCTGCGCGTCACGCCCTCGCCGGTCCACACCGACGGCGACATCGACCGGCTGATCAAGGCGCTCTCCGAAATCTGGTCGCATTGCGAACTGGCCCGGATGGAGAAGGCGGCCTGAGGCGGATGTTTCACGTGAAACAGCGTTTCGGGCTCTCGCAAAGCAAGGCTGGAGGGGGTCTGGCCGGGGTCTAGAGGGGGTCAAGGCGCCACTGGGGCCGGCCTAGGCGGGCGCAAGCGACAACCGATCACAAGTTCTCCCTTGGACGGGAGTGAGGGCGGAGGCCATGGGGGTGGCAGCCGCCCTCTTTGCATCTGGCGTGCGGGCTGCGGCAGCGGTGCGAGAGGCGCGGGGCCTGCACGGATGCGGCGAGCGGACCGAGCTTGCGCCAATGGCGGCTATCGGGGCGACGAGAGGGGGAGATGTGGCGGGTTGTGGGTGGGAAGCTGTCATCCGAACCTCACCGTCGCCCCGTGCCTAACACGGGGTTCGGCTGCCTTTGCGCCGCTCGCCGGCAAGAAGCGGGGTCCCGGTTCAAGCCCGGGAAGGGGCAAGTCTGAGCGACCGCCTAGGGGTCGCTTCCCGAACATTCGCTTCCGGTGGCTGGATGGCTGAAGCTGCCATCCCTTTGGCCCTCGCCCCGTGCTTGCCTGCCGAGGCGAAGGCCGGGTCACAGGGTTAGGCTGATCATCTTCTCACCCGCTGGAAAGCAGCCAAGCCCCGTGTCAGGCACGGGGCGACGACCAGAGGAGCGACCGCAAGGGGCTCGCCTCCCGAAATTCGGGAATTGGCGCAAACGGGGCAGAGGCGTCAGGCCGTTACCGGGATCGCGGATCGGACCCGCTCTCGGCCGCCTGTGGGCTTGCCCCCTCCCCGCCGGTCCTCACTTCACCGGAATGAACCGCACCGCGACCCCGCCCGAGGCTGCCATCCGCACCGCGAAGGTGTCGCCGCCGGTCACGACCTTCTCCTCGATCACGATGTCATAGGGGTTGTAGTCCCAATGGGCGTGGGCGCCGTCGCGGTAGACCTGCGCGCGGTATTTGCGGCCCGGCTCAAGGAAGCTCAGCGCCAGAGACAGATCACGGGGGTTAGCGTCGGTGACCGCGCCGAGGAACCATTCCTTCGACTTCCTCCCCTGCCGCGCGATCGCGACATATTCGCCGACCTCGCCTGCCAGCGCCACGCTCTGTTCCCAGTCGGCCTCGACGTCCTTGATGAACTGGAAGGCGTCCATGCGCTTCTCGTAGTTCTCGGGCAGGTCGGCCGCCATCTGGAGCGGCGAGTAGATCGTCACATAGGTCGCAAGCTGCTTGGCGAGCGTGGTCTGCGGGCGGTTCTTCGGGTCGCCGCGCGGCATGTCGGGGCGCACGGGCGGGCGTTCGTTGGGCCTCAGGTCGAAGATGCCGGGCGTGTAGTCGAACGGGCCGGCGAGCAGCGCGGTGAAGGCGAGCATCGGTTCGTGGCTCGGCGGGTTGGGCGGCGAGCCCCAGGCGTTGAACTCCATGCCGCGCGCCCCCTCGCGGCTCATCCAGTTGGGATAGGTGCGCCTGAGACCCGTGTCCTTGACCGGCTCATGGGTGTCCATCGCGATCTGGCGTTCGGCGGCGGCCTTGATCACCGTCATATGGTGATCGATCATCCGCTGGCTGTCGTAATATTCGTAGTGACGGATGCCCTTTTCATCGATCCACACCGCATCGCCCGCGTCCGAGACATAGCCCGATTTGACATAGTGCGAGCCGATCTTGCGCACGAGGTCGAGCCCAGCCTCGAGCTGCTTTTCGTAATTGGTGAGGTTGGCCGAGGTCTCGTGGTGGACGATGATCTGCACGCCCTTGGACGCGGCATATTTGCTCAAACCCTCGATGTCGTAATCGGGATAGGCCTCGGTGAAGCTGAAGACGTCGCCATTGTTGAACCAGTCGCCGTCCCAGCCCTTGTTCCAGCCTTCGACCAGCACGCCGGAAAAGCCGTGCCTGGCGGCAAAGTCGATATAGCGCTTTGTCTCGGCGGTGGTGGCGCCGTGATACTTGTCGCTCGCCCAGGTGCGGTCATTGATGTGCATCGCCCACCAGATGCCGACATATTTGCCGGGCTTGGCCCATGACACATCGCCGAGCTTGTTGGGCTCGTTCAGGTTGAGGACGATGTCGGAATTGATCAGGCCGACAGCTTGCGGCGCGATCTGGATGGTGCGCCACGGCGACTTGAAGGGTGCCTTGGTCTTGACCTTCGGCCCGCCCGACCAGTTCCTCAGGCGCGCCTCGAAATTGCCGGGCCGCAGCGCGAGCAGCGACATGGCCGAATAATCGACCAGCGCCGCCTCGTGGATCGCCATGTATATCCCGTCGGGGTTCTTGAAGGTGGCCGGCGTGTGCGCGGTCTCGACCTCGCCTGCCGGGGCGACGCGGTAGATATATTCGTTGCGGTTGAAGCCGTCTGCGGGCGTGTACCAGGTGGTGGTCTTCTCGCCGACGCCGAACTGGGTGAGTTCCTCGACGATCGCGATGTCGCCTTGGAGCGCGGCCTGCTCGGGCAATTCGTAGCGGAAGCCGATGCCGGTATCGAAGGCGCGGAAACGGACGATCATATCGCGCGCCGGGCCATCGGTTTCGGTGCGGAAGGTGACGGCGAGTTCATTGTGCTGGTCGCGCACCAGACGGCGCTCGCCCCAGGGCTGCTCCCAGGTGGTGTCATTGCTGGCGCGGGTCTGCGCGGCGATCACGAGGCCGCGTTCAAAGCCGTGGTGCCCGGCGAACAGCATCCCGAGCTTGGAGCGGGCGATCACCTGCTTGCCGTCATAGGCGACGGCATAGCTCGCCTGCCCGCCATCGTCGCTGACGGTGACGGTGATCTTGCCGTCGGGCGAGGCGAGGGTCAGGGTCTCGGCCTGCGCGGGCGCGGCGGCCCCTGTCGCGGCCCACGCGATCGCGGCCATCGCCACCAGTGATTTCCAGTGCTGTGTCATCATCCCTCTCCTCGCGGCCTGCGGGGGCGGCCGCTTCACTTGGTCTCGGTGTAGATCCGGAAGCCCCATGCGGGCAGATCGAGCGTCTCGCTGCCCGCGAACAAGGCGGGTGCGCCGGTGAGCGCGTCGGTGTAGCGGCCGTGGTGGCGGGCCTTGTCGAAGCTCACCTGATGCGCGCGGGGGCTGAGGTTGAACACCGCGAACACCCGCCCGCCTGCCGCGCCGCGGGTGAAGGCGAGGACATCGGCGCTGGCGCTGTTCGGCACCTCGACCAGCGGCGCTCCGAAGCGCCCGTTGTGGAGCGCAGGCGTCGCGGTCTTGAGCGCGATCAGCCTCTCGAACAGGGCAGCGCGGCGGCCTTCCTTCCAGACGATCGGATCGCGCTCGAAGAACTTGAGCTGGCGCTCGTTGTCGGCCTCCTGCCCGTTGTAGATCAGCGGCAGGCCCGGGCCGGTGAAGGACAGCGCAATCGCCGCCTCATAGGCCGGGCCATAGATCTGCGCCGCGACCCCGTCCCACGAATTCTGGTCGTGGTTCTCGGTATAGACCATCCGCATCGCCGCGCGCGGCCAGGTCTCGGACTGTCCGGCATAATAGCCGCGCATCGCCCCTGCCCCGCTACCGTCCTTCACAAGGCGCTGCATCGCCTCCTTCCAGCCCCAGCCATAGGTCGCATCGAAGGCGCGGGCGTGGAGATCGCGCTGCTCCCATTCGGCGAGCATGAAGACGGGTCTGACCTTGGCAAGCTCGCCGCGCGCGGTTTCCCAGAAGTCGGTCGGAACATAGCCGGCCACGTCGGCGCGGTAGCCGTCGACCCCGAATTCGCGCACCCAGTAGACGAGGCTCTCGGTCATGTAGCGACGGAGCGCCGGCTGGCTGTAGTCGAAGTCCGCCACGTCCGACCAGTCGGTGCCGGCGGGCGAGGTGAGCGCGCCTTCGGGAGTGCGGGTATACCACTCGGGGTGGCTCGACGTGAGCGGATTGTCATAGGCCGAATGGTTGGCGACCCAGTCGAGAATCACCTTCAGCCCCAGCCGGTGCGCCTCGTCCACGAAGGCGCGGAATTCCGCCTCGGTGCCCAGCTCGGGATTGACCGCGCGGTAATCGCGCACGGCATAGGGACTGCCGAGGCTCCCTTTCCGGTTCGTCTCGCCGATGGGATGGACCGGCATCAGCCAGATGATGTCCACGCCCATTTCGGCCAAGCGGGGCAGTTGCTTCTGCGCGGCCTTGAAGGTGCCCTCGGAGGTGAACTGGCGGGTGTTGAGCTGGTAGAGCACCGCATCGCGGGTCCAGGCGGCGTTCTCGAGCTCGACCGGATCGCGCGGTGCATAGTCCGGCCCGGCGAGCGCAGGGGCGGCGATCAGCGCGCTTGCGAGCAGCGCGGCGGCGGCGCGGCGCATCATGCCTCTCCCGCCCTGGTGCCGTCAGCGACGAACATGGTCGCCAGCGCTGCCAGCACGAAGCTCGTGCCCGAAATCGCCATCGCCCAGATCGGCTCACCGCCGAACAGATTGGTGACGAGAAAGCCGAGCAGCGTCGCCGCCAGCAGTTGCGGCACGACGATGAAGATGTTGAACACCCCCATGTAAATGCCCATCTTTTCCTGCGGGACGCAGCCGGCGAGGATGGCATAGGGCAGCGACACGATCGAGGCCCAGGCAATGCCGAGGCCGATCTGCGGCACCCAGAGCAGCGCCGGATCGCGCACCAGCAGCATCGCGGCGAAGCCCGCCGCCCCCAGCAGCAGGTTGACCGCATGGAGCCGCGTGCGGTCGATCCGCGCGGCGATCATCACGAAGCCCAGCGCGGCGGCCGCGGCAAGGCCGTTGCGGACCGATCCCATCAGGCTCCACCAGTCGGCCCCGTCCTGATAGGCCGCGCTCACGGTGTCGGCCGCGCCGAAGTGGTATTCGGTCACCCCCGGCGTCCCGTAGATCCACAGGCCGAACATCCCGAACCAGCTGAAGAACTGCACCACGGCAAGCTGGCGCATGGTCCTGGGCATGGCGAAGAGGTCGGTCACGACCTCCATGAACCCGCTGCCCTCGCGCCCCTGCCCGCGCAGCATTCCGGCGACGAGCTGGATCACCCCGAACCCGGCGACCAGCGCGGCAAGCACATAGATGTCCTTGGCGACCTCGATCGTGCCGAGAAAGGCGGGCCGCGGCTCGCTGCGGGCAAAGGCCACCAGCGCCGCGAGCGCGAGGCCCGCGATCACCCAGGCAAGGCCGCCGCCGGTGAACTGCGCGGCGCTGCGCGTGAAGGAGCCGCCCGATGGCCCCGCCTCCTCGCCGCGCGCGGCCTCGAAGCTGGCGAGTTCCCCGGGCGAATATTCCCGCGTGGTGAACACGGTCCATGCGACCGCCGCCAGCAGCGCCGCCCCGCCGATATAGAAGGCCCAGTGCACTGTCTCGGGGATCTGCCCCTCGGGCGCCGTATTGCTGAGACCGAGCCAGTTGGTCATCACCCAGGGCAGCGCGCCCGCGATCACCGCGCCCGCACCGATGAAGAAGCTCTGCATCGCATAGCCCATCGTGCGCTGGCGGTCGGGCAGATTGTCGCCGACGAAGGCGCGGAACGGCTCCATGGTGATGTTGAGCGAGGCATCCATCACCCACAGCATCCCCGCCGCTACCCACAGAGCGGGCGAATTGGGCATGACGAACAGGGCCAGGCTCGCCAGAAGCGCGCCGATCAGGAAATAGGGCCGGCGCCGGCCGAAGCGGGGGCTCCATGTCTTGTCCGAGAGGTGCCCGATGACCGGCTGGACGATCAGCCCGGTCATGGGCGCGGCGATCCACAGGATCGCCAGCTCGCCGACATCGGCGCCCAGGGTCTGGAAGATGCGGCTGACATTGCCGTTCTGGAGCTCGAAGCCGATCTGGATCCCGAGGAAGCCGAAGCTCATGTTCCAGATCTGGCCTGCGCCCAGCGCAGGCTTTTGGCGGCTTTGCGTCATGGTCCTGTTCATCCCTCTCCCGCCGCGCCACAGGCAAGGCCGTGACGCGGCCCGGCCCGATGCCTATGCTCCCGGTTCTCGTGCCGGTGAAGCGGTGTGGCCGGGCCGGTAGCCAGTCTGGACCGCCTGCAAAAATTTGCAAGAAACTTTGCGGCCGGCGAGCCGAAATTTTGCCTTCAGGCCGGAGCATACGGCTTCTTTTTAGTGTTTTACAGTTACTTGGATGTCATTTTGTCGCGTCCGCAAGGCCATCACAAAGATTTGCAAAAACTCCCTCAAGCTGTCAAACTCTTTGCGAGAGGGAGTTGGGTCATGACGCGAATCTTCGTGAGGCTTGCGGCTGTGCTGTGCGCCGGCACCGCCATATCGGGGGGCGTTCTTGCGCAGGAGCCGGCGACCACCGCTACCGCCGCCGCAACGGCACCGGCGGTCGCGCCGCCACTCGCCGAGCGCCAGCTCGAGGACGAGATCATCTATTTCGTCCTGCCCGACCGCTTCGAGAACGGCGATCCCTATAATGACCGCGGCGGCATCAAGGGCGGGCCGCTCCAGCACGGCTATGACCCCAAGCACAAGGGCTTCTACCACGGCGGCGACCTCAAGGGGCTGACGCAGCGGCTCGACTACATCCAGAACATGGGCGTCACCGCGATCTGGTTCGCGCCGATCTTCAAGAACAAGCCGGTGCAGGGCAAGCCGGGCGAGGAAAGCGCGGGCTATCACGGCTACTGGGTGACCGATTTCACCAGCGTCGACCCGCACTTCGGCACCAATGCCGAATTCAAGGCCTTCGTCGATGCCGCCCACGCCCGCGGGATGAAGGTCTATATGGACATCATCACCAACCACACCGCCGACGTGATCGGCTACGAGGAGGGCGATGCCACCGGATATGCCTATCGCAGCAAGGGCGAATATCCCTATTCGCGGCGCGGCGGAGCAAAGGGCAAGGCGATCAATCAGGGCTTTGGCGGCGACGACAACCCCGATCCTGCCAACTGGGCCAAGCTCACCGACCCGACCTTCGCCTATACCCCCGTGGTGACCGAGGCCGAGAAGAACGTGAAGGTCCCGGCCTGGCTCAACGATCCGGTCTATTACCACAACCGCGGCAATTCGCACTGGATCGGCGAGAGCTCGGTCTATGGCGATTTCTCGGGGCTGGACGATCTCGCCACCGAGCACCCGCGCGTCGTTTCCGGCATGATCGACATCTTCGGCCAGTGGATCGACGATTACGGCATCGACGGCTTCCGGATCGACACCGCCAAGCATGTGAACCCCGAGTTCTGGCAGCAATTCGTCCCCGCCATGCTCGCCCGCGCCAAGGCGAAGGGGATCGACCACTTCCACATCTTCGGCGAGATCGCCTACGAGGAGCCGACGGCGACCCTTGCCGCGCAGGTCATGGCCGAGAGCCACCTGCCCTATGCCCTCGACATGGGCTTTGCCAAGGCGGCGCAGATGGTCGCGAGCGGCAAGGCGGGCCCGCGGCTGATGGCCGAATTCCTCCAGCAGGACGCGATCTATCCGGGCGGCCCCAAAACCGCGGTGGGCCTGCCGACCTTCCTCGGCAACCACGATTTCGGGCGCTTTGCCATGTTCGTGCGCGAGATGAGCGGCAATGCCGACGAGGCCAGGCTGCTCGCCCGCGTGAAGCTCGGGCACGCGATGATGTTCCTGCTGCGCGGCGTGCCGACGGTCTATTACGGCGACGAGCAGGGCTTCATCTCCGACGGCAATGACCAGTTGGCGCGCGAGGACATGTTCCCGAGCCGGGTCGGCTTCTACAATGACAACGACCTGGTCGGGACCGATGCGACCACCGCGCAGAGCAATTTCGATCCGGCCCATCCGCTCTACCGCCTGATCGCCGATCTGGCGAAGGCCCGCACGAGCAGCCCGGCACTGCGCCGGGGCCTGTCCAAGGTGCGCGCCTTCAGCGAGACCGCGCCGGGCCTGCTCGCGGTCGAGCGTCACGATCCGGCCAGCGGCCAGCGCGTGCTGGTGCTGTTCAACACCGCCGAAACGCCGCTTTCGCAAGCAGTTGAAGTCAGCTACCGGACGACCGGCATCACCGCGCTGGCGGGCTCCTGCCCGGTCGCGCTGGCGGCGCCCGGTTCGGTCAAGGTCAAGCTGCCCGCCTTCGGCTTTGCCGCCTGCATTCTGGAGTCCGACGACTGATGGCAACCGCCCTTGCCGAAACCGCATCCACCACCACCGGCTCGCTGGCCTGGTGGCGCGGGGCTGTCATCTACCAGATCTACCCGCGCTCCTTCCGCGACACCAATGGCGACGGGATCGGCGACCTTGCCGGCATCGCCGAGGGGCTCGATTACATTGCCGGTCTTGGCGTGGACGGAATCTGGATCTCGCCCTTCTTCACCTCGCCGATGAAGGATTTCGGCTATGATGTGGCCGATTACTGCGGGATCGATCCCTCATTCGGCACCTTTGCCGATTTCGACCGGATCATCGAGAAGGCGCACGGCCTCGGCCTCAAGGTGATCATCGACCAGGTCTATTCGCACACCTCCGATGAACATGCATGGTTCAAGGAAAGCCGCGCGGATCGCACCAATCCCAAGGCCGACTGGTATGTCTGGGCCGACCCCAGGCCCGACGGCTCGCCGCCGTCGAACTGGCAATCGGTGTTCGGCGGCTCGGCATGGCAGTGGGACGGCCCGAGGAAGCAGTATTACCTGCATAACTTCCTCACCTCCCAGCCCGATCTCAACGTGCACAACCGGCAGGTGCAGGACGCGCTGCTCGATGTGGCGCGCTTCTGGCTGGCGCGCGGGGTGGACGGGTTCCGGCTCGATGCCCTGAACTTTGCGATGCATGATCCCGAGTTGCGCGACAACCCGCCCTCGGGCACGCCGATGGAGCTGGTCACCCGGCCCTTCGACATGCAGATCAAGCAGTTCAACCAGTCGCACCCCGACATCACCGCCTTCCTCGAGCGCATCCGCCAGACGATCGACGAGTTCCCGGGCCGCTTCACCGTGGCCGAAGTCGGCGGGCCGGAACCGCTGGCCGAGATGAAGGCCTTCACCCACGGCGGCAAGCGGCTGGATTCGGCCTATAATTTCGATTTCCTCTATGCCCCGCGGCTAACCGCGCCGCTGGTGCGCGCCTCGCTCTCGCAGTGGAGCGGGGAGCCGGGCGAGGGCTGGCCTTCATGGGCCTTCTCAAACCACGACGCCCCGCGCGCGGTGACCCGCTGGACGCTCGACGGCGACATGGCGCGCGCCAGCCGGCTCAACCTGCTGCTGCTGCTCGCGCTGCGCGGCAATCCGATCATCTACCAGGGCGAGGAACTGGGCCTGCCGCAGGGCGAGGTCGCCTTCGAGGATCTTCAGGACCCCGAGGCGATCGCCAACTGGCCGCACACCCTCGGCCGTGACGGGGCGCGCACACCGATGCCGTGGGCGGCGGGCGCGCCGCAGGCGGGTTTCTCGAGCGCCAACCGGACCTGGCTCAAGCTCGATCCGGTCCACACCGGCTTTGCGGTCGACAGGCAGGCGGCAGACCCCGGCTCGACCCTCGCCTATGCCCGCGCCCTGCTCGCCGCGCGGCGGCAGCACGCGGCGCTGGCGGCGGGCGGGATCACCCTGCTCGATACGCCCGAGGATATCCTCGCCTTCCTGCGCGAGGATGACAGCGGGCGCGTGCTGTGCGTGTTCAACCTCGGCGAGGCGCCGGGCCACTGGAGCGCGCCTGCCAGCCTCGGCACGCCCGTGCTGATAGCCACCGAGAGCCATGTCGGCAGCGGCACCGTGCCCGAGGCGCTGGCGCCCGGCACCGGTTACTGGGCTGCGGTTCCGGATCGCTGATGGCCGATACCCCGCCCTCCTCGGCCGCCGCACGGCGCAGCGCCACGCTGGAGGACATCGCGCGCGAGGCGGGGGTCTCGATCTCGACCGTCAGCCGCGCGCTCAATGACAGCCCCTCGGTCAAGCGGCGCACCAAGCAGCAGATCTGGCAGATCGCCCGCGCCCATGATTACGAGTTCCGCGCCTCGATGCCGAGCGGTCCGATCGGGGCCGACGCGACCATCGCCGTGGTGGTCCCCGCCCCGCAGGCGCGCGACAGCCGGGTGTCCGACCCGTTCTTCCTCGAACTCCTCGCCGGCATCGCCGAGGCCGCGCGCGAGCGCAATGCCGACCTCCTCATCAGCCATCTCTCCCCGCGGGCGGGCGGCGATCTCGACTATGCCATGAGCACCAGCCGCGCGACCGGCGTGATCTTCATCGGCCAGTCCTCGCTGCATCACGAATTCAACGATCTGGCGGCCCGGGACAACCGCTTCGTGGTGTGGGGCGCAGAGTTTCCCGACGCCCAATATTGCGTGATCGGATCGGACAACCTTGCCGGCGGGAGGCGGGCGACAGCGCACCTCGCGCGGCTCGGACGGCGGCGCATCCTGTTCCTCGGCGATACCGAAGCGCCCGAAGCCGAACAGCGCTCGCGCGGCTACCGCCAGGCGCTCGAGCAGGCGGGCATCGGCGTCGACGAGGATCTGATCCTCCCCGCCCATTTCGAGGTCCATTCGGGCGAGGCGGTGGTGCACAGTGCGATTGCGCGCGGACTGCGGTTCGACGCGGTCTTTGCCGCCTCCGACCTTATCGCCATCGGGGCGATCCGGGCGCTGACCCGCTCGGGCATGCGGGTGCCCGAGGATGTCTCGGTGGTCGGCTATGACAACATCCCGGCCGCCCGGCTCGTCACGCCGCAGCTCACCACCATCGATCAGGACGCCAACCTCGCCGGGCGGATGCTGGTCTCCAAGCTGATCGACCGGGGCGACGGGCCGGCGATCTCGCAGCGGCTTGAAACGAGCCTGCTGATCCGCGAGAGTTGCGGCGGATGACCGACGCGCCTGCCCCCCTCAAGTCGATCGTGATTGTCGGCGGCGGCAGCGCCGGCTGGATGACGGCGGCGGCGCTGGCGCAGGCGGTCGGCGGTGCCTGCGCGATCACTCTCGTCGAGAGCGAGGCGATCGGCACTGTCGGCGTGGGCGAGGCCACCATCCCCCCGATCCGCCACTTCAACCAGCGCCTCGGCATCGACGAGGCGACTTTCGTGCGCGAGACGCAGGGCTCCTACAAGCTGGGGATCCAGTTCGTCGACTGGGGCCGCAAGGGTCATTCCTATTTCCACCCCTTCGGCCAGTATGGCGCCGAGTTCGATAGCGTGCCCTTCTACCACCACTGGATGCGCGAGCATCTGGAAGGGCGCACGCAAGGCCCGATCGACGATTTCTCGATGTGCTGGGCCATGGCGAAGGCGGGCAAGTTCGCCCACCCCTCGCCCGACCGCCGCCTGATCCAGTCGACCTTCGACTATGCCTATCACTTCGACGCCGGGCTCTACGCCGCCTTTCTGCGCCGCTATGCCGAACAGCGCGGCGTGCGGCGCGTCGAGGGCAAGGTGGTGGACGTGTCGCTCAGGGGCGAGGACGGGTTCATCGAGGCCGTGACGCTCGACAATAGCGAGCGTATCGCGGGCGAATTCTTCATCGATTGCAGCGGCTTCCGCGGGCTTCTTATCGAGGAGGCTTTGCAGGCGGGCTACGATAACTGGCAGCACTGGCTCCCCTGCGACCGCGCTGTGGCAGTACCCTGCGAGCGCGGGGAGTTCACCCCCTATACCCGCTCCACCGCGCGCGAGGCGGGGTGGCAGTGGCGCATCCCGCTCCAGCATCGCACCGGCAATGGCTATGTCCATTGCAGCCAGTTCATCTCCGAGGACGAAGCGGCTGCGACCCTCCTCGCCAACCTCGACGGCAAGGCGCTGGCCGATCCGCGCCCGCTCAGGTTCGTCACGGGCAAGCGGCGCAAGTTCTGGGAGAAGAACTGCGTCGCCATCGGATTGTCGGCGGGGTTCATGGAACCGCTGGAATCGACCAGTCTCCACCTCATCCAGTACGGCACCCTGCGCCTCATCGCGCTGCTGCCCGACAACACCATGTCGCCCCTGCTGGCGCGGGAATATAATACCCAGACTTCAAGGGAATACGAGCTGATCCGGGACTTCCTGATCCTCCATTACAAGGCCACCGAGCGCGACGATTCCGAGCTGTGGCGCTACTGCGCGGCGATGCCGATCCCTGACAGCCTGCAATACAAGATCGACCACTTCCGCAAGGCCGGGATGCTGGTGGCCGACGGGCAGGAGCTGTTCGCCAATCCGAGCTGGATCGCGGTCTATCTCGGGCAGGGCATCGTCCCTGCGCGCGCGCCTGCCCTCGCCCAGATGCGGACCGGGGTGCCGGTGGCCGAGCGCCTCCAGCAGATCGCCCGGGCGATGGAGGAAGCGGTGGCGGCCATGCCGTCCCACGGCGAATTCATCGCGCGCCACTGCGCTGCTGCCCCGATCACCGCCTGACCATTTCTGCAAATCCGAAAAGCCGGCGGTGTTCCACGTGAAACATCGCTGCGGGACGCTGTTTGACGGGGGTCTGGAGGGGGTCTGGAGGGGGTCTGAGCGGCCCTGGACGCCTGCAAAACCCCCGCCACAAACCCCAGCCGAAACGCAAGAAGGGCCCGCCATTGCTGGCGAGCCCTCCTGTTACCCCGGTACGACCCGAGGGCCGTATGCCTAGAAGTTCTTGCGGATCGTGAAGTTGAAGGTCCGCCCGTAGAGCTCGTGACGGCTCGGGAAGGTCCCGATCTGCTGCCCGCCCGCGTTGAACAGGTCGTTCTCGGTCACGAAGGGCTCGTTGGTCAGGTTGAACACTTCCGCCAGAATCTGCACCCCGTTCAGGAAGCTGCCTTCCGTGCTGAAGGTGTAGCCGATCTGCGCATCGAGGATCGTTTCCGGCTGCGCATTGGCACCCGAGAGCGAGCCGTCGAAGTTCTGCACTTCCGACAGGAAGCCGCTGCGATAGCGGGCCGCCAGCTTGGCGCGGAAGCCGTACTTTTCGTAGAAGATGTCGCCCGACCAGGTGACATCCGAATAGCCCGGGATCGCGATCGCGTTGAAGTTCTGGTTCTGCACCTCGGCATCGGCATAGGTCACGCTGGCAAAGCCGCCGAACCCGTCGAGCGTGTCGGTGAGATCGCCGAAGTTGAGGCGCACCGTGCCTTCGACGCCGGTGATCGTGCCGTCGGCAAAGTTGACCGGACCGCTGAAGATGCCGGTCGCTACCTGCGGGTTGGAGGCGAGGATGCCGCCGGCCCCGAAGTTCTGGATCGACTGGGTCAGGTCCTTCAGCTCGCTGAAGTCGATCACCCAGTCCGACAGGTCCTTGTGGAACGCGGCGATGATGATCGCGCTGCCGGGGGTGAAATACTTCTCGAAGCTGATGTCGTAGGCGGTCGACTTGTAGGGCTCGAGGTTGGGGTTGCCACCGCCGAGGTTGAAGCAGACCACCGACGGCGGGTTGAAGGCAACCACGCGGTCAGGGCGCTGGTCGTTGTTGGTGTCGATGCAGCTCTGGGTGTTGAACCCGATGTTCTGGTTGGCCGTCATCTGGTCGAGACGCGCGCGGGTGATGGTCTGCGCGAAGGCGACACGGATGAAGGTGTCGTCCATCACCTCGAAGCTGAGGTTCATGCTCGGCAGCCAGTTCGAGAAGCTGTGGTCAACCGAGTTGATCCCGCCCGCGATGGTGCCGGTCGAGCCCTGCTCGGTATCGGCATAGCGCAGGCCAAGGTTGCCGCGCACCGGCACCGAGCCCAGATCGCCGTCGATATCGGCCTGGATGTAGAAGTTGTGGACCTTCTCCTCCACCAGCCACTGCGTGTCGAAGGTGGCCTTCTCGACGAGATAGGTGCCGTCGGTCAGGAAGGACGAGGGATCATAGGCGAGAATGCCCATGCCCAGGCTCTTGGTGTCGGTCAGGCCGACGATCGCACCGGTCGGCACGCGCAGACCGTTACCGAAGGCGGCGGTGGGACGCAGGAAGCTCTCGTTCGAATCGAAGTCCTTGCTGCGGTCGGTGTAGAGCCAGCCGAGCGTGATCTTGTCGAGCAGGCCGCCGTCGAACTCCCAGTAGGTCTCGGCGCGCAGCTGGTGCAGTTCGTCATTGATCTGCGGCTGCTTGATGAAGCCTACCTGGCCCCAGCCGCCCGGATCGGTGAGCAGGACGTTGGCGGGATCGGCGTAGTCGACCTGGCTGGCGATGGAGTACTGCCCGTCAGGCGCGAAGGTGAAGGTCAGGCGGTCCTGCGCACCCGAACGCGCGCGGCCGGTGCCGGCATAGCTTTCGTAGTCGATGTCGTTGCGATCGAGGGTCGAGTAGCCATAGTCGAGGACAAAGCCGAGGTTCTCGGTCGCCTTCCACTCCATGTTGCCGCCCATCGCGAAGATCTCGCTCTGCGCGCCTTCCGTGTCGGTGCGCAGGATCGGCACGACGGCGTTGTAGGTGGCGGTATCGGCGAAGGGACCGGTGCCGGTCGCGCTGCCGAAGGAAGCGCCGCTCCACGAGGCGAGCGGGGTTTCGGTGCCGCGGAAGATGCCGCTGTCACGGGTGTCGGTGTAGAAGCCGTCGAGGGTCAGCGAGAAGCGGTCGGTCGGCTCGAACTGGAGCGTCCCGGCAACCGAGGTGCGCTCGAAGGAGCGGCTGACCACGCCCTGGCGCGGGTTGTCGGCGGGGTAGATCACGCCTTGTGCGGTGCGACCGACCTGGAACTGGTTGGTCTTCAGCTCGCGGCTGATGAACTGGGTCGGGTTCGACTGGACGGTGACGCCCAGCGCCCAGCCGAGCGTGCCGGCCTCGTTCTGGTCGATGTAGCTGCCGAACAGGCGGTAGCCGTCGGCGGCGAAATCGGGGTTGAGCTGGCCGCTGTCGTTGAGCGTGTAGGTGCCCGAGACGGTGAGCTGGCGCTTGTTCGAATCGAGCGGCTTGACGGTGCGCAGGTCGACCGCGCCGGCGATACCGATCGCGGCGAGCTGAGCGTCACCGGTCTTGTAGACCACGCCCTGTCCGATCAGCTCCGAGGGGAACTGGTCGAATTCGATGCCGCGGTTGTTGCCGGCCGAGACGACTTCGCGGCCGTTGAGCAGCGCGAGCGAGAAGTCCGGGCCGAGGCCGCGGATCGAGACCTGCTGCGAACGGCCGCGCACGCGCTGCGCGGTCACGCCGGGCAGACGGGCGAGCGTGTCGGCGATCGAGAGGTCGGGAAGCAGGCCGAGGTCTTCGGCGGAGATCACTTCGACGATCGAGGTGGCGTTGCGCTTGGCATCGAGCGAGGACTGGATCGACTGGCGGATCCCGGTGACGACGATCGCCTCACCTTCCTCTTCGACGGCGACCGGAGCCTGTTCGCCCGATTCCTGCGCCATCACCGGCGCGCCGGTCACGGCCAGCGCCATGAAGGTCGCGGCACCGCACAACAGGCGCGCGCTTGCATTGATACCGTTCAGTTTCATCAGAAGTCCCCTCCGGCAAACACCCTTTCGTGGGTGCTTTTGCAGGTTTTTTCATAGCGCATCGCTCGCCTGAGGTAAATCGCCAATCGCCGCGTTACCCCAAAAGCCTTCGAATTTTCGATTATTTGTTATGAATCAGTCGATTGACCGAGCATCCCGCACCAAAGCGAAGCCTCGGATCGGCTCCAATGTTGCGTCATTGTCACAGTTTTTGCGCATTCCTGCAGAGCAATCCGGCATTCGCGCTCCCGCGCCCCGCCTGAAGGCTGGCAGCATGTATTTTTGTCGCTGTTTTCGAGTGGCTTAGCGATGCACCTTGGACTGCTCGCCGGACTTTGTTAGGCTCGCCGCCATGACGACTTCGCCCGCCCCGGCCCCGGGAAACGCCCCCGATGGATGGCAGATTGCCCTCGCGGAACCGGCGGTGGAGCAAATCGCGTCCGGGGGGGGCGCGCTCGTCAGCGTCGACGGCTTTCTGCGCACACCCGAAATCGCCATTTCCGATGCCGTTTTGCAAAATTTTGCAAAAATCACGCCGCAATATCCGGGGGTGCGCGCGCCGCTCGATCCGGCGGTGTGCCGCGCATGGCTGGGCATCCTCTCGCCCCTGCTCGATCAGTGGTTTGGCGGGCGGCAGGGGCGGCCCTGGGCAATGCAGGCGTGGTATTCGCTGGTGACGACCCCGCCCGATGCGCTCGCCCCGATCCAGCGCCTGCCGCATGTCGACGGCACCGATCCGCGCCAGATCGCGATGATGCTCTATCTCCACCGCCCCGGCCCGGGCTCGCGGCAGGGAGGCGGAACGGCCTTCTTCCGCCACCGCTCGACCGGGCTCGAATCGCTCACCGCGGGGACCTATCCGCGCTACGCGGCCGCCGTGCAGGCCGAATATGGCCGCACCGGCCTGCCGCCTGCCCTCTACCCGACCGACGGCGCCCCCCATTTCGAGCGCATCCATGTCGCCGAGGGCCGCTTCAACCGCGCGGTGTTCTACCGCGGCAACCTCCTCCACAGCGGGGTGATCGACAATGACGCACCCCTGAGCGCCGACCCCCGCGAGGGCCGGCTCACCATCAACGCCTTCTTCCGCCCGGCCTAGGACCGGCGCGGCGCACAACCACGGGACACGGGATATGGAACGGCCTCAAGTCAACAAGCTGGTGATCGTCGGCGGCGGCACCGCCGGATGGATCACCGCAGCGGCCTTTGCACGGCTGCTCGGGCAGCGCCTCGAGATCGAGCTGGTCGAGAGCGAGGCGATCGGCACGGTCGGCGTGGGCGAGGCGACGATCCCGCAGATCATCCGGCTCAACACCATCCTCGGCCTCGACGAGAACGCGTTCCTCCGGGCGACGGCGGGCACCTTCAAGCTCGGGATCGAGTTCGTCGACTGGGGGCGCAAGGGCAGCCGCTATCTCCACACCTTCGGCGATACGGGCATGAACCTCGGCAATGTCGCCTTCCACCACTACTGGCGGCGCAGCGCCGGGGACAGTCCCGATCCCAAGGGGCTGTGGGACTATTCGCTGCACCAGATGGCCGCCGACCAGGCGCGCTTCGGCAAGCTGGAGCGGGTCGGCAATACGGCGATGACGGGCCTTGCCTATGCCTATCACTTCGATGCGAGCCGCTATGCCCTGTTCCTGCGCGACTATGCCGAAAAGGCCGGCGTCACCCGCACCGAAGGCATCGTCGAGAGCGTCAGCCTCGATGGGGAGAGCGGCGACATCACCGCGATCACCCTCAAGGGCGGCAAACAGGTCGCGGGCGATTTCTTCATCGATTGCACCGGCTTTCGTGCCCTGCTGCTCGGCGAGACGCTGGGGGTGGGCTACAAGGACTGGTCGAAGTGGCTCCCCTGCGACCGCGCGCTGGCGGTGCCGAGCGAGCGGCTGCCGACGCTCGTCCCCTATACCCGCGCGACGGCGAAGGATGCGGGCTGGCAATGGCGCATCCCGCTCCAGCACCGCACGGGCAACGGCCATGTCTATTCCTCCGGCTTCACCACCGACGATGCCGCCGCCGACACGCTGCTGGCGGGGCTCGACACCAAGGCGCTGGGCGATCCGCGCCCGATCCGCTTCACCACCGGACGGCGCGAGGCGTTCTGGGCGCATAATTGCGCCGCGATCGGCCTGTCGAGCGGGTTCCTCGAGCCGCTGGAATCGACCTCGATCCACCTGATCCAGTCGCATGTCAGCCGGCTGATCCAGCTCTTCCCGCGCGCCGGCGATGCCGCCACGATGCGCGAGGAATACAACCGTCGCTGCGCGGCCGAGTTCGCGCAGATCCGCGATTTCCTGATCCTCCACTACCACCGCACCGACCGCGAGGATTCCGAGTTCTGGCGCTATTGCCGCAATATGGAGGTGCCCGAGACCCTGACCCACAAGCTCGCCCTGTTCGCCGCCTCGGGCCGCGTGGGGCGCGATGTGGACGATCTGTTCCGCGATGCGAGCTGGGTGCAGGTGATGCTGGGTCAGGGGATCACGCCTGCCGATTACGATCCGATGGCCGATCAGGTCGCCCCGGCGCAGCTCACCGAGTTCCTCGCCAATCTCCGGACGCTGATCGGCCGTGCGGTGGGCAGCCTGCCGACCCACGAGGATTATCTGCGCCGGCACTGTCCGGTCGACGAGCGCCTGCTCGCCGCCGCCTGAGCCGCCCCCGCAGTTGCGCACGAAAAAGGGCGGCGCAGTTGCCTGCACCGCCCTTTTTGAAAAGCCCTGAGGCCAGCCGGATTACTTCGACTGGGCTTCCAGATAGGCCACGAGGTCGGCGCGCTTCTGCGCGTCCTTGACGCCCGGGAAGGCCATCTTGGTGCCGGGCATGAAGCCCTTCGGGTTTTCGAGGTACTTGAACAGCACGTCGGAGGTCCAGGTCACGCCGCTGGCCTTGTTGGCGTCCGAATAGGCGAAGCCCGGGACCGAGCCCGACTTGCGGCCGACGATCTTGTGCAGCGACGGGCCGACGCGGTTCACGCCTTCGTCGAACACGTGGCAGGTGCGGCACGCGGCGAAGACCTTCTCGCCCGCAGCGGCATCGCCGGTGAAGCTGGCGTATTCGACAGCGCCGCCGGCCGGAGCGGCCGCAGCAGCGGTTTCGGTGGCAGCCGGGGTTTCGGCCGGAGCGGCCGCTTCGGTGGCTGCCGGAGCCTCGGCTTCTTCAGCCTTCTTGCCGCCGCAAGCCGAAAGGGTGGCGAGTGCCGCCAGCGCAGCAGCGCCCATCAGGAAATTACGCTTCATAGTCGTTTGTCCTCTGAACAACTTGTTCCTCCCGCATCCCAGCGGGCCATAACCGAGATTCTCGGGCATGGAAAGCGGGACTTAACGCGTGTTTGCGCCCCTCTCCCCAGTATCCCCAGCGTCCCAACGCACGGCCTGCGACAGGGTTCCGGCGGGCTTGCGGAAAGATTGCCAAGAGCGGATCGGGCGCTATGTTCGCGGCCATGAAAAACCTGCCCTGGCACTCCAAGCTCGTCCTCGCCCTTGCCGCGTTCCTCCCGGTCTATTTCATCATCGCCGCGCTCGGCACGAAGCTGGGCGTGTGGGACTGGAAATTCGGTCTCGGGGTGCTGACGATCGGCGGCGGGCCGTTGCTGCTGGGCGCGCTGGCGCTGGCGGGCCTTGTCTCGCTGGTGCTGGCTGGTGCGAGAAAGCCGCGCCGCACCGGCGTTCTGGCAATCGCACTGATCGCGCTGCTCGGCGCAGGGCTCGCCTTCGGAAAGATGGCGGGGATGAAAGCGACAGCAGCCGAGAACCCGATCCACGACATCGCCACAGACACCGCCAATCCGCCGGCTTTCTCGCAATCGACGCTCGATGCGCGCGCGGCCGCGAAGGCCAACCCGCTCAGCGACTACCAGACCCCGCTCGGCCAGCTCGAACTCTACAAGGCGCGCGCCTCCAAGGAGCTGGCGGTCAAGAGCCACGCGCAGATCATCACCGGCATGGAAGGCCGCCCGGCCCCGCTGCCGCTCGGCGGGGCGAGCCGCGAGACCGGCGTGGCGGCGGTCGCGGCAGCGATGGCGGAAATGGGTCTCATGGACATCCGTCAGGACCCCGCCTCCGGCACGGTCGAGGGCGTCGCCGAGACCTTCTGGTTCGGCTTCAAGGATGATGTCGTCGCCCGCGTCGGGGACAGCCAGATCGATTTCCGCTCGGTCAGCCGGGTCGGGATCAGCGACCTCGGTGCCAACACCGCGCGGATCAAGGACCTGCGCGCCCGCACCGAAGCCAAGCTCGGAACGGCGGCGCGCTAGCATTCAGGACAGCAACCCGCTCGGGCTGAGCTTGTCGAAGCCCTGCCCTTTCTGCTGTCAGGTGCACAAAAGAAAAAGTGCGGCCCTTCGACAGGCTCAGGGCGAACGGATGGAAAGAACGGGCGGCGCGCTAGTCGCGGAAGGCTGACACCGCCATTGCGCTGCGCTGGAACACGGTGAGCGCGCAGAGCCCCGCATAGGCATAGGCGATTGCGCCGAACCACGCCGGGGCGAGGCACATGGCGATGAACACGGCGATGGTCTCGGCCCCCTCGGCGAGGCCGGTGGAGTAGAAGAAGCTCTTGCGGCCGTGCGCCTCGGTGGTCGCGCCGCGCTTGGCCGCGATGACGGCAAAGGCGAGGAAGCTCACCCCCGTCAGCACGAAACTGGCCACCAGCACCAGCGCGGGGAGCGTGTTGACGGGCGCGAGGATGCCGAAGGCGAGCGGAATGCTGACATAGAAGGCGAAGTCCGCGACAATGTCGAAATAGCCGCCCAGATCGCTCGGGCCGCGCACCCGTGCCACCGCGCCGTCGAGGCCGTCCGCCAGCCGGTTGGCGAGGATCAGGGCGAGGCCCCAGCCAAGGTGGCCTGCGGCAATGGCGCCAGCGCCCCCGAGGCCGAGCGCAAGGCCGGTGAAGGTGAGAGCATTGGCGCTCAGGCCAAGGCGCGCGAGCATGGCTCCGAGGCGGTTCAAGGGCGGGTCGATCAGCGGGCGGAGGCGGGCGTCAAGCATGGCTCCACCTTCCCTGTCCCGGGCCTGACCAGGGACCCGGCTTCCTGCTGCAACCAGTGTCGCGGAGAAAAGCAGCGGGACCCCGGGTCAAGCCCGGGGCGGGGAATAACAGGGCCCTCCCGCTCACCACGTCACCAGCCCGATCCACGCCCCCGTCATCGCGCTGGCGAGGTTGCCGCTGATCCAGCTCTTCATTCCCAGCCCCGCCGCCTCGGCGCGGCGTTCGGGGCAGAGCGTGCCGATGGTCGAGACCAGCAGGCCAACGCTCGCCAGATTGGCGACGCCGCACAGGGCATAGGTGACGATCAGCAGGCTCCTCGGCCCCAACGTCCCTGCCGGCAGCGCGGCGAGTTCGAGATAGGCGACATATTCGTTGAGCACCGCCTTGGTCCCCATCAAGCCGCCCGCCGCCTGCGCCTCGCCCCAGGGCACGCCGATCAGCCACATCAGCGGGGCCACCGCCCAGCCCATCAGCCGCTTGAGACTGAGCGGCGCGCCGTCGACAAAGGGCAGCGCGGCGAGCATCCCGTCGACCAGCGCGACGAGCGCGAAGACGGTGATGATCACGGCGATCACGCTGAGGAAGAGTTGCAGGCCGTCCGCCGTCCCCCGGGTGATCGCATCGATGCCGGAATCGTAGCTGAGGCCCGGGTCCTCCTTCTCGATCCCGGTCACGGCGTCCTCGGCGGTGGGCGGCACCATCAGGCGGGCAAGCAGCAGCGCGGCGGGAATGGAGACCAGCGAGGCGGCGATGAGGTGGCCGACCGCATCCGGCACCACGGCGCGCAGGGTCGTCGCATAGAGCACCAGCAACGCGCCGCTGATCGTCGCCATCGCCAGCACCATGAGCTGGAACAGTTCCGAGCGGCTGACGCGGGCGAAATAGGCGCGGGTCACGAGCGGGGTCTCGACCACCCCGAGGAACAGCGCCGAGCCGCCCGCCAGCCCGACGACGCCGCTCACCCCGAGGCTGCGGCGCAGCAGGAAGCTGAGGCCGTTCACCAGCCAGCGCAGCACGCCCCAATGCCACAGCAGGGCCGACAGCGCCGAGAACACGATCACCAGCGGCAGGATCTGGAAGGCGATCACCAGCGGTGGCTGCGCGCCTTCCTTGAGGACGAAGGGCAGCTCCGCCCCGCCGAGATAGCCGAACATATAGCCCGAGCCCTTGAGCGTCGCCGCCTCGATCGCGCTCACGGCATGATTGACGAGGCCGACCGCCTCCCACACCAGCGGCACGCGCACGATCAGCACCGCGAGCAAGCCTTGCAGCGCCAGCGCGCCCGCGATCCAGCGCCAGCCGGGCAAGGCGCGGCGGTTTTCGGAACAGGCCCATGCAAGGCCCATCAGCACCGCGATGCCGATAACTCCGCGCAACTGGTCGAACAGCTCCATCCCGCTCACCCCCGCCGCCATGCGTGGTAGCGTTCGACCCACTTGAGCAGCCCTTCGGGCTTGTGCGCCTTCTTCCAGTTGCCTGCGGCAAACTTGTTGGCCTCGACCATCGTCGGGTAGGCGTGGATCGTGCCGAGGATCTTGTTGAGACCAATCCCGTGCTTCATCGCCAGCACATATTCGGCCAGCAATTCGCCCGCCTGCGCGCCGACAATCGTCGCGCCCAGCACCTTGTCCTTCCCGCCCGCAGGGGTGAGTACCTTGACGAAGCCGCGCGTCTCGCTCTCGGCAATGGCGCGGTCGAGATCGTCCAGTTCATAGCGCGTCACCTCGACCGCGATGCCCTGCTCTGCCGCCTCGCGTTCGTTCAAACCGACGCGGGCGACTTCGGGATCGAGGAAAGTGACCGCCGGGATGACGCGGTAATCGGCCTTGAACTTGCGGAACGTGCCGAACAGCGCGTTGACGCTCGCATACCATGCCTGATGGCTGGCGGTGTGCGTGAACTGGTAGGGTCCGGCAACGTCGCCTGCGGCAAAGATGTTCGGGAATCTGGTGGCGAGGAATTCGTCGGTGGTGACAGTCGCGGCGGTATCCACGCCGATCGCCTCCAGCCCGAAGCCGGTCAGCCGCGCCTTGCGGCCGACAGCGACGATCAGGGCATCGAAGGGGATGCGGACCTCGTCGCCGCCATTCTCGGCGACCAGCACCTTGCCCTCGATCCGCACCGCCTTGTGGCCGGTGAGCACGCGCACCCCGTCGGCCTCCAGCACCTCGCGGGCGAGCGCCGCGACATCGGCATCCTCACGGCCCAGCAGCGCATCGGCCATCTCCACCTGAACCACTTTCGAGCCGAGCCGCGCAAGTGCCTGAGAGAGTTCGCAACCGATCGGCCCGCCGCCCAGCACGGCAACCCGCGCGGGCGCTGCGTCCATGTCGGCGAAAGCCTCCCACATGGTCTCGCTGGTGAGATAGCCGCTCTGCTCGATCCCGGGGATGGGCGGCACCACCGGCTCCGCGCCCGAGGCGATGATGATCGAGCGGGTGGTGAGGCGCTGCGTGCCGCCGTGATTGAGAGCGATCTCGACCGTCCAGGGGTCGATGATCGTCGCATAGCCCTTGACCACATCGACCCCGAGGCCGGTGTAGCGTTCAACGCTGTCATGCGGCTCGATCGCCTTGATCGCCGCCATCACCCGGGCGATCACCTGCCTGAAGGGCACCTGCGGCTCGGCGGGGCTGAGGCCATACTTGCCGGCGTGGCGCATCATGGCCGCCACCTTGGCGCTCTTGATCAGCGCCTTCGAGGGCACGCAGCCGGTGTTGAGGCAATCGCCGCCCATCTCGCGCGCCTCGACCAGCGTCACCATGGCCTTGACCGTCGCGGCGATATAGGCCGAGACCAGCCCGGCCGCGCCCGCGCCGATCACCACCAGATTGCGGTCGAAGGTCTTGGGGCGGGTGAAGCCGGCATAGACCTTGCGGCGTTGCAGCGCGCCGATGATGCCCTTCGCGATCCACGGCACGATCCCGAGCAGCACGAAGCTCCCCAGCACCGCCGGCGAGGCGATGCCGGCAAGGCTGTCGATCCGCGCCAGTTGCGTCCCCGCGTTCACATAGACCACCGTGCCGAGCAGCATCCCGATCTGGCTCACCCAGGCAAAGGTGAGCGTGCGGATGCGGGTCAGGCCCATCACCAGATTGACCATGAAGAAGGGGAAGACCGGGATCATCCGCAGCGAGAACAGGTAGAACGCCCCGTCCCGCTCCAGCCCGGCATTGATCGCCTTCAGCCGCTCGCCGAAGCGCGCCTCGACGCTGTCGCGCAGCACATGGCGCGAGGACAGGAAGGCGAGCGTCGCCCCGATGGTCGAGGCGAAGGAGACGATCACTGTCCCCTCGATCACGCCGAACAGCGCGCCTGCCGCCAGTGTCAGCACCGCAGCCCCCGGGAAGGAGGCCGCCGTGACGATCACATAGGTGATGAAGAACCCGGCGATCACCGCAAGCGGGTTTTCCTGCTGGATCGCCGCGACCTCGACGGCGAGCGCCTTGATCCCGTCAAGCGTCAGATATTGACCCAGCCCGAAGGCGAAATAGGCGGCGACGAGCGCGGCCAGAACGGCGAGAATGGCAAGCTTCTTCACGAGCGGAATGGACCCCTTTGCGCGGCATCGGCAATTGGTGCCGGATGGTTACTGCCTCGCCGCCAGGGCAGCGTATTGCGCGATCCACGCTTTGTCGATGCGGTGCTTGAGCGCAAGCACCCAGGCCCCTTGCGCGCTCCACGGCCCGTAGCTGGCAATCGCCGATCCGTCGCCGGTGTTGACGAGATAGAGGCTGTGGCGGCGCGGGCGATATGCGGCCCGGGGTGCCTTCCCCGCCAGCACGGCGCGCAGATTGGCGGCGAGCACGGGTCCGGCGAAGACCGCGTGCACGCCGGAACGGGCGAGCGGCCGATAGGTGCGCGCGGCGATGTCTCCGGCAGCGAAGATGTGGGGGTGCGATGGCGAACGCTGCTGCGCGTCGACGGCAAGGAATCCCGCCGCATCGGTGGCGATACCGCTCGCCCGCACCCAGCCCGGCGCGGCGCTGCCGGTCGCCGCGATCACGAGGTCGGCAGGCTCGAGCGATTGCGCCCCCGCCTTGAACACGCCGCCTTCTTGGGACAGGTCCGAGGCCATCACCGCGATCCCCTGCCGCGCCAGTGCGCCAGCCACGCGCCGCCTTGCGCCAGCCGAGAAGCCGGGGAGCAGCCCGCTTGCGCCGGTCACCAGCGTCACCGGCGGGCGCGTTCCGGCTCCGGCTCCGGCAAGGTTGCGAATGCCGAAAGCGATCTCGACGCCCCCTGCCCCGCCCCCGACGACGAGGACATGGCCGAGCGGGTCTCCCGCGGCCCGGATCGCTGCGAGGCGCGCGACGAAGCCGCCGATCGGGCGCACCTCGACCAGTCGCGCATCGGGTCCGATCACATCCCCGCCGCGCGGCTCTCCGCCGGTGTCGAAGGAGGCGAAATCGAAGGACATCCGCGTGCCGCCGGCGGTGGTCACGATGTGGGCGGCAGGATCGAGCGCGGCGCAGCGGTCCAGCACCAGCTCCGCCCCCGCCCGGGCGGCCAGCGCCGCCAGATCGACCAGACCATCGGCCTCGCCGTGCTGCCCCGCGAGCCAGCCGGGCACCATGCCGGAATAGCGCAAGGCAGGCTCGGGCGTCAGCAGCACGCCGCGCGCGCCTGCGGGAATACCCTTGCGCGCCCAGTCGGCCAGCACCGCGACATGGGAATGGCCGCCGCCGACCAGCAATATCGTTGCAGTGCGATCCGCTGAATTCTGCTTGAAACGGCTCATTACCCGCGCATCATCGCCCGCGGTTCATCTGGCCGCAAGCTTTGCTCGCTATCGGCCTTCACGATACTTTATTACCTCTTATTATTCTCCGGAACTCGTATCTTCGCGTTTTTGCAGCTATTATTCGGAGCGGAACCGGCAAGGTTCTGGACCATTGATCGCTTGCGGTGCGCGAAAGTTGCAATAGAGGCAGAACGTGGGGCCGCCCTCCCGGCCCCGGGGGCGCCGCATGGCATGACACGGGTTTCGCAACGGAAAGGCTGACATGGCAGGGGAAGGCCAGAGTTACGGCTCGCAAATCTCGCTGGTGAAGTTCTTCAGGATCTTCTTCGACATCCTGAAGCCCGAGGCGAATTTCTACTGGCTCGCTGCCGTCTACGGCATCGGCATCAGCCTTCTTTCGCTGGCGACACCGATCTCGGTGCAGATGCTGATCAACACCATCGCCAACACCGCGCTGACGGGGCCGCTGGTGATGCTGGCGCTGACGCTGCTCGGGCTGATGGTGCTCTCGGTGCTGCTCTACGCCTTGCGCGTCCACCTGATGGAGATCTTCGCGCGCCGCTTCCATGCCCGCATGGTCGCCGAGATCGCGCTGATCGCGGTCTATGCCCAGAACCCCTTCTTCAACGACGCCAAGAAGGGCGCGCTGTTCAACCGCTATTTCGACGTGGTCTATGTCCAGACCGCAATCCCGATCCTGATGATCGGCGGCTTCACCACCTTGTTGCAGATCGCGGTCGGCTTCGTGCTGGTGAGCCTCTACCACCCCTATTTCCTCGGCTTCACGCTGGTGATGATCGCGCTGATCTGGGCGATCTGGCTGCTGTGGGGCACCCGCGCGCTGCGCACCGCGGTCGATGTCAGCCACGCCAAGCACGCCACCGCCGCCTGGCTCGAACTGATCGGCAGCTCGAACGGCTTCTTCAAGTCGCAGCGCCGCATCGACTACGCGCTCGACCGGACCGACGATTTCACCCGCAGCTACATCAACGAGCGGCGGCGCCACTTCCGCCACATGTTCTCGCAGACGGTCTCCTTCCTGCTGACCTATGCCGGGGCGAGCGCGGCGCTGCTCGGGCTGGGCGGGTGGCTGGTGGTGCAGAACGAGCTGACGCTCGGTCAGCTGGTCGCCGCCGAACTGGTGCTGTCGGCCGCCTTCGTCGGCGTCTCGCAGCTCGGCAGCTACCTCGGCTATTTCTACGACCTCTTCGCCGCGGTCGAGGAGATCTCGCAGTTCTACGATGTCGAGCAGGAACAGCCCAAGGGCGCCGATCCCTTCGACCGGCCCGACCACACCATCGTGATGAAGGCCGTCCGGGGCCGCGCGCGCAACGAGGAAGCGCAGTTCGATCTCGAAATCCCGAGCGGCTCGATCATCATGGCCGCCGCCAGCCATCACGGGGTGCAGCGCCTGTTCACCAACCTGCTCAAGATGCACGTCCTGCCGCAGGGCGGGATCGCGACGCTGGGCGGCATCGACATGAAGGCGATCGAGGCGCACCACCTGCGCAAGAACGTCCATGTGCTCGACCGCCCGAGCATCGTCGAGATGACGATCCGTGACTATCTCGCGCTCTCCTGCCCCGAGACCGCCCCGCACCGGATGCTCGGCGCGCTCGAAACCGTGGGGCTGGGCAGCACCATCGCCACGCTGGAGAAGGGCCTCGACACGCCGCTGGCCTCGACCGGCTATCCGCTCTCGGCGGTGGAGTTGCAGCAGCTGAAGCTCGCCAATGCGCTGCTCGAGCGCCCGCGCATCCTCGTCTTGAGCCGCCTGTTCGACCTGCTCGACCCCGAGCCGATCGAGCGCGCCGTGGCCGAATTGCGGGCGCAGGCCTACACCACCGTGATCTACTTCTCGAACCGCCGCATCGACCTCGGCTTCGACCGCTTCCTCTATCTCGAGGCCGACCGCCAGCGGACCTTCACCAGCTTCGAGGAATTCACCGCCGCCACCGGCGCCGCCAAGGGAGGAGCCTGATCATGGCCACGCTCAAGGAAGACATGGCGCACTTCACCACGCTCGCCTCGATCAAGGTGCCGCGGGTGATGCGGGCGGTGTTCCTGATGATCCTCGCCTCGGTCGTCATCACCGTCGCCTTTCTGATCTACGTCCCCTGGGTGCAGACCACCTCGGGTTCGGGCGTGGTGACGACGCTAAGCCCCAACGAGCGCAAGCAGGACATCAACGCGCTGGTGCCGGGCCGGATCGAGGAATGGTATGTGCGCGACGGCAGCTCGGTGAAGAAGGGCGATCCGATCGTCCGCATCGCCGATATCGACCCCAACCTGATCCAGCGCCTTCAGGCCGAACGCACCCAGATCGAGCTGCAACTGCGGGCGGCGCAAGGCGCGCTCGCCACCGCGGAGATCGACGTGCGCCGCTCGCGCGAGCTGTTCGAGGCGGGTCTGGCCGCACGGCGCGACTATGAACTGGCGCAGATCAAGGTCGAGGACCTGCGCGGCAAGGTCGCCGCTGCCGAGGCCGATCTCAACCGCGCCGATGTCAACATCTCGCGCCAGTCGGAACAGATCGTGCGTGCCCCGCGTGACGGCTTCATCCAGAGCCTCAACGCGGGCGATGCGGCGACCTTCATCAAGGCGGGCGACGTGCTGGCGACCTTCGTGCCCGACAATGCCGTGCGCGTGATCGAGATCTTCATCGACGGGCGCGATGTCGCGCTGGTGCGGCCGGGCGACCAGACCCGCATCCAGTTCGAAGGCTGGCCCGCGGTGCAGTTTTCCGGCTGGCCTTCGGTCGCGGTCGGCACCTTCGGCGGCCGCGTGATCGCGGTCGACCGCTCGGCGCAGGTCGATGGCCGCTTCCGCGTGCTGATCGCGGAGGAAAAGCTCGACGGCTATGGCTGGCCCGAGGAACGCTACGTCCGCTTCGGCGCGGCGGTGCAGGCCTGGGTGCTGCTCGAGACCGTGCCGGTGGGCTACGAATTGTGGCGCCAGCTCAACAACTTCCCCCCGCAGCTTCCCACCTCGCAGAGCAACGGGACGACCAAGGCGCAATGATGCGAAGGCCCGCTCTCCTGCGCGCGGCAGCGATGCTGGGCGGCGCGCTGGCGCTGGCAGGCGCGGCGGCGCCGCCCGCGCTCGCGCAGGATATCATCCCCAATGCCGAGCCGCTCGACACCGCGCTCAGGACCGGCCCGCTGCTGCCCGGGGAGGTGCTGCGCTCTTCGGCGCTGACCTTCCCCTCGATCCTCGAGGCCTTCGAGCGCGAGGCCGCCGCCCGCGCCGACCAGCTCGCCGCGGACGGCGCCTTCGACCTGATGCTCAAGGGCGAGTATTACGACCGCCTCAGCGGCTTCTATTCGGGCGGCTTCGGCAAGGTCGAGGCGCGGCAGCCCTTGCAGCCCTATGGCGCGGAGGTGTTCGGCTCCTACCGCGTCTCGGACGGTAACTTCCCGACCTACGAGAACTACAATTACACCAACAACCTCGGCGAGGTGAAAGTCGGCGCGCTGTTCTCGCTGCTGCGCAACCGCGAGATCGACAGCCGCCGCTTCGCGATCGAGGACACGCGCCTTGCCGCCGCCCAGGTGCAGCTCGATGTGATGCTGGTGCGCCTCAACGTCCAGCACGAGGCGCTGCGCGCCTATTGGCGCTGGGTCGCGGCAGGCGAGGAGATCCGCGTCTTCGAGGAACTGCTCGAGATCGCCGAGGCGCGTCAGGTCGGCCTTGCGCGCGAAGTCGGTGAAGGCGCGCGCGCGCGGATCGCGCTGACCGAGAACGAACAGAACCTGCTCCGCCGCCGCACCCTGCTCGAACAGGCGCGGCGCGATTTCCTCACCGCTTCGAACTCGCTCGGTTTCTATCTGCGCGGCAGCGACGGGGAGATGGTGATCCCGACCCGCGAGATGCTGCCCGATCTGGCGCAGATGAAGGCCGTGCCCCGCCCCGAAGCGCTCGCCGCCACACCGACCAGCGAGGTGATCCGGTCACGCCCCGAGCTCCAGACCTTCAAGCTCGCGCTCGAGCGCGCCACCAACCGGGTCGCACTGCGCCGGAACGACCTGCAACCCTCGCTCAATGCCTCGGTCGAGCTGTCGCGGGATTTCGGCCAGATCGGGCCGGGCGGGCCGGGGTTCGATTCAACCGATACCGTGGTGGGCCTGACGTTCAGCGTGCCACTCCAGCGCCGCACGGCACGCGGCGCGGTGCAGCGCGCAGAGGCCGAACTGCGCGAGACCGAGCTGCGCCAGCGCCGCATCGCCGACCAGATCACCACCGATGTCAGCAACATCCTCGCCAATCTCGGCGCGGCGATCCGGCTCGCCGATCTGGCCGATGCCGAGGTCAAGCAGGCCAGCCAGATGGTGCAGGCCGAGCGCACCCGCTTCCGCCTCGGCGCGGGCGACTTCTTCTTCGTCAACGCGCGCGAGGAGGCCGCGGCCAACGCCCAGATCGGCGCGATCCGCGCGCAGCTCGCCGGGCGCTTGGCCGAGGCGAGCTACAACGCGGCGACGATGAACCTTACTGCGCTGGGGCTGGAGTAGGCGCAGGCTCGGGGAGAGCGGCGGCAGCGGCTGCTGCCTCGGCCTCGGCCTTCGCCCTGGCTTCGGCCTGCCCGACGAGATCGATCGGCACATCGCGGTCATAGGCCAGCACGCCGGGCACCGGCGGCATCCGCCCGACCAGCGCGTTGAGGATATTGTTGCGCTTGCCCGCCGCGCGCAGATCGGCCTTCACGACATTATACCTCGCGAGCGATTCCGGCGCGCTCCAGTCGGTCGGCCTGGCCGGACGATCGGGCAGCAGCTCGCGCATCACGGTCGCCGCCTCGAGCGCCTTGCGATCGGCCCAGCCCTGGCTGAGGAAATCGCCGAGCGAGGTAATCTGCCCCGCCTTGGCCTCGAATTTGACCGAACCCATGCAGTAGCAGGTCCCGCCCACCGGCATCCCGGGCAGATAGATCATCGGCCCGAAATAGGTGTATTCGCCCGGCTCCACCTCGATCAGATAGCTGAAGCTCTTGTCCGGCGCGTCGGTCTTGTCGAACACGAATTGCGGCCCGAATGCGACGATCATCCTGAGGTCGATCGCAGGGATCGAGAAGGTCTGCTCGGTCGGCTCCTCGGGCTTGTTCTTGGGCGGACGGCCAGCTTGCTTGGCCGCGTTATAGCGGGCGAGCTGCTTGGGATAATCCTCCTTCGCCTCGGCGAATTCCTCGCGCCACTTGGCCTCGTAATTCGCGATTTCCTCCGGCCCCGGGGTCTTCAGGAACACCCCGTTGGTGCGGTTCTGCGGGCTGCGGATGAAGATATAGGCCTTGGCCGGATCGATCGTCGCCTTGCCCGAAACGAGGCTTTTCAGCTCGACCGCCTTGTATTCGGCGACATCGGGCTTGAGCTTCTCTGCGGCGGCGGGGCCGGCCAGCGTGAGCGCCAGCGCGCCCGCGATCAGGGTGGCAATGCGCTTCATGGTTCGAGCACCTCGTATTGCGGTTTGGGGCCGGAGGCGACACGCGCCTGCTTGAGGAGAGCGGCCTTGCGGTCCTCGGCGTTCTCGCGGCTCAGCCCTTCCTCGAAGTGGAACTTCTGCCACAGGTCCTTCTCGAGGCCGTAGCGGTCATAGCCCTTGTAGAACATGCAGTTACGCAGGTTGATGCGCTTGATCCGGCGGCGTTCGGCGCTGCCGAAGATCGCGTCGGCCATCAGCCCGCCGATTGCGCCGCCGATCCCGCCTGCCAGCGCGCCATATTGCGACATGGCCGAGGCGATCGCCGCGTCATTGGCGCCCATGTAGAAATTGATCCCGCTCGCAAGCGAATCGCATTCGATGATGTCGGCATAGGCGCGGCTGAAATCCGTGCCTTGGCGGTGGAAGAAGAAATACTTGTCGAAGTCCTGCGCCATGACAGGGTCGGGCGTATAGGCGATGTCGGGCATCGCCACGGCCTCGATTTCGGCAGCGGTGAAGACCTTCATCTCCGGCTCGGTCTTGATCGCCTGCGCCTGCACTGCCGCCGGCATCAGCGCCAGCGCAGCCAAGGCTGCGGCACGCAGCAATTTCATGAGATGCCCCCTGAACTCTTGTCTGCATCAACTGGCAGGCACAACGCGGAGCGACAAGCGGGCGCTTGCGGCGCGCTCTAGATTTTCCCCCGCAGCGCCTGATAGGCCGCCGCCGAGACCGTGTTGGCGAGGTTCAGCGAGCGGATCACCCCGGAGCGCATCGGAAGCTTGAACAGGCGGTCGGGGTGGCGCTCGATCACGCTCGCCGGGATGCCCTTCGTCTCCTGTCCGAAGACAAGGAAGGCGTCCTCGGGATAGTCCGGCTCGTAGAACGAGCGCGCGCCGAATTCCTCGAACAGGAACAGCTGTTCGGGTCGCGGGGCACGCGCTTCGAGGAAGGCATCCCAGCTCGCATATTCGGTGAGCCGCACATGCGGCCAGTAATCGAGGCCCGAACGCTTCACCCGCTTGTCCGAAATCTCGAAACCCAGCGGGTGGATCAGGATCAGCTCCATATCCAGCGCCACACAGGTGCGCCCCACCGCCCCGGTGTTGCCGGGAATTTCGGGCTGGACTAGGACGATCGCGGTCACCGGCGCGAGGCCCACGCGCTGCGCTGGCTCAGCCCAGCTTGCCCTTGAGGAGCTGGTTCACGAGCTGCGGGTTGGCCTTGCCCTGCATCGCCTTCATCGTCTGGCCGACGAAGAAGCCGAACAGCGCTTCCTTGCCGGCGCGGTATTGTTCGACCTTGTCGGCGTTGGCGGCGATGATCGCATCGACCGCGGCTTCGATGGCGCCGGTGTCGGAGACCTGCTTCAGCCCCTCGGCCTCCGCGATTTCAGCGGGATCGCGGCCGGTCTTGAGGACGATCTCGAAGATCTCCTTGGCCTGTCCGCCCGAAATCTCGGCCTTGTCGGCCATCGCGAGGATCGCGGCCTGCGCCGCCGCCGTGGCGTTGGCGAGGTCAGCCTCGTCGCCGAGCGCCTTGATCACGCCCGGCGCGACCGAGAGCGACCAGTTGGCGACCTGCGTTGCCACTGCATCCTCGCCCTTGCCCGTCACCTTGGCGGTTTCGGCGAGCAGCGTCTCGAACCGCGCGAAGGTCTCGACCTCGGCGGTCAGTTCGCGGGCGTTGTAGGGCGTGAGGCCCAGCACCTCGACATAGCGCTTGCGCTTGGCATCGGGCAGTTCCGGCAAGCTGGCGCGGCATTCGGCGAGGAAATCCTCCTCCAGCACCAGCGGCAGCAGGTCGGGATCGGGGAAGTAGCGATAGTCGTGCGCGTCTTCCTTCGAGCGCATCGTGCGGGTCGTGCCCGTGCCCGGGTCGAACAGGCGCGTCTCCTGCACCACCGTGCCGCCCGCCTCCAGCACATCGACCTGGCGCAGCGCCTCGTGCTCGATCGCCTGCATGACGAAGCGCACCGAGTTGACGTTCTTGGTCTCGGTGCGGGTGCCGAAGGGCTCGCCCGCCTTGCGGACGGAGACGTTCACATCCGCGCGCATCGAGCCTTCTTCCATGTTTCCATCGCACGAGCCGACATAGCGCAGGATCGCGCGCAGCTTTCTGAGGTAAGCCCCTGCTTCGGCCGGCGAACGCATGTCGGGCTTGGAGACGATCTCCATCAGCGCCACGCCCGAGCGGTTCAAGTCGACATAGGACATGGTCGGGTGCTGATCGTGCATCAGCTTGCCCGCGTCCTGCTCGACATGGATGCGCTCGATCCCGATCACCTTGTCGGCTTCGATCCCCGCCTTCTCGTCCGCCTCGATCAGCAGCGAGCCTTCGCCCACAAGCGGATGATAGAGCTGGCTGATCTGGTAGCCCTGCGGCAGGTCGGCATAGAAGTAGTTCTTGCGGTCGAACCGGCTCCACGCATTGATCTGCGCCTCGATCGCCATGCCGGTGCGCACCGCCTGCCGGATGCACTCGCGGTTCGGCACGGGCAGCATCCCCGGCATCGCGGCATCGACGAGGCTCACTTGAGCGTTCGGCTCGGCCCCGAAGGCGGTCGCGGCGCCGCTGAACAGCTTGGCGTTGGAGGTGACCTGCGCGTGGACTTCAAGGCCGATCACGACCTCCCACTCGCCCGTGGCACCCTGGATGCGGTAGTTGCTCATTGCTCGTCCTTGTCCTCGATCACCTTGCCATCCGGCCCGAAGCGCATTTCGCCGTGATCGACGTTTTTCCTGATCCAGTTGGCGACCATGAAGGTCACCGGCACCGCCAGCGCGATCGCGATTCCGGCGATCGTGAGCGGCGTATCGGCGATCACCACCACTTCTCCGGCTTCGCGGTGAAGGCGGCGCGCTGCTGGATGGCGAGGCCGGCATTCAGCACGCCCTGTTCGTCGAACGGGCGGCCCACGAGTTGCAGGCCGAGCGGCAGCCCGTCGGCGTTGATCGTTGCGGGGACGCTCATCGCGGGCAGGCCGGCGAGCGAGGCGGGGACCGCGAAAACGTCGTTGAGATACATCGTCAGCGGGTCTTCGTTCATCGAACCCAAGGGGAAGCTCGCGGTCGGCGTGGTCGGAGCGAGGATCACGTCGCACTGTTCGAAGGCCAGCGCGAAGTCGCGGGCGACCAGCGCGCGGATCTTCTGGGCCTGCGTGTAATAGGCGTCGTAGAAGCCGGCCGAGAGCACATAGGTGCCGATCAGGATGCGGCGCTTGACCTCGTCGCCGAAACCGGCGGCGCGGGTGGCGGCATACATGTCTTGCAGGCCCACACCATCGGGCAGGTCGCGAAGGCCATAGCGCACGCCGTCATAGCGGGCGAGGTTCGAGGACGCCTCGGCAGGGGCGACGATGTAATAGGCGGGCAGCGCATATTTGGTGTGCGGCAGCGAGACGTCGACGATCTCGGCGCCCGCGTCCTTCAGCCACGCCTTGCCCTGCTCCCACGAATCGAGGATCGCCTGATCGGTGCCCTCCATGCGGTATTCGCGCGGGATGCCGACCTTCTTGCCGCGCAGGTCCGCGTTGAGCGCCGCTTCCCAGTCGGGCACGTCCATCTGAAGGCTGGTCGCGTCCTTGGGATCGAAGCCCGCCATCGCGCCGAGCATGATCGCGCAATCCTCGACCGAGCGCGCCATCGGCCCGGCCTGATCGAGGCTGGAGGCGAAGGCGACCACGCCCCAGCGCGAGCAGCGGCCATAGGTCGGCTTGATCCCGCAAATGCCGGTGAAGGCCGCGGGCTGGCGGATCGAGCCGCCGGTGTCGGTGCCGGTGGCGGCAGGCGCGATGTGCGCAGCGACGGCAGCGGACGAGCCACCCGAGGAGCCGCCCGGGCTCATCGCCGCGTTCGAGCCCTGCTTGCGCCACGGCGAGGTGACATTGCCGAAATAGGAGGTCTCGTTCGAGGAGCCCATCGCGAACTGGTCGAGGTTGAGCTTGCCCAGCATCCCCGCGCCCGCGTCCCACAGGTTCTGGCTGACGGTGCTTTCGTAGCGCGGGGTGAAGCCTTCGAGGATGTGGCTCGCGGCGGTGGTCTGCACGCCGTGGGTGGCGAACAGGTCCTTCATACCGATCGGCACGCCCGCCATGCGGCCGAGCGCCTTTCCAGCCGCACGCGCGGCATCGACCTTGTCGGCGGCGGCGAGCGCGTGATCGGGGGTGGTGACGATGAAGGCGTTGAGGCTCGCGGCCTCGGCCACGGCGGCGTTGAAGCTTGTCGCCACTTCACGCGCGGTGAAGTCGCCCTTGGCGACACCGTCGCGAATGTCCTTGACGCCGAGAGAGGTAAGGTCAGTCATTGTTTCCAACCGTTCGCCCTGAGCCTGTCGAAGGGCCGTCCTTCTCGAGGCGCAGGGTCAGAAAAGAAAATACGGGGAGAGGGGCCCCTCCCCTTACTCGATCACCTTGGGCACGCCGAAGAAGCCGTGCTCGGCCGCCGGGGCGTTGGCGAGCACGTCGTCGCGCCTGCCGCCGCCGGTCAGCGGGTCGGCATCGACCACGTCATCGCGCAGGCGCAGGGTGTTGGGGATCACCGCCGCCATCGGCTCGATCCCTGCGGTGTCCACCTCGCCAAGCTGCTCGACCCATTGGAGGATGCCGTTCAGTTCCGGCACCATCCGTTCAAGCTCGGCATCATCCATGCGGATGCGCGCGAGGCTGGCGATCCTGGCAACAGTTGCCTTGTCGACCGACATGAGCCGCCTGCCCCTTACTGGCCGGGAGCAGGCTGCGGAGCCGGGCCGCCAGGGCCGGCGCCCGCCGGAGCCCCGCCCTGCGCGCCGCCCATCTGGGCCTGCATCTGCTGCTGGAGGATCTGGATATTACGCTCGACCGTGGCGCGGCTGACGATGTCGACCACCTCGATCTCGAATTCGAGATCGGCATTGGCCGGGATCGGCGAGCCCGGAGGCGGGCTGGCGCCATAGGCCAGCTCGGCGGGGATGAAGATCTTGTACTTGCCGCCCTTCTGGACGTTCTTGAGGCCCTGGTAGAAGCCCGGGATCATCTGGCCTTCCTGATAGAGGAAGGGATTGCCGTCCGGGAACAGGCCCTGCACCGGGAAGGGGCTCTTCTGGGCGTCCTCGAACACAGTGCCGTCAGCGGCGAGCATGCCCTTGTACTTGACGAAGATCACCTCGCCTTCCCTGGGCGTCGGGCCGGTGCCGGCCTGCACCACATCGACATCCAGCCCCTTGGGCACGGCGGCCCAGGCGAGCCCGGCGCCGACCAGCACCGCGAGGATCACCCCGATCCACAGCTTGGTCAGCGAGCCCTGGGCGACAGGCTTGATCGGAACGCGGGTAATCTCGGTCATGGTCTGGTCCTGATGAACCGCGCAAGGGGCGCGGAAGTATGACGACAAAAAGGCGCGGAATGAAACCGCGCCCTGATGGCTGATCGGAAAGGGGGATTCAAGCGGTTCCGCTTGCGGATACACGCCTGACGACGGGATTACTTGCTCCCGTCGCGCTCCATCCGCTTGCGCTCCATCTTGCGGGCGCGGCGCACGGCAGCGGCCTTTTCGCGGGCGCGCTTTTCCGACGGCTTCTCGTAGTGGCGACGCAGCTTCATTTCGCGATAAACACCTTCGCGCTGCAGCTTCTTCTTGAGCGCGCGCAGGGCCTGATCGACATTGTTATCGCGAACCATGATTTGCATAAACGACGACTACCTCATGTCCAAACGCCAGAGCCCTGCATGATTCTGCGCAGGGATACGCGATGAATTTCCAATGAAATGCGGGCGATTCCCCGAGGGAGCCGCCCTTCAATCCGCGCCCCGATAGTCCAACACCGGCAAAATGGCAAGCCGCCAGAGTGCATTCGCGCCGCGGCAGCGATGCACCGCGCTATGCAGACCGCATCGGCCCCGCTAAAGGCCGGGTCATGGACCTCGTGATCTCTCCCTTGAAGGCAAGCCTCTATGTCGCCGCCGGCGGCGCGGCGGGCTCGGTGCTGCGCTATCATGCAGGCCGGCTCGCGAGCGATCTGGCGGGCGCGGGCAATGCCTTCCCGTGGGGGACGCTCGCGGTCAATACTGCCGGCAGTCTCCTGATGGGCGCACTGGTCGGCTGGTCGGCGCGCTCGGCCAACAGCGAGGCGGTGACCGAGACCGCGCGCCTGCTTGTGGGCGTCGGACTGCTCGGCGGCTTCACCACCTTCAGCGCCTTTTCGGCAGAGCTTGTCACCATGCTTCACCGCGGTCAGGCGGGCCTTGCGGCCGGCTATGCCGCGGCATCGCTGATCGCCGGGATGGCAGCGGTGATCGTCGGCCTCGTCGCCGCGCAGGGAGGCCCGCAATGAGCGAACAGTCCCCTTCGCCCGCCGCCGACAGCCCCGCCTCCGAGAGCAACGTGCGCCAGTTCACCGTCTCCGAGGATGACAACGGCATCCGGCTCGACCGCTGGTTCAAGCGCAATCTGCCGCAGGTCGGCTTTGCCACGGTCTCGCGCTGGGCGCGCACCGGACAGATCCGCCTCGACGGCAAGCGCGCCAAGCCCGAGGATCGCCTCGCGGCAGGGCAGACCCTGCGCGTCCCGCCGGGCGGGGAGGATGCGCCGGGCCGCAAGCCCGCAGCCCCCCGCGCCCGCGCACTCTCGCCCGAACAGATCGCCGAAGCGCGCGACATGGTGATCCGCGAGACGCCGACCGCGATCGTGCTCAACAAGCCCCCGGGCCTTGCCACGCAGGGCGGGAGCAAGACCACCAAGCATGTCGACGGGCTGCTCGATGCCTTCGTCGAGGACGAGCGCACCCCGCGCCCGCGCCTTGTCCACCGGCTCGACAAGGACACCTCGGGGGTGCTGCTGATCGCCCGCACGCCGGGCAGCGCGGCGAGCTTCTCCAAGCGCTTCGCGAGCCGCTCGGCACGGAAGGTCTACTGGGCGCTGGTGGTCGGCAATCCGCAGCTTTCCGAGGGCGTGATCGACGCGCCCCTCGCCAAGCAGCCCGGCACCGGCGGCGAGAAGATGCATATCGACGAGGAGAACGGCGCGGCGGCCAAGACCCGCTACCGCGTGGTCGACCGCGCCGGCCAGCGCGCCGCATGGGTCGAACTCGAACCGCTCACGGGCCGCACCCACCAGCTGCGCGTCCACATGGCCGCGATCGGCCACCCGATCGTGGGCGACGGCAAGTATGGCGGGCAGGATGCCTTCCTGACCGGCGCGGTCAGCCGCAAGATGCACCTCCACGCCCGCCGCCTCATCATCACCGAGCCCAAGGCGGGTGAGGGGTCGGGCGGCAAGCTCGATGTGACCGCAGAGCTCCCGCCGCACTTTGCCGCGAGCATGGAAGTGCTCGGCTTCGATCCCTCGCTCTCGGACGCGTCGCCAATGCGCGATGAAACAACCGAGAAGACCGCCGAGGAAAAGAAGCAGGCCGCCCGCCGCCACTTCAAGCAGGCGAGGAAGGAAACCCGCGCCCCGCGCCGGGCCCGCGGCGCGGCCAATGCCCAGCAGAAAGCCAAGCCGAAGGCGAAGGCGAAGCCCAAGGGCAGATCCGCGCCCAAACCCGGGAGCAAGCCCCGCAAGCCGGCCCGCTGATGCATCCCGATCCGCTCTACCGCACCGATGACCGCGCCCTGTGCGAGAGCCTGATCGACGAGATCGGCTTCGGCATGGTGTTCGCCCAGACCCCGGACGGGCCGAGGGTCGCCCACACGCCCCTCCTCACCACCAGCGGGGGCGCGGTGCAGTTCCACCTTGCGCGCGGCAACGCCCTGACGCGGCATCTGGACGGCACGACCGCGCTGGTCGTGGTCAACGGCCCGGACGCCTATGTCTCGCCGCGCTGGTATGACAACCGCGACACGGTGCCGACCTGGGATTATGTCGCGCTCGAGCTTGAAGGGCGGGTCAGGCGCATGGACGATGCGGGGCTGGAAGCCTTCCTCCACGCCGCCATCGCGAGGCACGAGGGACGGCTGGAAGGCGCCCCGTGGCAGGCGGAGGAATCCTCGGACCGGGTCTGGTCCGGCCTGTTTCGCGGCATCGCCGGCTTCGAGCTCGAGGTGCATGCGTGGCGGCCCACGCTCAAGCTCTCGCAGAACAAGACCCCCGCCGAACGCGCCCGCATCGCGCTCGGGCTGGAGACGGCCGGCCACGGCGCGCTCGCCCACCTTGTCCGCAGCCCGATAGCGGAGGGGTCGGCATGACCCGCCCCCCGGTGCGCTTGGCAGTGTTCGATTGCGACGGCACGCTCGTCGACGGGCAGGCCGATGTCTGCTGGGCGATGGAGCGCGCCTTCACCCGCGCCGGCCTACCCGCGCCCGACAATAGCGCCGTGCGCCGGATCGTCGGCCTCAGCCTGCCCGCCGCCGTCCGCAGCCTTGCACCTTCGCTGAGCGAGGAGCAGAACCGCGCCGTCACCGAATATTACCGCTCCAGCTTCCGCGCCCGGCGCGAGGAGGGACTGCTCGACGAGCCGCTTTACGAAGGCATCGCCGAGCTGCTGCGAAACCTCCACGGCGCGGGCTGGCAGCTCGCCGTTGCCACCGGCAAGTCCGACCGCGGGCTCGCCGCCTGCCTTGCGGGGCATGGCATCGCTGACCTGTTCATCTCGCTCCAGACCGCCGACCGCCACCCCTCCAAGCCCCACCCCGCCATGCTCGAGGCGGCCCTGTTCGAGGCGGGGGCCGACACCCGGCAAGCGGTGATGATCGGCGACACCAGCTTCGACATGCTGATGGCAAAGAGCATCGGCGTGGCTGCAATCGGCGTTTCATGGGGCTATCACCCCGCCGCCGAATTGCTGGCGAGCGGCGCGGGCAAGGTGGTCGGGACCGCCGCCGCGCTGGCCGCCGCGCTCGAGGAGACCCTGCCATGACCCGCTCCGACCGCGAGCTTGCCGAGACCCGCGCGCGCAACGGCTTCCTCATCATCGCCGCCGTGCGCTTCGGCGGGATCGCGATGGTGCTGCTCGGCTTTGCGATCGTGCGCGGGGTGATCGACCTGCCCTATGCCGCCGGCGCGATCATCGCGGTGGCGGGCTTCTTCGAATTCTTCTTCCTGCCGCGCTTCATTGCGCGGGCGTGGAAAGCCGGGGACGACAAGCGTCGATGATTCGCAGGTTCTACAAGGATGTGACGCTCGCGAGGCAAGCGGGAGGCTGGCAGGTGATGCTCGATGCACGCGGGATCAGGACCGTGGGCGGGGCGGCGCAGGTCCTTCCCACCGCGGCGCTGGCCGGGGCGTTGGCGGCAGAATGGCGGCGGCAGGGCGAGAAGATCGATCCGGCAAGCCTGCCCCTGCGCGACATGGCCGACTATGCCATCGACGTTGTCGCGTCCGATCCGGCAGCGGCGGCGCGCGGGCTGATCGCCTATGCCGAGACCGACACGCTGTGTTACCGCGCCGATCCGGACGAGCCGCTCCACGCTCGCCAGCAGGCCGTGTGGGAGCCGCTGCTCGCAGGGTTCGAGGCGGCGCATGGCGTCACCTTCACGCGGGTCAGCGGGGTGCTCCACCGCCCGCAGCCGCCGGCGACACTCGCCAAGCTGGAGGCGCGGCTGCTCGCGCTCGATCCCTTTGCGCTGGCAGGCGTGGAAGCCATGACCAAGCTCGCCGCCTCTCTGGTGACGGCGCTGGCCGCCCTGGATGCCCGCGGCGAGGAGGAGCCCCTCGCGCTGTGGCAGGCTGCCTGCCTTGAGGAAGAATGGCAGGCCGAACTGTGGGGCCGCGACCGGGAGGCAGAGGAACGCCGCGAACGGCGCGAGGCGGATTTCCTACGCGCCTGCGCCTTTGCGCGGCTGGCGCGTGCTTGAGAGGCAGACCGGCCGCCACGCCTGAGGCGGAAAGGATCTAGCCCCCTGCCGCCCACTCGGCGACTTCGCCCGCCACGCGGTTCGCCGCGGCATTGAGCCCTGCCCCGACCGAGCGGGCATCCGCCGTAACCCCGCTCTCGCGGGCTTCGAAGCGGCGGGTTGTAACCGTCCCGTCGCCCGCGATCCGCACCGCATCGAAGCGCACCACGGCAGAGCCGCTGGCGACATCATAGCCCATCTCGGTCAGCGTGCCGCGCAGGGTGACGGTGGCAAGGGTCGCCGTGTCGTCCCCGTCGATCACCATCGCCTGCCCGCGGGCGCGGATCGTCTCGCCGACCACGCGGCGGAACAGGCGGGCGGGCTTTTCGACCCAGAAGGCCTCTTGCAGATAGGCGAGTTCGGTCTCGCTCACCGCAACCGGCACGCGCAGCACGTCGAGCTTGGCGGGGGTATCGAAGGGCAGCACCGCGATCACGGGACGCTCGGCCCCGCTCGAGGCGCCCGGCCCGACCGGCGCGGTCGCCTGCGCGCTCAGGGTGAGCAGGCTCTCGGGCGGCTCGCCGCCAAGGCTGATGCAGCCGCCCAGCGCGAGCGCCAGCGGCAGAGCAAACAGGACAGGCCGGAGGCTCAGGGTCATCTCGTGGGTCCTCCTATTCAGGCTTGTAGTCGGGCAGCGACTTGCCGCCCACCAGCGAGCCTGCGCCTTCGCTTTCGAGCTTTTCGGTGATCGAGCGCAGCGCGCGGCTGGTCGAGCGCAAGTCCTGCAAGGTCGCCTCGGCGCTCGGCAGGGTGCTGGTGCGAAGCTGGCGCATGGCGGGGCGCGTATCCTCGAGCGTCGCCGAGAGCGAGGCGAGCGCGGCATTGGCGCTCTTGAGAGTGGCGCGCAGTTCCTGCGCCAGCGGCTCGCCTTCCTTGCCGACGAGGCCGTTGGTATTGTCGGCCAGGCGCTCGACCGCATTCAGCGTCTCGTTGAATTCTTGCATGGTGACGCGGAATTCCTTGAGGTTCTGCGTCAGCTCCGGGGTCGCCTCGGCGAGCCCGCCAGTCAGGCGGTTCGAATTCTTCAGGATGCCGGCCAGTTCCTTCTGGTTTTCCGGTCCGAGGATCTGGTTCAGTTGCTCGGTCAGGGTCGCCAGCCGCTCGAGCAGCAGCGGCGCGTTGGCGACGATCTCGCCGAAGCCGCCGCGTCCCGGGGGGATCACCGGGCGGCCTTCGGGGCAGGCGGTGGTCTCGCAGGTGATCGCCGGATTGTCCTTGCGTGCGCCGTCGAGCAGGATCGTCGAGACCCCGGTGAAGCTTGCCTGGATGGTCGCCTGCGTGCCGACAAGGATCGGCACATCGTCCTTCACCTTGATCCGCACGCGCACGAATTCCGGATCGTCCTTGGCGAGCGCGATCTCGGTCACCTGACCCACCGGCACGCCTGCGAAGGTCACCTGGCTGCCATTGGCAAGGCCCGAGACCGACTGGTTATAGAAGATGTCGTATTCGTCCTTCGCACCTTCATTGAGGCGCGCGATCCAGACGATGAAAGCCGCCAGCGCCGCCAGCAGCACCAGCGTCACCGCACCGACCCACAGATGATTGGCTCTGGTTTCCATGGCGCTCCTATGCGGCCCGCGAGGGCAGCTTGTCCATTGCTATCGGCCTCATGCGCCGGCCCCGTGCATATGGGTGGCCTGCGCGCTGCGCCCGCGCGGGCCGTTGAAATATTCCTCGATCCACGGATGGCCGGTCGCGATCAGCTCAGGGATGGTGCCGATCGCGATGATCTTCTTCTCCGCGATCACCGCCACGCGGTCGCAGATCTCGTAAAGCGTATCGAGATCATGGGTTATGAGGAACACCGTGAGGCCCAGGGTTTCCTTCAATTCGCGGGTCAGCCGGTCAAACTTGGCCGCACCGATCGGGTCCAGACCGGCGGTGGGCTCGTCAAGGAACAGCAGTTCGGGATCGAGCGCCAGGGCCCGCGCAAGGCCTGCGCGCTTTTTCATCCCGCCCGAAAGCTCGGACGGGAATTTCTGCACCGCATCCTCCGGCAGGCCCGTCAGCATCACCTTGTAGCGCGCGATCTCGGCGCGGAAATCGGGGTCGAGATCGGGGTAATATTGCTTGAGCGGCACTTCCACATTCTCGCCCACGGTGAGGGTCGAGAACAGCGCGCCGCCCTGGAACAGGATGCCCCAGCGCCGCCGGACGCCGATGCCCTGCTCGAGATCAGCCTCGGTGATGCAGCGCCCGAGCACGTCGATCCGCCCCTCGCTCGGCCGCTGGAGGCCGATGATCGAGCGCATCAGCACCGATTTGCCGGTGCCCGATCCGCCGACCACGCCGAGGATCTCGCCGCGCCGCACAGTGAGGTCGAGCCCCTCGTGCACCGCATGCTCGCCAAAGCGGTTCACGAGGCCCTCGACCACGATCACGGGCTTTTCATCGTCGGGATGCCGGTTGATCCGCAAGGCCCTACCCCCAGCCGACTTCGGTGAAGAACACTGCGAAGAACGCGTCGAGCACGATCACCGCGAAGATCGCCGAGACCACCGCCATGGTTGTGCGCCGGCCGACTTCCTCGGAATTGCCGTGGACCTGCATCCCGTGGAAGCACCCGGCGAGCGCGACGATCAGGCCGAAAACGGGCGCCTTGATCAGCCCGACCCACAGGTCATGGGTCGGCACCACTTCCTGGATCCGCAGCAGGAAGGTGAAGAACGGGATGCCGAGCGCGAACTGGCCGACCACCGCCCCGCCGATGATCGCCATCAGCGCGGCAAAGAAGCCGAGCAGGATCATCATGAAGGTCGCGGCCAGAATGCGCGGGATCACCAGCACCTCGATCGGCGAGATGCCGATGGTCCGCATCGCGTCGATCTCCTCGGTCAGCTTCATCGTGCCGAGCTGCGCGGCAAAGGCGCTACCCGAGCGGCCCGCCACCATGATCGCGGTCATCAGCACGCCGAGCTCGCGCAAAGTGATGCGCCCGACGAGGTTGACGGTCAGCGCCTCGGCCCCGAACTGCTCGAGCTGGACCGAGCCCTGCTGGGCAATGACGATCCCGATCAGGAAGCTCATGAGGCCGATGATCGGGAGCGCGGTGACGCCCACCAGCTCCATCTGGTGGACCAGCGCCTTGACCGGGAAGCGGCGCGGACGGCGCAGCAGGCTCGCCGCGGCGATCAGGATCTGCCCGAAGAAGGCCACCACCCCGTAAATGCCGCCGCGCGCGCCGAACACCTTCTCGCCCACCGCCAGCGGCACGCGTTCCCACACCGGCAGGCGGTGGGGATGGGTGTCGCCGCCCGCATCGATGTCGCGCATCGCGGCAAGCAGGCGCTGGGCTTCGGGGCTGGCGCCGGTGACCTCGCTATCGTGCTCGCGCGCGAAGCGGCACACCACCCAGGCGCCGACCGTGTCGATTTCCTCGACCCCGGCCAGATCGACCGCGCCGACCGGGCCTTCGATCCCCCGCAATTCGCGCTCGAGCGGGGCAATCGCGGCAAGCGTCAACTGGCCCGACAGCACCAGCCGCGGGCCGCCGGTCGCTTCGTCGTCAAGCTGGTATTGGGCGGCGCTCTGCATCGGCTGCGGGGTATGGGGCGATTTTCCGGGGGCCGCAAGGCTCTGGCGGTGCAACAGCAACCCTGCGTGTCGGCTTTGCATCATTGCATCGCAACATGGGTGCTGGCATGGCGCGGTCCATCATGTCCGACACCGCAAACCCCACCCTGCCCACCACCTTCGACCCCGCCGATATAGAGGCGCGCTGGTATGCCCACTGGGAGACGAACGGCTGCTTCCGGCCCGCGCGTCCCGAGGCGGAAGCCTATACCATCGTCAATCCGCCGCCGAACGTGACGGGCAGCCTGCATATCGGCCACGCGCTCGACAACACGCTTCAGGACGTGGTGATCCGCTATGAGCGGCTGCGCGGCAAGGATGCCTTGTGGGTGGTCGGCACCGACCACGCGGGGATCGCGACCCAGATGGTGGTCGAGCGCCAGATGGAGGCGCGCCAGGACAAGCGCACCAATTACTCGCGCGAGGCCTTCGTCGACAAGGTGTGGGAGTGGAAGGCCGAAAGCGGCGGCACCATCACCAACCAGTTGCGCCGCCTCGGCTGCTCGATGGACTGGAGCCGCGAGCAATTCACGATGGACCCGCACTTCACCCGCGCGGTGATCAAGACCTTCGTCGATCTCTACAATGACGGCCTCATCTATCGCGACAAGCGGCTGGTGAACTGGGACCCCAAGCTCAAGACCGCGATCAGCGATCTTGAAGTGGAAACCCAGACGATCGCGGGAAGCTTCTGGCACCTGCGCTATCCCCTTGCCGACGGCGCGACCCTGCCCGACGGCCGCGACTATCTGGAAGTCGCCACCACCCGTCCCGAAACCATGCTCGCCGACATGGCCGTGGCGGTGCACCCGGACGACGAACGCTATGCCAGCGTCGTGGGCAAGCACATCGTCCTGCCGCTCACCGGTCGCCGCATTCCGGTGATCGCCGACGAACACGCCGATCCCGAACTGGGCAGCGGCTGCGTCAAGATCACCCCCGGGCATGACTTCAACGACTTCGAAGTGGGCAAGCGCGCCGGCTTCGCAGCCGCCGAGATGCTCAACATGCTCGATGCCGAAGCGAACGTGTGCCAGACCGCCGATGGCCTGGTGCCGGCAGAGTTCCTCGGCCTCCACCGCTTCCGCCGTGACGGCGTGGACGGCGCGCGCGAACTGGTCGTGAAGCGGATGAAGGAGCTGGGCCTGCTCATCCCGCACGTCACCAGGGACAAGGACGGCAATGAAGTAGAGCACGACGCCGAGCCGCGCCAGATCGCCACGCCCTTCGGCGACCGGGGCGGCGTGGTGATCGAGCCGTGGCTGACCGACCAGTGGTATGTGAACGCCGCGGAACTTTCGAAGAAGCCGCTCGAGGCGGTGCGCTCCGGCGACGTCCAGATCGTGCCCAAGACCTGGGAGAAGACCTTCTTCAACTGGATGGAGAACATCCAGCCGTGGTGCGTCTCGCGCCAGCTCTGGTGGGGACACCGGATCCCGGCGTGGTTCACCGATGATGGCCGCTGCTTCGTCGCCGAAGACGAGGCCGCCGCGCAGGCGATGGCGGGCGAAGGCATCGCGCTGACGCAGGACGAGGACGTCCTCGACACCTGGTTCTCCTCGGCCCTGTGGCCCTTCGCCACGCTCGGCTGGCCGGAGCGCGATGCGCCGCTCCTCCAGAAGCACTTCCCCAATTCGCTCCTCATTTCCGGCTTCGACATCCTGTTTTTCTGGGATGCGCGGATGATGATGATGGGCTTTTACAACATGGGCCAGAAGCCCTGGGACAAGCTCTACCTCCACGGCCTCGTGCGCGCGGCGGACGGCGCGAAGATGTCGAAGTCCAAGGGCAATGTCGTCGATCCATTGGGCCTCATCGACCAGTATGGCGCTGACGCGCTGCGCTTCTTCATGGCGGCGATGGAGAGCCAGGGCCGCGACATCAAGATGGACGAGAAGCGGGTCGAGGGGTACCGCAACTTCGCGACCAAGCTGTGGAACGCGGCGCGCTTCTGCCAGTCGAACGGGATTGGTGCCTCGAGCACGATCAAGGCTCCGACAGCCCGCCTCGCCGCCAACCAGTGGATTATCGGCGAGGTCGCGGCCTGCGTCACCGAAATCGAAAAGGCGATGGCCGACCTGCGCTTCGATGCGGCGGCGAACGCGATCTACCAGTTCACGTGGAGCAAGTTCTGCGACTGGTATCTGGAGCTGATCAAGCCGGTCTTCGCCGGGGACGCCGACAGCTCGCCGGCCGTAGAGACCCGCGCCGTCGCCGGCTGGGCGCTCGACCAGATCCTCGTCATGCTCCACCCCTTCATGCCCTTCATCACCGAGGAGCTGTGGCACAAGCTGGGCGCACGCGAATACGAGCTGATCGTGGCGCAGTGGCCCAAGCCGGAAGCGGAAGTTTCGAAGGAAGCGACCGACGCGATCGACTGGGTGATCGACCTCACCACCAACACCCGCAGCGCGAAGAACGAACTCGGCATCGCGCCCGGCGCGAAGCTGGCGGCGTGGCTGCCCTCGCCCTCGGACGTGGCAGCGCGCACGATCGAGCGTTCGAGCGCCGCGATCGAACGCCTTGCGCGCCTCACGCCGGTGACTATCGGCGTAGCGCCCACCGGCCCCGCGATGCAGGTGACCGCGGGCGAGGATGTGTTCGTGATCCCGCTCGAAGGGATCGTCGACATCGCGGCCGAGAAGGCCCGGCTCGAAAAGGCGCTGGCTGCCTCGCAGAAGGAAGCCAAGAGCCTCGAAGGCCGCCTCTCGAACCCCGCCTTTGCCGAGAAAGCCAAGCCGGAAGCGGTCGAAAAGGCCCGCGCCGATCTTGCCCACCATCAGGGCGAGGTCGAGCGGATGACAGCGGCGCTGGCGCGGCTGGGGTGAGGTGAACCTCACTCTCGCCACCGACGACACCGGCGGGCCGGAAATCTTCGCCTCGCTGCAAGGCGAAGGGCCGAGCATGGGAGTGCCCGTCGCTTTCGTGCGCCTGTCACGCTGCAACCTCGCCTGCACCTGGTGCGACACGGCCTACACATGGCGCTTCGAGGGCGACAACCGGCCTCACCGCGACGGCGTGGCCTATGATCGCAAGGCCAATCAGGTGACGCTCTCGCCGCAGGAAACTGCAGAGCGGATCGCGGCGCTGGGCCAGAAGCGCCTCGTCATCACCGGGGGCGAGCCGCTGCTTCAGGCCCCGGCGCTCGCCGAAATGCTCGCGCATCTGCCCGAGATGGCGGTAGAGATCGAGACCAACGGCACGGTCTCCCCGCCGGCGCGGCTCGATGTGCGCGTGGACCAGTACAATGTCAGCCCCAAGCTTTCGCATAGCGGCAACCCCGCCGACCTCGCGCTGCTGCCCGAACGGCTCGACGCTTGGGCCAGCGACAGCCGCGCTTTCCTCAAGTTCGTGGTGGCATCGCCGGAAGACGTGGACGAGGTGCTCGCCCTCCAGCGCCGCTACCGTTTCCGGCCCGAACGGGTGTTCCTGATGGCCGAAGGCACCGACAGCGCGACGCTGCGGGCGCGGCAGGCGTGGCTATCCGGCCTTTGCCTCGAGCACGGCTTCCGGATGAGCGACCGGATGCATATCCACCTCTACGGGGATACGCGGGGAACGTGATTTAGCCCTGGCTTCTCCAGCGCATCACCACGCGCTCGACCAGTTCCTGCTCGCCGCCGTCGGTGTTCCACAGTTCGACGAAGCTCGGGTCCTCGGAGGCCGGGCGCTTGTGTTCCTCGAGCGCATCGAAGGTCACGCGGATCGGGATCGCCACACCCTCGCCGCAGATGATGCATTCGCGGTTGCGCAGCGCGGGGATCGAATCGAGGAAGCCGCGCGCACCTTCGGGCATGGCGGCCTTGACGAAGGCCTGGTCGCGGTCGTTGTTGAGGCGCATGGAGATGATCGTGCCGCACTGCGACAGCACGCCCTCGGCAAGGTCGGAAGGACGCTGGGTGATGAGGCCCAGCGAGATGCCGTATTTACGGCCTTCCTTGGCGATGCGGCTGAGGATCTTGCCGACCGAGGAGCCGTCGGCGTTCTTCTCGTTCGGGACATAGCGGTGCGCTTCCTCGCACACCAGCAGCACAGGGCGGGTCTTCTCCTCGCGACCCCAGATCGCGAAATCGAACACGAGGCGCGAAAGCACGGCGACCACGGTCGAGGTGATGTCCGAGGGCACGCCCGAGACGTCGATGATCGAGATCGGCTTGCCGTGGCCCGGCATCCGGAAGATCTTGCTGATGAAGTCGACCATCGTGTCGCCGACCAGCATCCCCGAGAACATGAACTGGTAGCGCGGATCGGCCTTCAGCTCGTCGAGCTTCTGCTTGATGCGCATATAGGGCGCGCTCGAGGTCGCCTTGTCGAGGCGGCCCATCTCGTCCTGCAGGATATTGCTGAAGTCGGACAGCAGATAGGGGATCGGTGAATCCACCGTGATCTTGCCCATGGTCTGCGCCAGCCGGTTCTTGGTGCGGGCGGCGAGCAGCACCTTGGCGAGAATGTCGCTGTCGGTCTGGCGGTCATTGCCGCCCGAGGAGAGCAGCACCTCGCAATGCTCCTCGAAGTTCATCAGCCAGTAGGGCATCTGGAGGTTCGAGACATCGAGGATCTGCCCGGTCGTGCGGAACGCGGCGGCATATTCGCCGTGCGGGTCGATCATCACGATATGGCCCTTGGGCGCGGCCTCGCAGATGCGGTGCAGGATCAGCGCGGCGCTGGTCGACTTGCCGGTGCCGGTCGAGCCGAGCAGCGCGAAGTGCTTGCCGAGCATCGCGTCGATATAGAGGCCGGCGCGGATGTCGCGGGTGGGGAAGACCTTGCCGATGGTGATGCTGGCGCGGCCGTCGCTGGCGTAGATCTGCTCGAGATCGCGGGTCGTCGCGGGATAGATCATCGCGCCGGGGATGGGGTAGCGGGTCACGCCGCGCTTGAAGCCGTTGATCCGGCCGGTCAGCTTCTCCTCGCTGCCTTCGCCGAGGAAGTCGATATGGGCGATGATCCCGCCCTCGGTGCGGCGGTCCTTGCGCTGGTCGCGCACGTTGGCGAGCAGCCAGGCATCGCCGACGCGGATCTTGATCTGGCTGCCGACCTGCCCGGTCATCGCGACCGAGGGATCGGGGTCGTCCATGCATTCGTTGATGCGCTGGAGATCGAGCGCGATCTGCGAGCCGGAGCCCGAGATTTCCAGCACCACCCCGATCGGCAGGCGCGCATTGTCCTGCGTGCTCCCGCCGGCAACGCCCGCCGCATCTTCGGTACCGGCCGGAACGGAGCCGGTGAAACGTTCGAAATTCTGCGAGGCGTGATCGGTCATTGGCGGCTTTCTTCGCGCTGTCTGCAAAAGCACGGAGGCGGTACATCCCTAAGGGTTAAGAACGGGTCAACACCGGCCCGCCGGGAGCCGTGCGCGCAAAGCGGGGTGGCGGGCGCAGCCGCGTTCAGCCTCGCGCGAAAAGGCGGCCCGCCATCCAGCCCATGCCGAGCGACAGGGCGATTGCGCCGAGGCCGTAGACAAACGACCAGCGCTGCGCCGCGCTCACCACCTGCCCCTCGAGCCCGGCCTTGACCACCTCGATCTTGGCGGTCGCGCTCGCCACCACGCGGCCGCGGGTGATGGCGAAGGTCTCGGCGGTGTAGCGTCCGGTGGTGACATTGGAGGGCAGGTCGATGCGCGCCTGGTAGAGCACCCGCTCGGCGATGCGGACCCCGCCCGGATTCTCCTGGTAGAGCCCCTGCCGCCGCCGCAGTTCGACAAGGCCGCGGGCAAAGCGGGCCTGCTCCTCGGGGTCGATCTGGCCCGAGGGGGAAAGCTGGATGAAGGCCGTGCCAAGCTCGTAGATCGCGGCGGTGCGTTCATCGACGATGTCCTGCACCGGACGCGAGGATGCGACCGCAAAGAAGGCCGGGGCCGAGCGGAAATCGCTCGATCCGGCATTGGCCCAGATGCCGAGAATACGCTCCTTCTCGCGGATGCGCACCGGCTCGGTCGGTCCCTTGAGGACGACGACGATGTCATAATCGCCCGCGCGCCCGCCGCTCTCGGGATCGACCACGGCGCCGTAGAGCAGCAGGCGCGCGCCGGTGAAGCCCTGCCGCACCTCGATCCGCGACTGGCTGACGGCGGGCACCAGCACCGGCTCGCGCTGGGCAAGCGCCGGCGTGCCGGGCAGCGCGGCCCATGCGGCGATCGGCAGGAGAAACCGCCCGGCCAGCCTCATGCGCTCACGCTCAAAGCGGCACCACGGTGTAGATCTCGTCGGGCTGCACCCCGAGGCCGTAGAGCATCCGAAGCGCGATCAGCAGCACCAGGGTCGCCAGCGCGAGGCGCAGCAGTTCGGGCCGGGCCTTGAGCGCGATCTGGGTGCCGAACTGCGCGCCCAGCACCGATCCCAGCAGCAGCAGCGCGGCCAGCACCAGATCGACCGCCTTGGTGGTGAGCGCATGGGTCATGGTCGTCACCATCGTCACGAACAGGATCTGGAACAGCGAGGTGCCGACCACGACATTGCCGCTCATGCCGAGGATGTAGAGCATCGCCGGCACCAGCAGGAAGCCGCCGCCGACCCCCATCAGCATGGTCAGGATGCCGACCAGCATCCCGAGGATCATCGGCGCGAGCGGCGAGATGTAGAGGCCCGAGGCATAGAAGCGCCAGCGATAGGGCAGGCTCGCGACCAGCGGGTGGTGGCGCCGCTTCCTCACCTGTGGCCCCTTGCTTAGCAGGCCGGGGCGCAGCGCGCTCACCGCCTCGCGCATCATCAGCGTGCCGATCGAGCCCAGCAGGAGCACATAGAGGATCGAGATCACGACATCGATCTGGCCGACCGCCTGCAAGGCGCTGAACAGCCCCGCGCCGATCAGCGCGCCGAACATCCCGCCGAACACCATCACCGCGCCCATCCGGTAGTCGACGCCCTTGCGCCGCGAATGGGCCAGCACGCCCGAGACGCTCGCGCCCGTCACCTGCGTCGCGGCCGAGGCCGCCGCCACTGTCGGGGGGATGCCGTAGAAGATCAGCAGCGGCGTGGTCAGGAACCCGCCGCCGACCCCGAACAGGCCCGACAGGATCCCCGTCAGCCCGCCGAGCAGGACGATATAGAGCCCGTTGACCGAGAGATTCGCGATGGGCAGGT
>VFQM010000354.1_pt1 | contig 53067 bp, 59 predicted proteins | sample 3512391 | NCBI WGS metagenome assembly VFQM01 (sample SAMN10412369, study PRJNA504923) | tailings metagenome | isolation source: Replicate 1 from Balatoc abandoned mine | place: Philippines | reverse complement strand
TGGTGCATGGCAGCTCGCGCGAGGAAGTGCTCACCAAGGTGGCGCAGATCCGCGAACTGCTCGGCGCCGACTGCCGCGCCAGCGACGTCCTCTTCTCGACCAGGATTCTCAAGAAAACCGGCCTGCGCATTTCCGGCTGAGCCAGCTGGATTCGGCGGCAAACCCCAAGCAAGGAAACAAGATGGAAAAATGGATCATCCGCGGCGTAGCGCTGCTTTGTGCGCTGGGCAGTCTCGGCCTGGCCTGGGCCCTCGGCGCATTCTCCGCAATCCCGCTGCGCGACGGCCGCATCTTCAGCATGAGCGGCGAGGAAATGCAGCTGATCGGCATCTCGTTCGCGGCCGGTCTGGCAGTGGCCTGGGGTTCCCTGCACCTGCTGGCGATCGGCGACAAGGAGAGCAATCCGCGCACCTATCGCGTCCTGCGCGCGGCCTATGGCGTGGCACTGGCAGTAGCCATCTTCTTTGGCGCCAGCTGGTCGATGGCGCGCGTCGTCAGCCTGTAGTCCTGCCCTGAAGGGTGCCCGCGGATGCCCGAGGGTGAGCATCCGCGGACGACTCGCCCGGGCAGTCGCGACTCACGGCACGCTGCCCTTTCCGAGTTCTTCTTACCGAGTTCCGGGAAAACCTGTCGATCAGGCCGCGGCTGCCGTCTGCTGCCGCAGTTCGCCGTCGCCGTCGACGACGCGCAGGCGGACATTGCCGTGGTCCCGGGCAAGTGCTGCCAGCGGCCCGGTCAGCGGCAACAGCTTGCCTTCCCTGGCCGGTACGGCGATTTCGTGGCAGCCGGTTTCCTCGGCAATGCGCGTCAGCTGTCGGGCCACCGGACCGATGCCGAAAACGGTTTGCACCGGTATGCCCGCAGCACGCAGCGGCGCGGCCACTTCCTCCATGGCTGCCGAGGCACCGGCTTTCTGGAAATCGATGACTTCCTCCCGCGTGCGCAGACGCAGCACTTCGGGGCGCACGACGTCGTCGCCGATGCAGGCGAGAACGGCGGCGACGCGGCGGCCGCCGGCTGCCTGCGCCAGCACGTAGCGCACGCCGTTTTCGCCCAGGCTGCCGAAAGCCACCGGAATCAGTACGCGCAGTTCGCCTGCCGTGGCTCCCGCGCTCTGGTATTCCTGCTGTTCGTTCATTGTCGACCTCCTCGCTGGTGGATCAAACATGACGCCGCATCGGCGGCGTCGCTCAGTGCAGGTAGTAGAAAACCAGGTAGGCGAGCAGCATGACCATGGTCCACAAGGCCATCGAGCCGGTCGGCCAGTTGCGGATCAGGATGCCGCCCGGCTGTCGGGCGCGATCGATGTCGCCCTTCAGCGCGCCGCCCACTTCGTGCAGGGCGCCGCTGAAGCCGGCGCCGATGCCGCGCAGCAGCCGGCCGATCGCCCGGCACAGCCCGGCGAAGGCGACGCGATAGACCCAGTCGACGTCGAGCGTGATCGTCAGCGTCCGCTTCAGCCAGGGCAGCATCACGAAGAAGGCGAGCCCGGAGAAGAGCAGCAGCTGCAGCTGCGTCAGCACGTGCGCGCCGGTGTAGGGCACGTAGTCGACGCTGTACGGAAGCAGCGCGTAGAGCGGCTCCGGCCAGACGCCGAGCGCGATGCAGATGAACGAGAAGGCGATCATCGCCCAGCGCATCGAGGCCGGCGGGTCGGCCGGGCGCAGGCCGGAATCCTTCTGGAAGAAGACGAACCACGGGAACTTGATGCCGGCGTGCAGGAAGACGCCGGCCGAGGCGGCGGCGAGCGCCAGCCAGACCCACAGCAGCTGGCCGTCGATCGCCGCCTGCGTCACCATCGACTTCGAGATGAAGCCGGAGGTGAACGGGAAGGACGAGATGGCCAGCGCACCGATGGTGCCGCAGATCGTCGTGATCGGCATGCTGTGGAACAGCCCGCCCAGCTCCGAGCACTTGCGGCGACCGGTGGCGGCGAGCACGGCACCGGCCGACATCAGCAGCAGCGCCTTGTAGACGATGTGCGAGAAGGCGTGCGCGGCGGCGCCGTTCAAGGCCATCTCGGTACCGATGCCGATGCCGGCGATCATGAAGCCGACCTGGTTCACGATCGAGTAGGCGAGGATGCGCCGCATGTCGTTCTCGAGCAGCGCATAGACGATGCCGTAGAAGATCATGAAGATGCCGATCCAGATCAGGAACTCGGTGCCGGGGAAGCCGCGCAGCAGCACGTAGACCGCGGTCTTCGTCGTGAACGCCGAGAGGAAGACGCTGCCGCTCCACGAGGCTTCCGGGTAGGCGTCGGGCAGCCAGGCCGAGAGCGGCGGCGCGCCGGCGTTGATCAGGAAGCCGATCAGGATCAGCCAGTGCGCGACCGAATCCGGCGCCATGCGCGTGAAGGTCGCGTCGCCGGTGTCGAGCAGGTGGCCGGCGACGCCGGCGAAGAGGATGACGCCGCCGAGCAGGTGGATGGCGACGTAGCGGCGGCTGGCGGCGAAGGCGCCGGCGTTGCCGCCGGCCCACAGCACCAGCGTCGAGCCGACCGCCATCAGTTCCCAGAAGAGGAAGACGGTGACCAGGTCGCCGGCGAGCGTGACGCCGACCGCCGAGCCGGCGTAGACGAAGGCCGCCGGGATTTCCAGCCGGCTCTTCTGGCCGAGCGCGAAGAGGCCGCCGCCGAGCGCCATCAAGAGGAAGATCGTGGCGAACAGGCGGGAGAGCTTGTCCACCGCCAGCGGCGCCAGTTCGTAGCCGAGCCAGTGCAGGCTCCACAGCGTGCCTTCGGGTAGCCGCCAAAGACAGAAGAGCGCCAACAGCGGCACACCGAGGATCGCCGCGCTGCGTGCATTGCCCTTCAGGAAAGGCAGCAGGAAGGCGCCGAGGACGAGGACAAGGCCGGGGTGGAGAAAGAAATCAGCCATGGCTGCGCCCCTCTTCGACCCGCTCTTCCGCATCCTCGTCGTAATAGGTATCCGGGCGCTTCAGCAGCAGGCCGAGACCCTTGGCAACGAGGATCATTGCCGCGCAGGCAACGAAGCCGTACCAGGCATGAAAGCCGAACAGCCCCTCGATCTCGAAGTGCGGGTGCAGATGTACGAAAAATTCGGCGATCACCGTCAGTGCCAGCACGGCGAGGAAGCCGCGCCAGAGCTTCCTGACGTTCTCGGGGTGGTCGAGCCAGTGTTTGTCCGCCATTTCAGGAAACTCCGAGCATCTGCCGCGCCAGTGCGAGCGGCACATCCGGCCAGAAGAAGAGGGCGATCGTGCCGGCGGCGGTCAGCGTCAGTGCAATCACCGCCGGCAGCGGCGCCTCGCCGTGCGGGTGAGCCTCGGCATCGGCCGAAAGCGGCCGGAAGAAGGCGCGCCAGACGATGGGCAGGAAGTAGCCGGCATTCAGCAGCGTGCTGGCGGCGATCACGGCCAACGCCAGCCAGTGCTCGCCTGCCATTGCACCGGAGACCATGAACCACTTGGAAACGAAGCCGGCCGCCGGCGGCAGGCCGATCATCGACAGCGCGCCGATGGCGAAGGCGCCCATTGTCCACGGCATGCGTCGGCCGATGCCGTCGAGCTGGCTGATTTCGGTCTTGTGCGCGGCGGTGTAGATCGAACCGGCGGCAAAGAACAGCGTGATCTTCCCGAGCGCGTGCGCGGCGATGTGCAGTGCAGCGCCGACCAGCGACAGCGGTGCCAGCACGGCGGCGGCGAGCACCACGTAGGAGAGCTGGCTGATCGTCGAGTAGGCCAGCCGGCGCTTCAGGTTGTCGGCCGAGAGCGCGACCACCGAGGCGGCGACGATGGTGAAACCGGCGACGCCGGCGAGCCAGGCGGTGTGGCCGGCGAGCGCATCCGGGCCGAAGACGAAGACGATCACCTTCAACACCGAGAAGACGCCGGCCTTGACCACCGCCACCGCGTGCAGCAGCGCCGAGACCGGCGTCGGCGCCACCATCGCCGACGGCAGCCAGCGGTGGAAGGGCATCAGCGCCGCCTTGCCGATGCCGAACATGTAGAGCACGAGCAGGCCGGTGACGGCGGCACCGGAGACGTCGGCCGGCAGGATGCCGCCCGGGCGGAAGTCGGTGGTGCCGGCGAGGTGCCAGGTGAAGATCAGCGCCGGCAGGAGGAACATCACCGAGGTGCCGATCAGGATGCCGAGGTAGACGCGGCCGCCCTGTTTCGCCTTGTCGTTGCCGTGGTGCGTGACCAGCGGATAGGTGATCAGCGTCAGGATCTCGTAGAAGATGAAGAGCGTGAACACGTTGCCGGCAAACGCGATACCGATCGCCGCGAACAGCGCCAGCGCGAAGCAGACGTAGAAGCGCGTCTGGTGCGCCTCGTCGTTGCCGCGCATGTAGCCGATCGAATACAGCGAATTGACGATCCACAGCCCAGAGGCGACCAGTGCGAAGAGCATGCCGAGCGGCTCGACGGCGAGTGCCAGGTCGAGTCCGGGCAGCACCTCGAAGAGCGTCAGCTGCGGCCGTTCGCCGGCGAGCACGCCGGGCAGCAGCGAAAGCACGCAGGCGAAGAGGATGGCGGCGGTGGCCAGCGTCACGCCCTCGCGCAGGTTCGGCGTGCGGTGCGAGACGGCGATGCCGGCGGCGCCCAGCGCGGGCACGCCGAGGCCGGCGAGGAGGAGGGCGGCGCTCACGGAACGGCCCTCCCCCCAGCCCCCGCCCCGCGGGCGGAGGTGATTACGGTTCGCCGCCCTGCGGCTCCGGTCGGAATAAGAAAACCTTCCCCCCATCCCCCTCCCCGCGGGAGGGGGTGATTACGGTTCGCCGCGTTGCGGCTCCGGTTCTTGACACTCATTTGTTCATGCCCAGCAGTTGTTCGGCGGCGGCAGCGGCCGAGCCGACGGTGAAGGAGGTGTCGAGACCGAAGTAAATCGTCGCGGCGATCAGCAGCCAGGCCGGGATCTGCAGCGACAGCGGGATCTTCCGGTCCTTCGGCAGGTCGGCGCGCGGTTCGCGGAACCAGGCGATCTCGACGAAGCGCCAGACATAGACGACGGCCAGCAGCGAGCTGGTGACGATGGCCATGACCAGCCACCACTGGCCCTGTTCGAGGGCCGCCAGCACCAGGTACCACTTGCTGACGAAGCCGACGGTGCCCGGCACGCCGATCAGCGACAGGCCGCCGAGGACGATGCCGAACGAGGTCAGCGGCATCGCCTTGCCGATGCCGGAGAGGCGGGAAAGGCTGGTGCCGCCGGCGACGATGACGAGGATGCCGGCAAGCATGAACAGCGCACCCTTGGTCATGCCGTGGTTGAACAGGTGGGCGATGGTCGCGGTCAGCCCGCTCTGCGAGTCGAAGGACAGGCCGAGCGTGATGTAGCCGATCTGGGCGACGCTGGAGTAGGCGAAGATGCGCTTCAGGTCGGTCTGGAAGATGGCTACGGTCGAGGCGACGAACATCGCAGCGAGCGACAGTGCGAGCATGATCTCGGGCAGCGGCAGGCGGTGGAAGACCAGGCTCTCGCCGAAGACCGAGAAGTAGAAGCGCAGTAGCACGTACACCGAGACCTTGGTCGCCGTCGCCGCGAGGAAGGCCGAGACGGCGGACGGCGCGTAGCCGTAGGCGTTCGGCAGCCACTGGTGCAGCGGGAACAGCGCCAGCTTCAGGCAGATGCCGACGGTGAGGAAGGCCAGCGCGGCGAGTACCGGCCGGCTGCCGGAGACCTGCGGCAGGCGGGCCGCGATGTCGGCGAGGTTGAGGGTGCCGGTCGACAGGTAGAGCAGGCCGACGCCGATGACGATGAAGGTGGCACCGATCGTCCCCATGATCAGGTACTGGTAGGCGGCCACCAGCGCGCGACGGTCGCGGCCGAGGGCGATCAGCACGTAGGTCGACAGCGACGAGACTTCGAGGAAGACGAAGATGTTGAAGGCGTCGCCGGTGATCGTGATGCCCAGGAGGCCGGTCAGGCACAGCGCGAACATCGCGTAGAACAGGTAGTGCTGTTCCTGCGGAAGTTCGCGTTCGATGCTCTGCCGGCAGTAGGGCAGGACGATCGAGGCCATGCCGGAGACGAGCATCAGCACGAAGGCCGATAGCCGGTCCACGCGCAGTTCGATGCCCCAGGGCGGTGCCCAGTTGCCGATGGCGTAGGAGACGATGGCGCCGGTGCCGGTCTGCTGCCAGAGGCCGAAGGAAACGGCGAAGGTGGCCCAGGCGACGGCGGTGACGAGAACGAAGGCAGCGTTGCCGCTGCGCAGGAGCACGGCGACCGGCGCTGCCATCAGCGGCAGCACGACCTGCAGTGCGGGCAGGTGCTGGGCGAAGCTCATCGGTAGACCTCCCGCTCGGGATCGTCGGCGCAGAGGATTTCGTCTTCCTCGATGCTGCCGTAGGTCTCGCGGATGCGCACGGTGAGCGCCAGGCCGAGCGCCAGCGTGGCGACGCCGACGACGATGGCGGTCAGGATCAGCACGTGCGGCAGCGGGCTGGAGTAGACCTTGAACTCCTCGGCGAGGATCGGTGCGGTGCCGCCGATCAGCTTGCCCGGCGCGATGTAGAGCAGGTACACCGAGGTCTGGAAGATGCCGAGGCCGACCAGTTTCTTGATCAGGTTGCCGCGGGCGATGACGATGAACAGTCCGGCGACCATCAGGAAGATGGTCACCCAGTAGCTGAAGTGGCTGGCGAGACTCACGCTTCTTCTCCGCTTTCGTCGCGGCCGCGGGCCGCGAACATGTAGAAGATCTTCAGCATGACGCCGGAGACGGTGACGGCGACGCCGACCTCGACCCAGAAGATGCCGCGCACCTGGCCGTAGACCCGGTCGCCGCTGAGCACGAAGTAGTCGAGGAAATTGCCGCCGAGCAGCAGGCCGGCGACGCCGACGCCGGCGTAGATCAGCACGCCGGCGGCGAGCATGGTCTCGACCAGCGGCTCGGGGACGATGCGCCGGGTGGCGTCGAGACCGAAGATCAGTGCGTGCAGCACGACGCCGGCAGCGGCGATGACGCCGGCCTGGAAGCCGCCGCCCGGCCCGAGTTCGCCGTGGAACTGGACGTAGAGCGCGAAGAGCAGGATGAACGGGATCAGCAGCTTGGCCACCACGCGCAGGATCAGGTCGTTCTTCATGCCTTGTCCTCTGGATTTCCAGCCGCCGGTGCCGTCGCTGCCGCTGTCGGCTGGCCGTCTTCCACCGGCTGCCGCTTGCGCCGGCGCAAGAGCGCGATGACGCCGGCGCCGGCGGTGAATACCACGGTCGTTTCGCCGAGCGTGTCGTAGCCGCGGTAGCTGGCGAGGACGGCGGTGACGACGTTGGGGACGCTGGTTTCCCTCAGTACCTCGTTCAGGTAGCGCTGCTCGACGTGCGCGTGGATCGGCGAATCCGGATCGGAGAAGGCGGGCAGGCCGAGCGTGCCGTAGACCAGCACGGCACCGGTGCCGATGGAGACGGCCAGCGGCAGCCACGGACGGTGCGCCGGCTTCGCCTCTTCCGACTTGCACAGGTGCAGGGCGCCGAGCAGCAGCACGGTGGAGACGCCGGCGCCGACGGCGGCCTCGGTCATCGCCACGTCGACGGCGTCGAGCGCGACGAGCACGGTGGCCATCAGGAAACTGTAGACGCCGCCGAGGACGACGACGGCAAAGAGGTTGCGGCTCCTGGCGAGGATGATGACGGAAACGACCATCATCACCAGCAGGACGTTGATGATCAGGGTTTCGATGATGCGTTCTCCTCGTCGGCAAGCCGCGGCTTCAGGCCGCGCAGCATCGCCGCCCGCGCCAGCGCGTGGCCGGCGGTGGGGCTGGCGAAGAAGATGAGCAGGCCGATCATCAGCAGCTTGGCGGCGTTCAGCGTGAATCCTGCCTGCAGCAGCAGGCCGAGCAGGATGAGGCCGGCACCCAGCGTCTCGGTGACGCTGGCGGCATGCATGCGGGTATAGAAATCGGGCATGCGGATCAGGCCGATGCCGCCGACGATGCAGAACAAGCCGCCGGTGACGAGCAGGATCCAGCTCGCCGCGTCGAGGAGGACGGTCATTGCGAACGCTCCGTGCCGGGGTCGCCGAGGTCGCCCTGGCGCAGGAACTTGAGGACGGCGATGACGCCGATGACGTTGAGCAGGCCGTAGACGAGGGCGAGGTCTAGGAATTCCGGCCGGCCGTCGATGAGGCAGAGGACGGCGAGCAGCAGCATGGCGCAGGTGCCGATGCTGTTCGCCGCCAGCAGGCGGTCGAAGACACTCGGGCCGCGCGCGGCGCGGACCAGTGCCAGCGCCAGCGTGACGAGCAGGGCGAGGGCGGCGGCGGTGAACATCAGGCGCTGCCCTCCAGCACGCTGACGCGACGGTCCATCTCGCTGCCGGCGAGGCCGGCGGCGCCTTCGCGGGTCAGCGCATGGACGAGGAACTCGCCGGGAGATACCTCGACCGAGATGGTGCCCGGCGTCAGCGTGATCGAATTGGCGTGGATGACCAGGCCGAGGTCGCTCTTCTGGCTCGGCGCGAAGCGGGTCAGCGTCGGCGAGATCGGCAGGCCGGGATGGACGATGCGTTTCGTAACATCCCACGCGGACTTGAAGATTTCCTTGACCAGCCACGGCCAGTAGGAGATCAGCGCCGGGATGCCGATGTGGGCGGGGTGTCCCTCGCGGTCGATGATCTGCATGCGGCGGGCAAAGAAGACGATGGCGGCGGCCGAGAGCGCGCCCATCGTCATCAGGAAGCCGGTGAAATAGCCCGACAGCAGCAGCCAGAAGGCATAGAGGATGGCGAAGACGCTCAGGAAATGAAACACGTCGCAGGTTCCTTTGGTGTTGTCGAGGCGAGATCGTTCCGGGTATTGCTTCGGTTTCGCTTCGGTGTCGCTCGGGTATTGCTTTTGTGTCATCGCGGGCGGCCATGTCCGGCTTCTTCCCGTCGTCTCGTTGCGCCCGGTGGCGGGCGTACGTCAGCGGGCAGATGGTAGGCAAGTGGCCGGTGGCTGGGTATTCGGGCGGCTGCGTACGTGATTCATGCGTTGCCCGGTGGCGACAAATCGCCCGGAGCTCTTGTGGCGATGGCGGTTCTCGTTTGGAATACGTGAAACGCGTACGTCGACCCTCCAATTCCGGAATGCCCGCCGCTCGCGCACAATGGTGCCGTTTTGTTGTGGAGATGATTCCGGCGTGGCCAATTCCTCGCTCCGACCTCACTGGTTCGACCACCTGCTGCTGTTGTTCGGCTATGTCCTGCTCGACTGGGTCAGCTACATCCATCCGCTGTACGGGCTGAACATCACGCCGTGGAGCCCGGGGCCGGCGCTCGGGGTGTTCTTCCTCGTCCGCTACGGCGGCCGGGTGGTGCCGACGCTGTGGCTGGCGATCCTCGTCGCCGATGTCTGGGTGCGCGAACTGCCGGCCTCGCTGCCGGCCACCGGCGTGCTCGCGGCGGTCCTCCTGCTCGGCTACTGGGGCATCGGCGAGCTGCTGCGCCGGCGGGTCGGTGGCGTCGTCTTCGGCAATCGCAAGGGAATGCTGGTCTGGGTGTCGATCATCACGCTCGGCACCCTGCTCAACAGTGCGCTGTTCGTTTCCCTGCTCTCGCTGGCGCATCTGGTTCCCGGCGATGGCTGGCTGGAGGCGGTGCTGCGTTACTGGGTGGGCGACGCGGTCGGGCTGCTGGTGGCGATGCCGGCGCTGTGGATGCTGCTCGACCGCGAGGGGCGCCGGCAGCTGTCGAGCGCGGTGCGGGCGCGTACGGCGATTGCGTATCTGGTGAGCATTCCGCCCTGCCTCTGGGTGGCCTTCGGCCTGGGGGCGGAAGCCGAGTTCAAGTACTTCTACGTCCTCTTCCTGCCGCTGGCCTGGGCGGCCGCCACGCAGGGGCTGGCCGGGGCGATGCTGTGTGCGGCGCTGCTGCAGCTGGGGATCATTGCCGGTGTCGAATGGTTCGCCTATTCGGCGATCAGCGTACTGGAAATCCAGGTGCTGACCGCGGTGCTGACGCTCTTCGGCTTCTTTCTCGGCGTGGTCGTCGACGAGAAGGAGCGCCTCAGCCAGGAGTTGCGCCAGACACTGCGTCTGGCTGCTGCCGGCGAGATGGCGGGAGCGCTGGCGCATGAGCTGAACCAGCCGCTGACGGCGCTGGCGGCCTATGGCGCGGCCTGCGAGACGGTGCTCGCCGGCGGCGGCGATCAGGGGCGTTTGCGCGAGATCGTCGGGCGCATGGTTGCCGAATCGTCGCGGGCGGCCGAGGTGGTGCGGCGACTGCGCGATTTCTTCCGGACCGGGGCGACGCAGCTCGAGCGTATCGCCGTGCACGATCTGCTGGCGCCGGTGGTGGCGGCCTTCGAGAACAAGGCGGCGACGCAGGGCGTCGAGCTGAGCATCGATACCGCAGGCGTGGGCGACCCCGCCTGCCAGCTGCTGGCGGATCGCCTGCAGCTGGAGGTGGTCTTCCGCAATCTGCTGGCGAATGCCTTCGATGCCGTCGAGGGCTGCGCCGCCGGCCAGCGCCAGGTATGCCTGCGGGCAAGGCGCGAGGAGGAGGGGGTCGAGATTTCGGTGGAGGACAGCGGGCCGGGCCTGTCCGAGATTCAGGTGGCGCGGCTGTTCGAGGCTTTCCAGTCGTCGAAGTCGCGCGGCCTCGGTCTGGGGCTGGTGATCAGCCGCGCCATCGTCGAGAATCACGGCGGCCGCCTGTGGGCGGAGGCCGGTCCGGGAGGCGTGTTCCGCCTGCAATTGCCGTTCGAGGGAGAAACCAATGAGTCATGAGGGTTTGACGGTCTTCATCGTCGAGGACGACCAGTCGGTGCGTGATGCGCTCGGCCTGCTGCTTGGCCTGCAGGGCTATCCGGTGGCGCTCTTCGCCAGCGGCGAGAGCCTGCTCGAAGCCTATCGGCCGGAGTGGCGCGGCTGCCTGCTGATCGACATCCGCATGCCCGGCATGGACGGCCTCGAATTGCAGCGCCGCCTTGTCGACAAGCACTGCGCGATGCCGGCGATCATCATGACCGGTCACGGCGATGTCGAGTCGGCGCGCGAGGCCTTTCGCGCCCGCGCCATCGACTTCCTGGAAAAACCGGTCGATCACGCGCGCTTGCTGGCTGCCATCAACGAGGCCTTTTCCCAGCAGGCCTCGCTGCGCGGCGCGAGCGAACAGCAGCTCCGCCTGAGCGAGCTGATGTCGCGGCTGACGCCGCGCGAGACGGAGGTGATGAAGCTGGTCGTCGCCGGTCGCCACAATCGCGAGATCGCCGAACTGCTCGGCATCAGTGCGCGCACGATCGAGGTGCACAAGGCACGGCTGATGGCCAAGCTGCAGGTGCGCAGCGTGCCGGATCTGGTGCGGCTGTGCCTCGCCTCGCCCGATCACCCGGTGGTGCCGGCTCGGGATTGATTGCCGGACGCTTCCGGCGGCGATGCACGGGCTTCAGTGCTGCAGCATGATCCCGGCCGTGCCCGGACAGATGTGGCGCGGGCATTCGCGGGTGGTGTCGATGCAGCCGCCGTCGGCGTAGACGCCCTGCGGATCGCGGTAGCGGAGCATCAGGTCGACGATGCGGGCGCTGGCTTCCGCATCGCTGCGCGTGGCACCGACGCAGGCCTCGACGACCCGTTCGTCGATCTGCAGTTCGCCGCTCCCGTCGCGGTAGGCTGCGTGGCGCCAGTGGTAGAGCTCCAGGCATTTGTCGGTCAGCGTGTAGGGCTCGTCCCGCTTCCAGAAATTGGTGAATTCGCCGCTGCCCATGTAGATCACCCACGAGCCTTCGTAGCCGGACGCATCCGATGAATGCGGGTCGGGGTTGCGGAACCAGACGCGGTCGCCGGGGATGTAGTACTGCATCGGCAGGGGGGCGTCCATCGACCCGTATTCGTGCAGGAAGACGTCGTGGAAGCGGCCGGACATGATGGCCCGGGTTTCCCATTGGCGCTGCAGTTGCGCCAGCAGTTCGGGGTTGAAATCCTGCAGGGCTTCGGCGATGCCGAGCAGGATCACGTACTCGGTGGCGCGATAGCAGGAGAAGGAATAGCACTTGCCGGTGAGCTCCGGCTGGGTGGCCTTCTTCAGCGAGGGAATCAGCGCCTGGCCGGGAATCAGCGTGAAGCCGGTGTCTTCGTGGTAGGTCCAGCAGTCTTCCGGCCGTTCGGCGCTGCGCGTGTCGAAGCACAGTGCCGTCTTGCGCGCAGCCGTCGCGATGTTGCGGCGGATGCGGATGGCGGCGGCGAATTCGTCGTGGTTCGGGTATTCGAATCCGTGCGGTGCGGCGAGCATGGCGCAGACAATCTCGCGTTCCAGTGCCGTTTCGTCATCGGGCGCATCGCCGCCGGCAGCGGCCAGCCGGGCGGCCAGCTGCTGGGTGTCGTGCTGCGGCATCAGCGCTTCGGCGAAATCCGCTGCGAGCCGGCAGTCGATGCCGTCACTGCTGCGCTTCAGTTCGACACAGCCGATCAGGCCGAGTCGCAGCAGCTTTTCACGCAGCCTGGATTCAATGGATTTGGCCGGTCTGGTCTTTCCGTCCATGCCATCGCGGCTGCCGCGGATGCGGATGCCCCGGATGGTCATCGTATCTGCGCAGGCCTCAGGACTGCCGCCATACCCTGCAACAATGCCCAGCTCTCTCATGGGTGTCTCCTCCCATCGTGATGTCGGCAATCGGTCGTTCTTGTTTTCATCACATGTTAACACGATGAAAATCTTTTGTGATTGCGGTGAAAGCGGGGCGCCAAAAGCAGACAAGCCTCCCGGAGGAGGCTTGTCTGTGGCGGAGGTTTGGTGCGGGCCAGGAGTGGCCAGGTGTGGGCCTCAGATGCCGTTGCCGCGGACCATGTTCATGATCTGGCCGGCGTCGAGGCTGCCGGCTTTCTGCTGGATCTGCGGCAGGTATTGTTCCTGCATCCGCTTGGCCGGACCGAGCAGGTTCTGGAAACTTTCCTGCAGCAGTTGCGTGCTCATCTGCCGGTTGCTGGCGTAGTAGCGCTTGGCGACCTGGCCGAGGGCGTAGGTGCTGGCGAACGAGAAGGCCATGCCGGTGGCTGCACGGCCGATGCCGCCGACCGTCTTGCCGGCGACCTTGCCGAGCAGGCCGCCGAGCAGCTTGCGGCCGAACTGTTCGAGGTACTGCGAGGTCAGCCCGACACCGACGGTAGCCAGGAACTCGCGGATGTGGCCCTGGTCGAGCTCGTAGCCGTAGGCCTTGCCGATGCGATAGACCATCTTGACCTGCAGCGGGATGATCGCCACCGATGCCCACGACTGCGGCAGCAGTTCGAGGGCGCCGTTGAGAATGGCGTAATTGAGGATCGACTTGTCGAGTTCTGCTTCGTTCACGCTGGCGGTGGCCGGTGCCGCCGCCACTGTTGCGGCGCTGGCGGCAGCAGCGGTGCCGGCCGGCACGCTGGCGCCAGTGGCAGTAAAAGCGGCGGCGAGGGCATCGGCCTGGCGTTCGCTCTCGGCGCATTGCGCATCACCGTCGAGGGCGAGCTGGGCTTTCAGTTGCGCGAGGAAGCGCTTTTCGGCGTCGCTCTGCTGCCCGTCGGCATCGCAGACGCAGACGGCCATCTCGTAGGCGAACTGGCGCTGGCCGAGTTCCGTCAGTGCACCCGCGGCATCGGCCAGCCCGACGCGCTTGAAGAGGACGTCCTGATACAGCCGCGGCAGATCCGGGGCTTCACCGCCCATCGATTCGGCGAAGCGGCGGATGTGCTCGCGTTCGCGATCGTCGTTGGCGCCGTCGGCGAAGGCGGCGAGCAGGCTGATCGTCAACGTGGCATTTTCCGGGGTCATGGGTTCTCCTTGGTTCGTTGGCGGAAGGCAACGATTTTCGCGCACCCGCCGGTTCGCTTGCGTACCGGTGTGTAACGGGTAACCGGTGACCGGTTGCCGCCTCATCCGTTGGCTCGCAGCGGCAGGCAAGAACAGCCAAAGGGAGCGGCGCGCTACCAGTCAAAGCGGGCTTGCGGCTGGTCGAGATGCTCCATGTCGCTCATCCGGGTCAAGGAACTCGCCCTGACGCCGAGCAGCCTGATCCGCTTCTCCAGCACCACCCGCTTCAGGCATTCCCCTGCTGCCTTGCGGATTTCCTGCGGCTCGCTGGCGACCCCCTTCACCGTAGAATCCCGCGTCACCGTCGAGAAATCCTCGAAGCGGATCTTGATGCCGATGGTGCGGGCGGCGTAACCCTTGCGTTTCAGGTCGTCGGCGAGACGCGTGCAGAGCGAGGTGAAGATTTCCGAGAGCAGCGCACGGTCGTGCCGGGCATGAAGGTCGCGCTCCAGCGTCGTCTCGCGGCTGATCGACTTGGGTTCGGCGTGCGTGATCACCGGTCGTTCGTCGATGCCGTGCGCCACGCGATGCAGCCAGGTCCCCGTGTTCTGTCCGAATTTGCTGATGAGGAAGGCGGGGTCGGTGGCGGCCAGTTCGCCAATGGTGCCGATGCCGAGCTGCGCCAGTTTGGCTGCCGCCTTCGGCCCGATGCCGTTGATCTTCTTCGCCGGCAATGGCCAGATCCGCGTCTCGATGTCGCAGGGGTTCAGGATCGTCAGGCCATTCGGCTTTTCCAGATCCGAGCAGATCTTGGAGAGCAGCTTGTTCGGCGCGATGCCGATCGAGCAGGTCAGGCCGGTGGCGTCGAATGCGGCCTGCCTGATCCGTTCCGCCAGCGCTCTGCTGTCTTCGTCGATGTCCGTGAGGTCGATGTAGATCTCATCGATGCCGCGGTCCTCGATCTTCGGGGCGATGGTCGCGACGGCAGCCTTGAAGCGGCGCGAGTGGTCGCGGTAGGCGTCGAAGTTGGCCGGCAGCAGGATGGCGTCCGGGGCGAGTGCGGCGGATTTCATCAGGCCCATGCCCGAGAACACGCCGAGTGCGCGGGCTTCATAGGTCGAGGTGGTGACGACGCCTCGACCGACGTAGTCCTTGAGGCGTGCAAAGCGCCTGCTGCCATCCGCTTCCGGTATCGGCTGATGGATGCTCCGGCCGCCGACGACTACGGGCTTTCCGCACAATTCGGGATAACGGAGCAGCTCGACGGACGCAAAGAATGCATCCATGTCGAGATGGGCAATGCGTCGGGTCATGCGTGTTTCAACAGCGGGATGCCTCTGTTGCCGTGGCGGATCTGCGCATCGAATTTGGCAATGGCACGACCCAAAAAACACTGGGGAGCGCGTGGCTCCCCAGTGTCCGTTACCGCCGGCTTCGCCTCAGCTTCAGGCGAAGTTCTTCTCGGCGAAGGACCAGTTCACGAGGTTGTTGAGGAAGGTCTCGACGAACTTCGGACGCAGGTTGCGATAGTCGATGTAGTAGGCATGCTCCCAGACGTCGATGCAGAGCAGTGCCTTGTCGCCGGTGGTCAGCGGGGTGCCGGCGGCGCCCATGTTGACGATGTCGACCGAACCGTCGGCCTTCTTCACCAGCCAGGTCCAGCCCGAACCGAAGTTGCCGACGGCGGAGGTCTGGAAGGCCTTCTTGAACTCGTCGAGCGAGCCCCACTTGGCGTTGATTGCCGCCGCCAAAGCGCCGCCAGGCGCGCCTCCACCATTCGGCTTCAGGCAGTTCCAGAAGAAGGTGTGGTTCCAGACCTGCGCTGCGTTGTTGTACACGCCGCCGGCCGGGGCCTTCTTGACGATGGCTTCGAGATCGAGGTTCTCGTACTCGGTGCCCTTGATCAGGTTGTTGAGGTTCGTTACATAGGCCTGATGGTGCTTGGCGTAGTGGTACTCGAAGGTCTCCTTGCTCATGTGCGGCGCCAGGGCGTCGATGGCGAAGGGCAGCGGAGGCAGTTGGTGTTCCATGTTTTTCTCTCTCAGGGTTTCTTGGTTAAGGATTGCTAGCGGGTTCTTGTTGCCTGCTGGCCGGATTATACGGTACGCGGGAAGCGGGTCTTCCTTCCGGGGGGAGCCGTTTCAGGCATTGTCGCCGGCTGCGGCTGCCGGTGGCTGCAGCAGTCCGGCATCGGTGTCCGTCCCCGTCACTTCGGCGTCCAGTCGGCCGTGCGCGAGATAGACATGGATCGTGCGGCTTGGTTCCATCGCCGCCGCGTCGCGCACGATTCGCCCGTCCTCATCCCGCACCAGTGCGTAGCCACGGCCGAGCACGGCGGTCGGGTTGAGGTGGTCCAGGTTGTCGGCGAGGCGGGCGAGGGTGGCTGTCCGCTGCGCATGCCGGCGTTGCCAGGCACTGGCCAGCCGGCCGGCGATGGCGTCGAAGCGGCGGCCGAGACGTTGCGGGTCGGGGCGCGCATAGGAGAAGCGTCGGGCAAGCTCGGCCAGGTGCGCCTGGCGGCCGGAGAGCTGGCGGGCGGTGGCGGCGGCAAGATGGCTGCCGATCCGGTTCAGGGTTTCGCGCTGGCGGGCGATGCGTTCGGCCGGGTGCGTCAGTCGGCGCGCCAGTCCGTCGAGCCGCTGCGCACCTTGTTCGAGTTGGCGGTCGAGTTGTCGACGCAGCTGCCGGTGCAGTTCGTCGAGCCGGGTGGTCAGCCGCTGGCGTTCGGGGGCAATGACTTCGGCTGCGGCGGTTGGCGTCGGTGCGCGCAGGTCGGCGGCGAAATCGGCAATGGTGAAGTCGGTTTCGTGGCCGACGCCGCTGACGACGGGAACCGGGCAGGCGCGGATGGCGCGTGCGACGGCTTCGTCGTTGAAGGCCCAGAGATCCTCGATGCTGCCGCCGCCGCGGCAAAGGATGATGGCGTCGCAACGCCCGCTGTTGCCGGCCGTTGCGATGGCTGCAGCGATCTGGGCGCCGGCGCCATCGCCCTGGACCGGGGTCGGGAAGATGGTGACGGCGACCTGGGGGGCGCGCCGGGACAGGGTCGTCAGGACGTCGCGCAGTGCGGCTGCCTGCAGCGAGGTGACGATGCCGATCCTGCCCGGAAATGCCGGGAGCGGGCGCTTGCGCTCTGCTGCGAACAGCCCTTCCGCCTCCAGTCGGGCCTTCAGTTTCTGGAACTGCTCGAAGAGGTTGCCGACGCCGGCGCGGCGCATCGTCTCGACGTTGAGCTGGAAGTCGCCGCGCGCCTCATAGAGCGTGACCAGCACGCGCGCCTCGACGTGCTGGCCGTTCGCCAGTCGCCAGCCGAGCAGCTGGTTGCGGCCGCGGAACATCACGCAGCGCACCTGCGCGGCTTCGTCCTTGAGCGTGAAGTAGGCGTGGCCGGAGGTGGCCATGGTCAGATTCGAGATCTCGCCGGCCACCCAGCACAGCGGAAAGCCGCTTTCCAGGCGCTCCCGGACCAGCCGGTTAAGTGTGGCAACGCTTAGCGGGGAAAAATGGTCTGCATCGGCCATGGCGGCATTCTAACCGATGGTGATATGCACACCCCGAGCGGCTTTGTGACCGATATGTGACGGGATTGCCGCTTGGCTTCGTTGTTTTATTGTAAATTGTTGATAAATAACGATTTATTTCTCCGCCTTTTTTCTGTGCAAAGTAAGAAAAAGCCTTGTATGGAGGCCATTTAGGTATTTCCGGAGCAAGTAATTCACAAACTTATCCACAGATTTTGTGGATAAGATCCCGGTCTCTGACTTTGGTCATAACCAGGCGGTGGATGCAGTGTACTTTTTGCACCATTCCGGTGCTTATTTCAGGACGGGCGAATATTTTTCGGCGAAGGATCTCGTGCTGTCGACCGTCTCCTGCGAGCATGTCTTCGGCATCGTCCGGGGGCGGCAGCGGACGTTCTGGCAGTGCTGAAGCCCGGTGGAAATCAGCGGATCGATGATCCCGGGCTTGCCCGAACCGGCCCCGGCAAGCTAAAGTTCCCGGCTGAAATTTCAACCGGGAGTTCGCGTGTTTGCCATCATTCAGGCCGCCGGCTGGCCCATCTGGCCCTTGCTACTGGCATCGGTCGTCGCCGTTGCCCTCATCATCGAGCGACTTGTTGCGCTGCGCCGCAGCCGTGTCTTGCCGGCAGGTCTGCTGCAGCGGGCAATTGCCGAATATCAGCAGCGTGGCGTCAGCGAGGCGCTGGTCGCAGACCTGGAGAAGCAGTCGCCGCTTGGCCGCGTCCTCGCGGCCGGCTTGCGCAGCGCCAAGAATTCGCGCGAGGTGATGAAGGAATCGATCGAGGAAACCGGACGCGGTGTCGCCCACGACCTGAATCGCTACCTCACGACGCTGGGCACGATCGCCTCGATCAGCCCGCTGATGGGACTGTTCGGCACCATCGTCGGCATGATCGAGATCTTCGGCTCGCAGTCGCCTTCCGGCGCCAACCCCCAGCAACTGGCACACGGTATCTCGATTGCCCTCTACAACACCGGTTTCGGCCTGGTCATCGCGATTCCGGCAATGATCTTCTGGCGTCATTTCCGTGCGCTGGTCGACAGCTTCGTGATCGAGATGGAGATGCAGGCCGTTCATCTCGTCGAAGTCGTCCAGGGTGCCAGGAAGTGATATGAAACAGTTCCAGCGCTCACTTCGTTCGCTGTCCGCCGAGCGGGCGTACGCCTCCTTCGGGACGGCCCGGCGAGAGGCCTGACATGGATTTCCGCAGAGGCCGGACCCGCGAGGAGCCGGAAATCAACCTGATTCCGATGATCGACGTGCTGCTCGTGATCATCATCTTCCTCATGCTGACGACGACTTACGCCAAGTTCTCCGGGCTTGAGATCAACCTGCCGACCGCCGATGCCGCCAAGCAGCCAGAGAAGCCCAACGAGGTCAACGTCGCGGTTACTGCGGTCGGACAGATCCTGGTGAACAAGGTGCCGGTGACGACCGCCGACGTCGCTGCCATTGCCGACGCGTTGCGCCGGGCAGCCGGCAGCCAGAAGGAGCCGGTGATCGTCATCAATGCCGACGCCAAGGCCACTCACCAGAGCGTGGTCGACGTCATGCAGGCGGCGCAGAGTGCCGGTTACCCGCATATCTCCTTCGCCACGCAGACGCCGCGCTGATCGTGCCTGAGCCGGCGTGATGGCCAAGCTCGCGCAAATCCTGCCCCGGCTCTGGTACCGGCGGGGCCTGGCCCTGCCTCTGCTTCCCCTGGTTCCATTCTCCTGGCTGTTCGCTTTCCTTGCCGGACTTCGCCGCCTGGCCTACCGCCAGGGCTGGCTGGCTGGGGAGCGTCTGCCGGTGCCGGTCATCGTCGTCGGCAACCTGGTTGCCGGCGGTGCCGGCAAGACACCGCTGACGCTGTGGCTGGTGCAGGCACTGGTCGCACATGGTCGCCGGCCAGGAATCGTCAGTCGTGGCTACGGCTCCTCCGCCGACGCACCGCAACTGGTCTCGGCCGCTTCCGGCCCCGGCGATGTCGGCGACGAACCGCTGCTGCTGGCGCGTCGTTCGGAAGTTCCGGTCGCGGTCTGCCGCGATCGGGTCGCTGCCGCCCGCGCCCTTCTTGCCGCGCATCCGGAATGCGATGTCGTTGTCGCCGACGATGGCCTGCAGCACTACCGGCTGGCACGCGATTTTGAAATCGTGCTCTTCGACCGGCGCGGCGCAGGCAACGGCTGGTTGCTGCCGGCCGGCCCGCTGCGTGAACCCATCGGTCGCTGCGGGCGGAGCGATGCGATTGTCTGGAACGGTTCGCCGGCAGTTTCTCTGGGGGTGTCGACGCCTGCATTTGCGATGCGGCTGGAAGGGTTCCGCTTTCGTTCCCTGTCCGATCCGGCCCGGCATTGCACGGCCTCCGATCTGGCCGGACGACGCTTGCACGCGCTGGCCGGTATCGGCGATCCCTCACGCTTCTTCCATCAGCTGGAGACGATGGGACTTTCCTTCGCCGCCCATCCGTTCCCCGATCATCATGCCTACGTCGCAGCAGAGCTGGCCTTCGGCCAGGATGCCGTGATCCTGATGACGGAGAAGGATGCTGTAAAATGCGCCGGCCTCATCTCCGGCGAGGCATGGGTTCTGCCGGTGGACGCCGTCGTCGAAGACGGCCTGATTGAACGTATTCTGGAGAAAATCGATGGACGCACGGCTCCTTGACATCCTCGTCTGCCCGGTCTGCAAGGGCAACCTCGAATATCGCAGGAGCGAGTCCGAGCTGGTCTGCAAGCCCTGCAAGCTGGCCTACCCGATCCGCGACGACATCCCGGTGATGCTGGTCGACGAGGCGCGCCAGCTGCCGGCCGATCAGGCCTGAGCGGATCGTGGGCTTCAAGGTCGTCATTCCTGCCCGCTATGCCTCGTCGCGCCTGCCGGCGAAGCCATTGCTAGACCTCGGCGGCAAGCCGATGGTCGTGCGCGTCGCCGAGCGCGCGGTGCTGTCGGGTGCGGACGAGATCTGCGTTGCCACCGATCATCCGGAGGTGGCCGCCGCCGCACGAGAGCATGGCGTGGATGTGCTGATGACGCGGCCCGATCATCCCAGCGGAACCGATCGTCTGGCCGAGGTGGTGGCGCTGAAGGGTTGGGCCGACGATACGATCGTCGTCAATGTTCAGGGTGATGAGCCGCTGATCGAACCGGCGCTGATCCTGCAGACGGCGGACCAGCTCGCTGCACACGGTGCCGACATCGCCACCGTCGCTCATCCGATCTTCGATGCGGCTGATTTCTTCAATCCGAACGTGGTCAAGGTCGTCTGCCGTGCCGACGGCGATGCCCTGTATTTTTCCCGGGCACCGATGCCCTATGCCCGCGATCATTTCGCGCGCGAGGGTGGCGGTGAGACCTTGCCGGAATCGTTTCCGGCGCTTCGTCACATCGGCCTCTACGCCTATCGTGCGGCCTTCCTCAAGGCCTATGCCCGTCTGGCGCCGTCGCCGCTCGAAGGATTCGAGGCGCTCGAGCAGTTGCGGGCGCTGTGGCACGGCTACCGGATTACCGTCGCCGTCGTTGACCATCTGCCGGCCCCCGGCGTGGACACGCCCGAAGACGCCGAGCGCGTGAGGCGTCTGTTTGCCTGACAACTGCTGCTGCCGATTGCTGCAAATGGTTTGACCATCGGGCGATTTGCAGGTAATTTTCGGCTGTTCCAGCGCGCAGCATAGCGTGCGAAAAAAATACATCCAGAGCATTCTGGACATCGGCTTCACATAGTACGTTTCCGAGGGAAAGACATGAGACTGATCCTGTTGGGCGCACCGGGTGCCGGCAAAGGCACGCAAGCGCAATTCATCCGCGAAAAATACGGTATTCCGCAGATTTCCACCGGCGACATGCTGCGTGCTGCGGTGAAGGCGGGTACGCCTCTCGGACTGGAAGCCAAGAAGGTGATGGATGCAGGTGGTCTGGTATCCGACGAGATCATCATCGGTCTCGTCAAGGATCGTCTGCAGCAGGATGACTGCAAGGCCGGGTACCTCTTCGACGGATTCCCGCGCACCATTCCTCAGGCCGAGGCGATGAAGGAAGCCGGTGTGCCGCTCGACTTCGTTCTCGAAATCGACGTGCCGGACCAGGACATCATCGACCGCATGAGCGGTCGTCGTGTTCACGTGGCATCGGGCCGTACCTATCACGTCAAGTACAACCCGCCGAAGGTCGCCGGCAAGGACGATGTCACCGGCGAGGACCTGATCCAGCGCGACGACGACCAGGAAGTGACCGTCAGGAAACGCCTGGAAATCTATCACTCGCAGACCAAGCCGCTGGTCGACTACTACAGCAAGTGGTCAGCAAGCGGCGACGCAAAAGCGCCGAAATGCCGGAAGATCGCCGGCGTCGGCAGCGTCGAGGATATCAAGCAGGCCGCCTTCGCCGCACTCAAGTAACTCACCATGACCGCTGCCAACCGCCCGACGAATGCCTTCTACGCTCAGTCGGGCGGCGTCACGGCAGTGATCAACGCCAGCGCGTGCGGTGTCATCGAGACCGCACGCCGGCATCCCGAAAAGATCGGCAAGGTCTTCGCCGGCCGCAACGGCATCATCGGTGCGCTGACCGAAGACCTGATCGACACCAGTCACGAATCCGATTCCGACATCGCCCGCCTGCGCCACACGCCTGGCGGTGCTTTTGGCTCCTGCCGCTACAAGCTGAAGGGGCTCGACGAGCACCGTGCCCAGTACGAGCGCCTGATCGATGTCTTCCGTGCGCACGACATCGGTTATTTCTTCTACAACGGCGGTGGTGATTCGATGGATACCGCCTGGAAGGTGTCGCAGCTTTCCGAAAAACTCGGCTATCCGCTGACCTGCATCGGCATCCCGAAGACGGTCGACAACGATCTGCCGCATACGGACAGCTGCCCAGGTTTCGGCTCGGTCGCCAAATACGTTGCCACCTCGATGCGCGAGGCCGGTCTCGATGTTGCCTCGATGGCGGCGACCTCGACCAAGATCTTCGTCATGGAAGTGATGGGGCGTCATGCCGGCTGGATCACCGCTGCCTGCGGGCTGGCCAGCGAGGCCGCCGACCAGCCGCCGCACCTGCTGCTGTTTCCCGAGATTCCGTTCGACGAAGCTGCCTTCCTTGCCCGCGTCGAGGATTGCGTTGTCCGCTTCGGTTACTGCACGGTTGCGGTCTCCGAGGGATTGCGCGATGCGCAGGGGCGCTTCCTTTCCGACATGGGAACCAGGGATGCCTTCGGTCACGCGCAGCTCGGTGGTGTCGGCCAGGTCGTCGCGCAGCTGGTCAAGGATCGTCTCGGTTACAAGTATCACTGGGCGTTGCCGGACTACCTGCAGCGCTCGGCACGTCATCTGGCGTCGAAGACGGACGTCGAGCAGGCCTACGCGCTGGGCAAGGCTGCGGTCGAGCTGGCGCTGGCCGGTTGCCATGGCGTGATGCCGGGCATCGTGCGTACCGCCGATGCGCCGTATGCCTGGAAGATCGCGGCTGCCGAACTGAAGGACGTGGCCAACGTTGAACGCAAGATGCCGCGCGAGTTCATCAGCGCGGATGGCTTCCATATAACAGACAGGTGCCGCGCTTATCTTGCGCCGTTGATTGCTGGCGAGGATGTGCCGCCGGCTCGCAACGGCCTGCCTGATTATGTGCGCCTGAAGAATATTGCCGTGAAGAGGTGTCTGGAGGAATTTACAGTTTAGGACACGATCAGCACGGGAGGCGCCGGGGGAGACAGGGTTCGGCGTCGGCAAGGCAGGTTTGTTTCACTTTGTAGGGCAAACCGGTCCGAAGAAGGCAGCATGCTTTCCGAGGATCTGAGCAATCTAACTAGAGGGAGTTGTTCATGTCAGTAGCATTGATGCTTGCATTGGGCTGTGCCGTGCTGGCCGTTGTTTACGGCTGGATTTCCAGTACTCAGATCCTCAGCTTGTCGGCAGGTAATGCCCGCATGCAGGAGATTGCCAAGGCGATCCAGGAAGGTGCTTCCGCCTACCTCGCCCGGCAGTACAAGACCATCGCCATCGTTGGCGGCCTCATGTTCCTGGTCATCGGCTTCGTGCCGAAGCTGGGCTGGGCAACCGCGATCGGCTTCCTGATCGGTGCCGTGCTGTCGGGCGCGGCCGGTTTCATTGGCATGAACGTGTCGGTCCGTGCCAACGTTCGCACTGCGGAAGCTGCGCGTGGCGGCATCGCGCCGGCACTGGACGTCGCCTTCAAGGGCGGTGCCATTACCGGCATGCTGGTCGTCGGCCTCGGCCTGCTCGGTGTGGCCGGCTACTATGCCGTGCTCAAGATGACGGCTGGCGCCAATGCCGACCTGCACCACATGATCGAGCCGTTGATCGGCCTGGCCTTCGGTTCCTCGCTGATCTCGATCTTTGCCCGTCTGGGTGGCGGCATCTTCACCAAGGGTGCTGACGTCGGTGCCGACCTTGTCGGTAAGGTCGAAGCCGGCATTCCGGAAGACGACCCGCGCAACCCGGCCGTTATCGCCGACAACGTCGGTGACAACGTCGGCGACTGCGCCGGCATGGCGGCCGACCTGTTCGAGACCTACGCGGTGACCGTGGTTGCGACCATGGTGCTGGCGGCGCTGACGATCAAGGCGTCCCCCGGTCTTGGCGAGAACCTGCTGCTCTATCCGTTGGCGCTGGGCGGCGTATCGATCATCGCGTCGATCGTCGGCTGCATGTTCGTCAAGGCGACCGAGGGCGGCAAGATCATGTCCGCGCTCTATCGTGGCCTGGCTGTCGCTGGCGTGCTGGCTCTGGTCGCCTACTATCCGATCACTTCCTGGTTGATCGGTGCCGGCGATCCCGCTGCCAAGATCACGACGATGAGCATGTTCGGCTGCTCCATCGTCGGCCTGCTGCTGACCGCTGCCCTGGTCTGGATCACCGAGTACTACACCGGCACCGAATACGCTCCGGTGAAGCACGTCGCGTCGTCCTGCCAGACTGGCCACGCCACCAACATCATCGCCGGTATCGGCGTCTCGATGAAGGCCTGCGCGCTGCCGGTGATCTCGGTCTGCATCTCGATCTACGCTGCGTATGCTCTGGGCGGCCTGTTCGGTATCGCCATCGCCGCGACTTCGATGCTGTCGATGGCCGGTATCGTCGTGGCTCTCGACGCCTACGGCCCGATCACTGACAACGCCGGCGGTATCGCCGAAATGTCGGGTCTGCCGAAGGAAGTGCGTGACGTCACCGACCCGCTGGACGCCGTCGGCAATACGACCAAGGCCGTGACCAAGGGCTACGCCATCGGCTCAGCCGGTCTGGCTGCACTGGTGCTCTTCGCCGACTACACACACGGTCTGGAAGCTGCCGGCCTCAAGGGAGTGACCTTCGATCTGTCGAACCACATGGTCATCATCGGCCTCTTCATCGGCGGCCTGATCCCCTACCTCTTCGCCGCCATGGCGATGGAGGCGGTCGGTCGTTCGGCGGGGGCGGTGGTCGTTGAAGTCCGTCGCCAGTTCAAGGAAATCCCCGGCATCATGGAAGGCACGGGCAAGCCGGATTACTCGCGTGCGGTCGACATGCTGACCGTGGCGGCGATCAAGGAAATGATGATCCCGTCGATCCTGCCGGTTGCCGTGCCGATCATCGTCGGTCTGGCGCTCGGTCCGCAGGCGCTGGGTGGTCTGCTCGTCGGCACCATCGTCACCGGCCTCTTCGTCGCCATCTCGATGACCACCGGCGGTGGCGCCTGGGATAACGCCAAGAAGTACATCGAGGATGGCCACTTCGGCGGCAAGGGTTCGGAAGCCCACAAGGCCGCCGTGACCGGCGACACCGTCGGCGACCCGTACAAGGATACGGCCGGCCCGGCGGTGAACCCGCTGATCAAGATCATCAACCTCGTGGCACTGCTGATCGTGCCGCTGATGGTCTAAGCAACAGGTAGTACAAGCAAACGGGGCAGCCAAGGCTGCCCCGTTTCATTTCGGTGGTCCGGACAATCAGAGCTTCACGTTCGGATTCAGCGTGTAGATTCCGGTCAGGCTGGCCTGGCCCAGGATGTGGCCGGCCATGGCTTCGCGTACCTGCTGGCCGCCGAACTTGCCGTCGAGCGGCAGGCGCTCGGTGTCGAGTGCGAAGACGGTGAATACGTAGCGGTGGCGGATCTCATCGTTCCAGGGGGGGCAGGGGCCATCGTAGCCGTAGTAGTCGCCGGACATGTCGCCATCTCCTGCAAACCATCCGGTGTAATCGTTGATTCCCTGGCGGCTGCCGTGAGGTGCGTTGGGGCCGGGTTTGCCACGGGGTGTGACGTCGGACGAAAACTCGCCGGCGGCGATGCTGTTTACGCCGGCCGGCAGGTCGATGAGAACCCAGTGAAAGAAATCGACCCGGGGCAGCGAGGCAGGCACGGTCCGCCCTTCCTGATTGACGTCATCGCCACGGCTCGGCACGTCGGGGTCGTGGCAGATGATGGCAAACGAGCGTGTGCCAGCGGGAATGTCGCTCCAGGACAGCTGGGGATTGCGGTTGCTGCCGAGGCAGACATGGTGTGCCGGGTCGGGGATGCAGAACGCGAACTCACCCGGGATTTTCTGTCCGTCGGTAATGCTGCTACTGCTCAGCTTCATCGTCTCCTCCTTGTCGTCGTCAGGCTGCCCGGCGCCGGAAGTCGCGCAGCCGGAAGCCAAGAGCCCACAGTGTAGCGAAATAGGCTGCAGCGCCGAAGAGGATGACTCCGCTCAGTCGCAGGACGCGCTCCAGGGCACCATAGGCAAGCCATTGGCGCTCTGCGCCGGCGGCGAACCAGAGGACGATCGACATGATCGCCAGTGCAGCCAGCAATCGTGCATAGAAGGCGGGCCAGCCCGTCTGAGGGGTATAGATCTGGCGCTGGCGCAGGCCCCGGTAGAGCAACAGGGCGTTGAGGCAGGCCGCGAGGCCGATGGCCAGCGCCAGTCCTGCATGTTTCAGGTGCCAGACGAACGCAAGGTTCATCGCTTGCGTTGCGAACAGCGATATCAGGGCAATGCGTACCGGCGTGCGGATGTCCTGCCGGGCATAGAAGCCGGGGGCCAGCACTTTGACGAGAATCAGCCCGAGCAGGCCAAGGCTGTAGGCGACCAGTGCTTCCCGCGTGCGCAGTACGTCATCCGGGGTGAAGGCGCCATGGAAGAAGAGTGTGGCGACAAGCGGTACCGACAGCATCGCCAGACCGAGTGCAGCGGGCGCGGCGAGCAGAAGGGTCAGGCGCAGCCCCCAGTCCAGCAGCTTCGAATACTCGTCGTGATTGTCGTCAGCGTGGTACTTCGAGAGCGAGGGCAGCAGGATCGTGCCGAGTGCGACGCCAAGCATGCCGGAGGGGAACTCCATCAGCCGGTCGGCGTAGTAGAGCCAGGACACGCTGCCGGGACCGAGGAACGAGGCGAAGATGGTGTTGATCAGCAGGCTGATCTGGGAGACCGAGACACCGAGCAGTGCCGGCATCATGAGCAGCAGAATCCGCCGGACGCCTTCATCCTTCCAGTTAAGCGAAAAGCGGGGCAGCATGCCGATCCTGCGCAGGCTGGGCAGCTGCAGCGCGAGCTGCAGGGAGCCGCCGAGGAAGACCGCCCAGGCCAGCGCCATGACCGGCGGCTCGAAATAGGGAGCCGCGAACAGCGCCATGAAGATGAAGGAAAGATTGAGCAGCACCGGCGTAAAGGCCGGTAGCGCGAATCGGCTCCAAGTATTCAGGATGCCCCCGGCGAGTGCGACGAGCGACATGAACAATATGTAGGGGAAAGTGACTCTGGTCAGTGCGACCGTCAGCTCGAACTTGTCGCTGTCTGCCGCGAAGCCCGGTGCAGAGATGTAGACGAGAACGGGCGCGGCAACGACGCCAAGCGCAGTCACGACGAGAAGGGCGAGGAAAAGCAGGGTGGCGACGTGGTCGACGAGGCGCTTGGTTTCCTCTTCTCCCCGCTTGTTCCGGTATTCGCCGAGGATCGGCACGAAGGCCTGCGAGAAGGCGCCCTCGGCAAAGAGCCGGCGCAGCAGGTTGGGCAGCTTGAAAGCGACGAAGAAGGCATCGGTCATCATGCCGGCGCCGAAGGTGCGGGCAATGACGAAATCCCTCACGAAACCGAGGATGCGCGACAGCAGGGTCATGCCGCTGACGGTGACGAGGGCCTTGAGCAGATTCATGGAGGCGAATGTTAGCACGCAGCCGGAGCTGCCCCGGCAGGTGGACTTGCATTGCTGGCGGCTGGTCCGTATAATCGCGCGTTTTCGATTGTCACCAACGACTTATTAGGAACTGAATCAATGGCCAACAGCGCTCAAGCACGCAAGCGTGCCCGTCAAGCCGACAAGCAACGCGCCCACAATGCCAGCCTGCGCTCGACCCTGCGCACTGCGATCAAGCGCGTGCAAAAGGCGATCGGTGCCGGCGACAAGGCGGCTGCCCAGACGGTTTTCCAGGAATCGGTTGCCGTTCTCGACCGTATTGCCGACAAGAAGATCATCCACAAGAACAAGGCGTCGCGTCACAAGAGCCGCCTGTCTGCGCAGATCAAGGCGCTCGCTGCCTGATCGACGGATGCTTCAATGCAAAACGGCGCCTGCGGGCGCCGTTTTTGTTTTTCTGCTTAGTCGGGGTGTCGGGCAAGGACGCTGACGTGCTCAGCGTTCGATCGGGCAAACTCCGGCGGCGATCTGAAGATTGTTGTCGTTGGCGAAGTTGAGAAGGAAGCGGTAAGCCATCGGTTCCACTTCCTGCAGGCGTCCGTCGACGAAGACTGCCTTTTCCCCCATGTAGTCGCCCGGACCGACGTATGGCGAGTACTTCATCTTCTTCTCGGCACCGAAGGCAGACATCACGCCGCACAGGCGGTCGGCCCAATCGCTGGGGCGAAACTTCTTTCCGTCCTGGGTAAGCCCGACAATGATGAAAGTGTTGCTGAGCGGATCGGTCATGTCTCGGCGGCGGTGCCTTGAATTATTGTCGTGGCGCTCGCGCGCTTGCTGTCTTGGGAACAGGGGCATTCTAACAGAAAGCCGGCCGCTACGCCGCCGGTATTGCCCTTGCATCAGGATGGCGCATCGCCGGTCGCTTTACAAACTCAATAAATCAACGATCTGCGTTGCATTTCCAGAAATGGCTGCATATACTGGCCTTATCTCTTTGAGTGCTGGAGGTTTTATGCACGCGCCAGTTTGCATGAAATACGGCTTTCGCATCCGTACGCGTTCAGGTGCGATCGTGGACAATCTGATGATCTTCGGCCGAGACGGATCTGAGGCCGAACGGAAGTTGCGCCAGATGTATCTGGGCTGCGAGATCCTGGAGACGCGGAATGTCGCCAGCGGGCCTACCCGTTCAGGTCCGATGAACTACGAAGATGTGGTCGACCTGATTTCCGGGCACTGAGCACGGAAGAACCCCTGCTCTTTGAGTTCCTCGTAGAGCGCCTGATAGTCGTGCGCCCCCTGGCTGGACTGGTTGTGGGAGAAGACGTCCCTCTGCAACGAGGGGCTCTCCGCAACCGATACGTTTTCCCCGACGACGGTTTCGCAGACTTCCATCCCGTAGAGGGTCATCAACCGTTCCCGTACCTCGTGGCTCATCTTGCGTCGCCGGTCAAAACGCGTCAGTACGTAGCGACGCTCGACGCGGCGCTTGATCACCGGCTCGAGAATCTCGAGCGTTCGTGTCATCTGTTCGGCGGCTTTCAGCGACAGGTAGTCGGTTGAAATCGGAATCAGAAGGTAGTCACACGCAAACAGTGCATTCAATGAGAGGACGCCGACGTAGGGACAGCAGTCCAGTAGTAGCGTCCTGCCGGGCTGTTGCTGATCCAGGGTGTCGAGGCCGACACGCAGCTTGTTCAGGATCGCCGGACCCTTGCCGAAAATCGAATCGACCTTGATCAGTTGCTGGTGGGACGGAATCAGGGTGCCCAGCCCTTCCCATGTCATCTCCAACTGGTCGAGCGTCTTCAGATCCTGATAGAAAGCGAAGAGGCTTTTCTGGGAATCCTGCGGAGGGGCGCCAAAGACGCCGGACAGGTGGCATTGCGGATCGAGATCCAGAAGCAGTGGCGTGCCACCGTCACGACTTACGGCAGCTGCAAGATTGAGCGCTGTCGTGGTCTTGCCGACGCCGCCCTTCTGGTTGAATACTGCGATTCGCATCCGGACTCCCCGCCCCCCGTCGTATATACAAGGCGCAATTTTTCCCTTAACATTCCACCCCTTGCAACCCCGGTGCGCCAAGCTTTTGCGCATCGCGAGTCCCGGCGGCGCGTGCCGCCGTTTCAGTTTTTTGGGAGCATTCACGAGCATCGGTAATGCCGGTCGTTCTTGTGGACGGCTCCCTTTGGCCTCTTGAGAAGGCAGGCTCATTATGTCGCATTTGATGCACACCTACGCACGTCTCCCCGTAACTTTTAGTTACGGCGAAGGCTCTCGCGTTACCGATATCAACGGCAAGACCTATCTCGATGCCCTGTCCGGCATCGCCGTCAATACGCTCGGGCACAATCACCCGGTGCTGGTCAATGCGATTGCCGAACAGGCGGGACGCATGCTGCATGTTTCCAACCTGTACGGAATCCGCGAGCAGGAACAGCTTGCCGACCGTCTGTGCGAACTCTCGGGAATGTCGGAGGTATTTGTCTGCAACTCCGGTTGCGAGGCGAACGAAGCTGCAATCAAGCTGGCGCGTTTCTATGGCCATCAGCAGGGAGTGGACAATCCGGCGATCATCGTCATGGAAAAAGCCTTCCATGGACGGACGCTGGCAACCCTGTCGGCCACCGGCAACCGCAAGGCACAGGCCGGTTTCGAGCCGTTGGTCTCCGGCTTCGTACGCGTGCCCTACAACGATCTCGATGCGATTCGTGCGGTTGCCGAGCACAACAAGAACGTCGTCGCGGTGATGCTTGAAATGGTGCAGGGCGAAGGCGGCATCAACATCGCCACCGAAGATTTCCAGCGTGGCCTGCGTCAGCTGTGCAACGAAATGGGCTGGCTGATGATCTGCGACGAGGTTCAGTGCGGCATGGCCCGGACCGGCAAATGGTTCGGTTTCCAGCAGGCAGGCGTGCTGCCCGATGTGATGACGCTCGCCAAAGGTCTTGGCTCGGGTGTTCCGATCGGGGCTTGTCTGACCGCCGGCAAGGCTGCCGGACTGTTCGGGCCGGGCAACCACGGGTCCACCTTCGGGGGCAATCCGCTGGCGTGTACCGCCGCACTGACCACCTTGGCGACTATTGAACGGGACGGCCTGATGGAGCGCGCCGTTTCGGTTGGCGCCGCAATCCGGACAGGGTTGGCGGAAGCGCTCGCCGGGGTGGGCGGAGTTGTCGATATCCGCGGTCAGGGGCTGATGATCGGCATCGAGCTTGATCGTCCCTGTGCCGAGCTGGTGACGAGGGCGCTCGACGCGGGGCTGCTGATCAATGTCACCGCTGAGAGAGTGGTACGTCTGCTGCCTGCGCTGGTCCTTTCCGATGCAGAAGCCAGAACTCGTCGAGCGCCTGTCGGCACTGATCCGTTCCTTCCTTTCTGCCTGAGGAGCCTGCCATGGCACCGGTCAAGCATTACCTGCAGTTCAAGGATCTGACACGCGAGGAGTACGACTACCTGTTCGCCCGCACTCGCTGGATCAAGGAGCAGTTCAAGTCGTACAAGCAGTACTGGCCGCTTTCTGACCGTACGCTGGTGATGATCTTCGAGAAGGCAAGCACGCGTACGCGCCTCTCCTTCGAGGCGGGCATGCAGCAGCTCGGCGGTTCGGCGATCTACCTCAATACCCGCGACTCGCAGCTCGGGCGTGGCGAGCCGGTCGAGGATGCGGCGCAGGTGATCTCGCGCATGAGCGACATCGTCATGATCCGCACCTTCGAGCAGGAAATCATCGAGCGCTTCGCTGCCAACTCGCGGGTGCCGGTGATCAACGGCCTGACCAACGAATACCACCCGTGCCAGATCATGGCCGACATCTTCACCTTCATCGAGCATCGCGGTCCGATCCAGGGCAAGACCGTGGCGTGGATCGGCGATTCCAACAACGTCTGCAACACCTGGTTGCAGGCCGCCGAAGTGCTTGATTTCAACGTACACGTATCGACGCCGCCAGGGTACGAGGTCGAGCCCGAGCGCGCCGGCCTCTACGGCACCGACCACTTCGAACAGTTTGCCGATCCGATGGAGGCGGCGAAGGGCGCGGATCTCGTGACCACCGACGTTTGGACCTCGATGGGCTTCGAGGCCGAGAACGAGGAGCGCATGCGCGACTTTGCCGACTGGCAGGTCGACGCCGACATGATGCGCGCCGCCAACAAGGATTCCGTGTTCATGCACTGTCTGCCGGCGCATCGTGGCGAGGAAGTTTCCGCCGAAGTGATCGACGGTCCGCAGAGCGTGGTCTGGGACGAGGCCGAAAATCGCCTGCACGTACAGAAGGCGCTGATGGAGTACCTGCTCCTCGGCCGTGTAAATCCGTGAGGAGTGAGGAGAGAGGAGTGAGGGGCAAATCCGGCACCCACTCCTCACTCCTTGCTCCTCACTCCTAACTGGAGTGAACCCATGAGCGACATCAAGCGCGCAGTACTCGCCTACTCGGGCGGCCTCGACACCTCCGTCATCCTCAAGTGGCTGCAGGACACCTACCAGTGCGAAGTGGTGACCTTCACCGCCGACCTCGGCCAGGGCGAGGAACTGGAGCCGGCACGTGCCAAGGCGCTGCAGTTCGGCATCAAGCCGGAAAACATCTTCATCGACGACCTGCGCGAGGAGTTCGTGCGCGACTTCGTCTTCCCGATGTTCCGTTGCAACACCGTCTATGAAGGCGAGTATCTTCTCGGTACTTCGATCGCCCGTCCGCTGATCGCCAAGCGCCTGATCGAGATCACCAACCTGACCAACGCCGATGCCATCTCGCACGGCGCCACCGGCAAGGGTAACGACCAGGTCCGCTTCGAACTCGGTGCCTACGCGCTGAAGCCCGGCATCAAGATCATCGCCCCGTGGCGCGAGTGGGACCTGCTGTCGCGCGAGAAGCTGATGGCCTATGCCGAGAAGCACGGCATCCCGGTCGATATGAAGCACAAGCAGGGCGGCTCGCCGTACTCGATGGACGCCAATCTGCTGCACATCAGCTACGAAGGCCGTCATCTGGAAGATCCGTCGGCCGAGGCCGAAGAGTCGATGTGGCGCTGGACGGTGTCGCCGGAGAAGGCGCCGGATGCCGCCGAATACCTCGACCTCGAATTCGAACAGGGCGACCTGGTTTCGATCAACGGCAAGCGCATGGCTGCCCACGAACTGCTGGCGACGCTGAACCAGCTCGGCGGCAAGCACGGCATCGGCCGCCTCGACCTGGTCGAGAACCGCTACGTCGGCATGAAGTCGCGCGGCTGCTACGAAACCCCGGGCGGCACGATTCTGCTGCGCGCGCACCGCGCCATCGAATCGATCACGCTCGACCGCGAAGTTGCCCACCTCAAGGACGACCTGATGCCGCGCTACGCCAGCCTGGTGTACAACGGCTACTGGTGGAGCCCGGAGCGTAAGGCGCTGCAGGCGCTGATCGACCACACGCAACAGGTCGTCAACGGCTGGGTGCGCGTCAAGCTGTACAAGGGCAACGTCATCGTCACTGGCCGCGACTCGAAGACCGATTCGCTGTTCGATCCGACCATCGCCACCTTCGAGGACGATGCCGGCGCCTACGACCAGAAGGACGCGGCCGGCTTCATCAAGCTGAACGCGCTGCGCATGCGGATTGCCGCAAACCTCGCCGGCCGCAAGAAGTAGGAAAGCATGAACGGAACGCTCTTCGGATTCACCGAGGAACAGGTTGCCGAATTCGGCGTCACCTTCGGGGTCGGCGCCTTCATGCTGTTCATGCTGTTCATCATCGGCGAGATTGCCTGGAAGTCGAAGGCGGGCAAGACCGGCACCATGGTGCTGTTCTTCGTCCTCGCCTTCGGCATGCTCGGCTTCGTCGCCAAAACTGTCATTCAGAAAATCTGGGGAATCTGAAATGTCTCAATTCGACAATGTGTCCGTGGTCAAGAAGGCCAATGTCTACTTCGACGGCAAGTGCGTCAGCCATACGGTTCTGATGGCCGATGGCAGCAAGAAAACCGTCGGCGTCATCCTGCCCTCGTCGCTGACCTTCAATACCGGCGTGCCGGAGATCATGGAAGGCGTCGGCGGCTCGTGCCGCGTCAGGCTGAAGGGCGAGAGCGAGTGGAAGACCTACGGCGAAGGCGAGTCCTTCAACGTGCCGGGCAACTCGTCGTTCGAGATCGCCTGCGACGAGCCGTATCACTACGTCTGCTACTTCTGCTGATCGGGAGAACCCCATGCCATCGTTCGATTTTTCTTCTGAAGCCGACATGGTCGCGTTGAAGAACGCGATCGATGTCGTGAACCGCCAGATCGATGCCCGCTACGATTTCAAGGGCACCTCGGCCAAGGTCGAGCTGAACGAGAAGGAGAAGGTGATCACGCTGTTCGGTGACTCCGATTTCCAGCTCGACCAGATCAAGGACATCCTCTTCCCGGCGATGGAGAAGAAGGAGAAGGAAAGCGTCAAGCGCCTCGACCATCAGGCCGTGCAGAAGATCTCCGGCAACAAGGTGAAGCAGGAACTGAAGATCAAGATCGGCATCGAGTCGGAGCTGGCGAAGAAGATCGTCAAGATGCTCAAGGATTCGAAGCTGAAGGTGCAGGCCGCGATCCAGGGTGACGCGGTGCGCGTCACCGGCGCCAAGCGCGACGACCTGCAGTCGGCGATCGCCCTGGTTACCAAGTCGATCACCGACTTTCCGATCAAGTACGGCAATTTCCGCGACTGATCCTCGTCGGCGTGCCACTGCTTCCGCAGCGGCCGCAACCACTGCCGATCAGCTGCGTTCCAGCCCGCGTATCCAGGCGCCGTAAAGGCGGTTTGCCAGTTCGCGCATCGCCGGCAGGCGATAGGCAGTGTCCTCACGCATCTGCATCGGTGTCTGTACGGTCGGCGGCAGGGCCGGCAATCCCGCAATCTCGCTTTCCCAGCTTTCGCACCACGTTGAAATCATTTCCGGCGTCATCTCCACGTGGCACTGCATGCCGAGATGCGGTCCCCGCACGAACATCTGGTTGGCACACCACTCATTGTGCATGAGCCGCGTGGCGCCAGGCGGGATCGAAAATGTCTCGCCGTGCCACTGGAATACCGAAGCCTTTCCCTGGAAGTCGCCAAGCCACGTGGTTCGCTCATCGCAGTCGTCGACCGTCGCCTCTCCCCAGCCGATTTCCTTGACGGGGTTGCGCGTCACCTTGCCGCCGAGAGCCTTGGCCATCAGTTGAGCGCCGAGGCAGTGGCCGACAACGGGGATGTCGAGTGACACTGCGTGGCGGATCAACTCGCATTCGGCATCGATCCACGGCAGAGAGTCGTTGACGCTCATCGGTCCTCCCATCAGCGCCAGTCCGCAGAAGGCGCTGGCGTCCGGCGGAATGGCCGCACCGGCGTCAATGGCAACAAGCTCCCAGGGAACGCCGTTGGCCTCAAGGAATGTGGCAAAATAGCCCGGACCTTCGGTCGGAGCGTGGCGGAAAATGGCAACGGGTTTCATGGCAGGCAGATGGGTCAGGACGGCCTATTGTATGGTCCCGGTATTATTCTGCCTATCCGCCTTCCCGGCGGAGGCCGCAGATATCGGGGTTGCGGGTATCTTCCCCGGCAAGGCGCTCCTGGTCATCGATGGCAGCGCCCCACGCTTCGTCGCGGTCGGGCAGAAAACCGACGAAGGCGTGCGCCTGCTGGCGATCGATGGCGAGTCGGTGACGCTCGAAATCAACGGGCAACGCCGGGTGGTGCGCATGGGGCAGACCGTCGTTTCACAGAAATCGGACGGCGGCCCGCAGGAAATCACTCTGGCCGCCGATGCGCAGGGGCATTACCTGACACAGGGTACGATTAACGGCAAATCGATTCGTTTCGTTGTCGATACCGGTGCCACCATGGTTTCGCTCGGCCGCAGCGACGCCGAGCGGATCGGCCTCGACTGGCGCAGGGGGCAATCCGGTACCGTGCAGACGGCCAATGGTCAGGCACGGGCCTGGAAAGTTCGGCTGGATACGGTGCAGATCGGCGATATCACCGTGCACGGTGTCGATGGCATCGTTCATCAGTCCGATCTTCCTGTAGCTTTGTTGGGGATGAGCTTCCTGTCGCGGATGGAAATCCGCAACGATGGCTCGAAGATGACCCTGAAGAAAAAATTCTGAGGAGACGAAATGCCGCACCGAGACCAGGAAATCACGATGTTGCGTCGCGAAGTCGAATTGCTCATGGGGGAGCGTGAGCTCCTGCTGCGTGCGGTCGGCTCTGCTGCTGCGCTGATCGCGACACTCGACAGCAAGCATTTGCCGGTCGGCGCCGTCGAGGCGGCCGACTTGGTGGCAACGATCATCAACCAGTTGCCTGAGGAGACGCTTCAGGACGCCCTTCGTTCGGTGCATGCCGAGATCGAGGAAGAGGGCGCTGCACCGGCCCAATGATCGGTCCGTCCGATCTGGCCCGGCTGCGTCATTCACTGGCGAAACAGCCCGATGCCGGCGCGGCGGTCAATGAGGATGGTCTTGGTGCCGAGCCGCTGACGGCCGCCGCCGTCCTGGTGCCGATTGTCCTGCGTGACGACGGTCCGACGCTGCTTCTGACTCAGCGCACCGCTCATCTGCGCGATCATGCCGGTCAGATCAGTTTCCCGGGAGGCAGGATCGAGGCTGAAGACGAGAGTCCGCTGCATGCCGCCCTGCGCGAAACGACCGAGGAAACGGGCCTGGCGCCGGCGCATGTGGAGGTTGTCGGCTATCTGCCCGAGTACCGCACCAGCACCGGATTCAGCGTCACCCCGGTGGTTGCCTTTGTGACGCCTCCCTTCTCGCTGGAGCCCGATCCCTTCGAGGTTGCCGAAGTGTTCGAGGTTCCGCTGTCCTTCCTGCTCGATCCAGCCAATCATCAGCAGCATGAGGTCCATTGGCGTGGCCGCCTGCGCCAGTATTGCGCGATGCCCTACGGCGACTACTTCATCTGGGGCGCAACCGCGGGGATGATCGTCTCGCTTTGCCGCCACTTCTGGCACCCCGTTCATGACTGACTTTTCCGTGATCCGAAAAGGGCCGGAGGGTAGCTGTGAATTGTGTTATCTTCAAATGTGAAGACAACAACTCGGCGCAATGTCGCCATAGCCCCTTGAGTCTTGTTTCTCTCATTTTCGCGTTGCTGATCGAGCAGGCGCGGCCGCTATCGTATCGTCAGGTCGTGTTCGGCCCCTTGTCCCGCTTGGCCGACACACTGGATGGATTGTTCAATGCCGGTGAGCATCGGCATGGCATGCTCGCCTGGTTTGTCGGCGTCGGCAGTCTGGTTCTCCTCGCCGGCCTCGTCTTTGCTGCGCTGTATGCGCTCAACCCCCTGCTCGCCGTTGCCTGGAACGTGCTCATCCTCTACCTGACGATGGGTTTCCGCCAGTTCAGCCATTACTACACCGACATCCAGCTCGCGCTGCGCATGGAAGATCTGCCGCGAGCCCGGCAGTTGCTGGCCGAGTGGCGCGGCCGCTCCGCCGATGGCCTCTCCTCCAGCGACGTCGCTCGCCTGGCGATCGAGGAAGCGCTGGTCGGTTCGCACCGCCACGTCTTCGGCGTCCTCCTCTGGTTCGTGCTGCTTCCCGGGCCCTGTGGTGCCATCCTCTATCGTGCATCGGCGGTGTTTGCCGAGCACTGGTCGCGGCCTTCGGACGATCCGGTGGCCGGGGAGTTCGGTCGCTTTGCAGAGCAGGCCTTTGCCATCATCGACTGGTTGCCGCTTCGGGCTACCGCTGCTGCTTTCGCCGTCGTCGGCGATTTCGAGGATGCCGTCTATTGCTGGCGTTCGCAGGCCGAACGCTGGCCGGATGACGGTCGCGGCATCATCCTCGCCTGCGGAGCCGGCGCCCTGGGTGTGCGTCTCGGCATGCCGGTCGTGGAAGGTGGCGAGATCTCCGATCGGGCGCCGCTCGGTACCGGTGACGAGGCTGATGTCGATTTCATGCAAAGTGCCGTCGGCCTCGTCTGGCGTGCTATCGTGCTCTGGTTGCTGTTGTTGCTTTTGTTAGGGCTTGCCGGTCTGGTGGGCAGTTGATGAAGTCGAAAAGAGAGGTAGAAAAATGAGCAGAGAAGTCGTTGTCCTTAGCGCAGTCCGTTCCGCCATCGGTGCTTTCGGTGGTTCCCTCAGCGACATCGAGCCGGCTGAACTTGCAGGCACCGTGATGAAGGAAGCGGTCACCCGTTCCGGTGTCGATCCCCAGCAGATCAACTACGTTACCGTCGGCAACTGCATCCCGACGGATTCCCGCTACGCCTACGTACCGCGCGTTGCATCGATCCAGGCCGGCCTGTCGATGGATTCGATCGCCATGCAGGTGAACCGCCTGTGCTCGTCCGGTCTCCAGGGCATCGTCACCACCTCGCAGCAGATCATGCTCGGCGATTGCGACTATGGCATCGGCGGTGGCGTCGAAGTCATGTCGCGTGGCGGCTACATGATGCCGGCGCTGCGTACCGGTGCCCGCATGGGGGACAGCAAGGCGATCGACATGATGGTTGCCGTCCTGACCGACCCGTTCGGCGTTGGCCACATGGGCATCACCGCCGAGAACCTGGCGACCAAGTGGAACATTTCGCGCGAGGACCAGGATGCGTTCGCCGTGGAATCGCAGCGTCGCGCTGCGGTCGCCATTGCCGAAGGTCGCTTCAAGTCCCAGATCGTTCCGATCGTCAAACAGACGCGCAAGGGCGAAGTCGTCTTCGATACCGACGAGCATCCGAAGGCTGGCACGACGATGGAATCGCTGGCGAAGATGAAGCCGGCCTTCAAGAAGGACGGTACGGTGACGGCCGGCAACGCCTCCGGCATCAACGACGGTGCGGCCTTCTTCGTCCTTGCCGCAGCCGACGTGGCTGCAAAGTCCGGTCAGAAGCCGATCGCGCGCCTGGTTTCCTATGCCGTTGCCGGCGTGCCGAACGACGTCATGGGCGAAGGCCCGATCCCGGCTTCCAAGCTGGCGCTGAAGAAGGCCGGTCTGACGCTCGACCAGATGGACGTCATCGAATCGAACGAAGCCTTCGCCGCACAGGCCATCGCCGTCTCCAAGGGGCTCGGCCTGGATCCGGTCAAGACCAACCCAAACGGCGGTGCCATCGCCCTCGGCCACCCGGTCGGCTGCTCGGGAGCGTTCATCGCCACCAAGGCGCTGTACGAACTGCAGCGCACCGGCGGCAAGTATGCGCTGGTCACGATGTGCATCGGTGGTGGTCAGGGTATCGCGACCATCTTCGAGCGTATCTGATCGGGTCGCTTCTCCGCAGGGCCCGGCCGGATACTCCCGCCGGGCCTTTTTTCGCAAGGGATTCGAAGTCCAGTTCTCCGATCATGGCGTTCAGCGAAACCGACATCAGCCTGCTGCATGCCTGTGCCTTGTTGCGCGGCCTGCCACAGCGCGAGCTATTCGAGACGGCCTTGCGTTGCCGGGAGAATCAGCTTTCACTGGCTGCCGACGTGGCGTTTCTCGAACCCGGCGTTGTCGCTCCCGGCCTGTTTCTTGTGGCGCACGGCACGGTTGAGCTGGCGGTCAGTACCTCCGGCGGAGGCGAGAAGATCGTCGAGTTCGTCCGTGCTGGCGGCATGTTTGCCGAAGAGACCCTCTTCTCCGGAAACCCCAGCCTCTATGTGGCTCGCACCATCACGCCGGCGGCGATCCTGCGCGTGCCGGAAGCGACGATCGACGACTGGCTGCAATCCTCCCCGGAATTCTCTCGCCGCCTGATGGGCGTGATCGCAGAACGTACCGACTACGTCGAGAAGGACGTGGTGACCTTCTGCACGAAAAGCGCCGCCGCACGACTGGTCTGCTATCTCGTCTGCCAGTTCAACAAGGCGCCATGCACTCCCGATGGTTCGCTGTCGCTGAACATCACCTTGCCGCGCAACAAGCTTGCGTCGCGCCTCGGGGTCAGCGACTCCCACCTTTCGCGCGCATTCAATGAGCTGGAGCGGCAAGGCTTGATCCAGAAACGACGGGGTGGCATCTTCATTCCGGATGTGCCCGCACTATCGAAGTACGTTTGTCCTGCCGGCTGCGACTGGTAGTCCGGCAATCCGTCAGATTTCGACAGCTCCGGTCATCCGTCGGCCCCCGCAGGCGTTAGTTGCAGACATGTGCCGTCGGGGTCTCGCCCCGAGCCCAATGCTCCCACAAGGAGGCCTCGAATGGATTTTCGATTCCTTACTCTGCTGCTGGCATCGATGTCGTCTGCCGCCGTCATCGCGCAGACTGTCTATGAATCGAAGGGTGGGCAGGGCAAGGTGTATTCGGACCGCCCTCTGCCCGGCGGCAAGCCCGTCGACCTGCGTCCGCTGAATGTCATCGAACCGGTTCCCGTACCGCCAGCGAACGCTTCTCCGGTGCCTGCCGCCGACAGTTCGCCAGCAAAGCCGGTACCGCCGTATCGCAGTCTGACGGTGGTCTTTCCCGAGCCCGGCGGCAGCGTTGCCGCGAACAATGCCACTTTCGAGGTCCGGCTTGCCGTGGATCCGCCGCTGCTGGTCGAGAAAGGGCATGCCTTTGCCCTGCGCCTGGATGGCCGTCCCGTGCCCGGTCGCTACACGGCGACGGAGATGATGGTGCCACCGGAGTTCTTCGGCAATGTGGCGCCGGCAGGGGTGCAGCGTCATGTACTCGAGGCGAGCATCATCGATGCCGGAGGGCAGACCGTGATGCAGGCCGCGCCCATCGATTTCCAGACGCGTTTCGTGACGGTCCTGCAGCGGCCCCACAGCCTGCAGCCGCTGCCAGCTCATCCGCCAGCTCGCGTGCAACGCCCCGTGCCGCCTGACCCCGGTCGCGATCAGCTGCCGCGGCGGGCGACCGAACCTCTGCCACCAGGGCCGGTGAGCCCCGGCCGCAGTGGAGTCTCTCCGGGAAAACTGCTGCCCGAATCCGGGCGATAGCGAAAAGGCTGCGAGCGAGCAGCGAGAGGCAGCCCGAACCTGCCGTCCGGGTCTTGCTTACTGCGAAGCTTGCCGTTTCGGCGAAATGGCCTTGCCTGCCGGCTTGATGGCCATGGCGACGGCGTCGGTGTATTCGAGCCGGACACGATCCCCGATGCGGACGGCCGCGAGCAGCTTGCGGTTGCCAACGACGACATCGACGACTTCACCATTCTGCCCCTTCAGTGTCGCTTCGCCGGTCCGGTCGTCGATGGCGATGATGTCGGCAACCAGCTCCCGCCGTACGCGGCCCGGCGGGACCGAAGTCGTTGCCTTCTGCGGAGTGACTGCAGGCGTCCCGCTTTCACTGGCAAGAGCAGCGGTTCTTTTCAGCGATATCGCTCGTGCGTGCCCGTACTGTGCGACGACGATATCGCCGACATGGACATGCTCCAGACTGCCGACTCGTGGCGACGCCAGGACGGTTACGGTATTGCCGTCTTCACGCTTGAGTATCAGCGTCCGTGTCGCCGGGTTGATGGCCACCACCTCTGCAGCAGCACGGATCAGCTTGCTGGCACCGCTCGTGCCGGTCTTTCTCGTGGCGACGCCGCTGCCGGAATCGGCACTCATGGCCGTGGTGCCGAAGCACAGGGCCAGCACGGTCAGGGATAAGGTGACGAGCCTGCAGTTTTTCATGTGGTCGGATGTCTGCCGGGTTCCAGAGCGGAAGCTGTTGAAACAGATCACGAAAACGGATCCATTTCGTTGAAAAGGCTGAAGTCTACCTCATATTTTCCGGCTGCCCGAAAGCCGCCTGAAAGCGCTGCTCAGGCCACCAGCCGTGAATCGGACGGCAGCAGGCTGACGAGGAAATCCATCTGGTCGGCGAGAATGCGGCGGTTGCGCAGGATCATGGCCTCGTAGAGCGACGGAACGTAAGGAACGTAGCGCATCAGCATGCCAGCCCGCTCCGGGGTTCGTGCTCCCTTGCGCTGATTGCACGGCTTGCAGGCAGTGACGACGTTTTTCCATTGGTCCAGCCCGCCGCGCGAAATGGGGACGATGTGGTCGCGGGTCAGCAGTTCGGGGCGCTTTTGTGCGCCGCAGTAGCAGCAGTGGTGGCGGTCGCGCTGGAAGAGCAGGGGGTTGGTCAGAGCCGGCGATTGCGGTACCCAGCCATGCGGGTTGCGGCCGCGCAGGGCGAGAATGCTGCTGACGCTGAGGCAGGAGCGCTCGCCTGTCAGCCGTGAACGTCCGCCCATGAAGGTGAAGCGGAAACTGCCGAGTTCGCGCTCGACGCGTCCGCTGGCCTTGCAGACCACGGCATCCTGCCAGGTGATCCAGCCGCGCGGCGCTCCGGTGACGTCGATGGCAAGGATCAACGGCCGGCCGACATGGTCGGTCATTGCTGGCGCGGGGTCTGCGAGCATTGCTTCGTCTCCTTCTGGCTAGGGACAGCTGCCGCCAAGGTTAGCAAAGGATGGCGTTCATTCCAATCATCTCGCGCCTCGCTTCGTTGCCAGTGAAATTTCATGAAAATCCATGGCTTGCGCTATTCTTGCGCGCTTCATGAAGATATCCGATCGCTCCCGTCGCCTGCTGGCCGGGGCATTCCTCACATCGGTCCTGGTGCATCTGGTGGCGATGTTCGGCTGGGGGTGGCCACAACCCCTGCCGCCTGCAATGCCGTCAGCACCATTGCAGGCGGTCATTTCGGCGCCGTCCCCGGTCGTTCTGCCGGCGAATACGCCTTCCGTTCCGGAAGTGCCGCGGCCGCAATCGCTTGGCACTCCTCGTCCGCCGGTACAGGCGGCAAGGGATACGGAGAGGGTGAAGCGGGAAAGACCGGATAAATCGCCGCTTCCCGCCGTTGTCGTGCCGACGCCTCCCGCGCTTCCCGATCCGCCGCGTTCCGGGGAGGGATCGGCAAGCGTTGCGCCAAATTCTGTGGCAACCGCATCCGCCCCGGCCGCCGATACGGCGGGCGGGCAGCCATCTGCGGCCGTCAGTGCCGACAGTCTGCGCCAGTACCGAATCGATCTGGCGGTGTCGGCACGCCGATTTCGCATTTACCCGGCAGTGGCCCGGGCGCGCGGGTGGGAGGGCGTGGCGGAAGTCACGGTCACAGTCGCCGCCGGCCTGCCGATTCCCGGTGTCCGGCTGACGGCGCCGTCCGGGTATCCGGCGCTCGACGAGCAGGCCGTCCTCATGCTGGCGCGGGCCGTGGAAGCGACACCCTTGCCGGCAGATCTGCATGGCCGGAATTTCGTGCTGAAGATGCCGATCCGTTTCAGCCTGCAGGACTGAGCGGCCCGCTCTCCTTCGGCGGCGTCAGATCGGCGGTGTGCAGCCCGAAACTGCCGCGGCTACGATCGTCGAACCAGGCACGGAGGGCAAAGCTCACGCTGCGGAAGGCCATGTCCTTCCAGGGTATTTCGGCTTCCCCGAAGAGCCGGCTTTCCAGCGACTCGACGCCGGCACCGAACTGGCCACCGACGAGGCGGGCGGTATAGAACAGGTGTACCTGGTGGATGTGGGGAATGTTGACGAGCGCAAACAGCCGGTCGATCTCGACTTCGGCGCAAGCTTCCTCCAGGGTTTCGCGGGCCGCGGCCGCACCGGTCGTTTCATTGTTTTCCATGAATCCGGCGGGCAGTGTCCAGAATCCGTAGCGCGGCTCGATTGCGCGCCGGCAGAGCAGGATGCTGCCCTCCCATTCGGCGATGCAGCCAACCACCATGCGCGGATTCTGATAGTGAATCGTGCCGCATTTGATGCAGACATGGCGCTGCAGCGTATCCCCGGGCGGGACGGCAAGCGATACCGGAGCGCCGCAGTCGCTGCAGAAATTCATCGGCGTGTGCATGTGACTCATGCCGCGAGTCTACCTGAAGCGGCCACCGATCAGCGCAGGTCGATGCGGGCTGCGCGAGAGCATGGTTTCCTCGCTTGACGCAGGCATCAATTGTGGCCACATTGTGGAATCTTCGCGCCGTATCGATTTCCGGTGCTATTTGTCACGCCCTTTTTGCCCGTGCTGCGTGCATCTGGCTAAAATAGCGTGAATTCCAGCGGCTGCGTGCCGGTCTCATCCGCGACGGATGGACAACAAAGGGGCAAGGGGTAAGGCATGTTTCTCATCATCGGCTATGTCGTCATTCTTCTGGCGTCGCTCGGCACCTATGCGATGCACGGCAGCCTGCTCGCACTGTGGGTTCCCGCGGAGTATGTGGCGATCGTCGGCCTGACCATCGGCGGCTTCATCGCCGGCAACGACATCAAGTACATCAAGAGGACGATCGGCGCCTTGCCGTCCATCCTCAAGGGCTCCAAGTTCACCAAGACGCTCTACGTAGACCTGCTCGCGATGCTCTACGAGATCCTCGCCAAGGTGCGCAAGGAAGGCCTGATGTCCATCGAGGCCGACGTTGAGGACCCGCATTCGAGCCCGATCTTCGGCAAGTACCCGGCGCTCCAGAGTGACCATCACGTCATGGAGTTCATTACTGACTACCTGCGCATGATGGTTGGCGGCAACCTCAATACGGTCGAGATCGAAAGCCTGATGGACATGGAAATCGAGACGCACCACCACGAGGTCGAGGTGCCCGGACATGTAATGGCTAAGGTGGCCGATGGCGTGCCTGCTTTCGGTATCGTCGTTGCGGTGATGGGTGTCGTGAACGTGATGGGTTCCGTCGGGCAGCCGCCAGCCGTGCTCGGCAAGATGATTGGTGGTGCCCTGGTCGGCACCTTCCTCGGTATCCTTATTTCGTACGGTTTCGTCGCGCCGGTGGCCAGCCTGCTCGAGCAGAAGGCGCATGAGAGCAGCAAGATCTACCATTGCATCAAGGCTGTGTTGCTCGCGTCGATGTCCGGCTATGCACCGCAGGTGGCTGTCGAGTTCGGGCGCAAGGCCCTGGAATCCGGCGTACGCCCGACCTTCATCGAGCTTGAAGCCGAACTCAAGGCGCGCAAGGGTAAGTAAGGCGCCCTGACGGAATCGAAGATGAGCGACGACTCGACACGCCCGATAGTCATCAAGCGCAAGAAAGTGGTGGCCGGCGGCCACCACGGCGGCGCCTGGAAGATCGCCTATGCGGACTTCGTCACGGCGATGATGGCCTTCTTCCTGCTCATGTGGCTGCTTGGCTCGACCGCAAAGGGCGATCTCAACGGGATCGCCGAGTATTTCCAGAATCCCCTGAAGGTCAGTTCGACCGGCGGCTCGGGGTCCGGCGATGCCTCGTCGATCATCCCGGGCGGCGGCAAGGATCTGACCCGTACGACCGGGCAGCAGAACAAGGGCGATCAGGAGAACCGGCGCAAGGCGGCCAGTCCCGATCAGGAGGCAGCGCGCAAGGCCTTCGAGTCAAAAGAGCGGGCGATGCTGAAGGAGCTGAAGCAGCGCATCGAGAAGATGATCGAGAACAACCCGGTGCTCAAGCAGTTCAAGAACCAGTTGCTGCTCGACATCACCAGCGAAGGGTTGCGCATCCAGATCGTGGATGAAAAGAACCGGCCGATGTTCGATCTGTCGAGCGCCGAGCTGAAGCCGCACACCAAGGAAATCCTGCACGAGATCGGCCGGGCGTTGAACAGCGTGAGCAACCGCATCACCGTTTCCGGCCATACCGATGCCGCACAGTACGCCACCGGCGACAAGGGCTTCTCGAACTGGGAGCTTTCGTCGAATCGAGCGAATGCGTCGCGGCGCGAACTGATTCTCGGCGGCATGGACGACCACAAGGTGCTGAGGGTGCTGGGCATGTCCTCGACCGTCCTCTTCGACAAGAACGATCCGCTCAACCCGGTCAACCGGCGGATTAGCATCGTGGTCCTCAACAAGAAGACCGAAGAGGCCTTCCTCGACGAGGATGGACGTTCTGCCACGGATGCTGAGGCAGCGGCCGCAGAGGCTCTGGCGCCGGACGCCAAGGAATAGAAAAGGAAACGGATGTGTGCGGGAGTCCCCGCACTGTCCGATCTGGAACAGCGGGGGAATGATGGCTGCTGCAGGACACAGGATCAGGAAATTCGGCGTGCTCTGGCTGCTCGTGGTGGGCGGGGGCGCCTTGCTTGTCGAGCCGGGTTTGCGCAATGGAATCTTCTTCGGGGCGATGGGCTTGCTGCTGGTGGGGTGGCTGCTGATTGCCGGCATCGCCGACGGCAGTCGTGATGCAGAAGGTGAGAATCCTCGCCAGACTGGTACCGCTTCGACCGGGCAGGAGGCCCTGGGCATTACCGGGGGAGCGCTGGTGCGCTGCGGTACCGAATGCGCTGCCCAGTTCGAGACCACCCGTGGGGAGCTGGGGCGTGCACAGCAGATTTTCTCGGACGCCATCACCAAGCTGATCGACAGCTTTCACGCAATGAGTGCGCAGGCGCAGCGCCAGCAGGAACTGGGGATGGAAGTGGTGCGCCAGTACGGTGGTGCCGGCGATGGCGAGGGCAGCAAGGTGTCCGATTTCGAGCAGTTCACAAGGCAGACTTCGGAAACGCTGAGCAGTTTCGTCCAGAGCGTGGTGGAGAACTCCAAGCTGGCGATGGAACTGGTCGAAATGACCGATCGCATTTCCAGCGAAATGCGCCAGGTGCTCGGCATGCTCGGCGAGATCGAGGGCATTTCGAAGCAGACCAACCTGCTGGCCCTCAATGCCGCGATCGAGGCCGCCCGCGCCGGCGAGGCCGGGCGCGGCTTCGCTGTCGTTGCCGACGAGGTGCGCGACCTTTCCGGGCGCACCAGTCACTTCAGCCAGCAGATTCGCGGGCGCATGCAGAGCATGCAGAATTCGATCGCCGATACCGAGACCGCGATCAACAAGATGGCCGCACAGGACATGACCTTCGCCCTGCAGTCGAAACAGGATGTCGAGCAGGCCATGAAGGATGTCGAGGCGCTCAACCGAAGCACGTCCCACGCCGTTGCCGAACTCAACGAGATCGCCGCGGTGATGGGGGCCAGCGTCAATCAGGCGGTGATGTCCCTGCAGTTTCAGGACATGGTGACGCAGCTGCTCGGGCATGCCGGCAACCGGTTGGGCGAATTGCAGGCGATCCTGCTTGAACTGGGCCGGGCGGGCGAAGTACTGAATTCGGCGTCGCATGGCCTGCCGCCGGAGCAGGTGGATCGCTTGCGCACGGTTCTGGCAAATGTTGACACAATGCTCGACGGTATCCGGCATGTGGTCGAAAATAATCCCGTGAAGCAGGAGCAATTTGCCAGCGGTGGCATCGACCTGTTTTAACCCACACCAGATCAACAAGGAAAATTCTCATGGCAAAGACCATTCTCTGCGTCGACGACTCTGCTTCCATTCGGCAGATGGTCGGATTTACGCTGAAGAGCGCCGGTTATGAAGTGGTGGAGGCGGTGGATGGCATGGACGGCCTGGACAAGGCCAAGGCGCGTGCCGTCAATCTCGTGCTGACCGACCAGAACATGCCGCGCATGGATGGATTGACGCTGATCAAGAGCCTGCGAGTCCTGCCGCAATACAAGTCGGTGCCGATCCTGATGCTGACCACGGAATCCTCCGATGCCATGAAGTCGCAGGGCCGGGCGGCGGGTGCTACGGGCTGGCTGGTCAAGCCGTTCGATCCGCAGAAGCTGATCGAAGTCGTGAAGAAGGTCATCGGCTGATGCCGAACCGCTGGAGTCCGGTGCGGGTGAGGCCGGACGTCCTTCCGGATGCAATCCTGCACAGAGGGCGAGCATGACCATCGACATGAGCCAGTTTTACCAGGTGTTCTTCGAGGAGACCGCGGAGCATCTGGCTGAAATGGAATCCTTGCTGCTCGGGCTCGACGTCGATGCCCCCGATGACGAGCAGCTGAACGCCATCTTCCGTGCCGCGCACTCGATCAAGGGGTCGAGCGGCACTTTCGGCTTTACCGACCTGGCCGAAGTCACCCACGTCCTGGAAAACCTCCTCGATCGCATCCGCAAGCATGAACTGGCGCTGCGCAACGACATGGTCGACGCCTTTCTCGAAGCCGGCGATACGCTCAAGGCCATGCTCGCAGCCCACCAGGGCGGCGCTCCCGTGGCGGCCGAAGTGGTCGCCGACGTTTGCGCCAACCTGCGGGCCTTGACCACCGACGATGCCGCAAGGGGCGTGCCTGCTCCGGTTTCCGCGGCTGCTCCCGTAGCGGCACAGCCGGCGCCGACGAGGGCATCGGATGCGGGCAGTTACGACATCGAATTCCTGCCGACCGTCGAGGCGACGGCTGACGCACAGGCGCTGCCCAACCTGCTCGAAGACCTGCGTGCGATGGGGGCGCTGGAAATCCTTGCGCAGCCCACAGTCGGTGAGCCCGGCTTGTGGAAGCTCCGCCTGCGCACGCAGGTGCCGCCCGACGGCATCGAGGAACTGATCGCTTTCATCGCCGAGCAGGATGCCTGGCGAATCGGCGCCACGCCGGACAGTCTGGTCGATGCCGACGGCGCCTTCGGCTTGTTCGAGGCGCCGGCCAGCACCGACGAAGGCTATGGTTTCTTCGAGCCGGAGGCTGCGGCCTGCGACGAGGGGGAGGAGGGCGATGGCTTCGGTTTCTTCGCACCGTTGCCGGCGCCGGCCAGTAGCGAAGTGCCGGCGGCAGAAGTGGCGCCGCCGGTTGTCGAGGAGGGAGATGGTTTCGGCTTCTTCGCCCCGCTGCCGCCCGTCGATGCTGCGGCAGCCCCGGTAGCGGTCGCCGTTGCTGTGCCGGAGCCGGCTTCGCCTGCTCCTCCTCCGTCTGTGCCAGCAGCGGCCGAGAGAGCGTCGCGGCCGCGCGTCGCCGCGCCTGCTGCGGGTGGCGAATCGGCTTCGATTCGTGTCAGCGTCGAGCGTGCCGACCAGCTGATCAACCTCGTCGGCGAGCTGGTGATCACGCAGGCGATGCTGCTGCAGTGTGCGACCCAGATGCAGGATGGTGCCCCGGAAGCCCTTGTCAACGGGCTTGCGCAACTGGAACGGAATACCCGTGGGCTGCAGGAGGCGGTGATGTCGATCCGCATGATGCCCATCTCCTTCGTCTTCTCCCGCTTTCCGCGCGTGGTTCGCGACCTGTCGTCGAAGCTCGGCAAGCAGGTCGAACTGAAGATGAGCGGCGAGTCGACCGAACTCGACAAGGGACTGATCGAGCGCATTGCCGATCCGCTGACGCATCTCATCCGCAACAGTCTCGACCATGGCGTCGAGCTCCCGGAGAAGCGCATCGCTGCCGGCAAGAGCCCGGTCGGCACGATCACCCTGCGGGCGGCGCACCAGGGCGGGAACATCGTCATCGAAGTCGGCGACGACGGTGCCGGCCTCAATCGCCAGAGAATCCTGGCCAAGGCGCGGGAGCGCGGCTTCCAGGTGTCCGACCAGATGAGCGACCAGGAAGTCTGGGCGTTGATTTTCGAAGCCGGGTTTTCCACGGCCGATGTCGTTACCGACGTTTCCGGACGTGGGGTCGGCATGGATGTCGTGCGTCGCAACATCCAGGAAATGGGTGGGCGCATCGAAATCGAAAGCATGACCGGAATCGGTACCCGGATGACCGTCCGCCTGCCGCTGACGCTGGCCATTCTTGACGGCATGTCGGTGGCGGTCGGCGAGCAGACCTACATCCTGCCCTTGTCGTATGTGGTGGAGTCGCTGCAACCGGTCGCCGGCGAAGTGAAGACGCTCTCCAACCAGGGGCGCGTGATCAAGGTCCGCGGCGACTTCCTGCCCGTCGTCTCGTTGCACGAGATGTTCGGCATTCCGTCCGCCGAGAAGGATTTCACGCGCGGCATCATGATCGTCCTCGATGCCGACGGCGCCAAGGCAGTGCTTTTCGTCGATGCGCTTGTCGGGCAGCATCAGGTCGTGATCAAGAGCCTCGAACAGAATTACCGCCGGGTTTCCGGCATTTCCGGTGCGACGATCATGGGCGATGGCCGTGTCGCCATGATTCTTGACGTCTCTGCACTGATCGAAGCCGCCCGCACGACGCAGCAGGCTGCTGCCGTGCCGGCCTGAAACGCGTTGCCAGGGGTATGCAAATGGAAATAGCGCACCAGCAGAATGTGGTTTCCGAAGAGGATCAGGGTGCCTCCGAGTACCTGACCTTCCGGCTCGGAAACGAGGAATATGCGATCGACATCCTGAAGGTCCAGGAAATCCGTGGCTACGAGCCGCCAACGGCGATCGCCTATTCGCCGCCCTTCATCAAGGGAGTGATCAACCTGCGCGGGATCATCGTTCCCATCGTCGATCTGCGCATCAAGTTCGGCCTGGGAACGGTGGAATACACCCCGTTTACCGTAGTCATCATCCTCAACGTGGCACATCGCGTGATCGGCATCGTCGTCGACAGCGTTTCCGACGTGACCTCGCTGACTGGTGCGCAGATTCGCCAGGCCCCGGATTTTTCCGCCAGCTTCGACACCAAGTACATCGTCGGCCTGGCCAGCATCGACAGCCGCATGCTGATCGTGACCGACATCGAGCGCCTGATGACCAGTCGCGACATGGAGCTCATCGACGATGCGACGAACCAGTAATGAAAGTGCCGGCCCTTCGCAAGCGAAGGTGCGGAAACCAATCGCAATCAGCCGATAGAAACACCGCTTAACGGAGAAACGACAATGCGCATCAACATGCCGGTAACCAACGTTGAAGTGCCCCTGACCGATGACACCCTGATCGTCTCCAAGACCGATCTGAAGGGCCAGATCACCTATATCAACAAGGATTTTCTGGATATCAGCGGTTTCTCCGAGGCGGAACTGATCGGGACTTCGCACAATATCGTCCGTCATCCGGACATGCCCGTCGAGGCCTTCGATGACCTCTGGCGCGATCTGAAGGCCGGCCGCCCCTGGACCGGCTACGTCAAGAACCGCTGCAAGAACGGCGACTATTACTGGGTGCTGGCGACGGCGACGCCGATCTGGGAAAACGGCCAGATCACCGGCTACATGTCGGTGCGACGCAAGGCCAATCCGCAGGCTGTCGCCGAGGTGGACAAAGCCTATCGCCTGTTCCGCGAAAAGCGGGCCGGCAGCGCGAAGATCCGGCATGGCAAGGTCGTTACCGGCGGCCGCGGCTTCGAGAACGTGACAATCAAATCCCGCCTGATTTCCGGACTGGCCACCATGGTGCTGCTGGCAGTCGTGGTAGGGGTGCTCGGCATGTCGTCGATCGGCAGTTCGAACCGAGCCGTCTCCGATCTCTATGCAGACCGGCTGGAGCCGGTCCAAGCGCTGGCTCGGATCGGCAAGCTGATGGCCGACAATCGCAGCCAGGTCCTGCTTGGCCTGCAGCATGCCCCGGATTCCGAGACGGTCGCCTTGCACGACCACGAACTGGCGGTGCACCTGACCGCAATCGAACGCAATGCGGCTGAAATCACCGCGCAGTGGGAGTCGTACATGAAGGCGGTGGTGACCGACGATCACCGCAAGATGGCGGAGTCCTATCGCGTCGAACGTGCCAAATTCGTTCAGGAAGGCCTGGTCGCTGCCAAGACGGCGATGGCCGAAGGCCGATTTGCCGATGCGCACCTCATCCTCATCAACAAGGTGAATCCGCTCTACGAAGTGGCTGCCGGCAAGGCGGACGCGCTCTACAAGTACCAGCTGGCGGAAGCGAAGAACCAGCTGCAGGCAGCGGAGGAGGCCGGCAGTCGTTCGCAGACCTTCCTCGTCGCACTGCTTGGCCTGGTCGTCGTCATCGGCGGCATGATCGCCGCGCTGACGCTGCGTGCCATCATCCGTCCGCTGGGGGCCATCACCGCCGGCTTCCAGTCGATCGCTGCCGGCAACTACCAGACCGAAATCGATATCGACCGCAACGACGAAGTCGGCAAGGTGATGCAGGGGCTGCAGTCGATGCAGATCCAGCTCGGCTTCAACGTTGCCGAGGCGAAGCGGATTTCCGACGAGAACCTGCGCATCAAGATCGGTCTCGACAACGTCGCCACCAACGTGATGATTGCCGATCACGCGCACAACATCATCTACCTGAACGATGCGGTCAAGAACATGTTCCTCAATGCGGAGAACGACATCCGCAAGGATCTGCCGCAGTTCAGTGCTGCCGCTCTGCTCGGCAGCAACATCGACATCTTCCACAAGAATCCGTCGCATCAGCGCGGCATGCTCGATAGCCTGACGGGAACGCACCGGGCGACGGTACATCTCGGCGGCCGCACCTTCGCGCTGACGGTGACGCCGGTGGCCAATGCCCGCGGCGAGCGCCTCGGCACCGCGGTCGAATGGCTCGATCGCACGCTCGAGGTGGCGGTCGAGAACGAAGTGGCCAGCATCGTCAGCGGTGCAGCCAACGGCGATTTTTCGCAGCGCGTCGGGCTCGACGGCAAGCAGGGCTTCTTCCTGCGCCTGGCCGAAGACCTCAACCGTCTGCTCGATACGGCGCAGCGCGGTCTCGACGACGTGGTCGAGATGCTCTCGGCGATGGCCGACGGCGATCTGACCAAGTCGATTACCGCAGACTATGCCGGCACCTTCGGCCAGCTCAAGGACGCTATGCCGGCACCTTCGGCCAGCTCAAGGACGATGCCAACTCGACCGTCTCCCGGCTGCGCGAGATCGTCGGCCACATCAAGCAGTCGGCAGATGCGATCAACACGGCGTCGCAGGAGATTGCGGTCGGCAACCAGGATCTCTCGTCGCGTACCGAGGAGCAGGCCAGCAGCCTGGAGGAAACCGCGTCCAGCATGGAAGAGCTGACCGGTACCGTGAAGCTCAATGCCGACAGTGCGAAGCAGGCGAACGAGCTTGCCAGCAGCGCCCAGCAGGTGGCCGAGAAGGGAGGGGCAGTCGTTGCCCAGGTGGTGCAGACGATGGGCGCCATCCACCAGAGCTCGTCGAAGATTTCCGACATCATCGGGGTCATCGACGGGATCGCCTTCCAGACCAACATCCTGGCGCTGAATGCAGCGGTGGAAGCCGCGCGTGCCGGCGAGCAGGGTCGCGGCTTTGCGGTTGTCGCCACCGAGGTGCGCAGCCTGGCGCAGCGCAGTGCGGCAGCGGCGAAGGAGATCAAGGGCCTGATCTCGGATTCGGTGGAGAAAGTCGAGAACGGCTCGAAGCTGGTCGATCAGGCCGGGCGCACGATGGAAGAAGTGGTGGCCTCGATCGGCCGTGTCGCCAAGATCATGACCGATATCGCAGAGGCCAGCCGCGAGCAGAGCTCCGGCATCGAGCAGGTTGGCCTGGCCGTGACCCAGATGGACGAGGTGACACAGCAGAACGCGGCGCTTGTCGAAGAGGCTGCCGCTGCTGCCGAAAGCCTGGAAGAGCAGGCCCGGTCGCTGCTGGAGGCGGTGTCCGTCTTCCGTCTCGCCGAACAGCAGCATGCAGCGCCCGCCGCGCCGGCCAGGAAGGCACCGGCACGACCGGCTCTCGCCGAACCGAGCGACGAGGCCCGTCTTGCGATGCCGCCGCTCGGTGGCACCAGCCTGCGGACACCAGCCAAGCTGCCGGCATCCCTGGATGACGAATGGGCCGAGTTCTGATGTCCGGAATGGATGATTCTTGCGATGGCCATTGATCCCAAGCGTCCGCTCGGTGTTCGCCCCGCCGTCGCGACCCCGGGGTCGGCCTCGCGACCGCAAGCCGGCGCGGGAACAGGTGTCGGCGTTCGCCCCCGGGTGACTCCGCCGCCAGCGTCGTCGCTGCCGCGGCGCGATGCGAGTCCCCGGGAGTTCGTGTTCACGACCGCAGATTTCGAGCGGGTGCGCAAGCTCATCTATCAGCATGCCGGCATCTCGCTCTCGCCGGCGAAGCAGGACATGGTCTATTCGCGTCTGGCGCGTCGCCTGCGGGCCACGGGCAAGGAAAGCTTCGCCGACTATCTGGCGCTGCTCGAACAGGGCGATCACGAGGAGTGGGAGCGCTTCGTCAATTCGCTGACGACCAACCTGACCTCGTTTTTCCGGGAGCCGCACCATTTCCCGATCTT
>VFQM010000351.1_pt1 | contig 53406 bp, 51 predicted proteins | sample 3512391 | NCBI WGS metagenome assembly VFQM01 (sample SAMN10412369, study PRJNA504923) | tailings metagenome | isolation source: Replicate 1 from Balatoc abandoned mine | place: Philippines | reverse complement strand
GACGCCTCGACGGCGTTCAGACTCTACCGTGCTGGTCTGGTCTGAACATACAAGCATCCCGGCCGACGCATGATCCTCGTCACCGGCGGCGCCGGCTTCATCGGCTCGAACTTCGTGCTCGACTGGCTCGCCCGCGGCGACGAGCCGGTGCTGAACCTGGACGCCCTCACCTACGCCGGCCACCCCGACAACCTGGCCGCCGTGCGCGACGACCCGCGGCACGTGTTCGTGCACGGCGACATCCGCGACCGCCCCCTGCTGGACACCCTGCTGGCCACCCACCGGCCGCGTGCCGTGCTGCACCTGGCCGCCGAGAGCCACGTGGACCGCAGCATTGCCGGGCCGGCGGCCTTCATCGGCAGCAACGTGGTGGGCACCGGCGTGCTGCTGGAGGCGGTGCTGGCGCACTGGCGCACGCTGCCGCCGGCCGGGCGCGAGGCCTTCCGCTTCCTGCACGTGAGCACCGACGAGGTCTACGGCGACCTGCCCGCCGACGCGCCGCCCGCCGACGAGGACCACCCCTACGCGCCCAGCAGCCCCTACAGTGCCAGCAAGGCCGCCGCCGACCACCTGGTGCAGGCCTGGCACCGCACCTACGGCCTGCCGGTGCTCACCACCCACAGCAGCAACAACCTCGGCCCGCGGCAGTTTGCCGAGAAGCTGGTGCCGCGCATCCTGGCCCGCGCGCTGGCCGGCCAGCCGCTGCCGCTGTACGGCGACGGCCTGCAGCAGCGCGACTGGCTGGACGTGGCCGACCACTGCACCGCGCTGCAGCGCGTGCTGGCCGCCGGCCGCCCCGGGCGGCGCTACAACGTGGGCAGCGGCGAGAGCCGCAGCAACCTGGCCCTGGTGCACGCGCTGTGCGCCGCGCTGGACCGCCTGCGGCCCGACCCTGGCGGCCACCACGCCCGCCACATCGCCTTCGTGGCCGACCGGCCGGGCCACGACCGCCGCTACGCGCTGGACACGCGCCGCATCCGCGCCGAGCTGGGCTGGGCCCCGCAGGTGCCCTTCGAGGCCGCGGTGGAGCGCACGGTGCGCTGGTACCTCGACCACCCCGAGCGCCTGGCCCCGGCCGCCGGCTGAGCCGCCGCCCGACCCGCCGCCGGCCGGGAAGCCCGTGCCAGGCCCGGCCCGGCAAGGCCCCGCACCCCCCTCGGAATACGGGCTTGTCCCACGTGCAGGCCGGCCCGCCAGGCCGGATGCTTGAGGTCCCTGACCACCCCCCTGACGGAGACCTCGTCCATGACGCTTTCGCGCCGCGCGCTGCTGCAATCGACCGCCGCCACCGCTCTCCTGGCCGGCCTGGGCACACGCGCCCAGGCCCAGGCCGCGTTCGACACCGCCAGGATCATCACCGGCTTCCCGCCGGGCGGCACCTCCGACACCATCTGCCGCCGCGTGGCGGCCAAGATGCCCGCGAGCTACGCGCGCACCACGGTGGTGGAGAACCGCACCGGCGCCGGCGGGCAGATCGCGGTGCAGGCCATGCGCCAGATGCCCACCGACGGCAGCGCCATCCTGCAGACGCCGATGTCCATGCTGGGCATCTACCCGCACATCTACAAGAAGCTGCCCTACGACCCGGCCAAGGACGTCATCCCCTGCAGCCTGGGCTGCACCTTCGACTTCGGCTTTGCCGTGGGCCCCATGGTGCCGGCCAGCGTGCGCAACATCGAGGAGTTCCTGGCCTGGGCCAAGGCCAACCCGGGCAACGCCAACTTCGGCTCGCCCGGCGCCGGCGCCATGCCCCACTTCATGGGTGCGCTGATCGCCAAGGAGCGCGGCGTGGACCTCAAGCACGTGCCCTACCGCGGCACGCAGCCGGCCATCCTGGAGATGATCGGCGGCACCATCCCGGCGGTGTCGGGGCCCATCGGCGAGTTCACCCAGCACGTCAACGCCGGCAAGGCGCGGCTGCTGGCGGCCAGCGGCGCGCAGCGCAGCCGCTTTGCGCCGGACACGCCCACGCTCGTCGAGCAGGGCTTCAAGAACATGGTCTTCAGCGAGTGGTTCGGCTTCTTCCTGCCGGCCGGCGCCTCGGCCGACGTGGTCAACCGCGTCAATGCCGCGCTGCGCGTCTCGCTGGCCGACCGCGAGACCATCGAGGGCATGGCGCAGATGGGCCTGGAGGCCAAGTCGTCGTCGCCGGCCGAGCTGGGCGCGCTGCTGAAGGCCGACTTCGAGAAGTGGGGCCCGCTGGTGAAGGCGGTGGGCTTCACGGTGGACTGAACCGCCGCGAACCCGCCCCTGGCGCGCCGAGGGTTCACGCGGCGCGCCTGACGACACGGGGCCCGGGCCCGCCCGGGCCCGCCCGCCTGGGCGGTGGCGCCGGGCGGCGCGCCCTGCCTACACTGGCGCCCCCGCGCCTGCAGGGCGCGCATGGAGCCCCGCCATGACCTTCCTGTTTTCCGGCCGGCTGCTGGCCGCCGCCCTGATCTGCCTGGCCGCGGCCGGCACGGCACGCGCCGATGCCGAGGCCCAGCGCTGGCGCGCGGCCGAGGCCCAGGCCCATGGCCGCTTCGACCGCCTGCTGGCGCTGGTGGAGAGCGCGCCGCTGCGGCCCCAGCTGCGGCTGCAGCGCCCGGCCGGCGAGCTGGCTGCCGTGCTGGAGCGCGCCGGGCGCTGGACGGCGCTGGGCATCACGCCGGCGCAGGGCCAGGCGCTGGTGCAGGCCTACTACCGGCGCCAGGGCCTGGACCCGGCCGGCCGCCAGCCGCCCGTGCCGCGGCAGGGCGCCGAGCCCGCCGCCAGCGCCACGCCTGCCCCCGACGGCCGCTGGCGCGCCGGGCGCGAGTTCGACCGCCTGGACAGCGTGCTGCTGCGCTGGCCCTTCGACTGGGCGGCCGTGCGCAACGAGTACGTGGTGATGGTGCGCACCGTGGTGGCCGCCGGCGCCACGCCGATGATCTGGGTGGACAACAACCGCCAGCAGCGCAGTGCCCAGCTCGCACTGCGCCGCGCCGGCATCGACACCAGCCGCGTGCGCTGGCGGGTGGAGAACACCGACAGCGTGTGGATCCGCGACTACGGCCCGATCTACCTCTACGGCCCCGACGCGTCGGGCACACCCGACTGGGCCGTGGTGGACTTCCACTACTACGACGGCCGCCCGAACGACGACGACACCCCGCGCCAGGTGGCCCTGCCGGAGGGCAAGGCCGTGGTGGACCGCGAGGCCGGCGACCGCGTCTACACCGAAGGCGGCAACATCAACACCGACGGCCTGGGCGCCGTGCTCTATTCCACCCGCACCTACAGCCGCAACCCCGGCGTGCCGCGCGCCACCATCGACCAGCGCATCACCAGCGCGCTCAACGCCACCCGGCCGCTGGTGCTGCAGGACCCGGTGCTCGACGCCACCGGCCACGTGGACATGTTCAGCAAGATCGTCGGCCCGGCCACCGTGCTGGTGGCCCAGTACGACGCCGACGAGGTCGACCATGCCGTGCTGGAGGCCAATGCGGCGGCGCTGGCGGCAGCCGTCGACGGTGCCGGCCGGCCCTGGAACGTGCTGCGCATCCGCCAGCCCGACGTGTACTACGAGGGCGTGGTCAACCCCGTGGTGCGCACCTACACCAACTCGCTCATCGTCAACGACCACGTCATCGTGCCCACCTACGGCATCGCCGACGACGAGCCCGCCCTGGCCCTGTACCGGCAGCTGTTCCCCGGCAAGACCATCGTGCCGCTGGACGCCCGCGAGATCATCCCCTCCGCCGGGGCCTGGCACTGCGTGACGATGGAGTTCCCGGCGCCGGCACCTTGAGCACGCCGCGCATCCTGCTGCTGGGCGGCAGCGGCCAGGTGGGCTGGGAGCTGCAGCGCGCGCTGGCGCCGCTGGGCGAGGTGCGGGCACCGCCGCACCACGGCCCCGACGGGCTGGACCTGCTGCAGCCGGCCGCGCTGGCCGCCGCCCTGCAGGCGCTGCGGCCCGCTGTGATCGTGAACGCCACCGCCTGGAACGCCGTGGACGCCGCCGAGCGCGACCCGGCGCCCGCCTTCGCGCTGAACGCCGAGGTGCCCGCCCGCCTGGCGCACGCCGCCGCGGCCAGCGGCGCACTGCTGCTGCACTACAGCACCGACCAGGTGCTGCCCGGCCACGGCCACGCGCCGCAGGACGAGGCCACGCCCGCGGCACCGCTGAACGCCTACGGCCGCAGCAAGCTGGCCGGCGAGCAGGCCATTGCCGCCAGCGGCTGCCGCCACCTGGTGCTGCGCACGACCTGGGTGCACGGCCCGCGCCGCAGCAACTTCTTGCGCGCCATGCTGGCCCGCGCCGCGGCGCAGCCGGTGCTGCAGGTGGTGGACGACGAGGTGGGCTGCCCCACCGCCGCCGCCCTGGTGGCCGACGCCAGCGCCCACGCGCTGAAGGCCGCGCTGCGCCACGAGCACCTGTGCGGCCTGTACCACTGCGTGGCCGCCGGTGCCGTGAGCCGGCGGGACTACGTGCGCTTCCTGCTGGCCGAGGCGCAGCGGCTGGGCCTGCCGCTGCGGGCCGGGCCGGGCGACGTGCAGGGCCTCTCCAGCGCCGCCTTCGGCGCCCCGGCGGCCCGGCCGCTGAACGCCCGCCTGGACGCGCGCCGCTTCGAGGCCGCCTTCGGCCTGCACATGCCGCCGTGGGAGGATGGCGTGCGGCGCACGCTGCGTGAGCTGGCCGAGTTGCGCAGCGCCGGAGGCTGAGCCGCTGCCCGGCCGGCGACAGGCCGGCCGACCGCGTCAGGCGCCCGATGCCAGCCGCGAAGCAGCGCCCTCGGCGGCGCGCCAGGCGGCCAGCAGGTCGTCGGCCGCCTGCAGCAGGCGGGTCCATGCCGCCGCCTGCAGTTCAGGGTGGTCCGGGTACTCGTGCGCCAGCGCGTTGCGCACCTCACGCAGGAACTTCCACCGCTCGACCGACGGCACCGCGCCCAGCCGCTCCAGCCGGTGGAGCTTCTGCACAAACGGCACATCGTCGGGCAATGGGTCCAGCGAGGCCGCCAGCAACCCTGGCAGCACCTTGTCGCCCAGGCTGTCCTGCAGCTTCATGAACCGGAAGGCCAACTGGTCCAGCAGGCGCCGGATGTCGGCGCCCAGCGCCGGCACGTCCGACGGCACGAACGACGCGGGCAGCAGCGCCCGCGCGTCCGCCAGCACCGCCGCGTGCAGCGCGCACTCGGCCAGCGCCGCCCGCAGTTTCAGCGCGGCACCGTCGTCGGTCACAGTTCCACCCCATGGGCCAGCGCGACGCGGTGGATGGGCAGAGGCTCGGCGTGCAGCGCCGGCGACCACAACACCACGTCGATCTTCTCGCCGTCGAACTCCGGCGTGGCGTGCAGCTCGGCCAGGAAGGCCAGGCGCGCATCCACCAGCGCCCGGGCGTCGGCCAGCGGCGTCTGCACCAGCAGGTCCACGTCGCCGCCCCGGCGCGCGTCATCCACCCGCGAGCCGAACAGCCACAGCCGGGCCCCGGGCCCGAAGCGGCCCGCAAACGCTCGGCGGAGCGTGCCTTGCTGGCGCGGGGTCAGACGCATGCCCGCAGTGTAGAGCGCCCCTCGCGGCCGGGCGCTACCATGCCCTCCCATCCTGCCCCGCCGCCCTGCGTGAAGCTCAGCCCCACCGCCCTGCCGGGCGTCGTCGTCGTCGAACCCGTGGTGCACGCCGACGCGCGCGGCTGGTTCATGGAGAGCTTCCAGGCCGGGGCCTTCGACGCCGCGCTGCGCGCCCTGGGCCTGCCGCCGGCGGGCCCCTTCGTGCAGGACAACCACGCCTGCAGCCATGCCGGCGTGCTGCGCGGACTGCACTGGCAGGTGGCGCCGCAGGCCCAGGGCAAGCTGGTGCGCGTGCTGCGCGGCCGCGCCTACGACGTGGCAGTGGACCTGCGCCGCGACAGCCCGCACTTCGGCCGCTGGACGGGCGTGACGCTCAGCGCCGACAACCGCCGCCAGCTGTGGCTGCCGCCCGGCGTTGCGCACGGCATGCTGGCGCTGGAAGACGGCACCGAGATGCACTACAAGTGCACCGCCCCCTACGCCCCGGAATGCGAGCGCACGCTTCGCTGGGACGACCCGGCACTGGCCATTGCCTGGCCACTGGCCCCCGGGCAGCGGCCGGTGCTGTCGGCGCGGGACGCGGCGGCGCCCGGGTGGGCGGCGGCCGTGGGCGCGTGAGCCGCGCGGCGTGATGCCGCGCGGACGGGCCGGGCCCGATACCATCGGGAGGCGTGGCGCGGTGTCCGCCGTGACCCGCGCGCCACCCACCCGAACGCCCCCTCCACTCACCGCACCCTGCCCCGTGCCCAGCCCTCACCTGCCCGCCCACCGAACCCGCGGCCCTGCCGGCATCGCCCTGCTGCTGGCCGCCCTGCTGGCCGGCTGCGCCACCACCGGCCCCCGCCCCGGCGAGGTGGACGTGCGCCCCCGGGCACCGGCCGCGTCCGCCGCCCTGCCCGGCGCCGCCCAGCCGCCCGCGCAGTGCGTGCCCGAAGGCCAGCCCTGCGACGCCCCCGGCGCCGTGTGCTGCCCCAACACCACCTGCGCCGGCATCGGGCGGCCGGTGTGCATCCACGCCTACTGACGCGGGCGGCCGCCCCGGCTCCCCGCTTGGCAGACCGGCAGCGCGCATGCACGTCGCCCCGCTGACCGCCGCCGACGCCCCGGCCTACCGGGCGCTGATGCTGGCGGCCTACGCGCGCGACGCCGACGCCTTCACCTCCACGCCGCAGGAGCGCGAGGCCGCGCCGCCGGACTGGTGGGTGAACCGCATCGCCGCGCCCTCCGGCCTGGCGCAGGGATTCGGCGCCTTCGACGGCCCGCGCCTGCTGGGCGGGGTGGCGCTGGAGTTCTCCGACAAGCCCAAGACCCGCCACAGCGTGCTGGTGGTGGGCATGGCCGTGCAGCCCGGGGCCCGCCGCCAGGGGGCCGGCAAGGCGCTGATGCAGGCCGCCGTGGCCCACGCCCGCGCGCGGCCCGGCCTGCGCGTGATGCGGCTGACGGTGACCGAAGGCAACACCGCGGCCATCGGCCTGTACGAATCGCTGGGCTTCCGCGCCTGGGGCGTGGAGCCGATGGCCATTGCCGGTCAGGCGGGGGGGCTGCTGGGGAAGGTGCACATGCAGCTGGTGGTGCGGGGCTGACGGCGGTCTTGACGGCCAGACTTTGACCGCCTGCCCCGCTATGGCCCCTTCGACGCGCTGACCTGAACCGGTGCGCAGGGCGATTCCAGCCCTTGCCCGCGCTCCCGGCACAGCCGAAAGCCAATATCGTCCCAGAACACCTCCAGGGGCGTCCCGAGCGCCGCCGCATGCTCCACGACGAGTTTCGAGGTGTAGAGCTTCACCGGGTTCAGGTGCGTGAGCCCATCTGGCGCGGGGTCGTCGGGGTGGTGCGTGAAACCACGCTGGTCGAACAGGACCTGCGGCTCCCCGCCGTCCGCTTGCATGCTCATGCGGAAACGGCCCTGCGAGGCATCGCCTTCGCGGAAGTACACCTCCAGCGTGACCCATTGGCCCACCGGCGCCGGCACGCCAGTGTTGACACGCGACCAGATCGGCTTGTTCCATCGCCGCGTGGCAGTGTTCAGCGTTTCGGCACGCACCGCGAAGTACAGAGGCGTTCCGGCGCGCGCCGTCGGCTTGGCCAAGTCGACACTGATGCGGAACGGATAGGGCTGCCCGGTCCAGCCGGCGTTGTTCCACCATTCCGACAGCGTGAGCCAGTGGAAGGATTTCGGCAGGCTGCTGAGTGACCCAAAGCCCTCGCCGAGATACATGCGCACCCGCAGCCGCACCTCGCGGGCACGCACGGCGTCCGTGGCGTACGCGTTCAACTGCACGCGGCCCTTCTGCGGCGTGCCGGCGGCATCACGGACGTTGGGCGCCTGCAGCGCAAACGCCAGCACGTTCTGGCCGGCGTCGGTGGGCGAGGGCACCACGCGCGCACTGCGCTCGGTGTCGTCGCCACCCTCGTACTGCACGACCAGCCGGCCAGGATCGACGCGGAAGGCGTCACGTGGGTCGGCATGCGGTGGCAGATTCAACGCGGGCCGTGTCAGCTGCAGAAGCTGTGCGTTGGTGGTGACGTCCAGTGTCTCGCCGTCATCGAAACCGATGGCCGGATCTTCGTTGAGCGTGGCGGCTGCAGGCGCCGGGGCCACCGGCACCGCCACCAGGCCAGCCGGCCGCCCCGCGTCGGCCGGCGCGGCTGCCGCGGTCGGCACCATGGCGGCCGTGTCTTCGCCAGCCACCGTGGCTGAACCCCCTCCGCAACCCGCCAGGATCAACGTGGCCGAGAGCAGACACGCCGTCGAGGCGAACCCTCGGACGAACGGGCGCTGGGAGATGGACGAACGATGCATGAACCGTCTATCGGCCGACTGCCAAAGCGACCTGAGCGCGTTTACACAGTCTCAGCGGGTGAAGCTGGCCGGGGCACAGGGCGACACGTCCTCGGCCTGCCGATCGCGGCACAGGCGGAACGCCAGGTCGTCCCAATGCACCGACAACACCCCGCCTGCGTTGCGCACGTGGTCGATCAGCGTCTTGGAGGTGTAGAGCTTCAGCGGGTTGATGTGCGTGAGCCCGTCAGGCGCCGGGTCATCCGGGTGGTGCGTCCAGCTGCGCACATCGAACAGCACCGTGCGCGTGCCCCCGTCGGGCGTCATCGCCAGGTAGAAGCGGCCGGTGCTGGCATTGCCCTCCAGGTAGGAGTACTCCAGGGTCACCCACCGGCCCGTCGGCACCTGCACGGTCCGGTTCGTCACCTGCCAGATGGTGCGGTTCCAGGTCTGCGTGAGCGGGTCCAGCGTCTGGGCGGATGCGCGGAAGTTCAGCGGCGAGCCCTTGCGGGCGCTGACCTTGACGACGTTGAGGGAAACGCGGAACGCGTACGGCTGGCCGGTCCAACTGGCGTTGTTCCACCACTCGGACAACGTGAGCCAGTCGAAGGTCTGCGGCATGTTGCGCAAGCTCGCCAAGTCGTGCCCCACGAACATGCGGACCGTCATGCGCACTTCGCGCGCAAGGACCTGCGCGGCATCGTAGGCATTGAGCTGCACCCGCCCGCGGTCGGCCTCGCCGTCGGCGTTGAGGACGTTGGCTTCCGTGATGAAGAACTGCATGGCCAGGTTCCCGGCGTGGGCCGGGTCGTCCACGATGACGGCCTGGCGCTGGTTCGGGGCGCCGCCCTGGTATTGCACGGCCAACGTGCCCGGGGTGTCACCCGCCTGCACGATGGGTGCGGTGATCAGGCGTTCGGATTGACCATCACCGCTGGGCACCAGGTACTCGCCAGCGTCGAACGTGATGCCGCCGGCTTCTGCCGGCGCTGCGGCAGCGGGACGCAGCATCTGCTTCGGCGACGCGACCTGTGCCGCCGCGAAGCGGCCAGAGAGGCTCCCCGGTCGTTCGCCAGCGGACGCTGCGGGTTGGGAGACAAAGGCCAGCGAGGCAACCAGCACAGAGGCCAGACTGCCGGAGATCGAGAAGGAGTCCATGGATACATCGAGAAGCTGTACCCATGGATGTCGGCCGGCATAGACCGCGGCCAAGCCGTCATTTGCACCAAGGTGAAACGGCCATGCAGCGCGCTCAGCGCGCCTGCCACCTGCCCCAGCACTCGGAGACTGCGCCTGGCCGCGGAGCAGCACAGGTCTGCATGGCGAGGTCGTCCCACAGCACGCGCAGCTCGCCGCCGCGATCCGCGACGAAGTTGGTCAGCAGTGCACTGGTGTAGAGCTTGACGGGATTCAGGTGGCGCGCACCCTCACCAACAGTTGCATCTGGATGCAAGGTCGGCTGCGCCAGGTCGAACAGATCCAGGCGATCGCCGCCGTCCTGGGTGACAGCCAGGGCGAACCGCCCATCGCCACCGTGCCCCTCACGGTAGTAGTACTGCAGGCGCAGCCAAACGCCCAATGGCACCGTCCACTGGCCGGCCGAGGCTGCCCAGAGGTCGGCACCCCTGAAGTCGCGCCGGCCCGGCCGCATCGCCTGCGCATGCACGGCCAGACGCAGCGGCGAGCCTTGCGCCGCCTCGGGCTTGGTCAGGTTCACGGAGATGCGAAACGGGTGCGCTGCGCCGGTCCACGGGGCCTGGTGCCACCACTCCGACAGCGTCAGCCAATCGAAGCTGCGGGGCAGCTCACGCAGCGTGGCCAGCGCGGGCGAAAGGTACATGCGTACCGACAGGTAGACCTCATTGGCCGCATCGTTGCCGTAGAGGTTAAGTTGCACGCGCGACTTGCCCGCACCGTCATCGGCGGCCAGCACATTGGGCCGGCGTGCCACGAACTCAAGCACCGAATTGCCGCGTCGAATGGGATCGGGGACGACTCGCGCCCAGCGCTGCGCCTCATTGCCGCCTTCGTACTGCACCTGCGGCCGGCCGATGCCTTGCGCCTTGGCCGCAGCGTCAAGGCTGGAGAGCGATGCCCCCGTCCAATGGGCAACAAGCCCGTTCGCGTCGTCGCGAACGCTGACCCCGCCCTCGAAGTCGAGCACCAGTTGCCCTGCCCATGCCGGACCCGCGATCAACCCCGCCACCAACGCGGCAAGGGCGAACTGCAGCGCGCACAGGTCGCGCAGCGCGTGCCGAGCCGCGGGCCAGGTGCTCACCCGCTGCGGCCCTGCAGAAAGCCGCGAAGCTTGTCGACCAGCGGCCCGCTGGCCACTGGAGACAACCCGGACGAGCCGGTCAGGGTTGCCCTGGCGTCCAGACGAGCGACCAGTTCGTGCTCGTCCCACGCCACCGCGACGCCAGGCCGGCCGGCGAGCCAGCGGGCGGTGGCAAGCTGGTGGTCGTTGCGGTGTTCGCCGAGCCCGGCGTGCCGGGGCATGATGAGGATCGGCCGGGCGTGGCGCAGTGCCGTGAGGATGGACCCCATTCCGGCATGCGCCACCACCAGCGACGAGCCCTTCACGAGTTCGTCGGCCATGGATGGCGACACGAAGGCCTGAGCCTCCACATGCCGCAGCCGCAGTGCACTGGGACCCGTCTGCGCAAACACCTTCTCGCCTGGGTTGGCTCCGGCCCAGTCGTCAACGGCCGACAGCATGCGGTCGAACGCCAGCTGGGTGCCCACGGTGACGAAGATCACAGCACCGCCCCCCAGTAGTGCGGCCCTTCCGGACGCGCCAGGTGCTCCCACTGCGTCAGCCACACGTGCGCCCAACGCCCGACCCGGGCGCCCGAGGTGGACAAGGTCTCGGAGTTGGCAATGCTGTCGATCCACACCGTGCGCGCGCCCAGCAGCCGCCCGAACAGGACCGCGGCGAAGCCGGGCGCCGCGCCGGTGGTGACCACGTAGTCGGGCCGGATCAGAAGCAGCTTCCACCCCACCTGCACGAACATCACCAGCAGCGCCCACTTGTTCCACAGGTTGGCATCCCGAACCACTTGCAGTCGCCCCTCGACATGACGGGCGTAGTCCTGCTCGGTGGTCATCCAGGACACCCGGCTCCCCTCGAACGCCGGCACGAGGCGTTGCAGCTGCACCCAGTGCCCCCCCGCCGACGCAACTGCCAGCACATGTGGACGCTCCGGCGCAGCCTGACGATCCCCAACGGTCATGGCATGGCTCCCGATCCGCGCGGCAACACCCCCAACCACAGCGACTCCAGCCGGGGATACACCGTGGCGGCCGCGTATCGCTCGTCGAACACTTGCCGGCCGGCTGCAGCCGTGGCGTCGCGCCACGCATCGTCCTGCATGGCACGACGGAGCGCAGTGGCGAGCTGATCGATATCGCCGGGCGGAACCAGCGCGCCGCGACCACTCGCCAGCACGGCGGGAATGCCGCCTACCGATGTGGCGATGACGCAGGCATTGCGGGCCAGGGCCTCGAGGATGAACATCGGCATCGCTTCATCACGCGAAGGCAGCACCGCGACCGATGCCTTGTCCAGCAAGCGCATCAGCTCTTCGTGTGCCACGCCACCCACGTACGTGGCCTGTGGCAAGTCAGGCGCGACGACATCGGCATCGACGACAGGCCCTGCGATCACCAGCCGCCAATCCGATGAGGGCTGAGCCATGCGCCATGCCGCCGCCAGCACGTCCACGCCCTTGCGCCGGCCGACCGCCCCACCGAACACCACCAGCTTCTCCTTCGGGACGGGGTCGCCGGCAGGCACGGCATTGGGGATCATCACGACACGGTCTGCCCCCACGAGGTCGGCAGCGGCGGTACTGGTGGCGTCGCTGAGCACCACCACCCGGTCTGCCTTGCGCAGCACGACGCGCACCAGCCTTGGCCATCTTCGCGCAAAGGCCACGAACGAACTGCCGTGCAGGTGGGCAACCGTACCGAACCCGCGCAGGTGCGCGATCCAGAGCAGCAGGCCCTCACGGATGAACGACCCCCCCTGCGACAGGTGCACGACGACGACCTCGCGCGTGTTGTCGCGCACGCGGGTCCAGATCTCCCAGAGCGCGCGGAGGTAGAGCACGTACGCCTTTGGGCCGCGTGAGCCATCGCGGGACCTGATCACCCGGATGCTCAAGCGTTCGAACGGCCAGCGAACGTAGCCGTTGACCACCTGGGTCATCCCGCCAGCCACCTCGCCCACGCGACCGACATGCCAGGCGGTGAAGGGCGCCTGCTTCATCCTGGTGCCCCGGAAAGCGTGGACAAGGCACGCTCGCGCACGGCATCCAATTCGCGCCTTGCCTTGCGAAGGCTGGCGAACAGGGCATCGGAGCGACCGTGGATCGCGCTCATCGTCTCGACGAGGTCCTCGACGCTGCGGCCCGCCACACCGACATCGACCCCCTCTATGCCCGCTGCCCGGAAATGACGCGCGACCTTCGTCGACTGGTCGGTGAGCAAGGCCATTGGCACGGCACCGTGCGTGAAGGCAGCAACCAGCACGTGCAGTCGGTCACTGACGACCACATCCGCCCGGCGATAGACCGCCTGCAGGGCCGACTCCTGTGCCACATGGTCGCGCCCGTCCCACGGCAAGACGGAGGCATTCAACCTGCGGGCGAGATCGAGGGACATCGCATCGTCACGGGCAACCTGAGTCACGACGGTCACGCGCAGACGAAGGTGGTCGGCCAGTGCGCGCACCGCGGCCACCCAGGTTTCAGGGACCGGATTGCGATCGCCCCGCATCGACACGACCAGCGCATCACGACCGAGGCGCGTCCACGCCTCGTCACCATCGGCAAACCCCAGGTCGGGCATGACACCACCCTTGCCCATGTAGGCCGCCGTATCCCCATCACGCCACAACACGAGGTTGGACAGCGCCACCGAGGGCCACAGCAAGGCCCACGGCCAGCGCGCGAAGTTGCGTGCACCCGAGCCGATGCGGACCACCTTGCCACCACGAAGCCGAGCCAGGAGAAGGACCGGCAGCATGGACACATGCTCCTTCAGTCCGCGCAGGCTCATCTGGATCTCGCCAGGCTTGAACACGTAGTTCATCCGCCCTCGCAAGCCTGCCGCGAACGCAGCGAGGTACCAACGCAGGAACGAGTGATAGACCCTGTCCTGCGCGCCGAGGTCCAAGGCTGCGACATACCCCGCAGGCGCATCGCGACCGACGAACACGTGCAAGGGCCCGGCGGCACGCACCCAACGCAACAACGGGCGTCGGAGCACAACGTCTCCGATGTTGTCGTATTGCCCGATGGCGGGGACGAAGATCTGTGACTGCGACATAGGTAGAGACATAGTCACAAAGCCATTCAGGAAGTAGGCACAAAGGATGCGCACTTCCACCGCAGAAGACCCGCATCAGAAGCAGTGATGAGCCGGATCAAATTAATGGCCACCGGATCGAGTGAACAGAGAAACGATGCCGTCAGCCCGAGGAAAGGTCGCAGCAACCAGTTCTCGCTCACAGCTGTCCATGGGCCTGAAAAGCAGCAGGGCCAGCACATACATCACGGCAGCGCTGGCGACCAAAGCAATGGAAAGTCGCACATTGAGATCAGGCGTCAGTACAAATACAGCACCCGCTGCTGAAGCCACCAGCATCGCAGCCATCAGTATTCGAAGTATTCCCGATGCATCGATCTTGAGTCCGGGCGAGCTGGACACCGCGACTGCCAACGTCACCATGGCCTGGAGGCCCACACCAAGTAACAGCGCGAACACCACACCCAAGGCCCCACCGAATCCCCCCCCCACGATCACGAAGACCGGAACACCGAGAGCCAGCACATTCAACGACCTGACCAGATCCGACCTCTTCCCTATTTGCAGAATGGTAGATGCAAGATTCTCCTTCGCAACAAAGAACGGCAGTGCCATCATGCACGCCAAAATCAAGCCACCATTAGCAATCGGCGCCCCGTACAAGACCTGTGCGAGTGGGTCGGAACCCACAAACGCCACCAGCGCAATACCCAAACCGACCATCAGGTTGATTTTGAGCAAGAAACCGAACGCGGCGTAGACCACATCCACTCGTCCAGCAGCGTAACGAGCGACCAGCACAGGTCGAAGCACACTTGAAAACTGTGTTGACGGCATGAATCTCGTCACATGCAACGAAAGTTGCTGCAAGAACGCAAAGTATGCAAAGAAGTCAACCGTCAGAACGCGTGCCGCCGCCAGACGAACCACACCAGGGTTTGCGGCGGTGGCAAGAAACTGGGCAGCACTTAGATGCCAGCCGAAGTTCACCATAGCATGCCAGTCCGGCAGCCGACTTCCATCGGGCTCAAGCCTTGCCAATGCCCGACGCGCAAGAATTAGACCCAAGATGCAGCACCAGCAGGCCAGGACGAACTCAACTACTAGCAAGTTATAGAGACTCACCTGCCCTAGAAGCGCGAAAACAATCAAAGCAACAAGCTTCCCCACCGGAATGGCTGTACGCAGCGGTTGCGCGATGCGGTGCTGCATTAACGCCTCAAGGACCAACGCGGCGTAATCCGCGATAAGTGCAACTGCAACGACGCCACAAACAAGCGCCACCGGCACTGTTACAACGCCGGCGCTCCCGAGCCAGCCATGAATCGCAGGCCAAAAGAGATAACACACGGAGACGAAGGCAGCAGTCAACGCCAGGCGGACCGCAAGTGAGACTCGTGAGAACCGAAGCAGATCAGCACGCGTGCCGTGGAGACTTAGTTCAGGAAGGTACTGCTGGATAACGGGGATTAAGCCGAGGGACACCAGCGGGCGACCAGCCTCGACCAGTCCGAAGGCCAGCATGTACGCCGCAAACTCTGAAGGTTCCAGCACGCGTGCGGCCAGCAGGGTGAACGTCACCATGGCGATCGCCTGAGCCAAGCGACCAGCCACGAAGTGCAGCAAAGCCTGCCGGAATCGCGGAAGGCTGAAGGCTCTGGCTGCAGAGTTCACAGTCAGGTCTATTGGCGCACGCTGCGCACCCGCCTGTACGCCATGCCCACGATGACGAAGGACAGCAGCCCTGTCACCGGATCAGTAATCACGAAGGCAGTCGGAGACACCAGCAAGGCATACACCAACACCGCTACCGCGATCAGCGCATACATGCGCTCGTCAGGTGACACCGCGATGCGATACGTCGCAGCGGCGGAAGCCAAGACCGCCGCAAACAAGCCTGCGAGCCAAACAGCACCAATCCAGCCTTGCTCTGCGATGTAACAGGCCCAGATCGAGTCCTGAAGAAACAGTCCCCTCTGAAACCACCAGAAACGCCCCAAACCCGCTTCAACGTAAAGCGACTGATCAAAGCGAACTGCCCCCGGGCCACCAAATGTCCCAAGTCCACTACCTAGTGGAGCATTATCGGAAGCAATACGGAAGGCAGCATCATAGAGCGCAGAGCGAACACCCTCTGCACCAAAACTTCCACTTGTCCTCCATAGGGCAAGCTCATTCTGAAAGTTCTCGCCAAGAATCGGCCAGAGTACGATAAGTGCAAATATGCTACCGGCCAATGACAGCGACAGAATCTGGAGCAGCCCGGCCCGGTAACGCACACTGACCCACAGGATCAGAAGGGCAATCAGAAACACAAAGATCTCTTGCCGCTGCCCAGAAAGCACGGCGAGTATCAAATAGGGCACCGCGAAGATCGCATAGCGCCATTCCCTCAATACCCAAGCCCGGCAAGCCGAAAGCAGAACAAACTGAATACTGAACGTCGCAAGAACTGAAGAGTGCTCGAAGGGCCCTTGCATTCGTGTGAAGAATGGCAACAGGGGATTGGGTGTTTGATCAACGAGAAGATTCCCGCCGAAATTGGACAGGTACGTTGCAGGAGAGACCACCTGAAGTACCACCAGCAGCCCAATGTAAACCCACGCCCATCGCACCACGAACCAGAATGCACGCTCCGTGGAAGAATGCCAAGCCAATGAGAAGCCAAGCAGCAGCAGTGCAAAGGGCTTCAGGTTGGTAACAAATTGATAGGCAGCAGGAAGCAGGCCTGACCGCCCAAATATCGAAACGAGCACCTGCCAAACTAGATACGCGAGAAACGCGGCAACAAAAACACGCTCCCTCGTTGTCCAACGCAGCGTTTTCCATGCCGCCACTATTGCAATGGGAGACGCCGCGAAAAGGATCAATTCTGCGGTGAAGTTGAGTTTGACGCCGACCACAGCCTGCGACAGCGGAATCAGCAGGAGCCCCGATAGCAGAAGCCCCCACAGCGGTATGTCGCTCTGAGCCTTTCGAACTGCCAGAAAAAGGTACCACGCGTAGCCCGCGGTCGCGGCAAGACCAGCAACCAATACTGCTGCTGGCAGATATAGTTGTATGCCGAGAGCAGTCCCAAGCAGTAATGCCGCCAGCAGTACACCAGCAAGCAGGGATGCAGGGGCAAGCGATATGGAGCGGCCGCCGTGAGCCTTTAGATTGTTCTTCGGCTCGCTGGGAAAGCGTGACGCACCGGACAGCAAGTCAACCGCCCGACACTAGGTGGCGCCGCCGACGCGCCCCAGGAGGCGTTCTTGGGCAGAAGGCGTGATTGCGCTGAAGAGGCGTTGGAGAAACTCATCTTGAGTCCTCCACCCAGCCTCAGGTTCGGGGTCAATCGTGGATACGCGCATCAAGAATCCATCGGGAATGAGATTCCGAAGGCCGAACCGCATCTCCACCAACTTTTGATCTAGTCCGGTGGCGACGACTCGATCACCAATGACGACCCAGTACGACACCGGCTCCCGTCGATTACCTAGGCGAGTATCAACGCGCTGTAGCTGAATCGCTCGATCCAAGATGGTGACCGTCTCTACGCGCCGCGACAGAATACGAAACCCCTGAGCCGGATAGCAAATCTCGGGTCGGTGGATGCTCATGCCGCCACCTTTGTCGCCCCCGTAAGCGACAGAAAGCATCACTCGACGCCCGTCAGGCCTTACGTAGGTGCGGCTCAGTACTTGGTTGTAGATCTTGTCCAGCGTGGCTTGAACATCAGGGGCAGGAAGGATCACCGGAACCGATCTGTCGATACGCCAGTCCGCAAACTGCACCGGAAACATCGCCTCCAGATCCACTCGGTCAGCCCCGTCAGCGACACGGATCGTCGGGCGCCCGACTTGACCCATACCAGCGGTAGCTACCATCGCCACGGCGCTCCCGATTGCAAGGCGACGACTTCGATTCACCGCACCACCCCAAGACTCTGGCCGGAGCGGCGCTTGAAAAAGACGAGACCTAATCCCTTATCAACAATCAGCATCAAGGTAAGGGCCACCATGAACAGCACCATGCCAGCGAAGTCATGGACAAACCCTTGCCCGGCCTCGTCACCAAAATGGTAGGTCACCAACACCAAGATCATCACGCGAATGATGTTGGCCAAGAAGGCGATGGGCACGATCAAGATCGCGAGAGTCACGTTCCTAGCGATGGAGGTATAGCCCATCAGGTTCATGTAAAGCAGGCCGAGCGCCTCCAGGGTGAACATCGAATTCAGCCCGGCACAGGCGTCGGCCACCAGCAGTTGATACTGACCCACCGAGATGATCACTCCGCTGCGCGCAACGGGGTAACCGAGGCCGTAGAGGATGTACTCGGCGCAGAAGGAGACCGCAGCCTTCAGCGGTGTGGTGACAGCCGCAACCAGTTGACCGGGCAGCGGGACCATGAACAAGAGGAAGAACAGAGGGAACGCAGCAAGCCGAACCGCCGCGAGTCCCTTAAAAACTGCCAGTAACCCGGCCATCACGAGAACTTGCGATCCGACCTCAAAGATCGTGATGTACTGAGATCGTCCGACTGCAAAGGTCACCAGACCAGCGCCCAGCAGCAAGATTCCGGGCCAAGTACTCGGGGCATTGGGCAATGCCGCGATGCGATCACGCAGCCGAAACAGCAGCCACAGGCTGACGCCCAGGATGATGGGCCCGTGCCCCTGCTCGTCGGACGCCCAGACGGTGGACGACAGGTCCACGTAGGTGGGCACGTACAGCACCGCGAAGCCGGCCAGCACGAGCAGCAGCACGACGATGTCGGCGCCCTCGGGCAGCCAGCGGGTGGGCGCCGGTGAAGTGCCGTGCGCGGGTTGCGACCGGGTTTCCGCCATGGCCATGGGTACCGCGTGCCCCGCGCTCAGATCTCGTTCATCACCACGCCCGCCACCCGCACCGGGCTGCCGGCCATGGAGCCCAGCAGCTCCTGCAGGCTGGCCACGCGGCTGGCGTGCTGGCGGGCCACGATGACGGCGGCCCCGCAGCGCGCCGCAATCACGCCGGCGTCGGCGCCGTGCACCGCGGCGGGGGTGTCCACCACCACGTGGTCGAACTTGCTGGTGAGCTCGCGCATGAGCAGGTTGAACGCCGGGCGCTCCACGAGTTCCAGCGGGTTGGGGGGGGTGGTGCCCACGGGCATCACGAACAGGCTGGGCACGCCGGCAATCTGCTGGATGACGCGGCTGTCGCTGCGGCCGCTGAGCACGCTGGACAGGCCGTTGCCGGCCGGCAGGCCGAACACCTCGTGCTGCCGCGGGTTGCGCATGTCGGCGTCCACCAGCAGGGTGCGGCCGCCGCCCAGCTGGGCCAGGGCCACGGCCAGGTTGGCGGCGGTGTAGGTCTTGCCGTCGCCGCTGTCGGGGCTGATGACGGCCAGCGCCGGGCGGCTGCCCACGCCGGCCGGCCCGGCCCACACGCGCATCATCACCTGGCTGCGCAGCGCGCGGAAGGCCTCGGCGCGCGGGCCGAAGGGCTCGCGCAGCATCACCAGCTCGGGGCTGACCTTGGCACCTTCGTCGGGCGCGTAGGGGTAGTGGAACTGCTGGGCCAGGGCGTAGAGCACGTCGTCGCGGCTGGCCAGGCCCAGGGCCACGGCGGCTTCGCCGAAGCGCACGCCCTTGGCGCGCTGGTGCTGCAGCACCTTCTCCACCTGCTCGGCGCTGAGGTTGCGCAGCTCGGCCAGGATGTCGCCGATGCTGCGGTCGCGCACGTCGGGCTCGGCGGGGCCTGCCGGGCCGGGCGCCGCGGCCGGGGCGGCAGCCGGGGCCTGGCTCTCGGGGCCGAGGATGTCGATGGCGGGGGTGGAGTCCTTGAACTTGGCCATGGTGTGATTCCAGCCCTCAGGCTTCCTTGGGGGCGCCGGGCAGGGCGGGCGACATGCCAGACATCAGGCGCTGCTGCGTCGAGGGCAGGGCCTTGCCGGCCGACCAGCGCTTGGCGCCGGGCGTGGGCAGCACGCCGATGACGGGCAGGTCGAGCGCGGCGATGACGTCGTCGACGTTGCGCACGCGGCGGTCCATCAGCTCCAGCAGCAGCGCGGTGCCCACGGCCAGCAGGCCGCCCAGGAAGATGGACAACGCCACGTTGAGCGGGATGTTGGGGCTGGAGGGCTCCAGCGGCGGCACGGCCTGGGTGAGCAGGTTGACGTTGCTCTGCGTGGTCTGGCTCTCCAGGCTGGACTGCGCCAGGCGGGCCTGCACGGCGTCGAAGCTGCGCTGGGCGTTCTCCACCTCGCGCTGCAGCACGAGGCCTTCGTCGCGCACGCCCTTCATGCGCAGCACCTGGGCGCGCTGGGCTTCCAGCGCGGCGCGCACCTGCGCCTCGCGCTGGGTGTTGATGGTGCTGGTGACGGCCACGCCGCCGGTCACGCGGCGGGTCTCGGCGTCCATGCGGGCGCGCAGCTCGTTGACGCTGGCGCGGGCCTCCACCACCTGCGGGTGGGCGTCGCCCAGGCGGGCGGTGAGCTGCTGCAGCTGGGCCTCGGCGCGGCTGATCTCGGCCTTGAGCTGGTTGATGACGGGGTTGGACAGCACCTCCTGCATGCGGTCGCCGGCGGCGCTGGCCTGGGCCTGGCGGCTGCGCGACTCGGCGGCCACGGCCTGCAGCGCCACCAGCTGCGAGCTGAGCTCGTTCAGGCGCGCGTTCTCCACATCCAGCCGCTCGTCGGTGGCGATGATGCCGTTGGCCTTCTGGAACTCGCTCAGGCGGCGCTGGGCGGCTTCCAGGGCGTCTCGGCTTTCCTTGACCTGCTGGTCGAAGAAGCCGCTGTACTGGCGCGCAGGGTTCACGCGCAGGGCCAGCGCGGTGTCCACATAGGCCTGCACGAAGGCGTTGGCCATGCCGGCGGCAAAGCGCGGGTCGGGCGCGGTGTAGGACACGCGGATGACGCTGCTCTCGCGCGAGGGCTGCACGTCCAGGCTCTTCTGGAACAGCGTGATGAGCCACTGCTCCACGGTGCCTTCGCCGCCGGTTTCCTGCTGCCACTGCTCGCGGATCTGCGGGTTCTCGGCCAGGCGGTTGGCCTGCACCACCCGCAGCGCCACGCGCTCGCTGGTGAGGATGTCCACCTGGGTGGCCATGACGGCGGGGCTGGGCATGCCACCGAACACGGCGGCGCTGATGGGGTCGGGCTTGAAGTCGACGACGACGCTGGCGGTGGCGGTGTAGCGCGCGGGCAGCAGCAGGCTGACGACCACGGTGGTGGCCACCGTGAGGCCCAGCACCAGCAGGACGACCCACCAGCGGGCCCGCAGGATGGAGAGGAATTGGCCGAAGGTCATGGTGTGGTCCCCGCGCTCAGAACAGGCTCTCGCGCACGAAGACGACGTCGCCGTCCTGCACGCGGTCGTCCATGCCCGGGGTGAGCACCTGCACCTCGCCGGCAGCATTCTTGCGGTGCACGCGGATCCCCTTTTCGGTGCCGCGCTGGGTCAGGCCGCCGCCGGCGGCCAGGGCCTGCAGCAGGGTCATGCCGCGCTCCAGGCGCAGCGCGCCGGGGCGCTGCACCTCGCCGTAGATGTAGACCAGCGGCGCGCGCTCGACGTAGATGGCGTCGCCGTGCTCGATGACGGGGTCGCTGCCCTCGCCGCCGCGGAACAGGGCCGGCAGGTCCACGGTCTGGCGGAAGGGCTTGCCGCCGCGCGTGCCCACCAGGGTGACGGTGTCGGCGCCGGTGGGGGCCACGCCGCCGGCGGTGGCCAGCAGCTCGGTCAGGCGCAGGCCGGCGGTTTCCAGGGGGTAGCGGCCGGGGCGGTTGACCTGGCCGAGCACGCTGGCCTGGTTGCCGCGCACCTGCACCACGAGCACGCTGACCTGCGGCTGCTTGACGAAGTTGCCCTTGAGCAGGCCGTCGGCAATGGTCTGCTCGGCCTGGGCCACGCTCAGGCCACCCAGCCGCAGGCTGCCCAGCAGCGGGTAGCTGATGACGCCGGCCTCGGACAGGCGCGCCTCCAGCGACAGGTCGGGCACCTGGTAGACGCTGATGCGGATGACGTCGCCGGCGCCCAGCCGGTACTCGGCGGCCGCAGCGGCAGCGGGCGAGGCGGCCGGTGTCTGCGCCTGCGCCGGCAGGGCCGGCAGCAGCAGTGCCGCGGACAGGGCCAGCACGAGGCCGGCAGGGGTGGTGCGTGCGTTCATGGTGGTCACTTCAGGCCCAGGCCCTTGGTGATGGCAGCAGGATCCAGGCCAGCCGAGGCTGCGCCGGCAGGTGCCGGGGCGTTGTCGGCCGGCGGCGCCAGGGCCGGGAGCTGCGGCTCGGCCGGCGCGCTGGCGGCGCCGGCGGCCGGCGGCGTGCCTTCGGCGAACTTGCCGACGTACTCGATGGCGGCATCCTTGCGCAGGCGCTGGCGGTCTTCCTCCAGCAGCTTGCGCTTGCGCTCGTTGAGCAGGAACTGCTCGATGGCCGGGCGCGCCTGCTCCTCGGCCACGGGCTGGCTGCGCGAGCCGGCCAGCACGACGACCACGGCGCCGCCGGGGGCGGCGTTGATGATGGCCTGGCCGTCCTGCATGCGCGCGAAGGTCTGCAGGCTGGCCAGCGGCAGCTGCTCGGCGGCGCGCACGGCCTGGTTGGCGTTGAAGCGCAGGCCGGCGCCACGCAGGTACTCCACGAACTCGTTGATGTTGCGGCTGGCCTGCAGGCGCTCGCGCAGCGCGGGGATCTGGTCTTCCGGGGCCTCGATGCGCACTTCCTGGAGGCTGTAGACGCGGCGCTGCGAGAACAGCGCGGGGTTGGCGTCGTAGTAGGCCTTGATCTCCTCGGGCGTGGGGCGGCTGGCGGACTCGCCCACCTTCTCGGCGTAGGCACGGGCCAGCACCTCGCGGCGCACGGCCTCGAGCTGCTGCACCACGCGGGGCTCGCGGTCGAGGTTGAGGGCGTTGGCCTGCTGGACGGCCAGCTCCTGGTCGATCAGCCGCTCCAGGATCTGGCGGCTGGCGGCGTCGGTCTGCTCGGCGCGCAGGCCGCGCTGCTGCTGCAGCACGAAGTTGATCTGGTGGACGGTGATCTCGTCCTTGTTGACCTTGGCCGCGGTCTGGCTGGCCGCTTTCGGGGCGTCCTTGTCACCGCAGGCGGCGAGCAGCAGGCCGATGGCGATGACGCCGACGAGGGGCCCCACGCGCAGGCGGCGGGGGAGCGGAGGCTGGACCATGCGGATTCCTCGGGCCGGAAGACGAGCCGATGAGTTTAATGGGCGGTTTGTGACGGTCCAGCGCGCCGACACCCCTGGGAACGACCCCAGGCTTGGGGGGCAGGTGGACGGAACTTGCAGGCCGGCGTGCATTCCGCACGCGGCCGGGGTGGCGGGCCGGCCGCCGGCGCGCGTCAGGCCAGGGCCTGCACCTGGGCCAGCTGCCAGGCCTGGGGCGAGGTGTCGGGCGACGCGTCGTCGGCCTTCAGGTGGGTGAGCAGCCAGAGTTCGCGGAAGTCGGCCGCGGCGGCGTCGTCGGCCTCGCGGATGACGCCGCTGAACTCGATGCTGGCGACATAGGCCTCCTGCAGGTCCTCGAAGGCCAGTAGCGTGGCCTGCAGGTCGAGCACCTCGGTGCGGTTGGCCCCGTTGCCGCGGGCCTGCAGCTGCTCGCGCAGCTCGGCGCGCAGGGGACCGGTGGTCAGGCGCTCCAGCGTGGGCAGGTCGCCGGCGTCCCAGGCGGCCTGCAGGCGCAGGAAGCTCATGCGCGCGAGGCCCAGGAACTGCTCGACGTCCAGCCCCGGCGGCAGCGGCGGCAGGCCGGCACCGCGCGTGCTGCGCGGCGAGGCCCGGCGCACGCGGCGCTGCCGGCGCCCGCGCCAGCGGCCCAGCACGGACGCCAGGGTCAGCATTTGATCCCGACGTGCAGGGCCACGATGCCGGCGGCCAGGCTGTGCACGCCCACGTGGCCGAAGCCGGCGTCCCGCATCATGCCCTTGAGGGTGGCCTGGTCGGGGTGCATGCGGATGCTCTCGGCCAGGTAGCGGTAGCTGTCGGCGTCGCCGGCCACCCACTTGCCCAGCGCGGGCATGACCTTGAAGGAATAGAAGTCGTACAGCGGCGCCAGCGGGGCCGCCGGCTTGGAGAACTCCAGCACCAGCAGCCGGCCGCCGGGGCGCAGCACGCGGCACATCTCCACCAGGGCCTTGTCCTTGTGCGTCATGTTGCGCAGCCCGAAGGCCACGCTGACGAGGTCGAAGCTGCCGTCGGCCCAGGGCAGGCGCTCGGCGTCGCAGGCCACGGTGGGCAGGGCCAGGCCGTCGTCGAGCAGGCGGTCGCGGCCCACGCGCAGCATGGACTCGTTGATGTCGGTGAGCACCACGCTGCCGCCCTCGCCCACGCGGCGGGCGAAGGCGCGGGCCAGGTCGCCGGTGCCGCCGGCGATGTCGAGCACCTTGTCGCCGGGCTGCACGTTGGCCACCGAGACGGTGTAGGACTTCCAGACCCGGTGCAGCCCGCCGGACAGGACGTCGTTCATCAGGTCGTACTTCTGCGCGACGGAGTCGAACACGCCGCGCACGCGGCGGGCCTTCTCCGCCTCGTCGACGGTCTCGTAGCCGAAATGGGTGGACGACATGGGCGCTCCCGGGTTCAGTGGCTGCTGCAGGCGCTGCCGGCCTGGACGGGCATGGGGTCGTCGCGGCTCGCGCCGGCGTCGGCCAGCCGCTCCTCGTAGCGCTGCCAGAGGGTGTCCTGCTCGGCGCCCAGGCGGTACAGGTAGGCCCAGCTGAAGATGCCGCTGCTGTGGCCGTCGCTGAAGCGGGGCTGCACGGCGTAGTGGCCGACGGGGGTGATGTCGTCGATGCCCACGTGGCGCTTGCCGGTCTGCAGCACCTCCTGCCCCGGCCCGTGGCCCTGCACCTCGGCCGACGGCGAATACACGCGCATCAGCTCGAAGGGGATGCGGAACACGGCGCCGTCGTCGAAGGCCACTTCCAGCTGGCGCGAGGCCTGGTGCACGGTGAGCGCGGTGGGCTGGGGGGTCTTGTCGGGCATCGCGGGGCGTGGCGTTCAGCGGACGGAATGCCGAGTCTAGCCCTGTGCCATGCCCGGGACGACGGTCAGGTCACACGAGCACGCGCTCGATGCCGCCGGCGTTGGCGCGCTGCACGTACTGGGGCAGCCAGTCCTCGCCGAGGATCTTGCGCGCCATCTCCACGACGATGTAGTCGGCCTCGAGCAGGCCGCTCTGCAGGTCGTTCTCGTAGCGCTTGAGGCCCTGCAGGCAGCTGGGGCAGCTGGTGAGGATCTTGAGGTCGCCACCTGCCGGCACGGCGCCCTGGGCGCGCAGCGCGGCCTCGCCCTTGCGGATCTCCTGCTCCTTGCGGAAGCGCACCTGGGTGGAGATGTCGGGCCGCGTGACGCCCAGCGTGCCGCTCTCGCCGCAGCAGCGCGCGCTCTCCAGCACCTTGTCGCCCACCAGCGCCTTGACGGTCTTCATGGGCGCCTGCTGCTTCATGGGGCTGTGGCAGGGGTCGTGGTAGAGGTAGGCGCCCTGCTCGGCCGCGGGCAGGGTGATGCCCTTCTCGAGCAGGAACTCGTGGATGTCGACGATGCGGCAGCCGGGGAAGATGTCCTCGAACTGGTAGCCCTGCAGCTGGTCGTAGCAGGTGCCGCAGCTGACCACCACGGTCTTGATGTCGAGGTAGTTCAGCGTGTTGGCCACGCGGTGGAACAGCACCCGGTTGTCGGTGATGATCTGGTCGGCCTTGTCGGCCTGGCCGCTGCCGCGCTGCGGGTAGCCGCAGCACAGGTAGCCCGGGGGCAGCACGGTCTGCACGCCGGCGTGCCACAGCATGGCCTGGGTGGCCAGGCCCACCTGGCTGAACAGGCGCTCGCTGCCGCAGCCGGGGAAGTAGAAGACGGCCTCGGAATCCGCGGTGGTGCGGCCGGGGTCCCGGATGATGGGGACGTAGTCCTTGTCCTCGATGTCGAGCAGCGCGCGCGCCGTCTTCTTGGGCAGGCCGCCGGGCATCTTCTTGTTGATGAAGTGGATGACCTGTTCCTTGATGGGCGCGGTGCCCAGCGTGGCCGGCGGCGCGCTGGTCTGCGCGCGCGCCAGCGGCTTGAGCAGGTCGTTCATCACGCGCTGGGCCTTGAAGCCCACGTCCACCATCGCCGTGCGCATCAGCTTGATGGTCTGAGGGTTGGTGGCGTTGAGGAACATCATCGCCGCGGCGTTGCCGGGGCGGAAGCTCTTCTGGCCCATCTTGCGCAGCAGGCTGCGCATGGCCATGGTGACGTCGCCGAAGTCGATGTTCACCGGGCAGGGGCTGGCGCACTTGTGGCAGACGGTGCAGTGGTCGGCCACGTCCTCGAACTCCTGCCAGTGCTGCAGGCTGATCCCGCGGCGCGTCTGCTCCTCGTAGAGGAAGGCCTCGATCAGCAGCGAGGTAGCCAGGATCTTGTTGCGCGGGCTGTACAGCAGGTTGGCGCGCGGCACGTGGGTGGCGCACACCGGCTTGCACTTGCCGCAGCGCAGGCAGTCCTTGATGCTGTCGCTGATGGCGCCGATGTCGCTGCGCTGCATGATCAGCGACTCGTGCCCCATCAGGCCGAAGCTGGGCGTGTAGGCGGCGCTCAGGTCGGCCGGCCAGGCACCGTCGCTGCGCTGGCGCAGCAGCTTGCCCTTGTTGAAGCGGCCCTCGGGGTCGATGCGGCGCTTGTAGTCGGCAAAGCCGGCGATCTCCTCGTCGGTGAGGAACTCGAGCTTGGTGATGCCGATGCCGTGCTCGCCGGAGATGACGCCGCCCAGCCGCCGCGCCAGCGCCATGATGCGCGCCACGGCCTCGTGGGCCGTCTGCAGCATGGCGTAGTTGTCGCTATTGACCGGGATGTTGGTGTGCACGTTGCCGTCGCCGGCGTGCATGTGCAGCGCCACCCAGGTGCGGCCGCGCAGCACCTCCTGGTGGATGGCCTTGCACTGCGCCAGGATGGGTGCGAAGGCCGCGCCGGCAAACACCTGCTGCAATGGCTTGAAGATCTGCGCCTTCCAGGACGCGCGCAGCCGGTGGTCCTGCAGCTGGGCGAACCAGGTCTCGCCGGTGGCGGTGTCCACCAGGTCGAGCCGGTCGTGCCAGGCCTGCCACTGCGCGCGCACCTCGCGCAGCAGCGCCAGCGCCTGCTGCACGCGGTCTTCGAGCAGCTCGGCGCCGGGGATCTCGCCGGCATCGTCGCTGCGGCCCAGCGGCAGCGCGCCGGCCTGGAAGAAGGCCAGCAGGCGGTCGGCCAGCTCGAGCTTGTTGCGCAGGCTGAGCTCGATGTTGATGCGCTCGATGCCCTCGGTGTACTCGCCCATGCGGGGCAGCGGGATCACCACGTCCTCGTTGATCTTGAAGGCGTTGGTGTGGCGGGCGATGGCGGCGGTGCGCTTGCGGTCGAGCCAGAACTTCTTGCGCGCATCGGCGCTGACGGCGACGAAGCCCTCGCCGCTGCGGCCGTTGGCCAGGCGCACCACCTCGCTGGTGGCGCGGGCGACGGCATCGGCGTCGTCGCCGACGATGTCGCCGATGAGCACCATCTTGGGCAGCCCGCCGCGCTTGCTCTTGGTGGCGTAGCCGACGGCCTTGAGGTAGCGGTCGTCCAGGTGCTCCAGGCCGGCGAGGATGGCGCCGCCCTGGCGCTTCATCTCCCCGAACATGTAGTCCTTGATCTCGACGATGCTGGGCACGGCGTCCTTGGCGTTGCCGAAGAACTCCAGGCAGACGGTGCGCACGTGCGGCGGCATGCGGTGCACGATCCAGCGCGCGCTGGTGATCAGGCCGTCGCAGCCTTCCTTCTGGATGCCCGGCAGGCCGGCGAGGAACTTGTCGGTGACGTCCTTGCCCAGGCCTTCCTTGCGGAACACGCGGCCGGGGATCTCCAGCACCTCGGTGCGCTGGAGCTTCCTCCCGCTGGCGTCGAAGTGACGCAGCTCGAAGCGCGCCACCTCCACGTCGTGGATCTTGCCCAGGTTGTGGTCCAGCCGCACCACCTCCAGCCAGGTGGCCTGCGGGGTGACCATCTTCCAGCTCGCCAGGTTGTCGAGCGCGGTGCCCCAGAGCACGGCCTTCTTGCCGCCGGCGTTCATGGCGATGTTGCCGCCGATGCAGCTGGCCTCGGCGCTGGTGGGATCCACCGCGAACACGTGGCCGGCGCGGTCGGCGGCGTCGGCCACGCGCTGGGTGACGACGCCGGCCTCGCTCCAGACCGTGGGCACCTTCTGCGCCACGCCGGGCAGCTCGACCCACTCCACCTCGCTCATGGCCTCGAGCTTCTCGGTGTTGATCACCGCGCTCTGCCAGGTGAGCGGCACGGCGCCGCCGGTGTAGCCGGTGCCGCCGCCACGCGGGATGATGGTCAGGCCCAGCTCGATGCAGCCGGCCACCAGCGCGGCCATCTCGGCCTCGCTGTCGGGCGTGAGCACGACGAAGGGCATCTCCACCCGCCAGTCGGTGGCGTCGGTGACGTGCGAGACGCGGCTCAGGCCGTCGAACTTGATGTTGTCCTTGGCGGTGGCGCGGCCCAGCACGCGGCGCGTGCGCTGGCGCAGCTGCGCCACGGCGTCGAAGTGGGCGGCAAAGCGGCGCACCGCGCCGCGCGCGGCCTCCAGCAGCTCGCCCACCCAGGCGTCGCGCTCGGGGTCGTCCTGCGGGGTGCGGCGTTTCTCCACCTCGCCCAGGCGGTGGTGCAGCGCGTCGATCAGCGCGGCCCGACGCTTGGGGCTGGCGAGCAGGTCGTCTTCCAGGTAGGGGTTGCGCTGCACCACCCAGATGTCGCCCAGCACCTCGTAGAGCATGCGCGCCGAACGGCCGGTGCGGCGCTCCTCGCGCAGCAGCTCCAGCAGCTCCCAGGCGCGCGCGCCGAGCAGGCGCAGCACGATCTCGCGGTCGGAGAAGGAGGTGTAGTTGTAGGGGATCTCCCGCAACCGCACGGGCGCGTCGGGGGGCGTGCGGGCGTCTGCCGCGGCTGCTGCCGCCGACGCGAGATGGGGTTGCGGCGCATTCATGGCAAGCCGCATATCGTACCCCGGCTGCGTATTCTCACTGGCTGGACCAGGGGGTTTGCCCGCAGTCGGGCGGTCATCCGAGGCCGCAAAGGGGTTTGTCCCGATGGCCCGCGACCGTGCGTCCGTGACAGAAACGCCGCTGTCATAAAACGCCCCGACAATCGCGCCGCTTTGCGGGCTTGTCCGCTGATGGAGATGAACCGATGTCCCTGAAACCCGTGTTCCTGGCGGTTGCCGCCGCCCTGTCCCTGCCCGCCGCGGCCCAGACCGAGATCCAGTGGTGGCACTCGATGAGCGGCCAGCTCGGCGAGTGGGTCAACGGCATGGCGAAGGATTTCAACAGCCGGCAGACGGCCTACAAGGTCACGCCGGTGTTCAAGGGCACCTACCCCGAGTCGTACGCTGCCGCCATCGCCGCCTTCCGCGCCGGCAATGCGCCGCACGTGCTGCAGGTGTTCGAGGTGGGCACCGCCAACATGATGGCCGCCAAGGGCGCCATCGTGCCGGTGACCCAGGTCATGAAGGCCGGCGGCGGCAGCTTCGACCCGTCGGTCTACGTGCCGGCGGTGTCGGGCTACTACACGGCGCCCAACGGCGAGATGCTGAGCCTGCCCTTCAACAGCTCCACCACGGTGCTGCACTACAACAAGGACGCCTTCAAGGCCGCCGGCCTGAACCCCGACGCGCCGCCCAAGACCTGGCCGGAGCTGGTGGGCGTGGCCGCCAAGCTCAAGGCCAGCGGCCACAAGTGCCCGTTCACCACCAGCTGGCAGAGCTGGACGCAGCTGGAGAGCTTCTCGGCCTGGCACAACGTGGAGTTCGCCACCCAGCGCAACGGCTTCAACGGCCTGAACGCGCGGCTGGCCATCACCTCGCCGCTGCACGTGCGCCACATCGAGAACCTGGCCAACATGGCGCAGCAGGGCCTGTTCGTCTACAAGGGCCGCAACAACTCGGCCGACGCCACCTTCATCAGCGGCGAGTGCGCCATGACCACGGGTTCGTCGGCGCTGTACGGCGCCGTCAAGCGCAACGCCCGCTTCCAGGGCGGCATCAGCACCCTGCCCTACTACCCCGACGTGCCGGGCGCGCCGCAGAACACCGTGATCGGCGGCGCCAGCCTGTGGGTGATGGCCGGCAAGCCGGCAGCCGACTACAAGGGCGTGGCCGCGTTCTTCAACTATCTGACCAATGCCGACATCCAGGCCAAGAGCCACCAGACCACGGGCTACCTGCCGGTGACGCTGGCCTCGTTCAAGATGACCGAGCAGTCGGGCTTCTACAAGCAGAACCCCGGCACCGACACGGCCGTGAACCAGATGATCCGCAAGACCACCGACAAGTCGCGCGGCATCCGCCTGGGCAACTTCGTGCAGATCCGCACCATCCTCGACGAGGAGCTGGAGCAGGTGTGGGCCGGCAAGAAGAGCGCCAAGCAAGGCCTGGAAGACGCCAAGAAGCGCGGCGACGCCGAGCTGGAGAAGTTCCAGCGCGCCAACCGCGGCTGACCGCGAGCCCGCGGGCAGCGGCGGCCTGATGCCGTCGCGCCCGCACCCCGTGCAGGCAAGGCCCGGCGGCCTTGCCTGCTTGTCTTCTGCACAATGCGCGCCCGATGGCTGCCGAAAAACGCGTCCGATTCAAGAGCTGGTGGTTGCCCTGGGTGCTGGTGGCGCCGCAGCTGGCCATCGTGCTGGTGTTCTTCTTCTGGCCGGCCGGCCAGGCGCTGTTCCAGAGCGTGCTGCGCGAGGACGCCTTCGGCACCAGCAGCGAGTTCGTCGGGCTGGAGAACTTCCGCGACCTGTTCGCCGACGAGACCTACCTCGCGTCGTTCAAGACCACCGCGGTGTTCTCGGTGGCGGTGGCGGTGCTGGGCCTGACCATCTCGCTGCTGCTGGCGGTGATGGCCGACCGCGTGATCAAGGGCGCCTCGGCCTACAAGACGCTGCTGATCTGGCCCTATGCGGTGGCGCCGGTGGTGGCCGGCGTGCTGTGGCTGTTCATGTTCGCGCCGTCCATCGGCATCGTGAGCTTCTGGCTGCGCGCGATGGGCGTGGACTGGAACCACCTGCTCGACGGCACCGACGCCATGGTGCTGATCGTGATGGCGGCGGTGTGGAAGCAGGTGTCCTACAACTTCCTGTTCTTCCTGGCCGGGCTGCAGAGCATTCCGAAGAGCCTGGTGGAGGCCGCGGCCATCGACGGCGCCGGCCCCTGGCGCCGCTTCTGGACGGTGCAGTTCCCGCTGCTGACGCCGACCACCTTCTTCCTGCTGGTCATCAACATCGTCTACGCCTTCTTCGACACCTTTGCCATCGTGGACGCCACCACCGAAGGCGGCCCCGGCAAGGACACCGCGATCCTGGTCTACAAGGTCTACTACGACGGCTTCAAGGCGCTGGACCTGGGCGGATCGGCCGCCCAATCGGTGATCCTGATGGCCATCGTCGTGGTGCTCACCGTCATCCAGTTCCGCTACGTCGAGCGCAAGGTCAACTACTGAGGCCACGAGACACATGGTCGAACGCCGCCCGCTTGCCACCGCCATCTCGCACATCGTTCTGGTGCTCGGGGTGATCATCATCGCCTTCCCGCTCTACATCACCTTCGTGGCGAGCACCCACACGGCGCAGGACATCGTGCAGGTGCCCATGCCGCTGTTGCCCGGCCCGCACCTGGTCGAGAACTACACACAAGCCATCCAGGGGACCAGCGGCAGTGCTGCGTCCACCGCACCGGTGGGCCGCATGATGATGGTCAGCCTGATCACCGCGCTGGCGATCGCCATCGGCAAGATCGCGATCTCGCTGCTCTCGGCCTTCGCGATCGTCTACTTCCGCTTTCCGGGACGCATGTTCTTCTTCTGGGCCATCTTCGTCACGCTGATGCTGCCGGTGGAGGTGCGCATCGGCCCGACCTACCAGGTGGTCTCCGACCTCGGCATGCTCAACAGCTATGCCGGTCTCACGGTGCCGCTCATTGCCTCGGCCACGGCCACCTTCCTGTTCCGCCAGTTCTTCCTGACCGTGCCCGACGAGCTGGTGGAGGCCGCGCGCATCGACGGCGCCGGGCCCCTGCGCTTCTTCAAGGACGTGCTGCTGCCGCTGTCGCGCACCTCCATCGCGGCGATCTTCGTCATCCAGTTCATCTACGGCTGGAACCAGTACCTCTGGCCGCTGCTGATCACGACCAGCGAAGACATGTACCCGGTGGTGATGGGCATCAAGCGCATGATCTCCGGCGGCGATGCCGCCACGGAATGGAACGCGGTGATGGCCACCGCGATGCTGGCCATGATCCCGCCGGCGCTGGTGGTGCTGCTGATGCAGAAGTGGTTCGTCAAGGGCCTGGTGGACGCGGAGAAATAGGACAACATGGGCGCGATCGCATTGCGCAAGGTCGAGAAGACCTACGGCCAGGGGCCGAAGTCGGTGAAGGTGATCCACGGCGTGGACGTGGAGATTTCCGACGGTGAGTTCGTCGTGATCGTCGGTCCCTCGGGCTGCGGCAAGAGCACCCTGCTGCGCATGGTGGCCGGGCTGGAGGAGATCACCGGCGGCGAGATCTCCATCGCGGGCCGGGTGGTGAACCGGCTCGAGCCGGCGGAGCGGGACATCGCCATGGTGTTCCAGAACTACGCGCTCTACCCGCACATGACCGTGTTCGACAACATGGCCTACGGGCTGAAGATCCGCAAGTTCCCCGCGGCCGAGATCCAGGCCCGGGTGGACAAGGCGGCGAAGATCCTGGAGCTGGCGCCCTACCTGCAGCGCAAGCCTCGCGAGCTCTCCGGCGGCCAGCGTCAGCGCGTGGCCATGGGGCGGGCCATCGTGCGCCAGCCAGCGGTGTTCCTGTTCGACGAGCCGCTGAGCAACCTCGACGCCAAGCTGCGCGCGCAGACGCGCATCGAGATCCAGAAGCTGCACCAGGAGCTGGGCATCACCTCGCTGTTCGTCACCCACGACCAGGTGGAGGCCATGACGCTGGCGCAGCGCATGATGGTGATGAACGCCGGCCGCGTGGAGCAGATCGGCACGCCCGAGGAGGTATACCTCCGCCCGGCCACCACCTTCGTCGCCGGCTTCATCGGCAGCCCGCCGATGAACCTGATCGAAGGCCGCGTCGAGGGCAACGCCTTCGTGGCCGGCGGTGCGCGCCTGCCGCTGCCGGCAGCGGCACCGCGCGACGGCGCCGTGGTCCTCGGCCTGCGCCCGGAGCATGCCGAAGCCGTGGCGGCCGACGCCGGCGCCGGCGGCTGGCCGCTGCGCGTGGAGGTGGTGGAGATGCTGGGCGCGGAGCGGCTGGTCTACGGCCACCTGGGCGGCGAAGGCAGCACGCCCTTCACGCTGCGCATGGAAGGCACGCTGGCCGCGCCGCGGCCCGGCGAGACGATCCAGCTGCGCGCCGACCCGGCCCGGCTGCACTGGTTCGACGCCACCAGCAAGGCCCGCCTGTGATCACCGGCGTGCCGCCGGAGGCGGTGGCGCAGCTGCTCGCGCGCGCGCAGGCGGCGCTGCAGCACGCGCCGCCGGGCTTGCCCGGGCCCTGGCCGTATCCGCGCTGGATCGCGCACCGTGGCGCCGGCCTGCTGGCGCCGGAGAACACGCTGGCGGCCTTCCGCCTGGGGGCGGCACACGGCTGGCGGGCCTTCGAGTGCGACGTGAAGCTCAGCGCGGACGGCGTGCCCTTCCTGCTGCACGACGCCACGCTGGAGCGCACCACCAGCGGCCAGGGCCGCGCCGGTGACCTGCCCTGGGCGGCGCTTTCGCGCCTGGACGCGGGCGCGTGGCACTCGCGCGCCTACGCGGGCGAGCCGCCGCCCACGCTGGCCGCGCTGGCGGCCTGGGTGCGCGCCAACGGGCTGCTGCTCAACATCGAGATCAAGCCCACGCCCGGCACCGAGCTCGACACCGGCCGTGCCGTGGCCGCCGCGGCGGCCGGCCTGTGGCAGGGCGCCGCGGTGCCGCCGCTGCTCAGCTCGTTCCAGCCGATGGCGCTGCTGGGCGCCCTGGAGAGCGCGCCGGCGCTGCCGCGGGCGCTGCTGCTGGACAGCGTCTGGGAGGGTGCCCTTGCGGTGGCCCGGGCCCTGGGCTGCGTGGCCGTGGTCACCAACCACCGGATCATGGACGCGGCGCTGCTGGGCACGCTGCGCGGCGCGGGACTGCGCGCGCTGTGCTACACCGTCAACGAGCCGGCCGATGCAAAGCGCCTGCTGGCCCTGGGCATCGACGGCCTGATCAGCGACGCGGTGGACCGGTTCGCGCCGGCGCTGGACGCCGGGGCAGCGCCAGCCGGTGTGGCCGGCGCTGCCGGCGAGGCGGTCAGCCCGCGGCCTGCGGCCTGACGGCCGCCTCCCCGCCGACCCAGCCCTCGACGTCGTCGGGCGACGGCAGCGCCCTGAGCTCGCGGATCAGGGCCAGCCGCCACGCGATCAGCGCCGCCACCAGCGCCGTGGTGCCGGCGAACGCCAGCGACGCGCGCAGGCTCACGTGCTCGCCCAGCCAGCCGCCCAGCAGTGCGCCGGGGCCGGCGGGCAGCACGGTCATCCAGCGCATGGTGCTCGTCATGCGGCCCAGGAGCGGCGACGGCGTGACCGCCTGGCGCAGCGCCAGGAAGTTGATGAACACCAGCACCGCGCCGAAGCCGAACAGCACCAGCATGGCCGCGAAGGCCGCCACGCCCCAGGCCGACAGCGGCGCCACCGCCAGCAGCAGCCAGCCGGCCGAGCAGATGGCGATGCCGGCCGTCAGGCTGGGCCCGGGCCCCAGGCGGGCGCTGATGCGGTGGCCGAGCACGCTGGCCAGCACCGTGCCCACGCCCAGGCCGATGTAGCTCAGGCCCACGGCCTGCTCCGACAGGCCCAGCTGGCGAGTGGCGAACAGGATCTGCACCACCATCGCGGCGTGGTGACTCATCTGCCACAGGCCCAGCAGGCCGGCCAGCACCAGCAGCAGCCGCTGCCCGGCCACGAAGCGCAGCCCGGCCTTGAGCTCCTGCCAGAAGGCCTGGCGCGACGTTGACTCGAGCCGTTCGTGCACGCGCACGCCGCGCAGGATCACGGCCGAGAACAGCAGCAGCAGCGCGTCGGCCAGCAGCGCCATCGGCGCACCGCCCAGCTTGATCAGCAGGCCCGCCACGCCCGGCCCGGCCACCTCCGCACCCGAACTGGCCAGCGCGTTCTTGGCGTGCGCCTCCACCAGGCGGTCGCGCGAGACCACCTGCGTCAGCACGATCTGCGCCGCGCTGCCGGCCACCGTGTAGGCGCAGCCGATCACCAGCCCCACCACGTAGAGCCAGGTCATGCTCAGCCAGCCCATCCAGGCGGCCAGCGGAACGCTGGCCACGGCCGCCGCAATGGTCAGCTCGCCGGCCACGTAGACCGGCAGCTTGCGCACGCGGTCCAGCCACACGCCCGAAGGCAGCGACAGCAGCGCGAACGGCAGGATCTCCATCGCGGTGAGCAGGCCCATCTGCGTGGGCGTGGCCTGCAGCAGCACCGCCGCCGTCAGCGGCAGGGCCAGCAGGGTGATCTGGCCCCCGAAGGAGCTGATCAGGATGGAAGTCCACAGACGCCGGTAGGTGGCGTCGCGCAGCAGGTCGTCGGGGCGCAGCGTGAGCCGTTCGCGCAAGGCCTGCCGCAGGCTGGAGCGCGACATGGCGTGCCACCCTTGCGTTTATCTTGAGATAAACGAATGTTATCAGGCCGGCTTGACCGCCGGCAAGCCCGCGGGCGTGCCGAAAGGGTCAGGAACGGTAGTCGGCGTTGATGCTGACGTAATCGTGCGACAGGTCGCAGGTCCACACCGTGGTCGACGCGCCGCCGCGGTGCAGGTCGACGCGCACGGTGATCTCCGCCTGCTTCATCACGCGCTGGCCGTCGGCTTCGCGGTAGTCGGGGTGGCGGCCGCCGGCGCGCGCCACGTGCACGTCGTCGAGGAAGAGGTCGATCAGCGTCTGGTCCAGGTCGTCGATGCCGGCATAGCCCACCGCAGCCAGGATGCGGCCGAGGTTGGGGTCGCTGGCGAAGAACGCGGTCTTGACCAGCGGCGAGTGGGCGATGGCGTAGGCCACCTGGCGGCACTCGGCCTCGCTGCGCCCGCCGTCGACCTGCACGGCGATGAACTTGGTGGCGCCCTCGCCGTCGCGCACGATGGCCTGGGCAAGCTGGGTGGCCACCTCGAACACCGCCTGCGCCAGCACGCGGCCGGCCGGCGAATCGAGCTGCGTGACCGGCGCATGCCCGGCGCGGCCGGTGGCCATCAGCACGAAGGCATCGTTGGTGGAGGTGTCGCCGTCGATGGTGATGCGGTTGAAGCTGCGGTCGGCCGCCACGCGCACGAGGTCCTGCGCGGCCTGCGGCGACAGCGCCGCGTCGGTGGCCACGAAGCCCAGCATCGTGGCCATGTTCGGCCGGATCATGCCGGCGCCCTTGGCGATGCCGGTCACGGTGACGGTGCGGCCATCCACCACCACCTGGCGCGAGCAGGCCTTGGGCAGGGTGTCGGTGGTCATGATGCCCTGCGCGGCCTCGGCCCAGTGCGCGGCGTCGAGGTCGGCCCAGGCCAGCGGCAAGCCGGCCTCGATGCGGTCCACCGGCAGCGGCTCCATGATGACGCCGGTGGAGAACGGCAGCACCTGCGCCGGCGTGCAGCCGGCCAGGCGGGCCACGGCGTCGCATGTGCGGCGCGCCGCCGCCAGGCCCGGCTCGCCGGTGCCGGCGTTGGCATTGCCGGTGTTCACCACCAGCGCGCGGATGCCACCGGCGCCCGCCGCCCCTGCGAGGTGATCCCGGCACACCTGCACCGGTGCGGCGCAGAAGCGGTTGCGCGTGAACACGCCGGCCACCGATGCACCTTCTTCGAGCGCGAAGACCACCAGGTCGCGCCGTCCGGCCTTGCGCACGCCGGCCATCGCGGTGCCGATGCGCAGCCCGGGCACGGGCAGCAGGGTGGCGGCATCGGGAGCGACAAGGTTCACGGGCATGGTCGTCGGCAAGGCAGTTGGACAAGGCGTCGACCCATTGTGTCACCACCCCCTCGGATGCGGGGATGGGCATGGCTCGTGCATACGGCGGACGGTGTTCTTCAGGGTTAGTCCTCGACCGGGACCATGCCCTGGTGGGCACCATCCAGCGGTCCGCAGGCGTGCACGCGTGCGTCTGCGACCACTTCGAACGCGCGATCGACTCTGCCGGCGCGCAGCACACGTTCAATGTTCCAGACTCTGGAGGTCTGCATGATGAGAACCCGTACGGTCATCGCCCTGGCGGCGCTGGCCGCCCTGTCGCTGGGCACCCAGGCCGCCGCGCCCACGACCATGTCCGTGCCCGCCGCCGCCGCCGAAGGCGGAAACCTGTGGTTCGTGGAACTGGCCGGTGCGCCGGTGGCCGACGGTCGCGCGCGCAGCGCCGTGCAGTCGGAGAAGGCCGCCTTCCGCGCCGCGGCGCGCGCTGCCGGCATCCGGTTCAAGGAGCGCCGCGCCTTCGACACGCTGTTCAATGGCTTCTCCATCGAGGTCGACAAGGTCAACCGCGCCAAGCTGCTGCGCCTGAAGGGCGTGAAGGCCATGTACCCGGTGCAGATCATCGAGCGCCCGGCCCAGGCCGATGCCACCGGCAGTGCGCCCGACCTCGCGCTCGCGCTGGGCCTCACGGGTGCCGACATCGCGCAGAACCAGCTCGGCCTGAGCGGCAAGGGCATCAAGGTGGGCATCGTCGACACCGGCATCGACATCGACCACCCGGCCTTCGGCGGCAACGGCACGCCGGGCGGCAACGCCTTCCCGTCGGCCCGCGTGGTGGCCGGCTACGACCTGGTGGGCGACAACTACAACTCCAGCGGCACGCCGGAGCAGCAGGTGCCGGTGCCCGACGAGAACCCCGACGACTGCGGCGGCCACGGCACCCACGTGGCCGGCATCGTCGGCGGCAACGGCGGCGGCATCAAGGGCGTGGCACCGGCGGTGCAGTTCGGCGCCTACCGCGTGTTCGGCTGCGCCGGCACCTCGTCGTCCGACGTCATCGTCGAGGCGCTGGAGCGCGCCTACGCCGACGGCATGCAGGTGATCAACCAGAGCCTGGGCGCGGCGCGCCAGTGGCCGCAGTACCCGACGGCCCAGGCCTCCAGCCGGCTGACGGCCAAGGGCGTGGTGATGGTGGCCTCCACCGGCAACAACGGCCCGCTCGGCTCCTCGCCCGACGGCCTGTGGGCGGCCGGCGCGCCGGGCACCGGCAGCCTGGTGATCGCCACCGCCTCGTTCGACAACGCCCAGCGCTCGTTCCAGGTGGCGGGCACGCCCTACGGCTACAACCCGGCCTCCGGGTCTCCGCTGCCGCCCGCCGAGGGCAGCGTGGTGATGGCCAAGACCGGCACCCCGGTGACCGTGGACGACGGCTGCAGCCCGATCACCGCCGATGTGGCCGGCAAGGCGGTGCTGATCCGCCGCGGCACCTGCAGCTTCTACATCAAGGCCAGCAACGCGCAGACCGCCGGCGCGGCCGCCGTGGTGCTCTACAACAACCAGGCGGGGGCGCTGAACGCCAGCGTCGCCGGCACGCCGCCGATCACCATCCCGGTGGTAGGCATCACCGCCGCCCAGGGTGCGGCGCTGGACGCCGCCATCACGGCGGGCACCACCACGCTGAGCTGGACGCCCAACGCGGTGGGCTATCCCTTCGGCACCGGGGGCCTGATCTCCGGCTTCAGCTCCTTCGGCATGGCCGCCGACCTGAGCATCAAGCCGCAGATCGGCGCACCGGGCGGCGCCATCCTGTCGGCCTACCCGCTGGAGCTGGGCGGCGCGGCCACGCTGTCGGGCACGTCGATGTCGGCCCCGCACGTGGCCGGCGGCGCGGCGCTGATGCTGGAGGCCAAGCCCAACCTGCGGCCCTCCGCCGTGCAGGCCCGCATGCAGAACACGGCCGACCCGAAGAACTGGTCGGGCAACCCGGCACTGGGCCTGCTGGACTACAGCTTCCGCCAGGGCGCGGGCATGCTGGACGTGGTGGGTGCGGTCACCACCACGGCCACGGTCACGCCGAGCCAGATCAGCACCGGGGAGAGCGCCAACGGCTCCTACGTGCAGAAGCTGACCCTGCGCAACCTGTCCACCTCGCCGGCCACCTACACCGTCGGGCACGTGGCCGGCGTGGCGGCCGGGCCGAACAACGTGGGCACGGGAAGCTCGTTCGCACCGACGGGCACCTTCGACTCGCCGGCCACGGTGAGCCTGAGCCGCAGCACACTGACCGTGCCGCCGCTGGGCAGCGCGACGGTGGACGTGACCATCACGGCCAATGCCGGCCTGCCGGATCGCTCGCTGTACGGGGGCTACATCACCTTCACGCCGCAGGGTACCGGCACGCCGATGAGCGTGCCGTACGCGGGCTTCAAGGGTGACTACCAGACCACCCAGGTGCTGGTGCCCACGGCCAACGGCTTTCCGTGGCTGGCCACGCTGGCGGGTGGCACCTACACCAACCAGCCCAGCGGCGCCACCTTCACGATGGCCGACGGGAACATCCCGTACTTCCTGATGCACCTGGACCACCTGTCCCGCCGCATCGTGCTGGAGGCCTACGACGCGGCCACCGGCACGCTGGTGGGCAAGGTGAGCGACGACGAGTACGTGACGCGCAATTCCACGCCGAGCGGCTTCTTCGCCTTCGTGTGGGACGGCGTGACCTTCCGCGGCCCGACGGGCAACCCGGTCCTGGTGCGCGAGGCGCCGAACGGGCAGTACGTGGTGAAGGTGAAGGTACTCAAGGCCCTGGGTGACGAAAGCAACCCGGCCCACTGGGAAACCTGGACCTCGCCGACGATCACCATCGCGCGGCCCTGAGGCCACCGTGCCGGGGGCGGCGCAGCGCCCGGCACGACCCCGCACAAGAACCAAGGGCCCCAGCCGCAAGGCTGGGGCCCTTTTTCATGGCCCGGCACCCGTCAGGGCGCCACGCCGCGGCACCTCAGCCGTGGCGGCGTCGCACCGCGCCGCCCACGGCCAACAGGCCCATGGCCATCAGCCCGTAGGTGCCCGGCTCCGGCACCGCCACCACCGACTGGATCCAGGCGGCCTGGGCATAGACCGCCGTCGAGCCGGAGAGGTCGCCGAAGCTGCTGGGCACACCGGGGGCCACGTCGCAGTTCGGGCGCCGGATGCGGCCGGTGCAGAAGTCCCAGCCCCAGGAGTGCACACCGGCGATCAGCCATTCGCTGCCGTTCCAGACGAAGTCGGGGCCACCGGAGTCGCCGCCGGCGATCAGGGCCTCGTCCGCGCCCAGCCCGGTGGAACTGGTGAACGACGCACCGGCCTTGGTGGCCAGGCGCTGCAGCGTGTTGTTCGCATCCAGGCCGTTGTCGAAGTCGAACACGTACTCGTCGCCCGCATAGACGAAGTCGTTGCCGGGCGAGTGCGCCTGGTCGAAGGCGACGATGCCGACGTCGGCCTGGTTCCAGCCGTAGTGGGCCCAGCCCCATTCGTCCCAGTTCGGGCCGCCTCCGCTGCCGTCGCCCCGGCCGGTGGTGCCGTAGCCCATGATCAGCACCGTCGAACCGATGTCGTTGCCGGTGCTGAGGTTGAAGCCCTGGATGCCGGTGACCGGCGCGTCGAGCTCGATCAGCGCCATGTCGGCGCCCTTGCCCAGGGCGCCCGTCCAGGACCCGTGCACGTGGGCGGCGGCCACGCCGCGGGTGACCTTGGCCACGTTGCCGTAGACGCCGAACTCGACGGTCATGACGTTGAAGTTGTCGGCACAGTGGGCCGCCGTGAGCACGTAGCGGCCGCCGGACAGCAAGGCGCCGGAACAGATGTAGGCGCCGTTGCCGAGGTCACCGTCGCTGTCGAAGATCAGGCGGGCCAGGCCGTCGAAGCTGGCGCCGTTGAACTGCATGCCGTCGGTCAGGCGCCACTGGCTGGGTGGCGAGGGGTGGGTGGTCAGCGGCATGGCGCCCTGGCCGGGCAGCTGCAGCGGCAGCGTGATGCGGTCTGCCGCGGCCGACGCACCGGCCGCGAGCATCGCGATGGCAGCGGCGATGCTTCCGCGCAGGAACTTCCCTCGTTGATTCACGGTTGTACTCTCCAGAAATGCCAGGAAGGCGACGTCGTCGCCGGCGATTCACACGACGCCCGGGCGGCGCGAGCCGGCTCGGACGGGTGAATCGATTCTGGGGAGGGAACGGAAACGGCGGCGCGAGGCTGCCCCGGGGTCAAGGGGGCAGCCCGCGCAAGATGCCAAGAGGGTGCGCGCTACGCGCGCAAGACGCAGGGTCTTCGCAGCGTCGTCAGGCCAGGCGCCCGTGGCACTGCTTGTATTTCTTGCCGCTGCCGCAGGGGCAGGGGTCGTTGCGGCCCACGCGCGCGACCTGGGTGGCCGGGTCGGTCTCGGAGGACACGCTGCCGTCCTCGTTGGGGTGGGTGTAGCTGACGTTCTCCACCCGGCTGGCCTGCTTCTCGATGGCCTCGGCGGCCGCGCTGACCTGCTCCTGCGTCTGGATGCGCACGGTCAGCAGCACGCGCGTGACCTCCATCTTCACCACGTCGAGCAGCTGGCTGAAGAGCTCGAAGGCCTCGCGCTTGTATTCCTGCTTGGGGTTCTTCTGCGCGTAGCCGCGCAGGTGGATGCCCTGGCGCAGGTAATCGAGCGCGGCGAGGTGCTCGCGCCAGTGGCTGTCGATGCTCTGCAGCAGCACCATGCGCATGAAGGGCGCGAACTGCGTCTCCCCGACGATCTCGAGCTTGGCCTGGAAGGCCTGGTCGGCGGCGGCGATCACCTTCTCGACGATGTCCTCGTCGGTGATGGCGTCGCTGGCCTCCACCTCGGCGCGCAGCGGCACCTCGAGCTGCCATTCGTCCTTGAGCACGGTCTCCAGCGCGGCCAGGTCCCATTGCTCGTCCAGCGACTCCGGCGGCACGTGGGCACGCACCACCTCGGTCAGCGCGCTGCGGCGCAGGCCGGCCACCGTCTCGAGCAGCGAGCCGGACTCGAGGATGTCGTTGCGCTGCTGGTAGATGACCTTGCGCTGGTCGTTGGAGACGTCGTCGTACTCCAGCAGCTGCTTGCGGATGTCGAAGTTGCGCGCCTCGACCTTGCGCTGGGCGGATTCGATGCTGCGGTTGACGATGCCCGCCTCGATGGCCTCGCCCTCGGGCATCTTCAGGCGGTCCATGATGGCGCGCACGCGGTCGCCCGCGAAGATGCGCATCAGCGGGTCGTCCAGGCTCAGGTAGAAGCGGCTGGAGCCCGGGTCGCCCTGGCGGCCCGAGCGGCCGCGCAGCTGGTTGTCGATGCGCCGGCTCTCGTGGCGCTCGGTGGCCACGATGCGCAGGCCGCCGGCGGCCTTGACCTGCTCGTGCAGGCCGGCCCATTCCTCCTGCAGCTGCCTGGCCTTGGCGGCCTTCTGCTCGGGCGTCAGCGCCGGGTCGGCCTCGAGGAACTGGATCTGCTTCTCGACGTTGCCGCCGAGCACGATGTCGGTGCCGCGGCCGGCCATGTTGGTGGCAATGGTGATCGCCTTCGGCCGTCCGGCCTCGGCCACGATCTCGGCCTCCTTGGCGTGCTGCTTGGCGTTGAGCACCTGGTGCGGCAGCTTGGCCTGCTTGAGCAGCGCGCTCAGGCGCTCGGAGTTCTCGATGCTCGTCGTGCCCACCAGCACCGGCTGCCCGCGCTCGAAGCACTCGCGGATGTCGGCGGCGACGGCGTCGTACTTCTCCTTCTCGGTCTTGTAGATGAGGTCGTTCTCGTCCTTGCGCACCGTGGGCCGGTTCGGCGGGATCACCACCGTCTCCAGGCCGTAGATCTCCTGGAACTCGTAGGCTTCGGTGTCGGCCGTGCCGGTCATGCCGGCGAGCTTGCCGTACATGCGGAAGTAGTTCTGGAAGGTGATCGAGGCCAGTGTCTGGTTCTCGCTCTGGATCTTGACGCCTTCCTTGGCCTCGACGGCCTGGTGCAGGCCATCGCTCCAGCGGCGGCCCGTCATCAGGCGGCCGGTGAACTCGTCGACGATCACGACCTCGCCGTTCTGCACCACGTAGTGCTGGTCGCGGTGGTAGAGGTGATGTGCACGCAGTGCGGCGTACACGTGGTGCATCAGCGCGATGTTGGCCGGGTCGTAGAGGCTCACGCCCTCGCCCAGCAGGCCGGCCTGGGCCAGCAGCTGCTCGGCCTTCTCGTGGCCGGCCTCGGTGAGGTAGACCTGGTGCGTCTTCTCGTCGACGGTGAAGTCGCCGGCCTCGATGACGCCTTCGCCGGTGCGCGGGTCGGCCTCGCCGATCTGCTTCTTGAGGCCCGGGACGACGGCGTTGATCCGCACGTACATCTCGGTGTGGTCCTCGGCCTGGCCGGAGATGATCAGCGGCGTACGCGCCTCGTCGATCAGGATCGAGTCGACCTCGTCGACGATCGCATAGTGCAGCCCGCGCGCGACGCGGTCGGTGGTCTCGTAGACCATGTTGTCGCGCAGGTAGTCGAAGCCGAACTCGTTGTTCGTGCCGTAGGTGACGTCGGCGCGGAACGCCTCCTGCTTCTCGGCGCGCCCCATGCCGGGCACGTTCACGCCCACGCTCAGGCCGAGGAAGCCGTAGAGGCGGCCCATCCACTCGGCGTCGCGTCGGGCGAGGTAGTCGTTGACGGTGACCACATGCACGCCCTTGGCCGGCAGCGCATTGAGGTACACCGGCAGCGTCGCGGTGAGGGTCTTGCCCTCGCCGGTGCGCATCTCGGCGATCTTGCCCTGGTGGAGCGCGATGCCGCCGATCATCTGCACGTCGAAGTGGCGCATCTTCAGCACGCGCTTGCTGGCCTCGCGCACGACGGCGAAGGCCTCGGGCAGCAGGTCGTCGAGCGCGGTGCCGGCGGCCAGGCGCTGGCGGAACTCGTCGGTCTTGGCGCGCAGCGCGGCGTCGTCCAGCGCCTCGAACTGAGGCTCCAGCGCGTTGATCTGCGTCACGGTGCGCCGGTAGGTCTTCAGCAGGCGGTCGTTGCGGCTGCCGAAGATCTGGGTCAGGAATTTGGGGATCATGAATGCGTCACCGCGGTGGGCCGCGGCGGCCCGGCGCCTGGGTTGGCGCGGCACTCGCTCGGCCGGATCTTCACAGGTGGGGGCGGTGGCTGCTCATGTCAAGCCGGCACCCCGAGATCAACGGATCAGTTTATCACCCGGGGGTCCGGCCACCGTGGACAGGAAGCGAGCAGGGTTCTGCGGCACGCCCTGCACCAGCACCTCGAAGTGCAGGTGCGGGCCGGTGGAACGGCCGGTGTTGCCCACGTCGGCCACGTGCTGGCGGCGGCGCACGATGTCGCCGGGCGCCACGCCCACGCGCGACAGGTGGGCATAGCGCGTGAGCAGGCCGTTGCCATGGTCGAGGGACAGCAGCGTTCCGTACTCGGGGTGCTGCTCGATGGCCACCACCACGCCGCCGGCGGCGGCGTGCACCGGTGTGCCCACCGGGGCCGGGAAATCGAGCCCGGTGTGCAGGGCGCGGCGGCCGTCGAAAGGGTCGTAGCGGAACCCGAAGCTGGACCCCACCGGCCCGTCCACGGGCGGACTGCTGGGCACCAGCAGCGCCTGCAGACGGCTCTCCATCAGGCGCGATTCGATCAGCGTGAGGACATCGGCCTGGAGCATCGTCGAGGCGTCCAGGCCCTGCAGCGCGCCCTCGAGCACCGATTGCGAGGCGCGCGCGTGCCGCGGCAGGGTGCTTGACGGGCCGCCGCGCCCGGCCGCCGCGGCGGCGGGCGCCGAGGCCGCGGCCGATGCCGCTGCCGCCGGCTGCAGTTCCTCCGGCCGGATGCCGGCCAGGCGGGAGACACGGTCGCTGGCCATCTCCAGCGTCAGCACACGCGCCTGCAGCTCGCCCACGCGGCTGGCCATCGCGTCCAGGTTCTGCTGCAGGTAGCGTTCACGCTGGGCGATGTCCTCGCGCACCACCCAGCGCACGAGCTGGCTGACGACGGGCCAGCCCTCGCGGGCGGCCTGCAGGAAGAGGTAGTGGTACACCGCACCCGACAGCAGCATGAGCAGCAGCGCGGCCAGCACGGCCACCAGGGCCAGGACGGCCGGCCGCAGGTGCAGCACGCGGGCGCGCGCCAGGCTGCCGTGGGTGACGATGATCTGCACGCGTGCCCTGCCCTGCCGCCTTCAGCGGCCTGCCGCGTGATGGACAGGGCCGCTAGACTGAAGGGCATGCCCACCTCGTCGTCGCGTCCAACGGCACCGCGGCTGTCGGTGCCACTGGCCGACGCCCTGGACGGCAGCACGGCCCTCGGCGGGCTGCTGCAGCGGGTGCAGGCGTCCGAGCAGCGTCTGGCCGATGCCCGCACCGCACTGCCGCCCGGGCTGGCGGCCCACCTCAAGGCCGGCCCGCTGGACGACAACAGCTGGACGCTGCTGGCCAGCAGCGGCGGCGCCGCGGCCAAGCTGCGCCAATGCCTGCCGGCGGTGCAGCAGCGCCTGCGTGACCGGGGGTGGCCGGACCTGCCGGTGCGGGTGAAGGTTCACGTGGGCAGAGGAGCGTAGCGGCCGGGCCGTGTCGCCGCCGAGGTGGTGCCGGCTGTCAGAATCGAACTGACGACCTTCCGCTTACAAGGCGTGCCGGCCGGTATCCGACAGGTCATCTGAGGACGATCTAAACGGCCGAATGTCTAGTAAAACAGTCCTGGCTGGCCCTTGACCGTCCGCCCGTGTCCGCCTAGAGTGGTATCCGAAGTGGTATCCAGCCGTGGGGTGGCAATGGAAACGACACGGACTCGGGCGACCAAGGTCACCGACGCCAAGCTCAGCGCACTCAAGCTTCCCGCAGGGAAAACCGAGGCGCGCATGTTAGTCGCACCTGGGCTGTACCTGCACATGCGGCTCCGGGCGAATGGTGAGCTTGCGAAACATTGGCAGTACAGGGCACAGGTCGCCGGGGTTCGCCGCTGGCTCTCGTTGGGCGCCTATCCCGCCGTGGCCCTGTCGGATGCCACTGAGGAACTCCACAAGCACCAGAAGGCCCACGAGGCGGCCAAGAAGGGCGACGCAGACCATCCTGTGATCGCCGCACGGTTCGCCCGCAAGACGGCGGTCGAGATGCCCTCCGTGTCCGAGGTCTTCGATGACTGGATCGCGGACAAGCGCCTGGGCAGCAAGCGCAAGGGCGGCAAGCCCGTACGGGACCGGACGGTGCAGGTGTTGCGGGAGAACTTCGACGCCGACATCAAGAGCCGGATCGGCGACGCCAAGATCGCCAAGGTGACGCCTGAAGCGATCCAGGCATGCATTGACGCACCCCGCCGCCGCGGTGCGCCCGGATCGGCGGCGCATGTCTACCGGACCCTGCGTGGTCTCGTCACGTTTGCGATTCGCCGCGGCCTGATTGAAGGGGCGGACCCGATGCGCGGCATCGAGAACCCGCGTCCGTACCGCCCCGCCCCGGTCAACGCCGCGACGGACACGGAACTGGTCGCACTGCTGGCCGCAGTGGATGAATCCGACATGCATCTGGCCACCAAGTTGCTCATCGAGTTTCAGGTGCTCACGGGCGCGCGTCCTGGCGAGGCCCGGCTGGCAACCTGGTCCGAGATGCGGCTCGACCGCGAGCAGTGGGTGATCCCTGCCGGCCGGGTCAAGTCTGACCGCGAGTTCCGCATCCACCTGTCGGCGCACGCACAGTCGGTGCTCGCGCGCGCGAAGGCGATTCGCAGCGACGAAAGCGACTTCGTGTTCCCAGGCGCGAAGGGCAAGGAGATGGACAAGATGGCTACAGCACGCGCACTGGCGCGGCTGGCCGAACGCGTCGAAGCGAAGGGCGGCAAGAAGCTTCGGCCGCACGACTTGAGACGGACGTTCCGCACGATGTTGTCGAGGCTCGGCGTACAGCCCCACATCGCTGAACTCTGCATGAACCATCAGGAGACCGAGACCATGCGCCGCGTCTACGACGGCCATGACTACAGCGCCGAGATGATCCACGCGTGGGACCTCGTGGGCTCGCATGTCGCCTCACTCCGAAACGGCGGCGCCCTTGTCATCCCCATCATGAGCAAGCGGGCCTGACCCGCAATCCGCGCCGGCCGGCTGCCGGCACAAAGGCGGGCCGGGAAGCTGTAGAGGCAGCGACCCGACCCTAATCACCCGCACTGCAAGGAGTGACGAATGACTGCCACCACTGTATCCCCTGCCCTCAAGGACGCGGCCGACGCGTGCATGCATGACCTGTACGACATCGCCGCGCTCCTGCGTGCCGCACTCGACGGGTCAATGGCCGCAAGCGGAGGGACGCGAGACGAACTCGAAGTCGCATCGGGCGATGCGCGACGCTTGACTGCAATCGCCCAAGAGCGACTGAAGAGCGCGATCAGCGCGCTATCGCCTCACGTCTAGCGCGCGAACGGTGGCAAAGCGCCAGCGGAGCCGAACGGTTCCGGCCCTGGACGACGATGAGTTCGCACTGTGGCTGCACACAGCCGCGGTGCAAGTCGCCTACATGTGCCACGACCTCATTCGTCGAAGTAGGCGCGGGCGAGGGCTCGGCGCGACGCCACGCTCGTGGGCGATGTTCTGCAAGCGTGGCGAAGCCGATGCCCTGATGCACGCGACTGCGCTCCGTTGGGTTCGCGAATCCGCCGACATGGTTCGCTCGATGAAGGCGGATCACTGGGGACCTGGCGCTTCGAATCGGCTTGCCATCGAAGCAGCAGAGCGCATGGCGCTTCGTGACCTGACCCGCCTGATTCGACCACCATCGACTGCTGAAGCGCCTGCTGCCGCAGGGATGCTTGGCACGTTCTTCACGAAACACCCGGACCTGCTGAAGCCACCGCCAAGGACCGTAGCTCATAGGCCGAAGAAGCACACCGACGCCGATTGGCGAGACAGCTTGCAGCCCTTCCTGGCTGGGCGCCGCCTTCGTCACTATGCGACGGCGCGGGGCATCGCTTCGCTCGACGGGGCGCTGAAAAACCTACGCCGGCAGGCACGCGACGTAGGCATGACACCAGAGGCGTACCTAGCCTCCAAGGTGCCAGTGTCCGCAATTGCACAAGACGCCGCCGTGCTGAAGCGCTATCGCAACACGCCCTCGGGATTGGGGCGCGCGCTTCAGCGCGTCAACAAGAAGCTGGGTCCGTACAAGCTCCCGACGCGCAAGTGAGGAAACCAAGCCTACTTCTGTCGGAGCACATGACCTGACGACTCTTCGCTGTTCGACTTGAGTTTTTCAACGCTGCAGGCCGTCAGAGGCGGTCTGCAAACTCAAGGAGCGTGCAGTGAAGTTCTATCGCAACGAGGCCGCGTGGACCGCTCTCGGCGAGACCAAGTCGCCCTACTACGAGAAGATCGCCCGCGGGCTGCTGCCTCGCCCGATCAAGATCGGAGCCCGCGCAGCCGGCCTGCCTGACTACGAAGTCGATGCCGTCATCGCTGCCCGCGTGTCGGGTGCAAGCGAGCGCGAGATGAAGGCGCTGGTCAAGCGCCTGCATGCCAAACGCGCCGAACTGAAGAAGCTGGCGCTGGCCGCTTGAGGTTCGACGATGACGAACTACATCAACGCACCCGCGGTGCTGGAGGAAACGGCACCCACCAAAGAAAACGCCCCGGCGACTGACCGAGGCGAGAACAAAGCTTACAGCCCGGATTCTGCATCAGCCGATGCGCAGCGCAAGCGCCTTGCCACTCTCACTGCGCGGTTTGCGCTCGCCGGCCACCAACTGCACTGCCGACAGAACGGCGAGCTGGTGGTGAGCCGCTGGGGGTGGTCGCGCGTGTTCGATTCAATCGGCGCAGCCGAAGACTTCTTGGCGCGGATCGGGGGCAGGCATGGGTGAGTTCATCAGATCCCGCTTGCCGGAGCCGGCCGGCTACTACGAAGGACGCGGCCTCGTCTTGAAGGGGCACGGGAAGTGGCGCACCACGCGATGCGAGTTCCACGGCGGCAGCGACTCCATGCGCATCAACGTCGTGTCCGGTGCCTGGCGTTGCATGGCCTGCGGCGAGAGCGGTGGAGACGTTCTTGCATACGCGATGCAACGGGACTGCATTGACTTCGTTTCCGCTGCGCGCACCCTTGGCGCATACGTGGATGACGGACGACCGCACCACGGACCATCGCAATCCGTTCGACTCCCTGCGCGCGACGCGATGGAAGTCGCCGCGCTCGAACTGGGCATCGCGCGCGTCGTGATGTCGGACCTACTCCGCGGTGTTGTCCCGTCAGACACCGACTGGGCGCGATTTCTCGTCGCCTGCAATCGCGTCGAGAGCATCGCAATGGAGTACCGGACATGACGGCGCCCTTGCGCAAGCCGGACTTTCGCCGGATCGATGCGGCCGTCGTCAAGTTCGATGCCATGGCGGCAGCCTCAGGTGCAACGGCGGCGCAGGCGCCCAAGCCGCTTCCCGACGAGTTGTTGCCAGTCGCGGACTTCCCCCTGGAAGCGTTGCCCGAGGCGTTTCGACCTTGGGTAGCGGACGTGGCGCAACGCATGAACTGCCCGCCAGATTTCGTGGCCGTTCCACTGATGGTGGCCGCCGCATCGCTGGTCGCGCGGCATGTAGGCATCAAGCCGCAGGCGCGAACCGACTGGCTGGAGCGGGGGAATCTGTGGGCGCTGATCGTCGGCCGGCCTGGCCTGATGAAGTCACCGGCGATGTCTCAGGCTCTAGCTCCGATTGAACGGCTGGAGGCGCGAGCGGCCGAGCAGTTTCGCATGTCGCTTGATGCCTTCGCGGAGTCAAAGCCGCTACGCGAACTACGCGCCGAGGCAGCCAAGAAGGCCGTTCGCGACGCCTTGAGAAGGGATGTGAAGGCCGACGTTTCCACCCTGCTTCGGCGCGAGGATGACGAGGCCGAGCCGGTGCGCAAGCGCTACGTGATCGCCGACGCCACCTACGAGAAGATGGGGGAGATTCTGGTCAGCAACCCCGGTGGCGTGCTGTCAGTCCGAGACGAGATGCGCGGGCTGTTCTTGCACCTGGCCCGTGAGGAATCGGCAACCGCACGCGCCTTCTACCTTCAAGCGTGGAGTGGCGGCAGCTACCACTTCGACCGAATCGGGCGCGGCACGGTGACGGTGGAGGACGCGCGACTGTCGATGATCGGTGGCATCCAGCCCGGCCCGCTGTGCGACTTGATGTTGCAGGCGCGACGCGGCGCCGCCGACGACGGAATGATCGAGCGCTTCCTGATCGCGTGGCCGGACTCGCCAGGGGGCTGGAAAGACGTGGACCGTTGGCCCGATAGCGACGCCAAACGCAAGGCGTGGGAAGCCTTCGACCGACTCGACAGCATCACGCCAGATGTGCTGTACGCCGAGGCACAGACCGGCTTTGACGGCGAACCTCAAGGTCTGCCGTACCTTCGATTCGCCGACGATGCGCGCGAAGCGTTCGCCGAGTGGCGAGCCGAACTGGAAACGAAGCTGCGCGGCGGCGACCTGGGGAGTCTGGAGGGCGCACTTTCCAAGTTTCGGCACCACGTCCCTGCGTTGGCGCTGGCGCTGCATGTCATCGATGGCGGCTCTGGTCCGGTCTCTTTGCTCGCAACGGCGAGAGCGTTGGACCTGGCCGACTACTTCGAGTCCCACGCCAGGCGCCTGCATGCGAGCGGCCGGCGTGTAGCAGTACGCGGCGCGCGCTCGGTCTTGGAGAAGGCACGGGCCGGCGACCTGCCTGACCCCTTCACTGCGCGAGACGTATACCGCAACCAATGGTCCGGACTGGCGGACCGCGCCACCGTGGCCGATGCGCTGGACCTACTGTGCGCGCACGGTTGGCTTTCAGAGGCTTCGATCCCTACAGGTGCGGAGGGCGGCAGGCCCACGACCACCTACCGGCTGACGGAAGGAGCGCGCCGTGGGTAAGTGGCTTGCTCGATTGGCCGCGCAGGAAGAAATGGGCACAGGAGAAAATCTCGCCCCCCCATTGGCAACGCCCTGCCAAAACCGCCAGAACCCGGTTTCGTCGGTTTTGTCAGTCGGGTCTGGGCAGGGTTCCCCGGAGAACTTGCCGCTGCCAGCGCCATTGCCCGCTGTACCGGCTTGGGCGTCACCTTCGGTGGGACTCGGCAGTAGCGAGGACTTTGAGGAACGGGCCGCTATCCTCGAATTCGACGCGGGCATGCCGAGGGGCGAGGCTGAAACCCTGGCTCGCAGCCTCCTCGCCGCCAACGACTTCGAACGCAGCGAGCGAACTACGCTCGTGCCCGCCGATGCGATTCCGGCCGAGGTCGTAGCCCATGAGGTCAGAAGGTCGCGATTCGCACGCTTGGGTCGAGCCGATGCTGACGAGTTGGCCGAGAGGCTCGCACTGAGGGATCGCGAGCAAGACGACCGGCGGCTGTGCCTGGAGTGCTCTTACCTCGGCGAGCGCGGTGTCTGCGGGGCTGCGCGGTCGGGCCGACTCCGTGGCGTTGATTCACGCTACGAGCCGATCCCTGACCTGTTGCAGCGCTGCCCGGCCTTCGGGCTGAGGAAGGGGATGCCATGAAGTGCTTTCACCGGACAGACCCGACGCGCGGGGACCTCAGCACCTGTCAGCGTCAGTACGGACACCTCGGGCATCGTCCGAAGCAGGCGCCACGACAGCCACCTCATCGCCGCGAAGGGAGGACTGGCCCATGACGACCCCTGGCATGCTCTCGCCGACCTACCTCGGCACGCCGACCGAGAAGCTCGGCAAGACCTTCAAGACCTTCGACTGGAACAGCGACGGCATCGGCAACACGATGCTGGATTTCATGCGCTCGCGCCCCGACCTGTTCCAAGGCATCGAGGTGCCTTCGGAGCGCAAGCGGGTTGCCGGCCAGGCCGACGAGTCGGGCAACGCCGAGATGTTCAACAGCTACGGCGCGGCCGACGACATCCTGAAGAACTACAAGGTCGAGCGGCGCGGCGCTGCGGGGTAGAAGGACGGTCGCTCTGACGTGGTGGTGGACAGCCGCACGGGCCAAGTTGTCTACAGCGGCTCGCCCCACACCTACGACCCGGCCAAGAAGGGGCTGAAGGAGGGCGCGACGTTTGTCGTTGGAGCTATCGCCGGCTACTTTGGTGTCAACGCGCTGGCCGGGATGGGCGGTTCTGCTGCTTCCGGCGGATCGGCGCTCAACGCTCCGACTGCAATCGGCGGGGCCGAGTTCATCCCCGCATCAATGCTGGCCCCTCCGGCGTCGAGCATGGCCGCCATCGAAGCAGTTGCCTTCGCCCCGCTGAACATCGGCACGGCAAGCGGCGCGGCGGGTGCCGTTGGCAGCGTGGCATCGGCTGCGAGCACGGCCAAGAGCGTTGCCGGTGGCATCTTCGACAGCGTGCTCAAGGGCGCCAAGGCGGTCAATGTCATCTTTGAGAGCAGCAAACTCGCCCGGGCCCTGCTCAACATGGTCGGCGCTGGCGTCGTGCAGCACACGGCAGAAAGGGATCGTGAGGACTTCCGGGCTTGGGTTTCCGCGGAGCGAGAGAAGGACAGTTCCAGGTCAAGCGCGAGACCAATGCAAGGCGTCGGCAGATGCCCGTCCCGGGCTTGAGCATGCTTGGAAAGTTTCGGGGGCTCCCGGGGGCTGGCAATGGCGAGTGAGCGTACGAACCCAAAGAACGCGTCGGTCCGACGCTACCGCCAGCGGCATCGGCGGATCGACTACTACCCCAGCGTCGAGGCGATGCGGGCCATCGAGCGGTGGAAGGGACGAGGCCTTGACCACACCATTGCCGGCACCATCGACAAGATGATCATCGAGGCCGACATGGTCGCTTCCGGAAAGAGGCGCTGACAGCTCGGGCTGGAGGTTTCCACGGCGGTTAACGGTCCCGGCGATGCTTAGGAATGCTGATGTGCAGTAGCCCCCGGCCCCCGTCGCAACGCCGCATGCGAGCGCGATTGCTCCCTCCGGCCGGCACCTACTTCCGGCTCTCTGCCGCGGCCGGCCTTCCGATTCCTTACCCGGGCCGCGTGGATCTGGGAGGATCCGAACGTTCCGCGCCCACGCGTGAGACATGAGCAACTTGCTCACTCTGGTTGCCCAGAACTGACCGTTCCGCGCGCACGCGTCAGAATGGCGCTTTCCGCCGAACTGCTGGCCCAAGTCCGTGAACGATTCCAAGATGTCGAACCCGACTTCATCGCCGCAACCGGCTATGGATTCGACGCACTCACCGAGTCCGAAGCCCGGTATCTCGCCAAGCACGACTCGCCTGAGTCCGTCCGAAATCGAATCGTTGCGCGAGGACGCGAGGCAAGCGCACGCCTGGATGATGGCGGAGCTAGCCAAGAGGGCGTAGGTTTCCGCCGCCCCGGAAGAGGGACGTGCCGGCGTTTCATCGGCGACCCTACCGGCCTGACGGACGCCGCGCTGCGCCGTCGCTCGGAGCAGATGTTGTCGCTTGCGCTGCGCTACGGCACCACCGAGTTCTTGGCGCCGCATCCGCGCCAGGTCAAGGGCGACAAGGCGCTTGGTGTGCCGCCGCTGCGCTGGGTGTACGGCGACGACACGGGCAACGTGGAACGGCTCATTGCCCTGAACATCAAGGCGGCGGAGGATGCAACGCCCGAGATTCTTAACTGGGACTTCGATGCTGCAACCGGAAAATTCGTTCACAAGGATGGACGACAAGTTGGCCGTGTTGGATTTGTGGGGGCCGTTGAACGAGTCCGACGAAGTGGACGCGAAACGCTTGGCCGTGCTCAAGCGGCGGGCCGAACGGTTGCGCGAGCGGTTGTGCTCCGTTCCCTTTCACGCGCGCGAGGTGGAAGTCTTGAAGGCCAAGGGGCAGGACGAGATGGCGTACTGGATCGGCTTGGTGCCGCAGCGGGTGGACCCGGGGCATGCGTATTTCACGTCATCGCGGACACCCATTTCACGGGATCGCGGACAGCATTTC
>VFQM010000347.1_pt1 | contig 53529 bp, 52 predicted proteins | sample 3512391 | NCBI WGS metagenome assembly VFQM01 (sample SAMN10412369, study PRJNA504923) | tailings metagenome | isolation source: Replicate 1 from Balatoc abandoned mine | place: Philippines | reverse complement strand
CGTCCATGTTGACGTCGATCACCTGCGCGCCGTTCTCGACCTGCTGGCGCGCGACTTCAACCGCGGCGGCGTAGTCACCCGCCATGATCAGCTTCTTGAACGCCGCCGAGCCGGTGACGTTGGTGCGCTCGCCGATATTGATGAAGCGGGAGGAGGTGGGCTGGGTCATTGTCTTTTCGCTTTGTTCGTCGCCCCTGCGAAGGCAGGGGTCCAGCTGGTCTGGCTCGATGTCGCAAGGTTAGCTGGATCCCCGCCTGCGCGGGGATGACGGGGTGGGGTCATGGGGTTACGCCGCGATGAAGGCCTCAAGCCCCGCCAGCTTCATCGCCGGTTCGGGATGCGGCACCACGCGCGGCTCGCTGTTCGCGACGGCCTTGGCGATCGCGGCGATATGCGCAGGCGAGGAGCCGCAGCACCCGCCGAGGATGTTGACCTGCCCGTGATCGGCCCAGTCCTTGACCAGCCCCGCCGTGGTGTCGGGCATCTCGTCATATTCGCCCAGTTCATTCGGAAGCCCGGCATTGGGGTAGATCAGCAGCAGTGTGTCGGCGATCTGCGAAAGCACCTTGACGTGCGGGCGCAGCTGTTCCGCGCCGAAGCTGCAATTGAGGCCGATAGTCAGCGGCTTGGCATGGCGCACCGCATACCAGAAGGCCTCGACCGTGTGGCCCGAAAGATTGCGGCCCGACAGGTCGGTCAGCGTCATCGAGATCATCAGCGGGATCTCGCGACCCGTCTCGCGCTCAAGCTGCTTGACCGCCATGATCCCGGCCTTGGCGTTGAGCGTGTCGAACACGGTTTCGATCAGGATGAAGTCCACCCCGCCCTCGACAAGCGCGGCGGCCTGTTCCTTGTAGACCGCGACCAGCTCGTCGAAATCGATCTCGCGGAAGCCCGGGTCCTCGACATCGGGGCTGAGCGACAGCGTCTTGTTTGTCGGCCCGATCGCGCCTGCGACGAAGCGGGGCTTGCCGTCCTTCGCGGCATATTCGTCCGCCAGCTTGCGGGCGATCTGGCCAGAGGCCACATTGATCTCGCGCACCAGGCCTTCCGCCTTGTAATCGGCCTGCGAGATGCGGTTGGCCGAGAAGGTGTTGGTCGAAACCACGTCCGATCCCGCGTCGAGATAGGCGCGGGTGATATCCGCGATCACGTCGGGACGGGTCAGGGCAAGGATGTCGTTGTTGCCCTTCTGGTCGGCAGGCAGGCCGAGATTGCCTGCGTAATCTTCCTCCGACAGCTTGCGCAGCTGGATCTGCGTCCCGAAGGCGCCGTCGAAGATCAGCACGCGTTCGCGTGCGGCGGCAAGCAACTGGTCACGCGCGCTCATGCGGCTTCTCCGACGGGACGCTTTCCGAGCAGGTGGCAGATCGCATAGGCCAGCTCGGGGCGATTGAGGGTGTAGAAGTGGAAATCGCGCACCCCGCCAGCGTAAAGTCGGCGGCACAGTTCGGCAGCGACGGTCGCGGCGACCAGCTGGCGCGCGGCGGGCTGGGCGTCGAGGCCTTCGAAGAGGCCATCCATCCATGCCGGGATCGCCGCCCCGCAGGCGCTCGCGAACTTGCGGGCCTGCGCGACATTGGTGACAGGCAGGATCCCGGGCAGGATCGGCGCGTCGATCCCGGCCGCCGCGCAGGCATCGCGGAAGCGGAAGAAGGTCTCGGCAGAAAAGAAGAACTGGCTGATGGCACGGGTCGCCCCGGCGTCGAGCTTGCGCTTCAGGTTGTCGATGTCGGCTTGCGCAGAGAGCGCGTCGGGATGCGTCTCGGGATAGGCGGCGACCGAAATTTCGAACGGGGCGATGTCCTTGAGCCCCGCCACCAGCTCCGCCGCGCTGGCATAGCCTTGCGGGTGCGGCGTGAAGGGCGCGCCGGGTTCGCCCGCGTCACCGCGCAAGGCGACGATATGGCGCACGCCCGCTTCCCAGTATTGTTCGGCCACCTCGCGGATTTCCGCCTTGCTGGCGGCAACACAGGTGAGGTGCGCGGCAGCCGGAAGCCCCGCTTCGGCAATGATCCGCGCCACGGTCGCATGGGTGCGCTCGCGCGTCGATCCGCCCGCGCCATAGGTAACCGAGACAAAGCTGGGCGCGAGCGGTTTGAGCTGCGTCACCGCATCCCACAGCTGGGCCTCCATCTTCTCGCTCTTGGGCGGGAAGAATTCGAAGCTCACCGCAACATCGCCGGGCAGGCCGGAGAACAGCGGGGCATCGGTGGCGGTGCGGTATTCCTGGAGCTGGCTCAAGGTCGGGGTCATTCGGCGGTTTCCTTCGCGGAGGCGGAGGCGGGGGAAGCGGAGCCGGCGCGACGGATGCCGAGCCAGATCTTGACGGTGAGATCACCGCCTTCGAGCGCCACAGGAGCGCTGGCGGCAAACCCGGCGGCGCGCAGCAGTTCGGCCATCTGCCGGTCAGCAAAGCCAAGGCGGGCGTGCTGGTGCCGGTCGCGCAGTTCCTCGCGCTGGTGCGCGGCGAAATCGACGATCGCGATCCGCCCGCCGCTGCGCAGCACGCGCGCGGCCTCGGCCAGCGCCGGCGCGGGATCGGGGGCGAAATGCAGCACCTGATGCAGGATCACCGTGTCGAAAAGGGCATCGGCAAAGGGCAGGTCGGCGAAGTCGCCCTGCACCAGCTCGATCCGCGCGGTCGGCAGGTGCTGCAGCTTGGCGCGGGCGACACGCAGCATTTCGAGGTTCTTGTCGAGCGCCACCACCCGCTCGGCGCTCCCGGCGAAGAGTTCCGCCATGCGGCCCGTGCCGGTGCCGATGTCGAGCAGGTGGCCAAGCGGCGCGTCGGCCAGTGCCTCGGCCAGCCGGCGCTCGACTTCGGCATCGGGGCTGTGGAGCGCGCGCAATTCGTCCCACTCGCCGGCATGACGGGCAAAATAAGCCTCGGCGGCGGTCTCGCGCGATTGGCGGATCGCGGCGAGCTTGCGCCGGTCGGCCTCGCACAGGGCTGCGAATTCGTCTTCCTCGGTCTCGGCCACGGCGAGCAGATGCTGCACGGCAGCGATCACTGGTCCGCCTGCCTCGCTCTGGCGCAGGAACACCCAGCTGCCCTCGCGTCGGCGCTCGGCAAGGCCCGCGTCGCACAGGATGCCGACATGGCGCGAGACGCGCGGCTGGCTCTGGCCGAGCACCTGTGCCAGCTCGCCCACCGCCAGCTCCATTGTGGAAAGCAGACGGGCGATGCGCAACCGCGTCAGATCGGCGAGTGCCTTGAAGATGTCCTCGGTCACCATGACGGAGCGGATATAAAGATATTTTTATATCTGTAAATCGCTCGCGTGCACGCGCGGTGACGAATTCATCCTCCGCCGATGGCAAGGCTCGCCCGCTTGCCCAGCACCAGCCGGTTGACTGCCAGCGCCGCCGCCACGCTGGTCGCCAGCGTCACCACCATGAAGTGGATATAGTGCAGAGTGATGATGCCCTCGGGTTGCAGATGGAAGGTGTAGAGCCCGTAGAGCGCCACGCCCCACACCACCCCGGCAATCGCCGCGCGCGATTCCACTCCTCTGAACAGCAGCCCGACCACGAAGGCCGACAGGATCGGCATCGAGCTGAGGCCGTTCAATTGCTGGAGCAGGTTGATGATGCTGGTGGCGTTGGCGAACACCGGCACCAGGGCGATCGAACTGGCGGTGAACAGCACCGTCACCACGCTCGACAGGCGCCAGTGATTGGCGACCGGGGCGATGAACTTGGCGTGGAAATCGACCGCATAGAGCCCGACCGCCGCGTTCATCACCGCTGCGGTATGCGCGATCACGGCGGCCGCGATCGCGGCGGCGAACACGCCGGAAAGCCACGGCGGCAGCACTTCGCCCACCAGCCGGCCATAGGCCGCGTCATTGATGTCGCCGAACAGCTGGAAGGCGACCACGCCCGGCACCACCACGATCACCGGGATGATCAGGATGCGCACCACTGCCGCTGCCAGCACCCCCTTTTGCGCCTCGCGCACGGTGGGGGCGGCCATCGCCTTCTGGGTGATCGGCTGGTTGGTCGACCAGTAGTAGATCTGGATGAAGATCATGCCGGTGAACAGCGTCGCGAAGGGGATCGGCGAATCCGCCCCCCCGATCATGGTCAATCGCTCTGGGGGAACGCCGCGGGTGATGTCCCAGCCCACCGCATTCATCGCCAGCACCACGATCAGCACAGCGATCCCCAGCACGCCGATGCCCGAATAGGTCTCCATCACCGCCACCGCGCGCAAGCCCCCCGCAATTGTGTAGGCCGCCGCGATCACCCCGAGGAACCCGGCCAGCACCAGCAGCGGCAGATCGATCCCCGCGGTCTTGAGAAACAGCGCCCCGGAATAGAGCCCGGCCGGCAGGTAGATCAGGATCATCCCGAAGAGGAACAGCGCCGACACCAGCGTGCGGATCCCGCCCCCGCCATAGCGCTGTTCGAGCAGCTCGGTGACGGTGGTCACCCCGGCGCGGTAGTAGATCGGCACGAAGACGAAGGCGAGGATGAGGAGGCCCACGAAACCGCTGATCTCCCACCATGCCAGCAGCAGCATCTGGTTGCCGTTCATCCCCACCAGCTGGTCGGTCGAGAGGTTGGTGAGCGTGATCGCGCCGGCCACGAACAGCCAGTTGAGCTTGCCCCCGGCGAGATAGACGTCTTTCTGCGAGCCGTCGTGCCGGTCTCGGCGGGTGGTGAACCAGGTCGCCAGCCCGATCAGCGCGGTGAGGCCGAGGCACACCGCGATCTGCACCATGCTGGCAGCGGACATGGTTTCGGGCATTCTCGCGCTTTCCCCTCTCGTTCGGGGCGGTTACAGCGCATTGACGGATGCCGGGCAAGCCTTGGGGCGCAGTTCATCACCGGCAGGGGAGAGCGCGGTTGGACTATGTGCGGCTGGATGGCGAGGCCCTGACGCTGGTCTTCGCGCTGGAAGAAGGCGGCACGGCGGACCTCATCTATGCCGGGCCGCGCCTGCCCGAGAGCGAAGACCTCGCCGCACTCGCCGCCGCCGGTGCGCGCGGGCGGCACGAGAGCCAGCCCGATGTGCCACCCCGCCCCGGCCTGCTGCCCGAACGCAAGGGCGGGTGGAGCGGGAGGCCTGCGATCCGCCTCCTTGACCGTGACAATCCGCTTGCGGGCGAAGTACCGACGGATTTCCGCGTGATCGACTGGGACGCGACCAAATGGGACATCCGGATCGGATGGCACGACGAGAGACTCGGCATCGATTTCAATGCTTGGTGGCGCGTCACTGCGGGCGATGTCGTCAGGGTGAGCTGCAATCTCGTCAATCATGGTGAGCGGAACTTTACCCTCGCCGATCACCCCGCGCTGGTGCTGCCGATCCCCCGGCGGTTCACCGGCCTGACCAGCTTTGCCGGCCGCTGGGCTGGCGAAATGCGCGAGACGCACCGCGCCCTTGCGCCCGAAGGTTTCGCGGCCCGATCTGGCATAGGCAAATCCGGCTTCGGCGGTGGCAACTGGATGGTGCTCGACGACCCGGCAAGCGGCGAAGTGCTCGGCGCGCACCTCGTTTGGAGCGGCAATTACAGCACCCGGATCGAATGCGACACGCAGGGTCAGGGCGATGGCCGCGCGGTGCTGCAAATGGCGATAGGCGGGGGCGCTGCGGGGTTCAGCCTCCCTGCGGCAAGCGCCCTCGATGCAGCCGAGGCAGTCTTCGCCCTCGCCCCCGACCGCACGGCGCTGGCACAGGCCTTCCACGCTCACCTGCGCGCCCGCGTACTCCCCTCCCGCGCCACATGGGGCCCGCGCAAGGTCCATCTCAATTCGTGGGAGGCGCTCGGTTTCAACCTCTCGCAAGACGCCCTGATCGCGTTGGCCGAGGACGCGGCCAGCCTCGGCATCGAGCGCTTCGTGCTCGACGACGGCTGGTTCGGCGGTCGTCGCAACGATCAGACCAGCCTTGGCGACTGGACCGTCTCGTCCGACGTCTTCCCGAACGGCCTCGCTCCGCTGATCGCCCGCGTCCACCAACTCGGCATGGATTTCGGCCTGTGGGTCGAGCCCGAGATGGTCTCGCCCGACAGCGATCTCTACCGCGCGCAACCGGACTGGTGCCTGCACACCGAGGGCCGCGAGCGCCCCACCATGCGCGGCCAGCTGGCGCTCGATATGGCGCGGGCCGAAGTGCGTGATTATCTGTTCGCGCGGCTCGATGCGCTGCTGCGCGAATATCCGATCGCCTACCTCAAGTGGGATCACAACCGCGATCTATTCCCTTCGGCGCCGGGCCAGACGCAGGGTTTCTACGCCCTCATCGATGCCCTGCGCGCCGCGCATCCGCAGGTGGAAATCGAGAGCTGTTCGAGCGGCGGAGGGCGGATCGATTTCGGCGTGCTCAACCGCACCCACCGCGTCTGGCCTTCTGACAACAACGACACGATCGAGCGCCTGCGCATCATCCCCGTATGGAGCCAGTTCCTGCCATTGGAAGTGCTGGGCAGCCATGTCGGCCCCTCGCCCAATCCGATCACGGGACGCAGGCTGGGAATCGACTTTCGCGCCAAGGTCGCGATGTTCGGCCACATGGGGGTCGAGGCCGACCCCGCGCGCATGAGCGAGAAGGAGCGCGCCACGCTGGTGGCGCATATCGCGCTCTACAAGCAATGGCGCGGCGTGCTGCATCACGGCGCGCTCCAACGCCTCGCGCACCCCGATCCCAACGTCACTGCCATGATGGTAGCGCACGAAGGCAAGGCCCTCGCCCTTGCCGCCCAGACCGCGTTCTCGCCCGTGTTCGATGCTGCGCCCGTGCGCCTCGCAGGGCTGGAGCCCGCCGCCCGCTACCGCGTGTCTCTGCCCGAGCCATGGCCGCCCCGCGCGAAGCACTACCTCGCCAACCCCGATCAATGGCGCGAGGGCCTCGTCCTCTCGGGCAGCGCGGTGATGACCCACGGCCTCGCGCTCCCCCTCACCCACCCCGAAACCGCGTGGCTCATCGCGCTGGAGAAGCTCTCGTGAAACTCGGCTGCTGCTACTATCCCGAACACTGGCCGGAGGAGATGTGGGCCGAGGACGCACGGCGGATGCGCGAAATGGGCCTTTCGCTCGTCCGCATCGGGGAATTCGCGTGGAGCAGGATCGAGCCGGAACCCGCCACCTACGACTGGGGCTGGCTCGACCGCGCGATCGACACGCTCCACGCCGCCGGCCTCAAGGTGATTCTCGGCACGCCCACCGCCACCCCGCCCAAGTGGCTGGTGGACCGAATGCCCGACATGGTGGCGATCGACGAGCAGGGCCGGCCGCGGGGCTTCGGTTCGCGCCGGCACTACTGCTTCAGCCACGAAGGCTACCGCGCCGAGTGCCGCCGGATCGTAACCGCTTTGGCGGAACGCTACGGCCAGCACCCCGCACTCGCGATGTGGCAGACCGACAACGAATATGGCTGCCACGACACGGTGCTGAGCTTTTCGGACACCGCCGCTTCGGCCTTCCGCGGGTGGCTGGCGGGGCGCTACGGCACGCCCGCGGCGCTCAATGAAGCGTGGGGCAACGTCTTCTGGAGCATGGAATATCGCTCCTTCGCCGAGGTCGATCCGCCGCATCTGACCGTCACCGAGGCCAACCCGGCGCACTGGCTCGACTATCGCCGCTTCGCGTCGGATCAGGTGGCGAGCTTCAACCGCGAACAGGTCGACATCCTGCGCGCCCTGTCCCCCTTCGTGGACATCACCCACAACTTCATGGGCTTCTTTACCGAATTCGATCACCATGCTGTCGGCCGCGACATAGACGTGGCGACGTGGGATTCCTATCCGCTGGGGTTCCTCGAGCAGTTCTGGTTCTCCCCGGAGGAAAAGCGCGCCTATCTCAGGCAGGGCCACCCCGATATCGCCGCCTTCCACCATGACCTTTATCGGGGGTGCTCGAACGGGCGCTGGGGGGTGATGGAGCAGCAGCCCGGGCCGGTGAACTGGGCGCGCTTCAACCCCGCGCCGCTCCCCGGGATGGTCGCGCTCTGGACGCTCGAGGCCTGTGCACACGGGGCCGAACTGACGAGCTATTTCCGCTGGCGGCAGGCCCCTTTCGCGCAGGAGCAGATGCACGCAGGCCTTTTGCGTCCCGACAGCAGCGAGGCCGAGGCCGCGCCCGAAGTCCGTGCGGCGGCGGCGGTGCTGGCGGACATCGGCCCGCAAGCTACCGCACGCGCGCCGATCGCGCTGGTGTTCTCCTACGAGGCGGCATGGACCATCGGCACCCAGCCGCAGGGGCAGAGCTTCCGCTATCTCGAACTGGTGTTCGAAGCCTACTCCGCGCTGCGCCAGCGCGGGCTGGACGTCGATATCGTCGCGCCCGACGCAGACCTTGCGGGGTACCGCATGGTGGTCGTGCCGACCTTGCCGATCATTCCCGAAGGCTTCATCGAAAGGCTATCCGCCCTCGCCTGCCCGGTGCTGCTCGGCCCGCGCTCGGGCAGCAAGACGGCAAGCTTCGGCATCCCCGAAGGCCTCGCCCCCGGAGCCTTGCGCGGCGCGATCCCGCTCACCGTCACCCGTGTCGAGAGCTTGCGCGACGGGGTGACCGAGGCGGGAGAGGGCTTTGCCGTCACCCGCTGGCGCGAGGATGTGGCAAGCGATCTGGTGCCCGAACTGGCAGACGCTGCCGGGCGCGGGGTGGTCTGGCGCCACGGGCACTTGCGTTATTGCGCCATCTGGCCCGACCGCGCGTTGCTGCGCCTGCTGGTGGAGCGCATGGCAGGCGAGGCGGGCTTGCCGTTGGTCGATCTGCCCGAGGGCATCCGACTGCGCCGCTCGGCCAGCCACGCCTTCACCTTCAACTACGCGGACGGGCCGGTATTCGTCCCGCACCTCGGCGCGACGCTCGCCCCGGCAAGCTGGCACATCGCGCCGCGCTAGCTCTCAGCGAGCAGCTTCGCGTAGTGATCGCGCAGGGTCTCGCTTCCGAACTCGGGGGTGAGATCGGCGGAATAGGTGCCCGTTGCCGGATCGAGCACCAGCATCGATTCGGTCGCGTAATAGCGCGCGATGCGGGCATATTCGGCCTTCTCGGCGAACCAGTCCGAAACGCCCGCGCCGAGGTTCAGCACCCGCTCGGCATAGGTGAACAGCTTGGGCGAGACCGATTTGAACCGCACCGGCTGCCCCGCCACCTCGCACAGCAGCGCGCCCTGTTCACGCAGGGAGATCGCCGGACCGGGGCCACCGATCGGCAGGATGCGGCGGCGCGTCTCGGGGTTGTCGATGCACTGCACGATGAACTGCGCCAGATCATCGTCGCTGATCGGCTTGCAGCGCGTCAACTCGCCGTCGCCGAAGATCAGGAAGGGCTTGCCCGCCTTGACGCGCTTCACCTGCCCCGACAGAGACTTGAAGAAGGCGGTCGGGCGGACGATGGTGTAGTCGATACCGCTATCCGCCAGACGCGCCTCGAAGGCGAGCTTGGCGTGCTGGAAGGCGAGGCCAGGCTTCTGCACGCAGATTGCCGAGAGCAGGATGAACTGCTGCGCTCCGGCGGCCTGCGCCGCCTCGAGCAGCCGGACATTGGCGGCATAGTCCACCGCCTGCGCATCCTTGGGCGCGCCCGAGCGCGAGGCGATGCACGAGATCACCACCTCCGGCCGCGCCTCGGCCATGACCTGCGCCAGCGCACCCGCATCCGCCAACACGCCGCGCCCCGGGGACGTCACCGCATGGCCATCCGCCACCAGCCGCCGAACCACCGCCTGCCCGATGGTGCCGGTCGCTCCGGCGACGAGAGTTGAGCGCGCGGAAGGCTGCATCTGCGTCATCCGCACCACACTAATGCGGTGATCGGACCGGTCAAATGCCGAGCTGCGCGCGCCCGGCCTATCGGCCGCCTGTCACATAGAGGCACTGCCCCGTAACCCAGCTGGCTGCGGGCGAGGCCATGTAGACCACGGCCGCCGCAATGTCCTCAGGGGTGCCGTAGCGGCCCATCGGGATGCCGATCATGGCCAGCAGCTTGTCACGCTTTTCCGGGGTGTCGGTGCCCATGCAATCGTCGAAATTCTCGGTCGGCACCGGGCCTGGGGCAATCGCGTTGACGCGGATCTTCGGCGCGACTTCCACCGCCAGCGTCGCGGTCAGGCTGTTCACCGCCGCCTTGGCCGCGCCATAGGGCCCGTTCTTGACCTGCGGGCCATAGGCCGAGCGCGAGGAGATGTTGATGATCGCCCCGCCCGCCTCGGCCATGTGGCGCGCGGCGACGGTGGATCCCGTCCACACCGCCTTGAGGTTGAGCGCGATCTGCGCGTCGAAGTTCTCCTCGGGCGTGCGGGTCAGATAGCGCGGCGTGCCGTCGGGAATGCCGCCGGCATTGTTGACCCAGATCGTCAGCTTGCCGAACGCGGTGACGGTTGCTTGCGCCAGCCGTTCGAGCGCCGCGCTATCGGTCGCGTCGGTGGCGATCGGCAGAGCGCGGCGGCCCAGCGCGGCAATCTCGGCCGCGACCGCATCGAGATCGGCCTGCGTGCGCGAGGCCAGCGCCACATCCGCCCCCGCCTCGGCCAGCGCAATCGCGATCGCCCGCCCGATGCCCTTACCCGCGCCGGTCACCACGGCAACCTCGCCATCAAGCCGGAACCGGTCCAGAATGCCCATGCTGCCTCACCCCCAGATCATTAGTGGGACGAGCCTAGAACCGCTACGCCGCAGGAACACTGGCGGTTCAAATAGGCGCGCGGGGTGGGCGGAGAGCGCGGAAAAAAGGTGGTGCGCTTACGGGAACCGTAAAGACAATTTAGAGATTTGAATATACTTTAGATTTTCAGACTCTAAATCGAGAAAGCCCCCAAATAGGCCCCGTAAATCGCTTTCTCCCCAGTGCTGGCCCGTGACCCAAATCTGTGACTCACACATCGTCCGCAACGTCAGGTTGAATCATTCCGGTCAGTAATGCTCACCCGTAGGTGGCACTCAGCGGATCGAGATAAGCCTCTTTCGCGCTCGTCACGCGCCGCACCAGCTCCCGCACTTCCGCCGCTTTCAGGTCGAGCGCCCGATACGATCCGTCCACTTCAGCCACAGCTTCGATTCGGCCAAAGTCAGCACCGTGCTTTTCGACGTAGTCGGCAAGTCCGCGCAACTTGGGCAGGCTGCCCGAAGCGCATAGATCATTGAAGCCGGAGTTATATGAGAAATCGCCAAGAACCCAATCAAGCTCTCGGTCTTTCGGATCGCTTACGCTGAGCGTCCACCAGAAGTTGGCAGGCAAGCACTCGTTCTCGAAATGGCTTTCGTTTTCCATCGCAAACGGGTCGCCATTATTCATTTGCCCTTTTGCGGCTCTCGCACGCAGCGCTCCATTCGACAGGCGCTTGAGCAACGCCTCTTCAGCTACTGCCAATGCTATTGCAAAATCATCGTATCGCTCGCTCGCATCATAGCGTTGCGCGACGAGCTGTATCGCATCAGCGCTTGGAATCCATTGTTCAGCCATCGCCGCCAGTATGCGCGGAAATGCAAGAACAGGAAGCTTCGCGTGAAGTAGTTTCCCCGACGCGAGTTACACAGTTATGCTCGCCAGCCCCTCTTAGGCATCATCGAGCACAAAGTGCCCGCAGTGATTTTCGATCATTGCGACGCTCGTGCCGGGGAGCTGCGCAACGGCACAACTTCCCCACCCGCACGCAGACCGTCCAGATAATCTGCCCACCATTGCGCCATTTCGACCCGTTCCTGCCAATGCGAGCCGCGATGGTAGGCTGCGCGCACGTGATCCTTATCCTTGTGCGCCAAGGCCCGTTCGATTGCATCGGACGACCATTTGCCAGATTCGTTTAGCAGCGTGCTCGCAATCGCCCGGAACCCGTGAGCGGTCATTTCGTCCTTGCCAAAGCCCAGCCGCCGCAGCGCCGCGTTAATGGTGTTTTCCGACATTGGATTGCGGTGCGAGCGGATCGAAGGGAACACAAACTGGCCATTTCCGGTCAATTCTCGTGCCTCGCGCAAGATCGCAAGGGACTGGCGGGCGAGCGGGACCGCATGCTCTTGCCGCCCCTTCATTTTTGCCGCCGGGATGCGCCACACGGCACCTTCCAGATCAATCTCGGACCATTCGGCACGGCGAAGCTCGCCGGGGCGAACGAAGACGTAGGGCGATAGGCGCAGGGCAAACTGCGTGATCGGCTGGCCTTCATAGCCATCGAGTGCGCGCATAAGTTCGCCCACCTTCACAGGCTCAAGAATGGCGGCATGGTGCTTTGGCTTCCGGCTGGACAGCGCCCCTCTCAGATCGCGCGTTGGGTCTGACTTCGCAATCTGATTGGCGACAGCGTAGCGAAACACCTGCCCAATGAATTGCAGCGTCCGATGCGCCTTCTCGTCATTCTTCGCGGTTTCGAAGGGCCGCACCGCGTCCAGAATTTCATAGGGCTCAATCTCGGCAATGGGCCGCGCGCCCAGCCGCTTGCGCACAATGTCGAGAAACCACTCACGCTTGCGGACGGTCGCTTCAGCCAGCCCTTCCCGCCTGTTCTTGGCGATATAGGCCTTGGCAACGGCTTCGAAGGAATTGGCCGCGCTGATCAATGCCGCGCGCTTCTCGCGCTGCTTCTGCTCGGCTGGATCGAGTCCCTTGGCCAGATTGCTACGGGCCGCGTCGCGAAGCTCGCGCGCTTCCTTGAGCGAAATTTCTGGATAGGCCCCCAGCGAAAGCTTCTTTTCGGCCCCCACCTTGTTTCGAAACTTCACCTTCCAGAGCTTGCCGCCAGCCGGGGTCACTTGGACATAAAGCCCCTTCTCATCGGCGACCTTGTAGGCCTTGGCGCGGGGCTTGAGCGCCTTCAGTGCAGAGTCCGTGAGTGCCATTTGGGGGCCTCTTGATTTGCGCGGTTCCAATAGGCCCCCACGCAGGCCCCCAATTTGCTCCGAATTTCGGCGGACATTGGCGAGCGCTGGCGGTTAAGCCAGCCTCATTTTTTGCAGATTTCCGAGGGTTTAGCAACCGTTCGCGGACTTTCGCGAACAAGGGAATGGTGCCGCTTACGTGACTCGAACACGTGACCCCATCATTACGAATGATGTGCTCTACCGACTGAGCTAAAGCGGCATTCCGGCCTCGCGCGGACTAGGCCTTGCGGCCTGTTCGCGCAATTGCAAAAGGTGGAGGCCCGAGCCGGAATCGAACCGGCGTATACGGATTTGCAGTCCGCTGCGTCACCACTCCGCCATCGGGCCGAGCCTCCCGGGACGATGCCCCGGACGGAAGCGGCGCACTAGCGATTCGGTGGAGCAAAGGCAATGCGTGATTGCTTTCCCTCCTTCCCTAACATCAGTCTGGACGAGGGCCGCAGGCCACGGCATGGCGACAGGCATGACCATCGCCAGCCTGCTCGAACCCGTCACCGGCCAGCCCGGACCTGCCCGCCTTTCCCATGCCGCTGACTGGATGCAGGGGCGCACGCTCTATGGCGGGGCCTCGGCGCTGGTCGCCTACACCATGGCCGTGCGCGCCTTCCCGGGCCTGCCGCCCCTGCGCGCCGGGCAGATCGCCTTCGTCGCGCCGGTGGGCGAGGCGATCGAGCTTTCCGCCGAGATCGTCCGCCAGGGCCGCAACGTCACCCAGGTGCGCAGCGAGATCCGCAGCGAGGGCAAAGTCGCGCTCAGCGCCTTCTGGCTGTTCGCCGAGGGCCGCGAGGCGAATGCGCTCCACCCCGCGCCCGCGCCCGAGGACTGGCCCGGCCCGCCCGAGGACAACGAGAGCGTCACCCACCAGTTCGCGCCGAGCTTCGTCGCGAAGAATTTCGAGCTTCGCTACGGCCAGCCCAAGGGCGCCGAGCACGGGGCGACGGTGCGCCGCTGGGCGCGGCTGACCGAGGCGCACGATCTCGATCCCGTCTCCAAGCTGGTGCTGATGGGCGACGTCATGCCGCCCGGCGCGATGCGGGCGATGCGGCGGCAGGGGCCGATCAGCTCGATCAACTGGTCGTTCAACGTGCTCGATCCGGAAAGCCGCTCGCGCGATGGCTGGTATCTCGCCGAGAACGCGAGCCAGCACGCCGACGCGGGCTACTCCTCCGAACGGCTGCGGCTGTGGGACGCCGACGGCAAGCAGGTGCTCGACGGCATCCAGTGTGTTGCCGTTTTTGGCTAGGCCGCGCGCAATAAAATAACAAAGTTGACGAAGTTGACACCGCGTCACCTTCGTGATTTCCGATATTTTTCTTTATTTTCATGATTTTGAGGTAATCGCAGCGCACCGGACGGACACCGGACCTGCGCGCGCGACAACGCCCGTAATAATCGCAATCGGGGTCCGACAATGCCAAAGAGCCGCGCGCAACCTAGACGCCCGGCCGCTTGTAGGAAACGGCTGCAATTGACCCGCGCGGGCCGCAGCCGATTGTTCTGACCCACCCCCAACCTCTCCCGCCAACGGAAGGCGTTGGGGGTGGGCATCCCTGCGGCTCAGAACTGCGCGGTCAGCCGCGCCCAGACGCCGCGGCCCGGGCCGGGCAGGCGTTCGAGCAGCGGCACGTCCGATGCCCCCACCCGGCTGCGACCGGCAAGGTGCGGGGCATAGGCCTCGTCCAGCAGGTTCTCGACCCCGCTTTCCAGCGCCAGTCCCTCGGCAAACCCGAAGCGCGCGAACAGGCCGATGGTGGCAAAGCCTTCGCCGGGCAGCTCGCTGTTGGTGAGCGAGACGCGGTTCTGGTCGGCCGCGGCAAACAGCTCTGCCCCCAGCGCCAGCCGCCCGGCGCTCCAGGTGGCCGAGAGCCGCAGATTGGCGGGCGGAATGCGGTAGAGATCATCGGCAATGTCGCGCCGTGCCCCGCGCACCACGCTGGCCGTGCCCGCCAGTTCGAGGCGCGCCAGCGGGCGCAGCACGAAATCGAGATCCGCGCCGTAAAGCTCGGCATCGGTGTTGCGGAACTGGAGCGGCGTGGGATCGCCGCTCATGCTGGCGACCATCTCGACCGGGGTGTTGATCACCCCCGGCGTGGCATCGAAGGGCGTGCCCTGGATGAAGTCGTCGATGCGTCGGTAATAGACCGTCGGGCGCAGCGTCAGCCAGTCGTTCTCGAAGTCGAACCCGGCCTCGGCAATCCATGCAACCTCCGGCTTCAGCGCCTGATTGCCGACGTAGATGTTGCCGTCCGCCAGCCCGAAGCTGGCCTCCGTCGGCAACCAGGCGAAGCGTTCCAGCACGCTCGGCACGCGGGTCTTTCGCGCCAGTGTCAGGCGCGGGACAAAGGCCCCGCGCTCGATCCACAGCCGCGCCGCGCCGTCGAAGGTGGTGTCGGCCGCCTGCCGGCCCGAAGCGATAAAGGCATTGGCGAGCCCGCGCGGCCCCGCCGGCACGGCTGTGCCCAGCATGGGCGTTCCGGCCGACTGCTCGGTCCGGTCGATCCGCCCGCCCAGCTCGAACCGCACCGCGCCCAGGCTCCCGCGCCACTGGAGATAGGTGCCGTAGCGTTCGGCCTCCACATCGGGCTGGGACTGGATGAAGAAGGCCGGGTTGGTCGGGTTGGTGATGGTGACGAAGCGATCGGCGATCTCGGCATCGGCGCCGACTTCGAGATAGGCGCGCGCGCCCCCGAACCGCAGCGCGGCTTCGGCGGTGATGGTGTCGGCATCGGCGAAGGTCGCGCGCGCCTGTGCCGACGCGGCGGCGGGCTGGCGCAGGGTCTGGTTGTCCATCAGGTGCCGCACCGCGACATGGCCGAGCCGCACCGTCAGGCCGACATCCTCGGCAATCTCGCCGCGGAAACCGCCCTGCACGAAGTCGGTGTTGAAATAGACCATGTCGAGCGCGAAGGGCGGGTTGCCCGAGGGATCGGTCTCGCTGCGGCGATATTCGACGAACAGCTCGCCCGCCCCGGTGCGGAACCCGGCGTGGACACCATAGAGATTGCGCTCGAACAGCGTGCCGACTGCGGTGCCGCCGGGGAAGCGGTAATCCTCGCCCTGTTCGCGGCTGGCGATCACCCCGATGCGCCAGCGCGCGCTCGCCAGCCCCGCAAGGCCGCCGACGGCGTAGCTGTCGTCGACGCTGCGATACTGGCTGGCGAAGCGCACCTGCGGGACGAGGCTGGCGCTGTCGGTGAACTGCGCCTGCACCAGCTCGGCATTGATCGCGCCGCCCAGCGAGGGCCCCTCGGCCACCGGCGCGACCCCGCGGGCGACGTCGATCCGCTCGACCAGGATCGAAGGCGCGTAGTGCAGCGGCGGGTCCATCGCGTTGGGGCCGCCGGAGGCGAAGCGCTGGCCGTTGACGCGGCCGAGCACGCGCTCGCCGGCCAGCCCGCGATAGCTGAGCTGGCCCGACAGCGCGCCGTTGCCGAAGATGTCGCCCCCCGCGACCCGCGCGGCGATCGCGGCGGCATCGGCGGGCAGCGCGATCTGGCGCGGCGCGGCCACGGCATCGCTGGCGATGGTGTCCCGGCGCCTGGCGGTGACGATGATGGTATCGGTGAGCGCGTCCTCGCGGCTCTGCGGCGTGGTGGCGTGCTCGGCCAGCGCGGGGCTGGCGATGGCAAGGGTGCATCCGGCAAGCAGGCTTGCCCGGACCATGCGGGTGGGAATCATGTCGAATTTGTCCTGTTTCAGGGTGAGCTGGCTGGGCGCGCGCGCCCATCGCCCCGGCCTTGGGGGGCGCTATCCGCGCGGCGCGTGACGGTCAGATGCTCAGCGAGGGCGGCCCGCGCAGCGGCGGGCGCAGGAAGGGAATCGCGCGGACGGGTGGCGCGCGCAGCGGCGCAAGCCCGACCAGCAGGATGAAGGCGAGCGCTGCGGCCAGCAGCAGCGGATCGGCGGCGCCGAGCATGGCATGGCCGAGGCCCGAAAAAGCGCAGGACTGGCCCTTGTCCGCCGCCTCGGCATGATCGCCGCGCGGATCATCCCTGTCGGGAAGCGCGATCCGCATCTGCTTGGGCACGCCGCTGGCATCGGCGCAGATCGTGACCGTGAGAAACCGCTCCTTGCCCGGCGACAGCATGAAGCCCGCCGGCACCAGCGCCTTGACCACCAGGGCAAGCGCCAGCAGCACCAGCACGGGCCGGGCATGATGGCGGATGAGGGCGCGCAGGCAGGCCATGGCGCAGGCGCACCTAGCGCAGCGCCTGCGCGATGTCACCGCCCATCATCGGCAATCTTTGTTGCACAAAGCGCCATGCCGGCGCGCGGCTACAGATCCTCGAAGTTCGGCTTGCGGCGTTCCATCTCGGCCATCACCGCTTCGACCTGGTTGCGGCTCCGCATGATCGCGTGCTGCTCGATGCTTTCCTCCATCAGGATCGCGTCGGTCTCGTTCTCGTGCATCCCGGCCTGAAGCCGCTTGGCGGCGCGGATCGCGTGGGGGTTCTTGAGCGCGATGGTGCGGGCCAGGGCCAGCGCGCGCTCGCGCGGGTTCTCGTCCACATAGGTCGCAAGGCCGAGCGACTGCGCCTCGGCGCCGGAAAACTCGCGGTTGGTGTAGATCAGCTCGCGCAGCACGTCGTCACGCACCAGGCCGCGCCACAAGGCATAGCCGCCCATGTCGGGGACGAGGCCCCACTTCATCTCCATGATCGCCATGCGGGTGGCCGGATGGACAATGCGGATGTCCGCGCCGCTGGCGATCTGCAGGCCGCCGCCGAAGCACACGCCGTGAACCGCCGCGATCACCGGCACGGGCAGCTTCCTCCACTGCATCGCCACCTGCTGGGCGCGGTTGGCATTGCCGTGGGTGCGTTCCGTCAGTCCCGGCTCGTCCTCGGCCGGTGTACGCGAGAAATTCGACAGGTCGAGCCCGGCGCAGAATGCCCGCCCCTCGCCCGAGAGCACCACCACGCGCAGACCCTTCATCCGCTGGAGCACGTGGCCGGCCTCGATGATGCGCTGAAACTGCTCGGGATCGAGCGCATTCATCTTGTCGGCGCGGGTGAAACGCACTTCGGCAACCCCGTCCTCGCCAAGGGTGATGGCGATGCGGTCATTGGTGGTCATGGTGGCGGCTGGCATGGTTCGAGGCGGTTCCCTGACAAACTGGACGGGGATGCAGCCTTGCCGATTCCGGCCGCCAAGTCCAGACGCCGTGCCGCCAAGTCCAGACGCCGTGCCGCCAATTCAGGCGCCGACGGGGCGCGCCAGCCGGAAGTTGCCGGGGCCGGGCGGGGCATCGAGGAAATAGCCGCCCTCGGGATGGGTCGCGACGATCCGCGCCAGGCCGAAAGGTTCAAGCTTGGCCCGCACCCTTGCGACGTGAACCGCGAGGCTGTTGGTCTCCGGCTCGAAGGTGATGCGCCACACGTCGGCCAGCAGCTGGCGGCGGGTCATGCGCTCGCCCGGCTGCTGTGCCAGCCGCCACAGCAGCTCGAACTCGCGCGGATGCAGGCCCAGCCAGCGATCCTCGACCCGGCCATCGCGGTGGAACAGATCAAGCGTCACATCGCCCGCCTCGCGGAAGCGCGGGATCAGCGTGTCGCTGTCGGGAAACAGGCTGTTGGTGTAAGTCGGCGTCACAGCAATCCCCCTGCACGCATGGAATAGACCGCCTCGTGCGTGAAGATGAGGTGGTCGATCAGTTCGATGTCGAGCGCCCTTGCCACGGCCGCCAGCTGCTGGGTGGCGGCAATGTCGCAGCCGCTCGGACGGCATTCGCCCGAGGGATGGTTGTGCGCGAGGATGATCCCGCGCGCGTCGAGCCGCAGCGCCTCGCCGAAGACCTCGCGCATCCGCAGGCACAGCGCGCCGCGCCCGCCCTGCCCGATCCCGGCATCGCCGAGACACGAGCGCCGCCCGTCGACGAACAGCGCGTGGCAGCGTTCGCGATCATCCCGGGGATCGAGGACCACCGAGCGCAGAAAGGCGACCAGCGGCCCGAGCCGCGCCTCGGGCGGGGCGGCAGGTGCAGGGCGTGCCTGAAGGGCGGCCATCACCATCCGGCATCTCCGGCAAACAGATCGACACGCGGGCAATTCATGGCAGAACGCACGGCGCTGCGTCAGCTGTGGAACAGCGGCGCACGCTCGCGCGTGATCCGCCAGTTGCGGTAGCTGCCGAAGCGCCGTTCGCGCAGCGCGTGGCGGATGAACCCCGCGCCGATCAGCACCAGCTGGCAATAGGACGGACCCGCCGCGAGCACCATGTAGGCAAACGGCGAGACCATGTCCCCCAACCCCCGCACCGCATGGGCCCCCACCGACACCACCTGGAACCCGGCCACCCACAGCGGGTAGTTGCGATTGGCATTGAGCGCGATCGCGACGAAGCCGATGGTCGCCAGCAGATCGATGGCGACATAGGCCCAGCTGTAGGGTCCGAACGCAATGCTGCCGAGACCGAACCACCGCGACACGTGGTAGGGCGCGACCATCGTGGCGATGAACACCCCGATCAGCCACCGCTCGGGCGAAGCGCCCCAGCGCCATATCGCCACGGCCAGCAGGCCGGAGGCGATATGGAGCACTTCGACGCGGTAGAGGTTGAACAGGTCGATCAGCATGGCAGACAGCGGCCGGGCCTCAGACGCTCATCGTCTCGGGTTCGGCCGCCACGGTGGTGGTCACCGCCTCGCGCGGGATGACGGTGGGGTGGCCGGGATCGCCCGCGGCATGGACCCGGGCAAGCTTGCTGAGTTCGTCATGCACGCGCAGCAGGTTGGTCGACATCGACAGCGCCTGGCTTTCCGCTTCGGTCAGCCGCACCAGCGCGCGCTGGCCGGTGTGGACTTCGATCTCGGGGTTCTGGCGCGCGGCCAGCATCGCCTGCTTCAGGCGGGCCATGGCGATGATCGATTCGTCGGCCAGGGCTTCGGCTTCGCGGATAAGCTTCTTGAGGTTGTGGGCATCGGTCAGGATACGGTCAGTCATCGTGGTAGTCCCCGGCCAGCCGGTGCTCACCCGGCGACAGCCTGTTGCTCCACGGAGATGGTGGCCTTGCCGGCTGTCGCGTCGCTGAGGGTCTTGGCCGCGGTGATGGTGAGCACCACGGCGGCAAGAATTCCCGATGCGATCCCCACGATCGCCCCCAGCCGGAACAGCACGGCGTGTTCGCCATCGAGCACTCCGGGGACCACCCGCGGTTCGCCCGGCCGCAGCCAGGGCGCCTGATCGAAGAGCGGCATCGCGTCGCTCATCACCAGTTGTCCGGGGTCATCCCGCAGCAAGGGGTCGCCGAAACCGGCCGGGCCGATAATCTGCTTTTTCGTGTATGCAGCTTCGCTGAAGGGCTGGAGGTTATCTGCATCCGCAACAACCCTCAGGGGTTGATGCTCAGGGGTTTGATCGAGATCGGCACCGGGCGGCGGCGGGGGAAGCGTGGCGCGGTAATTCTCCACCAGTTCGCCGAGGCTGCCTGCATCGTAGAAGTCCTTGAGCGCGCGGATGTGCTGGTTGATCCGGGTTTCGGATACGCCGAGTTCCTGCGCAATGACCTTGATCGGCACGCGCCGGTCAATGCGTTCCATCACGGCTTGCTGCCGGTCGGTCAGCCGCCGCGCGGCTCCGGACGACATGGGCATCTCCTCCAAACCTGACCCAAGGTTAACTGACAACGTAACCCATTCGGGAAACGATTGCACCGGATTTGGCGAAGATGACAGTTCAAGCCGCCGAAGAGTTGACGCCGACCGACTGAAGATAGCGCCGGATGTTGCGGGCCGCCTGCCGCAGGCGCTGCTCGTTCTCGACCATGGCGATGCGGACATAGCCCTCGCCGTTCTCGCCATAGCCCACGCCCGGCGCGACCGCGACCTCGGCCTGGGTCAGCAACTGCTTGGAGAATTCGAGGCTGCCCATCGACTTCAGCGCCGGCGGCAACGGGGCCCAGGCGAACATCGAGGCCGAGGGCGCGGGGATGTCCCAGCCGGCGCGGCCGAAAGCCTCGACCATCACGTCGCGGCGTTTGCGATAAAGCTCGCGGTTGGTCTCGATGATGTCCTGCGGGCCGTTCAATGCCGCGCAGGCCGCCGCCTGGATCGGCGTGAAGGCGCCATAATCGAGATAGGACTTCACCCGCGTCAGCGCGGCGATCAGCTGCTTGTTGCCCACCGCAAAGCCCATCCGCCAGCCGGCCATCGAATAGGTCTTGGACATCGAGGTGAACTCGATCGCGACATCCTTCGCGCCCGGCACCTGCATGATCGAGGGTGTCGGATTGCCGTCGAAATAGAGCTCGGAATAGGCAAGGTCGGAGACGACCCAGACCTGATTCTCCTTAGCCCACGCCACCAGCCGCTCGTAGAATGCGAGATCGACCGTCTCGGCGGTGGGGTTCGACGGATAGCTCACCACCAGCACCGAGGGGCGCGGCACGGTGAAGTTCATCGCGCGTTCGAGCGATTCCCAGTAATGCTCGTCGGGTGTGGTCGGCACCGAGCGGATCGTGGCCCCGGCAATGATGAAGCCGAAGGTGTGGATCGGGTAGCTGGGGTTGGGGGCCAGCACTACATCGCCCGGCGCGATGATCGCGGTGGCAAGGCTGGAGAGGCCCTCCTTCGAACCCATCGTCACCACCACCTCGGTCTCGGGATCGAGTTCCACCCCGAAACGGCGCGCGTAATAGCCCGCCTGTGCGCGGCGCAGGCCAGGAATGCCCTTGGACTGCGAATAGCCGTGCGCATCGGGCTTGGCCGCGACTTCGCACAGCTTGTCGATGACGTGCTGCGGCGGGGGCTGATCGGGATTGCCCATGCCCAGATCGATGATGTCCTGCCCGGCCAGACGGGCGGCGTGGCGCATCGCATTGACCTCGGCGATCACATACGGCGGCATCCGCTTCATCCGGTAGAACTGGTCATTCATCGTCGTTCTTCTTCATCCTGCGTGGCGCGCCCTGCAATGCTTGCGCGGCATGCAAGCAGAGGGGACAAACGCCCCCCTAAGCCAATAGCAGTCGCCGAGGAAAGGCGTTTTCGCTAGATTGCGGCTGGCGCGCCGGGCCATGCGCGGCCATGATGGCGGCAAGACGCGGGATTTGGGACATTTGCGGACAATGGCTGACGACAAGGACATGATGGCAGGCATGGGCGCGGCAGCGGAGAGCCTGCGGGGCTTTTTCGACATGCAGGGCGAGGCGATGCGGGAACTGTTCGCCGGGGCGCTCGGTGGGCCGCTGACGCCCGAGGCGCTGGCGTCGCTGATGCCGCAGGGCATGGATTCGGGCGAGCTCGGCGAATGGGCGAGCGCCGCCACCCAGCTCCAGCAGCTGTGGCTCGATTTCGCCGCCTTTCAGGCGAGCCAGGCTGCCGAGAAGGCCGCCAAAGGTGCCAATCCGATCGATCCGGCGCAGTGGCTGGTGATCTCGCAGGGCATGCTCGGCCAGATGCCCAAGGGGCTGCTCGACGCGCAGGCCAGGCTGGCGCAGGATTCGCTCCAGCTGTGGCAAGGCGTGGCGCAGTCCTTCCTTGCCGGGGCCGCAACCGGCGGTGCGGCGAGCGAGGCGCCCGATCCGGCCTCCCTGCCGAGGAACGACCGGCGCTTTGCCGATCCGGCGTGGCGCGCGCACCCGGCCTTCCTGCTGCTCCACCAGACCTATCTGATGCTGGCGGAATACTTCCGCACCAGCGTGAAGGGGATGCAGGGGCTCGATCCGGCCAAGCGCCAGCAGCTCGAATTCGCGGTCAGCGCGCTGGCCGAGGCGATGAGCCCGGACAATTTCCTGCTCACCAATCCGGTGGTGATGAAGCGCACCGTGGAAAGCCGCGGGCAGAACCTCGTGCGCGGGATGCAGCACCTCATCAACGATCTCAAGCGCGGGCAGCTGACCCACACCGATCCCGACGCCTTCAGGCTGGGAGAAAATCTCGCCGCAACGCCCGGCAAGGTGGTGCATGAAACCCCGCTCTACCAGCTGATCCAGTATTCGCCCTCGACCGACAAGGTGCTGGAAGTGCCGCTGGTGATTTTCCCGCCGTGGATCAACCGCTTCTACATCCTCGACCTCACGCCCAAGAAGAGCTTCATCAAGTGGGCAGTGGATCAGGGCATATCGGTGTTCGTGGTCAGCTGGAAATCGGCCGATGCCAGCATGGCCGAGGTGGTGTGGGACGATTACATCCGCGCCCAGATCGAAGCGATCGACCATGTCCGCGGCCGGCTCGATGTGCCGGCCGTCCACACCATCGGCTACTGCGTTGCGGGGACCACGCTGGCGGCAACGCTGGCAGTACTCGCGCGGCGCGGCGAGGCCGACAAGGTCAAGAGCGCGACCTTCTTCACCGCACAGGTCGATTTCGAGAAGAGCGGCGACCTCAAGCATTTCATCGACGAGGGCCAGTTGCAGATGATCGGGCAGCTCTCCCCGCAGGGCTATCTCGACGGGCGCTATCTCGCGGCGACCTTCAATGCGCTGCGCGGCAAGGACCTGATCTGGAACTACGTCGTCAACAACTACCTGCTGGGCGAGGACTATCCGGCCTTCGACCTACTGCACTGGAACGGCGACGTCACCAACCTGCCCTCGAAGTGGCACAATGATTACCTGCGCGATCTCTACCGCGACAACAAGCTGGTGGTGCCCGATGCGCTGTCGGCGGACGGCACGCCGATCGATCTGACCCGCGTCACCACGCCGGCCTTCGTGCAGGCGGGGCGCGAGGATCACATCGCGCCGGCCGAAAGCGTGTGGCGGATCACCGGCCACTTCAAGGGGCCGATGGAGTTCCTGCTCGCCGGCTCCGGCCACATCGCCGGCGTGGTCAATCCGCCGAGCGCGAACAAGTACCAGTACTGGCTCGGCGACAGCAGCGCGCCTTCGCTCAAGGCCTTTGTCGAGAGCGCCGAGGAGCATCCGGGCAGCTGGTGGCCGCACTGGCTGGGCTGGCTGCACCAGCAGTCCGACACACGCGTTCCGGCGACGGGCAAGCGCGTGCCCGGCGGCCCCGGCGACAAGGTGATCGAGGATGCTCCCGGGCGCTATGTGAAGACGCGCTAGCAGCAAGGCCCTGAAAATAGGGCATTTACCGCTTTTTTGTGCGCTGCACAAAAATGCTTGACTTCGCAGTCGCACTCACTATTTTGTGCAGTGCAACATGAAGCGAGGTCATCATGTCCGAAGTTGAAACCACTGCCGCCGCTCCGAAGGCCGCACCGGTCGCCAAGATCGATGCCGCTGCCGAGAAGGCCTATGCCGAAGCGGCTGCCAAGGTCGTCGAAGCGCCCAAGGCCGAAAAGGCTCCGGCCGTGAAGAAGGCTGCCGCGCCGAAGAAGGTCGTGGCCAAGAAGCCTGCGGCCAAGAAGGTCGCCGCCAAGAAGACCGCCGCGCCGAAGAAGCCGGCCGTGAAGACCACCGTCAAGCCGGTTGCCGCGAAGAAGGCCGCAAAGGTCTCCGCTGCGCCCAAGACCAACCCCGTCATCAAGCTCAAGGATACCATCATGGCCACCGCCAAGAACACCGACATCACCGCCACCGCCAAGGAAGTCATCGCTGACGTCCAGACCCGCGCCAAGACCGCCTACGCCAAGACCACCGAGCTGGCCGGCGAAGCGACCGAATTCGGCAAGGCCAACGTCGAAGCCGTCGTCGAAAGCGGCAAGATCTTCTTCGCCGGCGCGCAGGACATCGTGCGCAGCGACATCGAAACCGGCAAGACCGTGCTCGAAACCGTCACCGAAGACGCCAAGAAGGTCGCCGCCGTCAAGTCGCCGACCGAGCTGTTCCAGCTGCAGGGCGAAATCGCCCGTCGCAACTTCGACGCGCTGGTCTCGTTCGGCTCGAAGCGCACCGAAGCCTGGGTGAAGCTCTACAACGATGCCTTCGCTCCGATCTCGAACCGCGTCAGCGTCGCCGCCGAGAAGATCTCGAAGGCCGCCTAAGCAACACCTTCCTGGACCGGGCCTCTCTCCTCTCTCTCCCAACCCGGTCCACGAGAGCGCGCTGAAAAGCGCCGGGCCGAGCAGACCAGGGTCTGCTCGGCCCTTTTCTTTTGACGGCCTTGGCGCACCAACCGCTTGCACACACGCCCGCGAATCCCATAATGGAGAGCCATGCCGTTCATGACCGTTCCCGAACTCGCCGACAGTGCCGGGCTGCCGCTCGTCGCACCCCTGTGCGCAGGCGAGGAGGATGGCGGCAAGGATACCGACGGCGCCGGACAGGTCGGCATCGCCACCAAGACCCGCGCCAAGCCCAAGAAGCCGAGCCAGTACAAGGTCCTGATGCTCAATGACGACTACACCCCGATGGAATTCGTGGTGATGGTCTTGAAGCGGTTCTTCGGGATGGATCTGGAGCAGGCCACCCGGGTGATGCTCCACGTCCACCAGCGCGGCGTCGGCGTGTGCGGGATCTTCCCCTATGAAATCGCCGAGACCAAGGTGAACCAGGTGATGGATTTCGCGCGCCAGAACCAGCACCCGCTGCAATGCACGCTGGAAAAGGCGTAACCCGCGCAGCGATGCGCCAGCCCCATCACCCGCAGCCCGATCCCGCCGCGCCCGGACAGGAAAGCGTGTGGGACTATCCCCGTCCCGCCATTGCCGAGCCGACCGCGCGCCATCTCCGCATCCTTCACAAGGGGATCGTGCTGGCTGACAGCCGCGCGGCGTGGCGCACGGTCGAAACCTCGCACCCGCCCACCTACTACATCCCGCAAGACGACATCGCGATGACCTGCCTTGCGCCCAATCCGGCGCGCTCGATCTGCGAATGGAAGGGGCAGGCGACCTATTGGGACGTGGTGATCGGGCACGAACGCATCGTGCAGGCCGGCTGGAGCTACCCCTCCCCCACGCCCGCCTTTGCCGGGATCGCGGGCCACATCGCCTTCTACGCCGCGCCCTTCGACGAAGTGACGGTTGACGGGGAACAGGTCACGCCCCAGCCCGGCGGCTTCTATGGCGGGTGGATCACCTCATCCGAGGCCGGGCCGTTCAAGGGCATCCCCGGCAGTCGCTACTGGTGATGGCGCTTCTGGTAATTGCCCGCAGGGCGCGCTAGGGCCGCGAGGGTTACCGACGGATACGCCACTTGTTCAACCTCATCCCCAGCATCGACCGCTATATCCTGCGGCTCACCGTGGTGCCGATGCTGGGCGTGTTCGCGCTCGCGGCCAGCCTGCTGATGCTCGACAAGATGCTGCGGCTGTTCGATTTCGTCGCGGTCGAAGGCGGGCCGGTGGCGGTAGTGTTCAAGATGCTGGGCGCGCTGATCCCGGAATATGCCAGCCTCGCGATTCCCCTCGGGCTGCTGCTCGGCGTGCTGCTCGCCTTCCGCAAGCTTGCCACCACGTCCGAGCTCGACACGATGCGCGCAGTCGGCCTGTCCTACAACCGGCTGCTCAGGATGCCCTACATCATCACCCTGCTGCTGATGGCAGTGAACGTGGCGCTGGTGTTCTACATCCAGCCGATCAGCCGCTATTACTACGAGCAGATGGAATACGAGCTGCGCTCCGGCGCGCTCGGGGCCTCGATCAAGGTCGGCGAGTTCACCACGCTGGCAGACCGCATGGCGCTGCGCATCGAGGAAAGCGAGGACGAGGGCCGGCGGCTTATCGGCATCTTCGCCCGCGTCGCGAACAGCAAGGGGCAGGTGCTCAGCATCAGCGCGCGCGAGGGGGCGTTCCTGGCCACCCGCGACAATCCCGACACCATCATCCTGCGCCTGACCGAAGGCACGATCATCCAGGATACCGGTAGCAAGACCCCGCGCGTCCTCAGCTTCAGCCGCCACGATCTGCCGATCGATCTGCCCGCGATCGAGAAGTTCCGTGCCCGCGGCGATGCCACCCGCGAATATATCCTGCCCGAGCTGCTCAGCATCGGCTGGAGCGACAAGAGCGCCCCGCGCGAACGCGACGCCAGCGTCGCCAGCTTCAACTTCCGTCTGGTCGAGATCGTGATGATGTTCCTGATGCCGCTGCTGGCGGTGGCCCTCGCCATCCCGCCCAAGCGCTCGACCAGCGCATTGGGCGTGTTCGTCTCGATCGTGATGGTGGTCGCCTATCACAAGGTGAACCAGTACGGCGAGGATGTCGCCGCCCTCGGCCGGCTCGATCCGATCCTCGCGCTGTGGGTGCCTTTCGTGATCTTCGCCGCGCTGATCCTGTGGATGTATTACCGCGTCGCCTATGTGCCCGGCGGACAGGCAATCGGCGCGCTGGAGACCGCCTTTGCCAAGCTGTCGAAGCAGGTGGTGAAGCTGTTCACGCGTCGCCGCCCGCGCGGGCATCCGGCAGCGCCCGAACTGGCTCCGGCGGAATAGGCGCGGCGCGATGCAACTCGATTTCTTCCCTTCGCGCACGCTGACGCTCTACCTTGCGAAGATGTTCGTGGTGCGCATCCTTGCGGTGCTGATCATGCTGGTGCTGGTGCTGCTGGCGCTCGATCTGCTGGCGGCGACCGGCGACATCCTCAAGGTGCCGGGCAACGGGCAGGCCGAAATCGCGCACTACGCCTCGCTGCGCGCGCCGCAGCTTGCCAGCCGTTTCCTGCCCTATTCGGTACTGCTGGCGACGCTGATCACGCTGGTGACGCTGAACCAGAATTCGGAAGTTGTGGCGATGAAGGCCGCAGGGCTGTCGGCGCATCAGGTGCTGGCCCCGCTGCTGCTGACCGCCGCGCTGGTGGCGGTGGTGAGCTTCGCCTTCAACGAGCGCATCGTCACCCGCGCCAACGCGACGCTGAAGGCGTGGGAGGCGGCGGAATACGGTGCCAAGCCGCCGGAGGGCACCGGCGCGGGCGGGGTGCGCTCCAACGTCTATCTCACCGACGGGCGGAGCATCCTTTCGGCCGTCACGCTGAACGGTCGCGGCGAGGACATCGTGCTGACCGGCGTCACCTGGTACGAACGCGCGCCTTCGGGGATCATCCGCGAACAGATCCGCAGCCCCCGCGCCACCTATGCCGCCCCCGGCTGGCGGCTGGAGCAGCCGGTGCGCTTTGACGTTGCCGGAGCCACCACCGAGCAGCTGCCCGCGATGGTGGTGGGCAAGGAGCTGAGCCCGGCGCGGATCGATCTGCAATCGGTCGATCCGGATTCGCAGAGCTTCTGGCAGCTGGCCGAGACAATCGACGCCTTCGCCGCGGCCGGACGCAACACCGAGGAAATGCGCGCCAAGTGGTGGCACCGGTTGTCGGGCCCGCTCTCGGCGCTGCTGATGCCGCTGCTGGGCTCGGTCGCCGCTTTCGGCCTCGCGCGCTCGGGCCAGCTGTTCGTGCGCGCGATCATCGGGATGGCGCTGGGCTTTGCCTATTTCGTGGTCGACAATGCCGCGCTGGCGATGGGCAGCTTCGGCGGCTACCCGCCGCTGCTGGCCGCATGGGCACCGTTCCTGCTGTTCCTGCTGCTCGGCGAGACGGTGCTGATCCGGACCGAGGAGTGAGCCGCGACTGGTCGCTGAGGCTGGCGCGCGTGGCCGATGCCGCCGCGATGCCGGGGATCGAGCGCGCCGCCGCGGCCGCCTTTGCCGCCGAGCCCTCGCTCGCCGGGCTCGACTTCACCCGCACCCGCAGCGAGGCCGATTTCGCCCGCCTGATCCGCAAGGGCCATTGCCTTGTCGCCCATGTGGGGGAAGCAATGGCGGGGTTCGTCGTCGCCGAACGCTTCAGCCGCGAGCTGCACATCTGGGAGATGGACGTGGCGCCGCAATTCCAGCGGCGCGGCATCGGGGCCGGGCTGGTGCGCGCCGCGCAGATCGACGCGCGCAACACCGGCATCGCTGCGCTGACCCTTACCACCTTCCGCGACGTGGCATGGAACGCGCCTTTCTATGCGCGCCTCGGCTTCGAGGAAGTCACCGCATTGGACGCCCATCCTCGGCTGGCAGGCGAGTTGGCGAACGAGGTCGATGACGGACTTCCGGCCGACCGGCGCTGCGCGATGATCTGTTTTCTGGATTAACCCCGCCGCCCCATCGTGCTGCGCGCGATCCGGCCCACCAGCACCAGCATCCCGGGATGGTTCGCGCCCTCGTATGTCGAACCCGTGCCCAGTTCGCGCGCCAGACGGCGGTGGGCTTCGGGCAGGTCGTGATAGGGCATCGAGGGCATCAGGTGGTGCAGCGCGTGATAGCGCAGGCCGACCGGCGCCCAGATCTCCGCCGCGAGGCCCGGCGGGGGGACGTTCACGCTGTCGAGGAACTGTGCGGTCACCGTCATCGGCTCGCCCTCGTTCTCCCACAGATGCGCGACAAGCGTGCGCAGCTGGTTGAGCACCGCCGTGAGCGACACCACGCACAGCGCGGTCACGAGCGGCTGCCAGCCGAACACGAAGGTGCTGCCGATCAGCGTCCACGACCACACGAACACGCCCGCTTCCTGCCAGCGCACGCGCCTGGCGAAGTCGCCTTCGGGCGGGCGGCGGCGGAATTCGGGGTTGATCTGGAGCGAGGAGAACCGCTCCCACGTCAGCCGCCGGACCGCCGGGATCAACGCGCCCAATGGCACCAGCACCGCCGCGCGGATGATCAGCGCCACCGGCGCAAGGATCGCGACAATCACGAACAGCGGCAGGCTCCACGGCTTCATCAGCGCGAGCGGCAGATATTCCGGATCTTCCACCGTGCCATATTGGGTGCGCTTGTGGTGGATGGTGTGGACGCCTTCATACATGAACGAAGGCGTCAGCAGAGGGATCCCGACCAGCAGGTTCCAACCGGTGCGGAAGCCGGGCAGCGCGTCGCGGTGGATATGGGTGAGTTCATGGATGAACATCAGCGCGCGGTAGAGCGCCAGCGCGCCGACCAGCCCCGCCGCCAGCTGCACTGCAAGGCTCTGCGACAAGATCGTCACCGCAATTGCCCCATAGCCCACCCCGGCAGACACCAGCATGTCAGGCCAGTAGATGGCCGGCTTCGCCTCGCCCAGCCCCTTGGTCAGATCGCGCGCGGCGCGCAGCATGTCCTTGTCGTCCGCATCCATGAACTGGACGCGGGTCGCACGCGGGTGCGCGGCTGGATCGAGGGTCTGGTGCATCGTCATATGTGTGGCAAATCCTGCGGCTCGCCCTAGCCCAATTCGGCAGGCAAGCCAAACCTGTCTATGTGCTCAGTGTGATCGATAGGCTTGCGTGAATGGCGCGGGCGCGACACAGACGCCTTGACCTGAAGCAAATACGAAGGACCCCTGCGTGCCAGATGCAGTCACCAGCCGCTCGGAGATAAGCATCGAGCCTGTCACCGACAAGCGCGGGCGCGAGGCCTTCGTCGATTGCGGGCGGGCCTTTTCCGGCAGGCTCGCCAACTTCGTGCCGCAGCTGCGCTCGGAACAGCTTGAACTGGTCGATCGAGGCAAGAACCCGTTCTTCGGTCACGGGCGGGTGCAGCTGTTCATCGCGCATCGTGCGGGCAAGGCGGTGGGGCGCATCTCTGCGCATATCGACGAGCTGGCGCTGGCCATGCCGCCGGAGCAGGGCTTTGGCCCCGGCACCGGCTTTTTCGGCTATTTCGATGCCGAGGACGAAGACATCGCCCGCGCGCTGCTGGCCACCGCCGAGGGCTGGCTGGCGCAGCAGGGCATGACCCGCGTGCTCGGCCCGATTTCGCTGTCGATCTGGGAGGAGCCGGGCCTGCTGGTCAAGGGCCAGGATCACCCGCCGATGATCATGATGGGCCATCACCCGGCGCATTATGCCGGCTGGATCGAGGCGGCCGGCTACGCCCGCGCCAAGACACTGTTCACCTATGATCTCGACATCACCCGCGATTTTCCGCCGCTGGTGCAGCGCATCGTGCAGTCGGGCCACAAGAACGCGCGGATCACGATCCGCCGGGTGGACAAGAGCCGTTGGGATTCCGAGGTCGCGATCGTGCTCGGCATTCTCAACGATGCCTGGTCGGACAACTGGGGCTTCGTGCCCTTCACGCCTGCCGAAGTCGCCTATGCCGGCAAGAAGCTGCGCCCGATCATCAAGGAAGAACTCAACATGATCGCCGAGGTGGATGGCCGCCCGGTGGCCTTCATGCTGACCTTCCCCGATGTGAACGATGCGCTGGCGAAGATCAAAGGCAAGCTGTTCCCGCTGGGCTGGATCACCATGCTGCGCTGGCTGCGCTTCCCCAAGGGCGCCGGCATGCGGGTGCCTCTGATGGGGGTGCTGAAAGAGCTCCACAATTCCCGCCTCGCCAGCCAGCTCGCCTTCATGATGATCGAGACGATCCGGCAGGAGGCGAAGGGCAAGTTCCAGTCCACCCGCGGGGAGATCGGCTGGATCCTCGAGGACAACCAGGGTATGGTCGCGATTGCCGACACGATCCAGAGCAAGGTCAACCGCGAATACGCGATCTACGAGCGCAAGCTTGGTTAGCGATCGCGCTGACGCGCGATTCAGACCTCCCGCAGGTGGCCGCCAAGAAAAAAGGCCTCCGTTGCGGAACAACGGAGGCCTTTCGGGATCGTATCACCAGCCGCTTGGACGGGAGGGGGGTCTCGGCGGTGACATAGGCTAAATGTGCATCCCGCCGTGCGGTTCCCGGCCCTCGAAAAAATTTTTTGCAGCTGTGCAGGCAGGCACAAAGCGCGGGCGCGACGGGGCGGGCCGGAACCGCTAATGTCGCGAATCGCTTGTGCCTTTGCAAGCGGGCCAAGCCCCATCAGCGGAGCCGGATAATGAGCCTCGGAAACCAGATCGCCGCCAACCTGCCCTACCTCAGGCGCTATGCCCGCGCGCTGACCGGCTCGCAGAGCGCCGGCGATGCCTTCGTGCGCGCGATGCTGGAAGCGGTGGTGGCCGACGCGCAGCTGATGGCCTCGCTCGGCGGCGGGCGGGTGCCGCTCTACCGCGCCTTCACCCGCGTATGGTCGAGCGCGCAGCTGGCCGGCGCGCCTGCGGGCGCGGCCGCGAGCGAGCACGAGGCCGGCGCGCAGCTGCGCCTCGGCACCATCACCCCGCCCGCGCGTCAGGCGCTGCTGCTGACGACGCTGGAGGATTTCTCGCCTGCGCAGGCGGCCGAGATCATGGGGCTGACCACGGCCGAGATCGACACGCTGGTTGCCTCTGCGGTGGCCGAGATCGAGGCCGAACAGAAAACCAGCGTGCTGGTGATCGAGGACGAGCCGCTGATCGCAATGCAGCTTGAAGACCTTGTCACCGGGCTCGGACACACGATCTGCGGCACCGCGGCGACCCGCACGCAGGCGCGGGAGGTGGTGGCCGAGCGGATGCCGGGCCTGGTGCTGGCCGACATCCAGCTGGCCGACGGTTCCTCGGGCCTCGATGCGGTCGACGACATTCTCGCGCTCGGCAGCGTGCCGGTGATCTTCATCACCGCTTACCCCGAACGCCTGCTGACCGGCGACCGCCCCGAGCCCACCTATCTCGTCACCAAGCCGTTCCAGGAAGCGACAGTGCGCGCCGCGATCAGCCAGGCGCTGTTCTTCCAGTCGAGCAAGCCTTTGGGTTGATTGGCCACCTTCGGTGGCGCAGGCTTCCCGCCCGCGAACCCGAAAATCAAACCCTCTCCCGGATCCGGAATTCCCCCGGCCGGCGGATCGGCACGCGCATCACGCAGACCACGCCTTCGGGGCGGAAGTCGAGCGCGACCGGCTGGCGCAGCTCGTGGGCGACGATCTTCTCGATCAGTTCGGTGCCGAACCCCCGGCGGCGCTCGGCGGCGACCGGCGGCCCGCCGGTTTCGCGCCATTCGACCTCGGCCAGATGCTCGCCCGCCATCTCCCAGCGGATCGTCACCCGTCCGCCCGGGCTGCTGAGCGCGCCGTATTTGGCGGCGTTGGTCGCCAGCTCGTGCATCGCCAGCCCGAAGGACAGCGCGTCATTGGGCGCCAGTTCCAGCGGCGGGCCGTCGAGCAGGATCGCATCGTCGAAGCCGATCCGGAAATGCTGCAATTCCGCCTCGATCACCGCACGGATCGGGGTGGTGCCCCAGTCGGTCACGGTGAGCAGGTCATGCGTCGCCGAAAGCGCGCGGATCCGGCCTTCCAGACTGTCGGCGAAGGTATCGAGATCCTTCGTCCGCCGCCGCGTCAGCGACAGGATCGAGAGCACATTGGCAAGCGTGTTCTTGACCCGGTGATTGAGCTCGCGGGTCAGCGAATTGCGGATCGAGTGCTGTTCCTCGAAGAAGGCCAGCCGCGCCTGATCCTCGTAGGCCTGCTGGGTCAGCAGCCGCGCCAGCAGCATCAGCAGGCTCGCCAGCGCCAGCCCGAACAGGAGCGTCACCATCGACAGCGGGCTGAGCACCTGGCGATCGGCCGCCTCGACCACCAGCAGCAGCTTGCGGTTGGCGATGGTCACCTGTTCCTCGACCTGCTCGCCCCCCGCATCGCCGATCGAATGGGTCACCAGCAGGTGCTCGGTGCCGGCATCGCCGTCGTAGAGCCGCACGCCGAATTCGTCGCTGCGGGTGGTATCGATCGCCGAATCGAGAAATTCGCGGGCGCGGAACGGCGTGTAGACGAAGCCGATCAGCCGCCGGTCGTCCTCCCCGAAGGTGCGGAACACCGGCATGTAGATCGCGAAGGCCGGCAGATTGCCCGACTGCTCCTGTTCCAGCACGATCCGTCCCGAGGCGGTCGGGCGGCGGGCCAGTTCGGCCTCGGCCATGGCGGCGGCGCGGGCAGGATCGGAATACATGTCGTAGCCCAGCGCCCGGCGGTTGCGTGGGCTGGCCGGAGCGAACATCGTCACCGGCGCGATCCGCCCGGTGTTGGAGACGGGGCGCGGGTAGATATCGGGAAAACCGGGCTGGCTGGCGCGGGTGCGGGCCATGAAGCCGGGCAGCTCGTCGGGCTCGATCACCGGCAGCCAGCCGATTCCCTCGGCCCCCGGGTAGTCCATGTCGAGCTTGAGCGCGCGCACGAAGCTGTCGAAGGTTTCCGGGCTCACGTCCGCGCTGCTCGCGAACAGCGCCGCGCCCGAGCGCAGGTAGGAGGAGAAGCTGTTGCTGCTGCGGTCGAGCGCGGCGGCGACGCTGCGCGCATATTCGCGCATCTGCGCGCGCTCGCGGGCGCGGGCGTTGCTCTCGATCGCGAAGACGCTGAGTGCGGTGATCGCGGCGATGGCGAGGAAGATCACCAGTGGTATCGCGCGCGGATAGAGCACCAGCCAGCGCCGCGCGCGGCTGTCGGCCGCGGAGCTCGAGGCCTCGGGGGCCGGAATGAAGGCAGGGCTGTCGATCGCGCGTATCCTGACGGGACGGGCAGGCCGGAAGGCCTGCTGCCCAAAGCCCACATATGCCGCATGGTTCCCGATCAGTCCAAGCGCGTTTGCATGGGGCATTTGCCAAAGCGCTGTGCTATGACCTTCGCAACGCCGGTCGAGCCGCACCGCCAGTCCCGTTTCGGGGCCGGTGGCAAGGCCCCTCCGGCGGACAGGGATCAGGGATAACCGACGACACCATGGCTTCAGATCGCAAACCCCCTCCAGCCAGCGGCGAGCAGCCGCAGCGCGCGCCGGAATGGGCCGATGGTCTCAAGCAGCTTTATGATTCGGTGGTTGAGGAAGACCTGCCCGACAGCTTCAAGACCCTTCTCGCCCGGCTCGACGAAATCGACCCGCGGCGCGGCGGCGGTGGCGGATCTGGTGGTGGCAACTCCTCGCGATCCCCGGATGACCGGGGAGCGCAGGCGTGAGTGACAGCGATCCACCCGAAACCACCCGCACGGCAGGCGAAAAGGCCGATTTCAAGCGCGAACTGACCGCCGTGGTGCCGCACCTGCGCGCCTTTGCGCGGGGCCTGTGCGGGCGGCCCGACATGGCCGACGATCTCGTGCAGGAAACCCTGCTCAAGGCCTGGGCCGCGCAGGACCGGTTCGAGCCCGGCACCTCGATGCGCGCCTGGACCTTCGTGATCCTGCGCAACGCCTATCTCACCGACATGCGTCGCAACCGCTTCCGCGGCGAGTATGACGAGGGCGTGGCCGAACGCATCCTGACGGCGCCTGCCGGACAGGAAGAACCGATCCACCTCTCCGATCTCCACCGCGCGCTGCTCACCTTGCAGCCCGAGCGGCGCGAGGCGCTGCTGCTGGTCGGCGCGGGCGGGTTCTCCTACGAGGAGGCCGCCGAGATCTGCGGCTGCGCGGTCGGCACGATCAAGAGCCGCGTCGGCCGCGCCCGCGCCGCGCTCACCGAAATGCTGGCAAGCGGCAACATCCCGCGCCGTTCGACCGACGACGAGGCCGCCCACCGCGCGATCCTCGAAGAACTCGACGAGGTGGCGGCGGGCAACGGGGTCAGCTCGCGAGGGTAACGAAAAAGGCCCGGAGGATCGCTCCCCCGGGCCTTCTTCAGACCGGAATCCGAACCTGTCAGGCGTAGGTCCACACCGTGCCGCGCGCGAGGTTTTCGGACGCGAAGGCGAGGTTCAGCTTGGTTTCCACCACTGCGTCGAGATAGGCCGGACGCTTGTTCTGGTGATCGAGGTAATAGGCGTGCTCCCACACGTCGAGCACCAGCAGCGGGTTGAAGCCGCTGTCGGCGAGCGTGTCGGCATCGTGGGTCTCTTCGATCGAAAGCTTGCCGTCCTTTTCGGCCAGCCACACCCAGCCGGACGCGAAGTGGCCCACGCCGCGGTCCTTCAATTGCTGCTTGAGGTTGTCGAGCGAGCCGAAAGCCTCGTCGATCTTGGCGGCAAGGTCAGCCGAAGGCGCGGTGCTCTCGGGCGCCATCGAGGCCCAGTAGAAGGCATGGTTCCAGGTCTGCGCCGAATTGTTGAACAGGCCCTGGTTGGTCCCGCGCGAGGCGGCGATGATCGCTTCGAGCGAGGCGTCGGCATGGGCCGTGCCTTCGATCGCGGCGTTCATCTTGTCGACATAGGTCTGGTGGTGCTTGCCGTGGTGGAACGATAGCGTCTCGGCCGAGATCGCCGGTTCCAGAGCAGTGTCGGCATAGGGCAGCGGGGAAAGTGCGAAAGCCATTGTGTCCTCCAGGGGTGTTGGTTGAAACAGGTTCCTAGCAGCAACGCAGATGCGGGCGAAGGGTTGCAGCCTTACTACGTGCCACTAGCGGGGCCTGCCGAACGGTCAACTGCACTTGTGACAGCAACATTCATCGTGACATTGCCGAGTGTGCGCATCAGATCGGGCAGCATCTCGACCGCCACCAGCAGCGCCAGCGGTTCCACCGGCACGCCCATCGCCAGCGCGATCGGGCCGATCGAGACGACGAAGCTGATCGATCCGGGCAGGCTCACCGCGGACAGGCTGATGACGCTGGCAATCAGGATGCCGGCAATCGCGATGGCCGGCGGCACCTCCACCCCCGCCAGCGCGGCGATGTAATAGACCACCGCAAGGTTCATCGCGGAACTGGTCGCGCGGAAGATCACCACGGCGAGCGGCAGCACGAATTCTGCGGTCGAGGCGCGCAAGGACAGGCGGCTGGCCGAGTCGAGCATCGCCGGCAGGCTGGCGAGCGAGGACTGCGTCGACAGCGCCACCGCCTGCGCGGGCAGCACGGCGGTCACGAATTTTGCGCCCGTGCGCCCGAGCCCCATGGCGATGGCATAGGCCAGCGCCAGCACGAAACTGCCCATCATCGTGACGGTGAGGACATAGTGCCCGAGCGCGGCGAAAGCCCCGCCGCCGCTCTGCACGCCGACGCCATAGGCCAGCGCGAACACGCCGACCGGCGCAATGCCCAGCACCCAGCCGATGATCAGCAGCATCACATTGCCGAGCGCGTGGAAGAAGCCCGTCAGCCGCTCGCCCTGATCTTGCGGAAGGCGGGTGATCGCGACCGCGAACATCACGAAGAAGATCGTGAGCGGCAGCATCGCCGTCTCGGCGGCAGCAGCGATGATGTTGGGCGAGACCAGCGAGGCCATGAAGTCGAGCACCGCCGGCACCTCGCCCACATCCTGCGGGCTGTCGGCAAGAAAGGCGCTCGCGCCTTGCGGAACCGGAAAGGCGGTGAGCAGCGCGGGCATGGCGATCGAGGCGAAGGCCCCGCCCGCCAGCTGCACCGCGACCATGATCGCCAGCATCCGCCGCGCTGCCGTGCCGACCCGTGCGGCCATGATCATCTGGACGAGGCCGAGCACCAGCAGCGCCGCCACCAGCGGGATGATCGTCATCTGCAAGGCGCGCAGCCACAGCCCGCCGACCAGCGCGGCAACATCGCTCACGGTTTGCGGCGCGCCCAGCGCCGCGCCCGCAATACCGGCCACCAGCCCGCCGACCAGCCCGGCAAAGGTCAGCGCCACCGGCAGGCGGATCGACACCAGCGCAAACTTGCCCTGCCCGCCTGCCTCGGCAGTCCCGGCGTTTTCACTCTCCAGCAATGTCGTGTCCTCAAAACGGGCCGCGCGCCCTTCCCTTTGGGCGATAACCGCGCCAGAAGCGCGAGACAATCTTGCCAGTGGGACGCGACAGGGGAATTCATGGCACGCAAGCTGTTCGGGACCGACGGGATCAGGGGCCGCACCAATTCGGGTACGATGACCGCGGCGACGGCGATGAAGGTCGGTCAGGCGGCCGGACGCCACTTCGTGCGCGGCGGCCACCGCCACCGGGTGGTGATCGGCAAGGACACCCGCCTGTCGGGCTACATGATGGAAAGCGCGCTGGTGGCGGGCTTTACCTCCGTCGGGATCGACGTGATCATGACCGGCCCGCTCCCCACCCCCGCGATTGCCCTGCTCACCCGCGAGATGCGCGCCGATCTCGGCGTGATGATCTCGGCCAGCCACAACCTGTTTGCCGACAACGGCATCAAGCTGTTCGGGCCTGACGGTTTCAAGCTGTCCGACGCGGCCGAGGCCGAGATCGAGCGGCTGATGGAAACCGACATCCCGCTTGCACCTGCCGAAAAGATCGGCCGCGCGCGCCGGATCGAGGATGCGCGCGGACGCTATATCCATGCGGTCAAGCAATCGGTGGCGGCGGAACTGCGCTTCGATGGCCTCAAGGTGGTGGTCGATTGCGCCAATGGCGCGGCCTATCAGGTTGCCCCTTCGGCCATCTGGGAACTGGGGGCAGAGGTAATCGCGATCGGCGTCACCCCCAACGGCACCAACATCAACGACGGGGTCGGCTCCACCGCGATTGCCGCGCTGCAGGCCAGGGTGGTCGAGGAAGGCGCTGACATCGGCATCGCGCTGGACGGCGATGCCGACCGGCTGATCGTGGTCGACGAGAAGGGCCGCGCGGTCGACGGCGACCAGATCATGGCGCTGATCGCCACCCGCATGCACGAAAAGGGCGCGCTCAAGGGCGGCGGGATCGTGGCGACGGTGATGAGCAACTTGGGTCTCGAACGCTATCTCGCCGGGCTGGGCCTTGATCTGGTGCGCGCCAAGGTGGGCGACCGCTACGTGCTCGAAGCGATGAAGGCAGGGGGATACAACGTGGGCGGCGAACAGTCGGGCCACATGATCCTGCTCGATCACGCCACCACCGGCGACGGCACTGTCGCGGCGCTGCGCGTGCTCGCCAGCCTCGTGCGCAGCGGCAAGCCGGCGAGCGAATTGCTGCACGTGTTCGAACCGGTGCCGCAGCTTTTGAAGAATGTGCGCTACGAGGGCGGCCAGCCGCTCGAGAATGACAGCGTCAAGGCGGCGATCGCGGCGGCCGAGGCGGAGCTTGCGGGCAAGGGCCGGCTGGTGATCCGCCCCTCGGGCACCGAACCGGTGATCCGCGTCATGGCCGAGGGCGACGATCAGGCACAGGTCGAACGGGTGGTGGACACCATCTGCGAAGCCGTGCGCGCGGCGGCCTAGGAGACGCGGCCATGCTCGAAATGCGCCCCGATTGCGAAACCTGCGGCGCCGACCTTCCGGCCGAGGCGCCCGGCGCCTTCATCTGCTCGTTCGAATGCACCTTCTGCGCCGAATGCGCCGAGGATCTCGACGACCGCTGCCCCAATTGCGGCGGCGAGCTGATGGACCGGCCGACCCGCGCGAAGGCGCTCCACGCGAAGTATCCGCCCTCAGCCCAGCGCAGGTTCAAAGGCTGAAAAAGGCGCAGGCTGCGGGAATAATCCCGCCTCTCCAGCCGTTTGCGCACCTGTAGAGCCAGGTCGCAAGGAGAGATGCCGGTGCAATATTTCAGGCTTGTGCAGGACGGAATCGACCCGGTGCCGTTCCTGAACGAGATAGCAGCCAATCAGGGTGCCTTCGACCGGAACCGCGGCCGGCAGGAGAAGATCGCGGTCCAGCGCGAGGCGCTCGCGATCCCGCTGCGCGGCGTCAGGGCATCGCGCATCGCCGGGCGCAAGCGGCGCGACGTGCACGAAAGCCGCTGGACGAGCGGCTCGGCCCAGTTCCCGCTGGCGCGGGCCTTTCTCGAACAGAGCGCGCTCGCGCTTGGCAGCCTGCTGTCGCGGGCCAAGATCGTGTCGCTGCCGCCCGGCCACCGGGTCTATCCCCATGTCGATCGCGGCGAATATTATCGCCTGCGCAACCGCTACCATCTCGTTCTCCAGTCATCGGGTTCGTGGATGCGGGCGGGCGACGAGGAGGTGCGGATGCAGGCCGGCGAATTGTGGTGGTTCGACAATGATCAGAAACACGAAGCCTGCAACGATTCGGACAGCGACCGCATCCATCTGATCTTCGACCTGCTCCCGCGCGAGCGGGCGACGCAGATTGTGTCGGGGTATCAGCACGCATCAACCTAACGCCGGCGCGCCATCCGGCAGTCACCCTGCAAAAACCATCCCCGCGAGGCGGCGAGCTTGCTATGGCGCGTCCCATGACCACACGCACCCCCCCGCGCATTCTCGCCATCGCCGGCTCCGACTCCTCCGGCGGTGCGGGGATTCAGGCCGATCTCAAGACCATCGCCATGCTCGGCGGCTACGGGATGACCGCGATCACCGCTGTGACAGCGCAGAACACGGTGGGCGTGCAGGCGATCGCGCCGATGGCGGGCGATGTGGTGGCGCAGCAGATCGACTCCTGCGTCTCCGACATCGGCGTGGACGCGGTGAAGATCGGGATGCTGCACGATGCCGACATCATCGCGCATGTCGCGCGCGCGCTGGAGGGCGTGAACGCGCCGTTGGTGCTCGATCCGGTGATGATTGCCACCTCGGGCGCGGCGCTGATCGATCCTGCTGCCATCGCTGCCTTGCGCGAGGCGCTGTTCCCGCGCGCGACCCTGATCACCCCCAACCTGCCCGAACTCGGCCACCTCGTCGGCCGCAGCCTTGCGACCAGTGCCGAGATGGTCGAGGCGGCCGAGGAACTCTCGCACATGACCGGCGCGGCGGTGCTGGCCAAGGGTGGGCATACCAGCGACGCGCGGATCATCGACGTGCTCTACCTGCCCGGATCGATGGCGGGCGAGGCGCGGGCGCTGCATTTCGAGCACGCCCGGATCGACACGCCCCACACCCACGGCACCGGCTGCACGCTGTCATCGGCGATCGCCACACTGCTCGGCCATGGCCAGCCGCTCGAACATGCGGTCAGGCTCGGGAGGCATTTCGTGATCCGCGCGATCGAGGCCGCGCCCGGCTTGGGCGCGGGCAACGGCCCGCTCGGGCATCACGCGGTGCGGAAGCTGGATTAGTCTTCCGGCAATTCGTAGAAACCGGCGATGCAGGCCCAGGCCTCTTCCGCCGTTTCCACCCAGGTGAACAGATCGAGATCGGCCTTCGAGATCGTGCCTTCCTCGGCCAGCGCCTCGAAATCCACCACCCGCGTCCAGAAGTCACGCCCGAACAGGATGATCGGGATCGGCTTCATCTTGCCGGTCTGGATCAGGGTGACGAGCTCGAAGAATTCATCGAAGGTGCCAAACCCGCCGGGGAACACCGCGACCGCGCGGGCGCGCAGCAGGAAGTGCATCTTGCGCAGCGCGAAGTAGTGGAACTGGAAGCTGAGATAGGGCGTCACATAGGGATTGGGCGCCTGTTCGTGCGGCAGCACGATGTTGAGCCCGATCGATTCGCTGCCGGCATCCGATGCGCCGCGGTTGCCCGCCTCCATGATCGACGGCCCGCCGCCGGTGGTGACGACGAACTGCCTGAGGCCGTTCTCGATCAGCCCCTTTTCCGACACCAGCCGGGCGAGCTTGTAGGCCTCGTCATAATACTTGGCCTTCTCGGCGAGGCGCTGCGCGACCTTCTGGTCGTATGCGTCACCGTCCTTGGCCGCCGCGATCCGTGCCTCGGCCTGTGCAGGGCTGGGGATGCGGGCCGAGCCATACATCACCAGCGTCGAGCCGACGCGGGCCTCGTCGAGCAGCATCTCGGGCTTGAGGAGTTCGAGCTGGAAGCGCACGGGCCTGAGCTCGTCGCGCAGCAGGAAATCGGTGTCGCGGAAGGCCAGCTTGTAGGCGGGATGCGCGGTCTGCGGGGTGCGCTCGGGGCCGCCCTCGGCAAAGCGGGTCTCCTCGCCCGCGCGGTAGAATTTCCGGTTTGTGAGATCTTTTTCAGTCATCACCAAGGCTCTAGGCGCGCACAAACAGGCCGACAAGCGGTTTGCATCAGGCAGAGCGCGGCAGGGAATGGATCACCGGAAGGCAGGTGGCTGGCTGGATGCCCCGCAAGGATTCGAACCTTGATTGACGGAGTCAGAGTCCGCTCTCTTACCATTAGAGGACGGGGCATTGGCCTTCGGCCGGAGATCGTCCGGCCATGTCAGCGAGAGCGCTCCCTAGTTTTGTGTGCGCGTCAGGTCAAGCGCGTGTTGCGTGCAGCCTGCTTGCTCTCCCCGCGCGCTTGGTTTAGCCTTGTATCAAGTGCCCTGTGCGCATCGGCGCGCAGCGGTGATATGAAAGATAATGGATTATGGCGGAAACCATGCCGCCGGACAGAAATGCCAGGGCTGGCAAGAAACGGGGCTCAAAGTCCGGCAAGGTAGCCGATTTCCGCTACAAGCGCCCCCCTCAGCCCGATCTGCGCAAGCCCGGCCGCGACGGCCGGAGCAATGGCGCGTCACCCGGATCGGCCCCGGCCAAGGGAGCGGCGCGGCCCGCGCAGGATCTCGACGCGATCGGCTCGCTGCGCGGGGCACATCCGGGCGAGGCCTATGCCGCGCTCGATCTCGGCACCAACAATTGCCGGCTGCTGATCGCCCGCCCCTCGGGCCGCGATTTCACCGTGATCGACGCCTTCAGCCGGGTGGTGAAGCTGGGCGAGGGTCTGGCGACCAGCGGCAAGCTGTCGGACAAGGCGATGGACCGTACGCTGGCCGCGCTCACGATCTGCGCCGACAAGCTCCAGCGGCGCAATGTCCGCCTCGCCCGTTCGGTGGCGACCGAGGCCTGCCGCCGCGCCTCCAACGGCCCCGCCTTCATCGAGCGGGTGCGCCGCGAGACGGGCATCGCGCTCGACATCATCAGCGCCGAGGAAGAGGCGCGCCTCGCGGTGCTGGGCTGCCACATCCTGCTTGAAGCCGGAGACGGGCCGGCGATGATCTTCGACATCGGCGGCGGATCGACCGAGCTGGTGCTGGTCGAAGCGGGCGGGCCCGAGGCAAGCCGCGTGCCGCGCATCCTCGATTGGCAGTCCGTGCCGTGGGGCGTGGTCTCGCTCACCGACACGGTCGGCCACAACGAGGAAGGCGAGGACGCGCGGATCGCCCGCTATGCGAAGATGCGCGAACTGGTGAGCACCAGCTTTGCCCCTTTCGCCCAGCGTGTCGCGGAAGCCGCAGCGCTCGACGATATCCGCCTGCTCGGCACCAGCGGCACAGTGACGACGCTCGCCAGCCTCTATCTCGAACTGCCAAGCTATGATCGCCGCGCGGTCGACGGGCTGATCGTGCCTGCGCCGGCGATGCGCGACATTTCCGCGCGGCTCTCCGTGATGACCCCCTATGAACGCTCCACCCTGCCCTGCATCGGGCAGGACCGGGCGGATCTGGTGGTGGCGGGCTGCGCGATCCTCGAATCGATCCTCGATCTGTGGCCCGCGCGGCGGCTGGGCGTGGCCGATCGCGGCATCCGCGAGGGCATCCTCAGGAGCCTGATGGCCGCCGAGCGCCGCTCCGAGCGCAGCTTGCGCGCGCTCCAGCAGCAGCGTTCCGGCCAGCAGCAACGCAGCGGAAAGCCGGCGCGGTGACCCGCGGCGCCAAGACTCCGGGCAAGCGCGTCAAGACCGCCAAGGGCCGCACCGCGTCGCAGGTGCGCTGGCTCGAACGCCAGCTCAACGATCCTTACGTCCGTCAGGCCAAGGCCGACGGCTATCGCAGCCGCGCGGCCTACAAGCTGATCGAGCTCGACGAGAAGTTCGGCCTGCTGAAAGGCGCCGCGCGCGTGGTCGATCTCGGCATCGCGCCGGGCGGCTGGACGCAGGTGGTGCGCGCCAAGTCGCCACGCGCGCAGGTGGTGGGGATCGACCTGCTGCCGGTCGAGCCGATTGAAGGCGTGACGATCTTCCAGATGGATTTCATGGCCGACGAAGCCCCGCAGGCGCTCGCCGATGCGCTCGGCGGGCCGCCCGATCTGGTGCTGTCGGACATGGCCGCCAACACCGTCGGCCACAAGCAGACCGATCACCTGCGCACCATGGGGCTGGTGGAGGCGGCGGCGTGGTTTGCGGTCGAGAACCTTAGCGAAGGCGGGGCGTTTGTGGCCAAGGTGCTGGCGGGGGGCACCGATACCGAGCTGCTCGCCCTGCTCAAGCAGCACTTCGCATCGGTCAAGCACGCCAAGCCGCCGGCGAGCCGCAAGGGTTCCTCGGAGTGGTATGTGATTGCCCAAAAGTTCAAAGGGCGCAGCTAACGCCGCGCCCTTCAAGCTTTCCGGATTTTTCGCCCGATTACTCGGTGGCGGCGGCCGGATCGGTGCCGGCTTCCGCCGCTGCCACCGCCTCGGCCTCGCCTTCGGCAGCTGCCGCTTCGCCTTCGGCAGGCGCCGCCGGGGCTGCTGCTGCCGGGAACGGCAGGTTGCCGCCGATCGAGTTGAGATAGGCCGCAATCGCCGCGCGATCTTCAACCTTGGACAGGCCCGCAAAGCTCATCTTGGTGCCCGAGACCATGCCCTTGGGGTTCTTGAGCCAGGCATCCATCTTGTCCCAGTCCCACTGGCCGCCGAGCGCTTTCAGCTCGGCGCTGTAGGCAAAGCCGCCCTTGGCCGCGACCGCGCCGCCCATCACGCCGGCCAGATTCGGGCCGATGCCGTTGGCCCCGCCGGCGTCGACCGTGTGGCAGCTCTGGCACTTGGAGAAGGCCTTCTGGCCAGCCGCGACCAGATCGGCCGCCGGAATCGCGTTCAGCGCGTCGGCGATCGACATTTCCGCCGGGCCCGAAGCCTCCTCGACCGCGCCTTCGATCACGTAGCCGAGCTTTTCCGGGCGTTCCGGCTTGTCGCCGTGGAAGAACTTGCCCGAAAGGATCGTGAGACCCAGCCCGAGACCGGCTGCGAACAGCACCCAGCCCGCGGCGGTGTTGAACAGATCGCCGCCGCCATTCTGGCCGCCGGCTTGCCCCTGCGAAGAATTGTCCTGTGTCATCGTCGCAGGCCCATAGTGTCGCGCTCGCGGGCGCGCAAGCCACATCGTGGCACGAATTCTTGCACCTTTTGCAAGCAAGCCGGAGCGGGGGCCAAGGCGGGACTTGTGCGCCCGCGCGCGGGCCTCTAGCAGGCAGGCCGTCATGCGATCCTTTCCCGCCCCTGCGCTTGCCATCGTCGACCGGATGCGCGCCGCCGCCGCTGCCGATCCGGCGCGCGCGATTGCCTTTCAGGGATCGCCCGGTGCCAACTCGCACCGCGCCGCAACCGAGGCCTGCCCCGATCTGGTGCCGCTGCCCTGCTTCAGCTTCGAGGATGCGCTCGACGCGGTGAAAGACGGGCGCGCTGCCTGCGCGATCATCCCGATCGAGAATTCGCAGCACGGGCGGGTGGCGGATATCCACTTCCTGCTGCCCGAAAGCGGGCTGTTCATCGTGGCCGAATATTTCATGCCGATCCACCACGCGCTGATGGCGCTGGGCGAGGCGACGCCGGGGCGGACCTTCGAGGCCGCCTACAGCCACCCGCAGGCGCTCGGGCAGTCGCGCCGCTACCTGCGCGCGCGCGGGATCGTGCCCCTGAGCCACGCCGACACCGCGGGCGCGGCCGCCTATGTCGCCGAACGCGGCGATCCGGGCGTGGCAGCCATCGCCCCTGCCATCGCTGCGGAACTCTACGGCCTGACCATCATCGACGAGAACGTCGAGGACAGCCCCGACAACATGACCCGCTTCGTGGTGCTGGCGCGCGAACCGCTCGCCGCGACGGCGCTGGCCGGCAGACCGGTGATGACCACCTTCGTGTTCGAGGTGAAGAACATCCCCGCCGCGCTCTACAAGGCGCTCGGCGGCTTCGCCACCAACGGGGTCAACATGACCAAGCTGGAAAGCTACCAGCAGGGCGCCAGCTTTGCCGCGACCACCTTCTACGCCGACATCATCGGCGCGCCGGGCGATCCGGCGGTGGACCGGGCGCTGGAAGAATGCGCGTTCCATTCCAAGGAATTGCGCCTGCTGGGCACCTACGAACAGGCCCGCGCGCGGGGTTAGGGCCAAACCCGGCGTTTCCCGGTTGCGCCCGCGTGCCCGCCATGCCACCACCGGCAAGGCATGAGTGCAGTGGCCAAGACCCCTCCCATCGAATCCGCAGGAGATTCAGGCGCATCGCCCGCCGCGGGCGTGGATGCGTGGAAGGCGCTGCGCGAGGATGGCGACATCCAGTTCGCGCCGGTCGAGATTCCCGACATCAAGCCGCCCGAGCCGAGCTGGTTCGAGCGGATGCTGACCGAGGTGTTCGGCGTCCTTGCCGAACTCTTCGCGCCGGTCGGGCACTTGCTGGGAGCCTCGTGGTGGTGGCTGCAATGGGTGCTGCTGGCCGCGCTGGTCGGCTTCGTGATCGTGCTGCTGGTGCGCACCTTCGGCTCCGGGGCCGGGCGGCGGCGCGGCGCTGCGGGCGGCGAGGACGAGGACTGGCACCCCGAGACCGCCGCCAGCCTCGCGCTGCTGGAGGATGCCGACCGGCTTGCCGCCGAGGGCCGCTTCGACGAGGCCACGCGCCTGCTGCTCCAGCGTTCGGTCGGCCAGATCGCGGCCGCGCGCCCCGACTGGGTCGAACCGTCGAGCACCGCGCGCGAACTCGCCGCGCTGCCCGCCCTGCCCGACGGCGCACGCACCGCCTTCCGGATCATCGCCGAGCGGGTCGAGCGCAGCCTCTTCGCCCTGCGCGCGCTTGACCGCGCCGACTGGGAAGCGGCGCGCGCGGCCTATGCCGATTTCGCGCTGGCGCGGCTCAATGTGCGCGGACAGCTGGCATGAGCGGCAAGGCGGCTTTCTCGCGCGGCGGCGCACTGGCGCTGATCGGCGGCGGCTTCGTCCTGTTCCTCGCGTTGATCTGGCTGATCGGATCGGGCGAGGGGATCGGCGGCGACAACAATGGCGAGGCCCATGCCGCCTCCAAGGGGTTGAACGGCTATGCCGGCCTCGTCCGGCTGGCCGAGGCGAGCGGCTACGACGTCACCCGCTCGCGCAGCCCGGCGGGGCTGGAGACCGAAGGCCTGCTGGTGCTCACCCCGCCCGTCGACACCGATCCCGCCGAGTTCGGCAAGCTGCTCCTGAAGCGCGAGAACATCGGCCCGACGCTGGTGATCCTGCCCAAGTGGAATGCGCTGCGCCCGCCATCGATCCTCCCGAGCGAGGTGCGCGAGAAGTTCAAGCCGGGCTGGGTGATCCTGGGTGATGCCTTCCCCGCCGACTGGCCCACGCTGCTGCCTGCGCCCTATGGCTTCACCCACAAGCTCGACACCCTCGACCAGAACCGCCGCGCGCGCTGGAGCGGACTGGGCGCATCGGGCAGCCTGCCGACCGCGAGTGTCGCCCATGCCCTCGCCAAGGACGGGCACGAATCGCTCGTCAGCGATGCCTCGGGGCGGGTGCTGGCGCTGCGGGTGGTGGGCAGGAAGGGCACCGACTTCTACGACAATGCGCACTGGACGGTGTTCCTCGCCGAGCCCGATCTTGCCAACAATTACGGCCTTGCCGACAGGCAGCGCGCCGCCGCCGCCATGGCGCTGCTCGATGCCGCGGCCTATGATGGCGACATCGACCGGGTGACCTTCGATCTCACATTGAACGGCTTCGGCGCTTCCGAGAACCTGCTGACGCTGGCCTTCCGCCCGCCCTTCCTTGCCGCGACCCTGTGCCTGCTGCTGGCGCTGCTGATCATCGGCTGGCGCGCCTTCCAGCGCTTCGGCGCGGCGGCGGCAGAGAGCGGTCCGGGAATCGCTTTCGGCAAGGAGCGGCTGATCGCCAATGGCGCAAGCCTGATCCTGCGCGCGCGGCGGTTCCACCTGCTGGGCGCGCCCTATGCCGCGCTCTCCGCCCGGCGGCTGGCCGAGCGGCTCGGGCTTGCCCGGCACGACCCGGAAGCGCTCGACGAAGCGCTGGCCCGCCGCCTGCCGGCAGAAGAACCTTTCAGCCGCCGCGCCGCGCGGCTCGATGCGGCCACCCGGCCCGCCGACATTCTTGCCGCCGCACAGGCGCTCGACGATCTTGCCACCAAGCTATCGCAACAGGGGAAATGACCCGATGACCATGAGCCTTTCAGACATCCGCACCCTTGCCGACGCCATCCGCACAGAGATCGCCAAGGCGATCGTCGGACAGGACGGCATGGTCGACATGCTGCTGGTGGCGCTGCTGTCCGAAGGCCATGTGCTGATGGAAGGCCCGCCGGGCACCGCCAAGACCTTCCTCGCGCAGAGCTTCGCGACCGCGCTGGGGCTCGATTTCGGGCGCATCCAGTTCACCCCCGATCTGCTCCCGGGCGACATCCTCGGCTCCAACCTGTTCAACTTCCAGACCAGCCAGTTCACGCTCACCCGCGGGCCGATCTTCTGCGATCTGCTGCTGGCCGACGAGATCAACCGCACCCCGCCGAAAACCCAGGCGGCGCTGCTCGAAGCGATGCAGGAACGCCGCGTGACGCTCGACGGGGAGACCTACCCGCTGGCCGACAGCTTCATGGTGGTCGCGACCCAGAACCCGATCGAGAACCAGGGCGTCTATCCCCTGCCCGAGGCCCAGCTTGACCGCTTCCTGTTCAAGCTGCTGGTGCCCTATCCGGCCGAGGCGGAGGAAGCGCGGATCGTGGCGCGCTACGGCCAGCGCTCCGGCCCGCAGCGCCCCGCCGATCTCGGGGTGCAGGCGGTGACCAACGCCGCCGGGATCAGCGCCGCCTGCGATGCGCTGGCGCAGGTGACCGTGGCTGACGAGATCACCGCCTATGTCGTGCGGCTGGTGCGCGCCACGCGCGATCATGCCGAGCTGACCGTCGGCGCATCCCCGCGTGCGGCGGTGCTGCTGGCGGGAGCCGCGCGCGCGCGGGCCGCGCTGGAGGGGCGCGATTACGTGATCCCCGACGATGTGAAGGCGCTCGCCGTGCCGGTGCTGCGCCACCGGTTGACGCTCTCGCCCGCCGCCGAGATCGAAGGGCGCGACATGGAGGCGCTGGTCGCAGAGCTGGTCGAGAGCACCGAGGCACCCCGCTGACGTGATCCGCGTCCTCGCCCTTCTCCGCGACATCCTGCTGCTGCCCTTGCGGCGGCTGCTGGTGTTCGTGCCGACCGAGCGCGCGGCATGGCTGGCCGCCGCCCTCGCGCCGGTCGCGCTGGTGATCGCGGCGACCGCGCCGGGGGCATGGGTCGCCGCGCCGGTGCTGGGCGGGCTGCTGCTTGCGCTGGTGGTGCTCGACGCCGCGCTGGCGGGACGCAACAGGAGCTGGGCGATCCATGCGCCCGCCGATGTCGAGGTCGGCCAGCCGGCAAGCCTCGCGGTCAGCGCGCAGTTTGCGGGCGGACGGCGGCGGTCGGTCAGCGCCGCGCTCGCCTGCGACCCGCGCCTTGCCGAGGGCGGGCAGGTGAGCATCACGCTCTTGCCCGAGACCCACGAGCCCGGCTGGCGCGGCGAGACGCTGATCACCGCCACCCGCCGCGGCACCGCCGCCGTCACCGAAGGGTGGCTGCGCTGGGAAGGGCCGCTGGGCCTCGGCGCGCGGCAGTTTGCCTATCCGCTCGAACAGGCGGTGCGGGTGTGGCCCGACCTGTCGCCGGTGCGGTCGAAGGACTTGCAGACCTTCCTGCGCAACGCCCAGACCGGCCTCATCGCCCGGCGCATCCGCGGCGAGGGCACGCAGTTCGAGGCCCTGTCCGAATACGAGCCCGGCATGGACCGCCGCCGCATCGACTGGAAGGCGAGCGCGCGCCACACCCGCCTCTACGCCCGCGAGAACGAGAGCGAGCGCAACAACCAGATCGTTTTCGCTTTCGATTGCGGGCAGGCGATGTGCGAGCCGGTGGATGGCCTCCCCCGCATCGACCGCGCGGTTTCGGCGGCGCTGACCTGCGCCTATGTCGCGCTGAAGGGCGGCGACAAGTGCGCGCTGTTCGGCTTTGCCCGCCGCCCGCAGCTCTTCACCCCCTTCATCGGCGATGCCCGCGCCTTCCACCGCCTGCAAAGCGCCGCCGCCGGCCTCGATTACGAGGCGACCGAGCCCAATTTCACTCTCGCGCTGGCGACCCTCACCGCCAAGCTCAAACGCCGTTCGCTGGTGGTGGTGTTCTCCGACTTCACCGATCCCACCGCGGCCGAACTGATGGTGGAAAGCCTCGGGCGGCTGGCGAACAAGCATCTGGTGCTGTTCGTCACCATGGCCGATGCCGAGATCGAGGCGCAGATCGCCGCCCCGCCCGCCGATATCGCCACGCTCGCCCGCGCTGTCACCGCCGACAGCCTGTCGCAGCAGCGCAAGCTGGTGCTCCAGCGGCTGCGGCGCATGGGGATCGACGTGATCGAGGCGCCGTGGGCCAAGATCGGCCCACAGCTGATCGACCGCTATTTCCTGATCAAGAACAGCGAGGCGATAGGATGAAAGCCCCGATCCTCTCCTCGTGGTTCGGTCGCGGCGAGATTGCCGCGCCGCCCGACATCGCCAGCGCCACGCTGCGCTCCGACCGCTTCCGGCTGGAACGCGAGAGCGAATGGCGGCGGCTGGAGGCCATCGTCGCGCGGATGGAGAAGGGCGGTCTCAAACGCATTGCCGACGAGGATCTGCTCGCCCTTCCGACGCTCTACCGCACCGCCGCATCGAGCCTTGCGGTGGCGCGCGAGACCTCGCTCGATGCCGCAACCCTCGCCTATCTCGAAGCGCTGGTGCAGCGCGCGTGGTTCCAGGTTTACGGCCCGCCGCGCGGGTTCGCCGCGTGGCTGCGCGACTTCCTGCTGGGCGGCTGGAGCCGCGCGGTGCGGGCGATCTGGCTCGACATCTGCATCGCATTGTTCGTGATGGTGGCCGGCAGCGTGGTCGGCTGGCTGCTCGTGGCGCAGGACGAGGCGTGGTATTACCGGCTCGTGCCCGGCAATTTCATCGACACCCGTGTGCCCGGCGCGTCACGCGAGGAACTGCTGCAATCGCTCGCCACCGAGCAGAGCGCGGCGGGACTTTCAACATTCGCCGCGCAGCTGTTCAGCAACAATTCGGCGGTGTGCATCTTCGCCTTCGCGCTGGGCTTCGCCTTCGGCATCCCCTCGCTGATGCTGCTGGTGCACAACATGGCGGTGCTGGGCGCGATGCTGTGGCTGTTCAACGGGCAGGGGCTGGTGGTCGAGCTGGCGGCATGGCTTTCCGTGCATGGCACCACCGAGATCTTCGGCATCCTGCTGTCGGGCGCGGCGGGGCTGCATATCGGGCGCAACATGGCCTTCCCGGGGGCGCGTCCGGTGCTCGCCGCCGCCTCCGAGGCCGGGCAGCGCGGGGCGGTGGTGATGGTCGGCGTCGTGATCATGATGATCATCGCCGCACTGCTCGAAGCCTTCCCGCGCCAGCTGGTCGACGGCACGGGCGCGCGGTTCATGATCGGGGGGATGATGCTGACCTTCTGGCTGGCCTATTTCTTCCTTTACCGTCCCGCCCGCCAGCCGCCCGGGGACAGCGCATGAACGCCCCCGCTGTGGCAGGACAGGCCGCCGACAAGCGCGCCCGCGTGATCCTCACGCCCGAAGGCCTCGCCCTGCCGGTGACGCTCGCCTCGCGCGGGAGCCGGGCGGGGGCGCTGATGCTCGATGTGATGATCCTGCTGTTCGGCCTGATCATGTTCCAACTGCTGGTGGTCTGGATCGCGGGCGGGCTGCTCGAAGGCACCGCGCTCGATCCCACCGCCGCGCCGCGCGGGGCGCAGGAGTTTCTGATGATCGTGCTGGTGATCTTCGGCTTTGCCGCGTGGTACGGCTATTTCCTCGTGCAGGAACTCGGCCCGCGCGGCGCGACGCTGGGCAAGCGCATGGTCGGCATCCGCATCGCCTCGCGCAGCGGCGGGCCGCTCGCGCCAGAAGCGGTGATCGCGCGCAATCTGATCCGCGATATCGAGCTGTTCTATCCGATCGTGCTGATCCTGACGCTGCTGGTGCTCAATGCCGGGGACGAGGATATCGGCCCGCTGCCGTGGGTGGCGACCGGCTGGTTCGCGCTGTTCCTGCTGCTGCCCTTCTTCAACCGCGATGCCCTGCGCGCCGGCGATATCGTCGCGGGGACATGGGTGGTCGAGCGGCCCCGCGCGCGGCTCGCCGAGGCGCTCTCGACTCAGGGCGCGGCCGCCGCGCAAGGCGCCAGCGCGCTCACCGGCACGCGCTACGAATTCGGCGAGGCCGAGCTGTCGGTCTATGGCGAGAAGGAATTGCAGACGCTCGAAAAGATGCTGCGCGACGCCACGCCCGAGGCGCTGGCGGCGGTGCACGAGACAATCTGCCGCAAGATCGGCTGGAACCCGGGCGCGGGCGACGAGCGGGCTTTTCTCGAAGCCTTCTATGCGCAACTACGCGCCAAGCTCGAAGGCGACATGCGCTTCGGCAAACGCAAGGCGGACAAGTTCTCATGATCATCGACAGACGCTTCTTTCTTGGCGGCAGCCTCGCGCTCGGCGCATCGGCCTGCATCCCGCCCGACCAGAGCCCGGCCGGGCGTCTGGCGGCGGAACTCAGGATCATCGAGGCGGCGGGCGGCGGCACGCTCGGGGTGGAGCTGTTCAACACCGCCACGGGCGCGTCGGTCGGCCTCAATCAGAATCGCCGCTTCGGCCATGCCTCATCGTTCAAGTTCAGCCTCGCCGCGCTGCTGCTCCAGCGCCATGCGGCAGGGCTGATCGACGCGGACCGGCGGGTGACCTGGACGCAGGCCGACATGATGCATCACGCGCCCTTCACCTCCGAACGGCTGGCCACCGGCGCCACCTTGCGCGAGCTGGCGCGGGCGACGCAGATCACTTCGGACAATCCGGCGGCCAATATCCTGCTGCGCGAACTGGGCGGCCCGGCGGGGTTGACCGCCTTCTGGCGGAGCATCGGTGACGAGATCAGCCGGGTCGATCGCTACGAGCCCGAGATGAACCTCGTCCCCACCGGCGAGTTCCGCGACACCACCACCCCGGCCGCGATGGCGCGCAATGTCGCGAGGATCGTCTATGGCGATGTGCTGCCTGATCGCGAGCGGGCGGAATTGAAGGGCTGGATGGTCGCAACCGAAACCGGCCTCAGGCGCGTGCGCGCCGGCCTGCCCGAAGGCTGGTTGGCGGGCGACAAGACCGGCACCAGCGGCCTCGTCGGCGCATCCGAATACAACTACATCGACATCGGCTTTGCCGAGGGGCCCAAGGGCGAGCCGCCGATCACCTTCGCCTGCTATTTCCGCGCGCGCCAGACCGAGGACGAGATGCTGGCGGGCGGCGAGGCGACGCTGGCCCGCGTGGGCCGGGTGATCAAGGAATTCGCCGAACGCGAACGCGGGTTGCCGGTGGTGGGGAAGCTGTATTAGACAACCGGCAACTTATTCTAATAACTCTTTATATTCAATAGTTTGAACATGTAAATCGGTTGACTTGCGCACTCTCCGCGGCCACTTTCCGATCACGGGAGGATAGCAAGGAGAGACATATGTTCCGAAAAATCGCAATGCTGGGACTCGCACCGCTTGGTCTGCTGACCGGCGCGGGCGTTGCGAATGCCAACATCAACCAACAGTGCCCCTACGAAGTCATGGACTGGGACGTGGATCAGGAACTGATCGACGAGCTTTGCGAGGAATGGCGCCGCAGCTTGCCGCCGCCGGTGCGGAGCTGCGACCCCAAGACCACGTGTCCGTTTTCGCCGCTGCCCCCGCCGGGTGACTATCACCCGCTCTAGAAGCGGGCGCAAAGCTGCGGTCCCAATCGGGACCGCAGCAAGCTCCCCGCGGACGTGATGCCGTCCAGCCTCAATGATCCGGCGTGTCCGACGCCTTTGCCTCGCCGCCGAAGATCGCCACCTCACGCACGCCCGCGCTGGTCGCCCGGCCGCGATACATGCCGGTGGTGTTGAAGCTGAAGAGCGCATGGCCCTCGGGCGTGACAAGGATCACCCCGCCATCGCCGCCCAAATCCTTGACGTCGGCCATCACCGCATCGGCGATATATTGCGCGACCTCGGCCTGCATGTCGTCATCGGGGGCGGCGGGATCGGCCATCAGCGCATTGACCTCCTTGGTGGCCCTGAGCCGCGCGCAGATCTCGTGCGCCACGCCGACCCGCAGGAAATACTCGCCCCAGCCCGTCGCCGAGACCGCACACGCGCGGTTGTCGGCATAGGTGCCCGCGCCAATCACCGGCGCATCGCCGACGCGGCCCCAGCGTTTGCCGGTCATCCCGCCGGTCGAGGTGCCCGCGGCAAGGTTGCCGTTCTGGTCGAGCGCTACCGCGCCCACCGTGCCGAACTTGTGATCGACATCGAGCGCCGAGAGCTTCTCCG